>Ga0316189_10000151_pt1 | contig 65030 bp, 52 predicted proteins | sample LowCovwburrow_MG_FD_204930 | JGI IMG/M metagenome (GOLD analysis project Ga0316189, IMG submission 204930) | Coastal sediment microbial communities from Maine, United States - Lowes Cove worm burrow | ecosystem: Environmental > Aquatic > Marine > Coastal > Sediment | place: USA: Maine...
GTGTCCGTGTTCGCGTCCGTGTCGCCGGAGCTCGTGGTCGAGCCTGGGCTCGCCTCACCTGCAGACTCCGTCGCCGAGCCAGAGTCGCCGCACCCGGTGAGGGAGAGCGCTCCCGCGAGGAGGCTAGACGCGGCGAGGTGGGGGGGCGCGTGACGGAGCATAGTCCGAGCGTAGCGCGAACGCACGCCCGCGGGGAGGCAGCCGCGAGCCCCTCGCGAGCCCTCACCGGCCCCTTCGTTAGCCCTTGCTCGAGGCGATCAGCGCCTCGACGATCGTCGGGTCGGCGAGGGTCGAGATGTCGCCGAAGTCGTCGGTCTTGCCGGCGGCGATCTGACGGAGGATTCGCCGCATGATCTTGCCCGAGCGAGTCTTCGGCAGGCCGCTGACGATCTGGATCGCGTCTGGTGTAGCGATCGGCGAGATGACCCGCCGGACCTGATCCCGGAGCGCGCCGATCAGCGCCTTCGGATCCTCGGCGCTGAAGTCATCGCGGACGATGACAAAGGCGTAGATTCCGGTCCCCTTGATCTCGTGCGGGAAGCCGACGACAGCGGCCTCCGCCGCGGCCTCGTGGGCGACCAAGGCGCTCTCGATCTCGGCGGTCCCGAGGCGGTGACCGGCGACGTTGATGACGTCATCGACCCGGCCGGTGATCCAGTAGTAGCCGTCCTCGTCGCGGCGACAGCCGTCTCCGGTGAAATAGTAGCCGGGGAAGCGGGTGAAGTAGGTGCTCCGGAAGCGCTGGTGATCGCCGAGGATCGTCCGCGATTGCCCAGGCCAGGAGCCGGCGAGGCAGAGGTTGCCGCTGACCCCGTTGCCCTTGATCTCCTTGCCCTCGTCGTCGACCAGGACCGGCTGTATCCCGAACATCGGCAGGGTCGCGGAGCCAGGCTTGGTCGGGGTCGCGCCGGGCAGCGGGGAGATCATGATCCCGCCGGTCTCGGTCTGCCACCAAGTGTCGATCACCGCAGCTTGGCCGCCACCGACGACGTCGTGGTACCAGGTCCAGACCTCGGGGTTGATCGGCTCGCCGACGGTGCCGAGGATCCGCAGGCTCTTGCGGCTCGCGCGGGTGACAAACTCGTCGCCTGCGCGCATCACCGCTCGGATCGCCGTCGGAGCAGTGTAGAAGACGCTGACCCCGAGATCGTCGACGATCTGCCAGTAGCGGCCGCAGTCCGGGTAGTTCGGCACCGACTCAAACATCACCGTCGTGGTGCCGTTGGCGAGGGGACCGTAGACGATGTAGCTGTGGCCGGTGATCCATCCGGCATCGGCGGCGCAGAAGTAGACGTCGTCGTCGTGGATGTCGAAGACGTGCTTGTGGGTGAAGGCGGTGTAGACCATGTAGCCGCCGGTGGTGTGGAGGACTCCCTTCGGCTTGCCCGTGGATCCCGAGGTGTAGAGGACGAAGAGCGGGTCCTCGGCGTCCATCCACTCGACGGGACAGGTGGCGCGCTCCTTGGCGAGCTCCTCCGCCAGCCAATAGTCGCGCCCGGGGGTCATCGTCACCTCGGCGCCGGTGCGCTTGGCGACGAGCACCGAGCGGACGAGGCTGAGGCCCTCGACGGCGTCGTCGACGGTCTCCTTGAGGGGGATCCTCTTCGGCCCGCGCAGCCCCTCGTCGGCGGTCAGGACCACGGCACAATCGGCGTCGAGGATCCGCTCGCGGAGCGCTTCGGCGGAGAAGCCCGCGAAGACGACCGAATGGATCGCGCCGATCCTTGCACAGGCGAGCATCGCGAAGGCGACCTCGGGGATCATCGGCAGGTAGATCGCGACCCTGTCCCCGCGGCGGACGCCATGGCTCCTGAGCACGTTGGCCATCCGCCCGACCTCGCGGGCGAGCTCGCCGTAGGTGATCTTGCGGTACTCCCCCGGCTCGTTGGCGACCCAGACGATCGCGACCTTGTCCGGCTGAGTCTCCGCGTGGCGGTCGACGCAGTTGTAGCAAGCGTTGAGCTTGCCCCCGCCAAACCAGGCGATCTCCCCGTCCTCGATCCGCGCCTGGTGGACGCTCTCCGGCCGGTGGAACCAGGTCAGGATCTCGGCCTGGGTGTTCCAAAACCCTGCGGGGTTGGCGATGCTCTCGCGATAGAGGCCCTCGTAGTGGGCGAGCGAGTGGACATGGGCACGCTTGGCGATGTGGGGCTTGACGGGGATCATCCGGACCTCGACTCCTCTGCGGGAAAGGGGTTGGGCGCACGAGAGCGCGCGCGCAGTGTCGCATAAGGTGTCGTCCCTGCGCAGCCGCAGACGGTCCGTAAAGAGTCCCCGCAGACAGTCCCCGCAGACAGTCCCCGCAGACAGTCCCCGCAGACGGCTTGTGTCGCCGGCTGTCGGTGCCGGCTGATGGCGCTGTCTGTCGCGACGGGTGGCGGACCGGGCTCGCGTCGCGATTCGGCGCTCGCCCGTTGGGGGGCTGTGGTCCGCAGGGTGCAACGAGTGTCGTTGGCTGTGTAGCTCCTTGGCGGACGCCGATGAGCGCGCGGCGAGTCGGCGCTCTTGCGCCCTCGATGCCTGTCCTCAGGGATTTTGCGGCGAGGGTCGATCGCGCCGGATATAGCGACCTCCGCCGACCTCGACGACAAGGTCGAGTGACTCTGCCTCGGTCAGGGCGATGAGTCCGCTCAGGGGATCGTCGAGATCATCGATCGCGAGCCCTCGCTCCCCTGCCCTGTCGAGCGCCGACTCGAGATCGCGGAGGTGCGGCGGCCAGGGATCCTCGACGGGAGGTGCCGATGGATCCGTGAGCCAGGCGTCGATCGCCGCGGCGACGCTCGCTGCGGAGGTCGTCGCGATCGCTCGCGCCCCTTCGCCGACGAGCGCCGCGCAGCCCGGCGTGCCGAGCAGCGCGGCCAAGGGGCGACGCTGCTTGAGTGCGAGGCGGCCGCTGCCGATCGAGCCTGAGCGGAGCCCCGCCTGGACGACGACGACGGCCGCCGAGAGCGCGACGACGAAGCTGTTGCGACCGGCGAAGAGGCCACGGCTCGGCGACTCGCCAGGCCTGAGAACGTAGGCGACACCTGAGCTCGGATGGGCCGCGATGGCGGCGAAGAGAGCTGCGTTGCCGGGCGGATAGGGGCGGTCGACGGCTGCCGGGAGGATCGCGAGCTGGGGGACGTCGAGGGCGAGGGCCGCCCTGTGGACCGCCGTGTCGATCCCCAGGGCGCCGCCAGAGATCACAGAGAAGCCTCTCCGCGCGGCGACATCGACGAGCGTCGGGACTAGCTCGGCCCAGCGTCGTCGGGCCGCCCGGGCGCCGACGATCGCGAGGCGGGGGCTCGGGGGTAGAGAGCCTGCGAGATCGAGGCCGCGACGACGGCGGGGGAGTCCTAGGTCCTGGGGGTCTAGCCTGCGGATGTGCATCGGGGGGCCCATTCGGCCCCGTGAGCGTCCTGTTGCGCGCTTGGCTCCGCGACAGCGCTGTCATGGTGGTCCATGCACCGGGCCAAAATGTCCCGTCCCGTGCCCAGGGCGGATTGTCGCCAAAGATCGACCCGCTTGAGATCAAAGGGAAAAGTCCGAGAATGACAGCTGGGCCAGTCTCTGCATATCTCCGGGGCAAGGAAGCTGCCCATGCTCCGCACTCGTCACTCACTCGCTCTCCTCGCTCTCCTCGCCCTCACGCCCGCCTGTGATGGCGACACGAGCGGCGCAGGGCTCGACTCCGAGACCGCTGAGAACATCGGCGAGGTCGACGAGGCCGAGGACGCGGGGGCCGCTGATGATGATGCAGGTGTCCTCCTCCTCGGTTGCAGCCTCGAGCCCGCGTGCGATGCGGTCGATCTGCCGAGCGGCGGGGAGCCGGTGGCCGACGGCGAGGTGGCCCCCCAGGCGAGCTACAGCGGTGACGGTCTCTGCGCACTCACGGCGCTCACAGCCGCCGAGCCAAGCCTGGTCCAAACGGTGATGACGTTTGACTCGTCGGTCGCCAACCTCGACTTCGCCATCGTCGGCCCGCAAAAGGCGCTGCGGCAGTCCTATGGAGTCACAGAGGGGGTCGGCGAGTGGATCAACCCGCCGATGCTCTGCGAGCTCCAGGGGCGCGACTTCTTCGAGAATTGCATGGTCTCTTTCGACGCAGAGTGCCTCGACCCAGAGGCCTGGGTGCTCGGCTGCGAGCCCATCGATGAACTCGTCTGTCCCGCGATACCCAGCGACGACGGCCGGCTCTAGACGTCGCTCTCCTCGCCTATCCCCACGCTCGCTCCCGTGACTCGCCTGTCGAGTCTCCTCCAACACTTCCCCAACCACGGGGCGGGTCGCGGGAGCGGGCATCTCCGTCAACCGTCGAAAGACCCTCCAGGTTGACGTGAGCGGGCCTCTACGACTACGTTGACCACCGTTCGCGCAGGCGAACAGGAGGTCCCGTGAAGGTCAAAGCTGCTCTCGCCCGCCGTCCAAACGCTCCCCTGACCATTGAGACGGTCGATCTCGAGGGCCCGCGCGCGGGCGAGGTCTTGATCGAGATCAAGGCGACGGGCGTCTGCCACACCGACGCATACACGCTCTCAGGGGCGGATCCCGAGGGCCTCTTCCCGGCGATCCTCGGCCACGAGGGCGCTGGCGTTGTCGTCGAGGTCGGCGCCGGTGTCACCTCGCTCAGGCCCGGCGATCACGTGATCCCACTCTATACGCCGGAGTGTCGCCAGTGCAAGTTTTGCCTCTCGGAGAAGACCAACCTCTGCCAGGCGATCCGCTCCACCCAGGGCGCCGGGGTGATGCCCGACGGTACCAGTCGCTTCTCCATCAACGGCGAGAAGATCTTCCACTACATGGGGACCTCGACGTTTAGCAACTACACGGTGCTGCCCGAGATCGCGGTCGCCAAGATCCGCGAGGACGCTCCCTTCGAGAAGGTCTGTTACATCGGCTGCGGCGTGACGACCGGCATCGGCGCGGTGATCAACACCGCCAAGGTCGCGCCCGGCGACAACGTGATCGTCTTCGGCCTCGGCGGCATCGGTCTCAACGTGATCCAGGGGGCGCGGATGTCCGGCGCCAACATGATCGTCGGCGTCGATCTCAACCCTGAGCGGCGGGCGATCGCCGAGAAGTTCGGGATGACCCACTTCGTCAACCCGAAGGAGGTCGGCGAGGAGCTGGTCCCCTATCTCGTCAACCTCACCTCGGGCGGCGCAGACTTCTCCTTTGAGTGCGTGGGCGACGTCAAGGTCATGCGCGACGCCCTCGAGTGCTGCCACAAGGGCTGGGGCACCTCGGTGATCATCGGCGTCGCCGGTGCGGGCCAGGAGATCGCGACTCGCCCCTTCCAGCTGGTCACCGGCCGGGTCTGGAAGGGCTCGGCCTTCGGCGGCGCGAAGGGACGACGCGACGTGCCGAAGATCGTCGATTGGTACATGGAGGGGCGGATCAACATCGACGATCTGATCACTCACGTGATGCCGGTCGAGCGGATCAGCGAGGCCTTCGACCTGATGCACGGCGGTCAGTCGATCCGCAGCGTCGTGACCTTCGACGAGCCGGCCGCCTAGGGTTGTCGTCACGGTCCCGGCGAATGGCCGCTGCGGGCCGTTCCGCGAGCTTCGGCGGCAACGATGGCTGCGTGAGGGCAAACGAGAGCACCTGTGATCTTCTCGCCGTATTCTCCTCAGAGGCTTCGCGGCAGGACTTGGGCACGCTCACCGCTGCCGTAGCGGCGCCAGGCGTCGACATCGTCGTCGCGGTTGAGATCGTGCTCGTCTAGGACGAGCGACCCCTCCTCCTCGTCGCGCCCGAGATCGAGGTGAGCGTCGAGATCGAGGTCGAAGTGCTCGCGGACCACCGCGGGTGCCGTTGTCGATCTGCGCGTCGAGCAGCCCGTCGGGGTTGGACAACGCTGTCGCGCCGGTGAACCAAGCTCGTGCTGTGGGATTGAACGGCGCTAGATCGTCGTCGCGATCCAGTAGAGGGTCGCGGCGCCGCCGAGGGCGACGGCGATGATCACCGGCGTCGAGGGAGCTGCTGGCAAGGCTGGTAGACCGCCCCCAAGCGCGCCCCGCAGCGCTGTCGTCGGCCTGGCCTGCTCATCGATCTGCACCTGGACGAAGAGGTCGCCTGCAGGGCCGCCGCCGACGGGGGTCTCGCCCTGCCCTCGCAGCCTCAGGGCGCCGCCCCTCGGAAACTTCTCTGGCAGTCGGAGGAGCACCTTGCCCTCGCGATCAAAGGCTGACGGGGTCCGGGCGACCAGTTCTCCTTCGACGGGGAGGCTCAGCGGGACGTCGATCCAGATCCCTTCGGCGTCGCCGAGGGCGTAGGCGGGGTAGCGGACCTCGACGCGGAGGTCTCGACCGCGGGCGCCCTCGCGCCTGTCCGCCTCGTAGATGCTGCCGAGCTCGGCCACGGGCGGAGTGTATCAGGGCGTCGCCGTTGACCGCGGATCGGCGACGAAGCGATCGCAGAGGCGAGCCACCCGCGGATCTGCGCCGGGGAAGCCAGCGATCCCGCGGTGGAGCCACGGATCATGTGGGACGCTCGTCTCCAGACCTCGGCGCGTGGCGAAGGTGAAGAGCGCCGAGCCTAGCCAGCGCGCCTTGCCCCGCCGAGGGACGATGGTCCGGCCGACCATCGGATCGCTTCCGTGGGCGAGCAGTCGTCGGCCGATGGCTCGGTAGACCCGGCTCGCGATCAGGATGGCGACCCGCGAGCGCGCCGGAATATAGCTCATTCCGTGGTCAGCGCTCTCGTAGTAGCGCTCTGCGAGCTTGAGCAGATCTTCGATGACCCTGCTCAGGAGGCGACGGTCGACCGTACCGTCGAGGATCGTCTCGGGATCGATCCCCGCCCGGCGAAGGCGGCTCTCGGGGACGTAGATCCGGCCGCGCTCTGCGTCCTCGGCGACGTCGCGGCAGATGTTGGTGATCTGCATGCCGAGGCCCAGATCGAGGGCGAAGGGCAGCGCCGAGCGGGACTCGACGCCGATCGCCCCGCACATCATCAGGCCGACGGTGCCGGCGACGCGGTAGCAGTAGCGCAGCAGATCCTCGTCGTCGGCGATCCGGACCACGTCGGAGTCGGAGCGGACGCCGATGATCAGTTCTTCGAAGACCCGAAGGTCGATCCTTCGCCGCTCGGCGATCTGAAGCAGCCCGGTGAGGAGCGGTCGCGGTGTGATCTCTTCGCGGAGCTCCCCCTCGATCTGCGCGAGCTCGCGAAGCCCGACCTCTGGAGAAGGAGCCTCGTCGACCGTATCGTCGACAAGGCGACAGAAGGCGTAGATGATCGCGGCTTCGTCGAGGCGATCCGCAGGGAGGAACGCGCCGGCGAGGTTAAAGGTCCGCGCGTGCTCAGCGAGGACGGCGCGGCTCGCCGTGACCACAGGATCGACCTGAATGCTCTGGTTCACGACGCGACCCTCGGCTGAGGCATCCGCGGGAGCGGGAGGGCATCCCCTGGGGCGGGTGCGGGGATCAGGCGTTCCAACACCTTGGCCGAGGTCAGGACGCCTGGCATTCCGGCGCCCGGGTGGGTCCCCGCGCCGACGAAGTAGAGCCCGCCCACGTCCTCTGAGCGGTTGTGGTAGCGGAAGAACGCGGACTGGCTGAGGCGCGGCTCCAGGCCAAAGGCGTTGCCGTGGACCGAGCGAAGGTCGCGCTCGAAGTAGTTCGGCGTGACGAAAAAGTTGACGTCGAGGTTGTCCCGAAGGCCAGGAACGTGGTCCTCGTCGAGGAAGTCGAGGATCCCGTCGAAGTAGGACTGGCCGCGGGCGTCCCAGTCGATCCCGCTGCGGTTGTTGGGCACCGGCGAGAGGACGTAGAAGGCCTCGCAGCCGGGCGGTGCCATGTCTGGATCGCTCCGCGTCGGCGCGTGGAGGTAGAGCGAGAAGTCGTCGGCGAGCACCTTGCGCTCGAAGATGTCCTCGAGGAGCTCGCGGTAGCGTCGTCCGAGGATGATCGTGTGGTGTGCGAGCTTGGGCCAGGTCTTGCGCGCGCCGAAGTAGCCGACGAAGAGGCTCATCGACTGCTTCTTGCGCTTGATCAGGAAGTCGCGGTTCACCCGACGATGCCTGGCCGCAACCATCCGAGTGTAGACGAACGAGGGGTCGGCGTTCGAGACCACGGCGGCGCACTCGATCCGCTCACCGTCGCCGGTGCGGACCGCGACCGCTCGGCGACCCTCGACCTCGATCTCGACGACCGGAGTGTTGAGGCGGATGTCGACGTCGAGCTCGGCGAGGAGCCGGCACATCGCGCTGACGATCGCTGTCGTCCCGCCCTTCGCGTACTCGATCCCCCACTTTTTCTCGAGGGTGTGGATGAGGGCGTAGATCGCCGGGACGCGAAATGGGTTGCCGCCGACGAGGAGCGGTTCAAAGGTCAGGACCTGGCGCAGGCGCTCGTCCTGGATGTACTGGCTGACGAGGCCGTAGACCGAGCGATAGCAGCCGAGGCGGACCAGGTCCGGGACGATCTTCATCATCGCCCCGGCGCGATCGAAGGGCTTGTCGGCGAGTTGGGTGTAGCCGATGTCGAAGATCTTCTTGGCGTGGGCGGCGAAGGCTCGGTAGCCGTCGACGTCCTTCGGGTTGAAGTCCTTGATCTGCGAGAGGAGCCGGTCTTCGTCGCCGACGTAGTCGAAGCGCTCGCCGTCGGGGAAGACGACCCGGTAGAAGGGGTCGACCGGACCGAAGCTGACGTAGTCCTTGCGCTCGCGGCCGACGAGCGCGAAGAGCTCGTCGAAGAGATAGCTGGCGGTGATGACCGTGGGCCCCGCGTCAAAGGTGTAGCCGTCGCGCTGGAAGACCCCTGCGCGACCGCCTGGTTGGTCACGAGCCTCGAGGATCGTGACTGCGTAGCCCATCGCCCGGAGGCGGATGGCGGAGGCGAGGCCTCCAAGGCCGGAGCCGATGACAATGATGTGCTGAGTAGCCATAGGAGCGACGGATTGGGGGGGTCAGGAGGGACATGAGGGGGGCCGCGGCAGGACGCAAGCGAGAGCCGGCGGCAGGCATGTCGAGCGCTTTGCCCTCGCGTCGCTAGGATCCGGTCTTGCGCCGTGGAATCCTCATAGTGTGGCGGAAAGTGACCGTGAGCAGGGAGCTCCGGCATACTCCCGCGGTGGGCGTCGGAGAAGGCCTGAGCGCGGGGAGCGCTCGCCGCACTACAGCGGCGCGGGATCGTGCGCTCGCTGGGCTCCGCTGGCGGGGGCTCGGCGAGGGAGGTGTGGCGACAGCTGCGGTGGCGCTCGCCTGGACGCTCGTCCTCGGCGACGGCGCAAGAGGTGCGCCTGAGGGCCTGCGCTCGCTCGTCTTCGCCGGAGCGCCCTTTCTCCTGCTCGCCGGGCTCCACGCTCGGACGTCGGGATATCTCCACAGTCGCCAGCGCCTGGCCCTCCTGCCGCGGCCGATCAGGGGCGACGAACATTGGCGCCTGGCCCGAGGTCGACATCGACGTGGCTTCGCCTGGGTCGTCCTCTTCGGGGTCGCCGCGATCCTCCTCGCGGCGGCGCCCGTGACCCCGCTCGGGCTGACCCTGAGCTTGCTCGGGGATCTTGCCTGGGTGCTCCTCTTCGCGGGGCTGGTCGAGCCTGTGAGCGCAGGTCTTGCGGCCTGGCTCGGTCGTAGGTTCGACGAGGGCAGCACTGCCGCCGAGCTTCAGCGGACGCTCGCGTCGGGGTGGACAGCGCCAGAGGCGGCGGTTCACCTCTACGTCCCAGCATTGGGCGTCGCCCTCGCGGTCGCCCTGGCGATGCCCGGCCAGCTGGCCATGGAGCTCCGCGGTCCGAACGTCGCCACCCTGCCCTTCCTCGCGCTTCCTCTGACGATAGGCCTCGGGCTTCGGCTCCTCGCCCCGCGGCTCTACGGCGTCGGCCTTTGGGAGGCGGCGCCGCGGATCCACGAGATCAGCCGAACGCTCGCCGGTCCGCCGCGACCGCCCGCGGCGCCGAGCTGGATCGTCGCCCTGCCTGGGCCGCTTCGGCTCGACCTGCTCCAGCTCCAGCGCCTGGGCTCGCTCCTCTGGGTGCGCCTGGCGGCCGTGCTCGCGGCCGCCGCTTGGGTCGCGAGCGCAGATCGGGCAACCGCTCCGGTGTTCGCCGCTGGACTGGTCGCGCTGAGCCTTTGGCTCGGCCCCTTCATCGCCCTTCATCGCCAACAGGATCGTCGCCAGCAGCTCCTCGGCGCGCTCCCGCTCGACGCTCGCGGTCGAAGCGGAGCGCTTGCGAAGGGGACGCTCCTGCTCGCCGGGCTGCCGCCACTCGTCCTGCTCATCGCAGGGCTTCTCGGCTAGCGAGCTGCGAGCTCATCGATGGGAGGCTGCTCCCTTGAGGGCACCCGAGCTGCCGCTGCTCGTCTTGCTTGTCGCAGGGATCCTCCGCAAGCGAGCTGCGAGGTCGTCGATGGGACCTCGCGATCGTAGGCACGGGCGGGTTCCTCGAAGGAGCCTCCGAGGTCGGGGGCGAGCCGCCTAGACGTGCGCGCCGAGGCCGTGGATCAGCGAGAGGTGGCGCGGCTTTTGCGTCTTCACCCGGAGATCGGCGAGGACCGGGATATGGTCGGAGACCCGGTCGCCGCCGAGGGTCGCGTAGTTTGCGAACTCCAGGTCCTTGGAGACCAGGATCCAGTCGAGCCGGCGGGGCATCCCGCGGAAGGTCCGTACTCCGTCGCGGTGGGCGCGAAGCTCTGGGCACCAGGGGCGCAGGCCGAGCTTGTCAGCGAACCCGGCGAGGCCGCTGCGATCGCGCTCTGTCCAGGAGGTGTTGAAGTCACCCATCACCACCAGCGGTCGGCTCGTAGCGCCGACGATTCCGGCGAGCTCCTCGAGCTGGGCGCGACGCCGGCGGGCGCTGGCGAAGTCGAGGTGAACCGTCAGCACCGCCAGCGGGCCGCCCCCGTCGAGGTCGACGGTCGCCCGGGTGAAGCCCTTACGCCAGCGGCTTTGGGCCTGGAAATCACCGCCTCGGCACTCGCTCAGCGTGTGCCGGCTGATCACCGCGGTGCCGTAGCGAAAGCGGCCCTCCTCGCGCATGTGCGGCGTGGCGATGATGTGGCCGTAGCCGGCTCGCTCGGCGAGGTAGCCGACGTGGTCAAAGTCGCCGGCCCAGCTCGATCCGAGCTCCGCCTCTTGGAGGGCGACGACGTCTGGGCTCTCACGGCGGAGGAGCATGGCGATCGCGTCGAGGTTGTGACGGAAGTCCGCGGGGTCGCGGATCCACGACTGACTAGGCGCGCGCCCGCGGCCGTGGGCGAGGTTCAGGGTCATCACCCGCAGGGTCGAGGACGGGCGGGTGACCGGCGCATCGGCGCTGACCCTCGCGCGGCATCCTGCCGCGAGGGCGACCGCAGAGAAGCCACCGATGAGAGTTCGCCTTTGCATCTAGGACCAGGATAGGAGCCCCCGAAGCGCCCGCAAGTGCGGAAGATCTTTCACATGTGCAGTGAGCGACGCGATCTTTGGGGGGTCTGCGCGGTCAGCGAGCGCGTCGCCTATCATCTAGCATTGCGCCGATGCTCGATCCTGCTCCCCTGCCCTCGTCCGCGTTCCACGTCGTTCTCATGACCTGTCCCGAGGAGCTGGTCGAGGGGGGCTGCGACAGCTCCTGGGGGGGCGGCTGGTCGGCTGCGGCAATATCCTCCCGGCCGTCCGCTCGCTCGATTGGTGGGAGGGGGAGGTCTGCGCGGGTGCGGAGTCCCTCATGAGCATGGAGACCACCTCGGAGCGCCTTCCCGCGCTCCTCCGGCGGGCGCCAGAGCTTCATTCTGAGGAGGTCCCCAAGGCCGTCGCGCTCGACGTGAGCGCGCAGCCCTACGTCGAATGGCTGCGGACCCTGACCGCCCGGAAAGAGTAGCGAAGCCGGGCTCATACGCGGTGCCGAAGCATCGACGCGCTCAAGGCTTCTCGCCGACCGGGATCGGTCGGCGGAGCATCAACGCGGGCTACTCCGCCGCGACGGGCGCGTCCGCCTTGGCCGCGCCTTCGCCCTCGCCGGCGACAGCGGGAGCGTCCGCAGATCCCTCGTCGGCGCCCGCCTCAGGGGCTGCGGCGGGAGCTGCATCGCTGCCGCCGACGTTCATCCCGAGGTTGTCGACGACGAAGGTCCAGAGGTCCGCCGCCTCCTCGATCTTCTTGCTCGTCGGCTTGCCAGCGCCGTGGCCGGCCTTGGTCTCGATCCGGATCATCACCGGGTTGTCGCCGGCATGGGCTGCCTGGAGCGCTGCGGTGAACTTGAACGAGTGCCCCGGGACTACCCGATCGTCGTGATCGGCGGTGTGGACCATCGTCGCTGGGTACGCGGTCTCCGGCTTGAGGTTATGCAGCGGCGAGTAGGCCATGAGCGCCTTGAACTGCTCGGCGTCCTCTGAGGAGCCGTAGTCGGAGATCCAGGCCCAGCCGATCGTGAACTTGTGGAAGCGGAGCATGTCGAGCACGCCGACGCCCGGGAGCGCGACCTTGAAGAGATCAGGACGCTGGGTCATCGCTGCGCCGACGAGGAGACCGCCGTTGGAGCGCCCGCCGATCGCGAGCTTCTCCGACGAGGTGTACTTCTCCGCGATCAGCCACTCGGCGGCGCCGATGAAGTCGTCGAAGACGTTCTGCTTGTTGAGCTTGGTCCCGGCCTCGTGCCAGGCCTCGCCGTACTCGCCTCCGCCGCGGAGGTTGGCCACCGCGAGCACCCCGCCCATCTCCATCCACGCCAGGTTCGAGACCGAGAAGGACGGCGTGATCGCGATGTTGAAGCCGCCGTACCCGTAGAGGTAGGTCGGGTTTTGCCCGTTCTTCTTTAGACCTGTCTTATGGGTCAGGAACATGGGCACCTTGGTGCCGTCCTTGCTGGTGTAGAAGACCTGCTCGGTGACGTAGTCGGCCGGGTTGAAGTCGACCTTGGGCTCGCGGAAGAGCGTGCTCTCGCCCTTCTTGACGTCGTAGCGGTAGATGCTCCCCGGTTGGGTGTAGCCGGTGAATGTGTAGAAGGTCTCCTTGTCCTTGCGCTCGCCGCCGAGGCCGTACACGCTGCCGATCCCGGGGAGCGCGAGCTCGCCCTGCTCGCCGCCCTTGAGGTCGAAGATCTTGACCTGCGAGTGGGCGTCCTTGAGGTAGTTGGCGAAGAACTTGTCGCCGATGACGTTGGCGCCGCGGAGCGTCTCCTCGGCCTCGGGGATGACCGTCGCCCACTTCTCGGGAGCCGGCTCGTTGACGTTGACGCTGATGACCTTGCCGCGCGGGGCGTCCTTGTTGCTGACAAACCAGAGGTCGCCGCCCTTGTTGTCGATGAACTCGTACTTGGCGTCGAATGCCGGCATCAGCTCGATCATCCCGCCGGGGGTGGTCGCCGCCTTGCCCTTGAGCTCCTTGACCAGGATCGCGTTCTTCTCGGAGGAGCCCTCCCAGACCGCGACGACGAGGTACTTGCCGTCATCGCTGACGGTCGCGTTGTAGCCCCACTTGGGGTGCTCGGCGTTCTCGTAGATCAGCACGTCCTCCGCCTGCGGAGCGCCGAGGCGGTGGTAGTAGAGCTTCTGGTTGAGGTTGGTGCCGCTGAGCGCCTCTTCCTCGGTCGGCTCAGCGTAGCGCGAGTAGAAGAAGCCCTTGCTGTCCTTGGTCCAGGAGACCCCGGAGAACTTGATCCACTTGAGCGTGTCCTCGCGGTCGGCGCCCGAGTCGATCTCACGGACGTGGTACTCCTGCCAGTCCGATCCGGAGCTGGCGAGGCCGTAGGCGACGAGCTTGCCGTCGGGGCTGACAGACATCCCCGAGAGGGCGACCGTGCCGTCCGCCGAGAGCTTGTTCGGATCGAGGACGACCGTCGGCTCAGCGTCGAGCGACGGCGCTGTATAGACCACGCTCTGGTTTTGCAGGCCGTCGTTGCGCGAGTAGAAGTAGCGCTTGCCCTTGCGGTAGGGGACTCCGTAGCGCTCGTAGTTCCACAGCGTGGTCAGGCGATCGGTGATCGTCGTCCGCGCGGCCAGCCCCTCGAGGTAGCCGAAGGTGAGCTTGTTTTGCGCCTCGACCCAGGCCTGGGTCTCCGGGGAGTCGGGATCCTCGAGCCAGCGATAGGGATCGGCGACCTCGGTGCCGTGGTAGTCGTCGACGACGTCTCCCTTTGCGCTCGCGGGGTAGGTGAAGCGCGCTTCGACGATTGGCGCCGGCTCAGGCACGATCGTCGGCTCCTTCGGCGGGCAGCCGAAGAGGAGGGCGAAGAGAGGGAGAGCGGCGACGGTCAGGGTCGATGTGCGCGACATTCCCCGCCCTTGTACTCGCTCTGCAAAGGAGGCTCAAGATCACGCGAGGCTGCGCCAGTCGACGGCGACGGGCTTGATCCGGGAGAGGTCAAACTCGTCGAGCAGCTCCCTGGCCTGAATCATCGTTCTAGCGGAGTCCACAAGGCCGACGGAGCGGGCCATGAGCGCGACCACCCGCTCCGGTGCGATCCCGCCCTCGCGCAGAGCGCTGAGATCCGGGGCTCCGTGGCGCTTGCTGAGCTTGTGGCCGTCCTCTCCGAGGATCAGCGGGACATGGGCGAAGCGCGGCGGTGTCGCGCCGAGGGTCCGGTGGAGGAGCACCTGCCGGGGTGTGCTCATCAGCAGGTCCGCGCCGCGGACGACGTCCGTGATCCCCATCCCCGCGTCGTCGACGACCACCGCGAGCTGGTAGGCCCAGGCGGCGTCTCGGCGGCGGAGGAGGAAGTCGCCGACCTCGGCTTGAACGTCCTGCCGGAGCGTCCCCGCGAGCCTGTCCTCGACCTCGACGACGCCCGTCGGGGTCCGCCAGCGCAGCGCCAGCGGCCGCTCTGGATGGCGGGGTCTGGCTCGGCACGTGCCAGGGTAGATAGGCTCGTCGCCGTCGCCCATCGTCGCCTCTTCGCGGAGCTCGCGGCGCGAACATGAGCAGGCGAAGACCTCTAGCGCCTCGATGGCGGCGGCGTAGTGCTCTTCGCGCTCTGACTGGCGATAGGGCCCGTGAGCGCCGCCGACGTCCGGCCCCTCGTCCCAGTCGAGGCCGAGCCAGCGCAGATCCGCGAGCAGTCGGTCCTCGAATTCAGGGCGTGAGCGCTGATGATCGACATCCTCGATCCGCATGACAAAGGCACCGCCCGCGCGTCGCGTCTCCAACCATGCGAGGAGCGCAGAGCGGGCGTTGCCGAGGTGGAGGCGGCCGGTCGGGCTCGGGGCGTATCGCCCGCGATGCGAGCTACGAGATAGCGAGCTACGAGATAGCGGCAAGGGTCCTGCGCTCCATCACACCTTTGCTCTGTCGACCCCGCAGGGTCTCGCACGACGGCCAGCCTCGGCGCTTCTCAGAGGGGAGCGCGCCGACGGTCGCATTGCGCAGGGGGAAGGGCCGGTCATCGCAGCCTCCTCGGAGCTCCACCGACTCAGCATCGCGGGAGATAGGCGGACGGCAACGGCTCGCCCTCCTCTTCGTCGGTCCAGAGGATCGACAGGACCCACCAGCGACGGCCATCATTGCGCAGTTGGATGCTGTTGATCCCGCGGACGGAGCGGTCGCCTTCGGCGGTGCTGAGGACCGCCTCGTAGGTGGTGAAGACCTGGGCGATGCCGCCGTAGACCTCGGTCCGGCGGAATAGCTCGCGCTCCTGAAAGCCGAGGAGGACGCCGTCGGCGATCTGCTTTTCCACGCCTGCGAGGTAGGAGTCGATGTCGCCGACCAGGGTGCCCCCCTCGATGACCTTCTGGAGGCGAACCTCAGCGGCGACCAACGAGCGTAGTCGCGCCGTGTCCGGTCCGCCCGCTCCTGTGAAGGAGACGGACTCGTAGACAGCGTTGATGATGGCGTCGATCGAACAGACGTCCTCGAGGCGCTCGCTCAGCGTTGATGGGGGGTCGGGTTCTGGACTCGGAGGCTCCGTGGGCACCGACGGAGTGTATCGCGGGTCCGCGTGTGCAGGTCCGATGAAGTCGAGCGTGGCGGAGCGCGCGGATCACGGACTTCAACGGTGTCGCGGCGCGAGATGCTGAGGATCGCCGTGATCCGTGTCCCACATGTCGCAGTCAGCTCGGGCTTGTGCGATGGATCACCTGGGCAAAATGGGCCCAAGGAGCATCTAGGGGGTGCTCAGGTGGCCAATCCTCACTCCAGGTCATCCCCTCGTCGAGGCTCTCCGACGGCTTGCGGCGGCTGCATGAACATGGCAAGCGCGACCCCGAGGAGTAGTCTCCCGCGCCATGGCCGACCGTTTCGACATCTCTCAGCGCAAGAAAGACCACATCGCCCTGTGCGCAGGCGACAACGTCGGCTTCCGCGAGAAGACCACCCTGCTCCACCAGGTGCAGCTCGTCCACAACGCCCTCCCGGAGATGCACGCCGACGACGTCGACTCGTCCGTGGAGCTCCTCGGGAAGACCCTGACCGCGCCGGTCGTCATCTCGGCGATGACAGGCGGCACGGAGGAGGCGGCGAAGATCAACCAGGAGCTGGCCCAGGTCGCTGACGAGCTCGGCCTCGCGATCGGCCTCGGCTCCCAGCGGGCGATGTTTGAGCGCCCCGAGACCGCCTGGACCTTCAAGGTTCGGGAGCAGGCGCCCAACGTCCTCCTCTTCGGCAACCTCGGGCTCGTGCAGGCGCGGCAGATGACCAGCGCGCAGGTCGAGGATCTTTGCGGCGAAGTCGGCGCGGATGCCCTCTGTATCCACCTCAATCCGGCGATGGAGATCGTCCAGCCCGGCGGGGATCGAGACTTCTCGGGCGGCCTGGACGTGTTTCGTCGCCTGATCGCCGACCTCTCGGTGCCGGTGATCGCGAAGGAGACCGGCTGCGGCCTCTCGCGGGCTGTCGGCGAGCAGCTCGTCGCCGCGGGGGTCCGCCATGTCGACGTCAGCGGCGCCGGCGGGACCTCCTGGGTCGCCGTCGAGGCCCATCGCGCGGTCTCCCCGGAGGCCAAGGCGCTCGCCGAGGAACTCTGGGATTGGGGGATCCCGACCGGGGCGTCAGTGCTCCAGCTCCGGGGGCTTGGCCTCCAGATCATCGCCACCGGCGGGCTCCGTCGCGGCTCCGACGTCGCCCGTGCGGTCGCCCTCGGGGCGACGGCTGGCGGTCTGGCGGCGCCGGTGCTCAAGGCTCACCGCGCGGGCGGGATCGACGGTGCGCGTACCTACCTCCAGCAGGTCATCGCCACCGTTCGCACCCTGATGCTCCTCACCGGCTCACGGACGGTTTCTGAGCTGCAGCAGGCAAAGCAGATCCTGGGCCCGGATCTCGAGCGCTGGCGCGCCTAGCTCCGCATCCGTCGACTCCGAGCAATCCGATGCGTTCAGACCTCGCCCCATCCGCCGAAGCCTTCGGCAAGGTGATCCTCCTCGGGGAGCACTCGGTGGTCTACGGCCACCCCGCGCTCGCCGCTGGGTTGCCGCAGGGGCTGCGCCTTGAGGCGACGCGATTGCCGAATCCGGCCGATGCGATCAGCCTCTCGATCCCCGCGTGGGAGCTGGATCTCGCGCTGCTCCCGGGCAGCGAGCACCCGGTGGCGCAAGCGGCGCTCGCGGTCCTCGACGTCTTCGACGGCCCGCGCACAGGTTGGCGGATCGTCGGTGATACTCGCCTACCCTCACGGGCTGGGCTGGGCTCGTCGGCGGCGCTGACGGTCGCCCTCGCCAGGCTTGTCGCGCCGGAGGCGCCGGTCGACGCGATCATCGACGCATCGGTCGTCGGCGAGCGGGTCTTTCACGGTGAGCCGTCTGGCCTCGACAGCGCAGTCGCCGCGCGTGGCGGTGTGCTGCGCTTTGTCCGCGGCGAAGCGGTCGAGGAGATCGACGTGAGCGCGAGCCTCGCGCTGTGGATCCTCCCAAGCGGAATGCCTCGCTCGACCGCGGTCGAGGTCGCCAAGGTTCGCGCACGGCGCGAGCGTCTTCCCAGCTTGATGAACCCTGTGCTCGACGCGCTCGGGGTCGCAGTCAGGCTCGGAGTAGAAGCTCTAATGTCTAATAATCTCAAACTCTTGGGTGAGATTATGAAGGTTTCACATGAGCTTGTGTCGGGGCTCGGTGTCGGCGCCCCCAAGCTCGATCAGCTGGTCTCGCAGGCCCACACCCATGGCTCCGCTGGGGCCAAGCTCACCGGCGCTGGTGGGGGTGGCTGCGTGATCGCCCTCCCCCCGACTGACCCTGCCGGGTTGCGTCAGGCCTGCGCCGAACTCGGCGTTGTCCCCCTCGAAGTTGAGGTTGTCCGATGAGAAGCGCGCGCGCGATCGCCCACTCCAACATCGCCCTGGTCAAGTACTGGGGGAAGCGCGCTGCGGTCGCCGGCCAGACCGACGACCTCAACCTGCCCGCGGTCGGGTCGCTGTCGATGACTCTCGACTCCCTGCGCTCAGAGACTCGAGTCGGTCCGGGCAGCGTGGACGCCTTCACGCTCAACGGTGAGGCTGTCGACGGCGGGATGGCGACCAAGGTCTTTCGTCACCTCGATCGGATCTGGACGGCTCGCGGGGAGAAGGGGGTTCGCCCGCCCTGCGCGGTCGACTCGATAAACCACTTGCCGACATCGGCCGGTCTCGCGAGTTCGGCCTCCGGGTTTGCCGCGCTGACCCTCGCCGGCGCCGCGGCGCTGGAGCTGGAGGCGTCGACTGCGACGCTCTCGGCCCTCGCCCGCCGCGGCTCGGGCTCCGCCTCGCGCTCGCTCTGGGGCGGTTTTGTCCGCCTCGATCGGGGCGAGCTTGCGGATGGCAGTGACTGTGTTGCCCGGCCGCTCTTCCCCGCGGACCACTGGGACGTCCGCTTGCTGATCGTCCACACCGCGCGGGGAAAGAAGGCCGTCGGCTCCACCGCAGGTATGGAGGAGAGCCGCGCGACGTCCCCGTATTACGACGCTTGGGTCGCCAGCTCGGAGTCGGATCTCGCCGCCGGAGAGGCCGCGCTCGCGGCCCGCGACTTGGCCAGCCTGGGCGCGGTGATGGAGCAGAGCATGTTCAAGATGCACGCCTGCATGCTGGCGACGCGCCCGCCGATCCTCTATTGGAACGGGGTGACGCTGGAGGTGCTCCGCGCCCTCTGGGAGGCGCGTCAGGCGGGGATCGAGGGGTACGGGACCAGCGACGCTGGCCCCCACGTCAAGGTGCTCTGCACCAGCGAGACCGCGCCAGGGCTGGCGGCCCTCCTCGGCCGCGTCCCAGGGGTCTTGGCGGTCGACACCGTCCGACCCGGTCCCGATGCCCGGGTGGAGGTGTCGCGATGAGCGGTCCCCTCGTCTCGGCGCCCGGAAAGGCGTTTCTCATCGGCGAGTACGCGGTGCTCGAGGGGGCGACCGCGGTCGTCACCGCGGTCGACTGTCGCGCCCACGCCCAGAGGAGCGCGTCGACCCCGTCGCACGTCACGGAGGTGGTCGAGGCCGCCCATGCGTCGGTCTCTGGCTACCTCACGGCCCGCGGTCTCCCCTCCCCCGGCTCGGTGCCGACCGTCGACACTGGCGGCTTTCGCCTGGGATCCCGAAAGATCGGCCTGGGATCCAGCGCGGCCGTCGCGGCGACGGTCGTCGGCTTCCTCCTGGCCAAGGCTGGCGTCGAGATAGAGGGCATTGAGGGCCGCAAGCTCGCCTACGGCCTCGCCCGCGAGGGTCATCGGCGGGCCCAGGGCGGCGGCAGCGGGGCTGACGTCGCGACCTCCGTCTTCGGCGGGACCCTCCGCTTCGCGGACGGCGACGCGAGCCCGATCTCCCTCCCCGAGTGGCTACGTATCGGCTTTGTCGACGCGGGGGCGCCGGCCTCGACCTCGTCTTTCGTCCGGATGGTCCGCGAGGCTGCGGTCACAGATCCCGACCCCTACGCCCTGGCGATGGCCGATCTGAAGGGGGCGAGCGCAGACTTTCTCGCGGCCCTGGGTGGCGATCGTCCGAGCGAGTCCTTCGCCCTCCTTCGGGCCGCGGTCGAGCGCCATAACCGGGGCCTGCGGGCGCTCCAGAAGCTCTCAGGAGCGCCGATCCTGACGCCGACGATCGAGCGGATCATCGTTGTCGCGGCTGAGATGGGCCTCGCCGCGAAGCCGAGCGGCGCTGGCGGAGGCGATCTGGTGGTCGTCTTCAGCCGCTCGCAGGCCGCGCTCGACGTGCTCGACGATCGGCTCCGCCGCGACCACGGGATCGATCTGCTGGCCGCCCTGAGGGCCGGCGCCGACGGTCTTCGCCGAGAGGGTCATGCGCCCCGCTGCTCGCGTATCGCCGGCTTCTTCCGCCTCCCGCTGGAGGACCGACGGCGGGCCGTCGCCGCCGCGTGCGACCTCGACATCGCCGGCTTTGACGTTCTCGACGCGGGCGGGCTCAGCCTCGACCAGGCCGAGCACCTGATCGAGAACGTGATCGGTGTGCTCGAGCTGCCGATCGGGGTGGCGACCAACTTCCGGGTCAACGGCGTCGACTATCTGGTCCCGATGTCGGTAGAGGAAGCCTCTGTGGTCGCGGCCGCTTCCAACGCGGCGAAGATGATCCGCGCGGGCGGCGGCTTTGTCGCCCACTCGGATCCGCCGTGGATGATCGCTCAGATCCAGCTCACACGAGGTGACGCCGCCGCTGACGCAGCCGCTGCGGTGGGGCTGATCGAGGCCGAGCGCGAGAACCTCATGCAGCTGGCGGAGGTCGTCCATCCCCGGCTGGTCGCCCGTGGCGGCGGTCCGCGGGCGATCGAGGTCCGGGTCCTCTCGGAGGAGATGCTCGCGGTCCACGTGGTCGTCGACTGTCGCGACGCGATGGGCGCGAACCTCCTCAACACGATCGCCGAGACCCTCGCGCCTCGCCTGCAGGTCCTGAGCGGCTGGAGCGTCGGCCTGCGGATCCTCAGCAACCTTGCGGACAGGCGCCGGACCCATGTCACAGCGCGAATCCCGCCGTCGGCCCTCGCGAGCCGCGGCTGGGAGGGATCGAAGGTCGTCGACGGGATCGTCTCGGCCTCGCGCTTCGCCGAGCTCGATCCCTATCGCGCAGCGACCCACAACAAGGGGATCATGAACGGCATCGACGCCGTGGTCCTCGCCACCGGCAACGACTGGCGGGCGATGGAGGCTGGAGCCCACGCCTATGCGGCTCAGGACGGTCGCTACCGCCCGCTCGCGATCTGGCGCAAAGGCGCCGATGGCTGGCTAGAGGGGCAGATCTCAGTGCCGATGGCGATCGGCATGGTGGGTGGCGCGACCCACGTACACCCGGTAGCGCGGCTGGCGATCGAGATCCTCGGCTGTCGATCGAGCGCAGAGCTCGGTCAGGTGATGGCCGCCGTCGGGCTCGCGTCGAACCTCGCGGCCCTGCGGGCGCTCGCGACAGAGGGCATCCAGCGCGGGCATATGTCGCTGCATGCGCGTACACTAGCGGTCGGCGCAGGGGCCATCGGCCCTGAGATCGAAGCTCTAAGCGCCCTCCTCATCGACAGCGGCGAGATCAAACAGGAGCGCGCAATGGCGATCCTACGAGAGCTTCGAAAGACCGAGAAGAGCGCCGCGCAGGCCTAACGTGCGGCTTGAGGAGTGCATCCATGGTCAGTGCAACCGAACCCCGCCTCTACGCTGTTCCCAGCTCCGCGTACGAGACGAGCGAGCTACAGCCGGCCCCCGACGGCGCCCCCGCAGGGCCGTGGACGACAGAGAGCGCCTACCGCTACTGCGAGCGGATGGCGACCACTCACTACGAGAACTTTCCAGTCGCCTCGCGCTTCCTCCCGGCCCACCTGCGCCCGCACGTGATGGCGATCTACGCCTTCGCCCGGACCGCCGACGACTTCGCCGATGAGCCTCGCTTTGAGGGGCGCAGGGTCGAGGCGCTCGACGTCTGGGAGGACCTGCTCGAGGCCTCCTACCACCGCGAGGTCCAGCACCCGGTCTTCGTCGCCCTGCGCGACGCGGTGCGCCAGCACAACATCCCGATCAGCCTCTTCAAGGCGCTCTTGACCGCTTTCCGCATGGATCTGACCAAGCGGCGCTATTCGACCTTCTCCGAGCTGCGTCACTACTGCGTCCACTCGGCGAACCCGATAGGTCGCCTGGTGCTCTACGTCCACGGTCACCACGAGGCGAACCTCCACCGCTACAGCGATGAGATCTGCACCGCGTTGCAGATCGCAAACTTTCTCCAAGACCTCAGCGTCGACAGTCCCCGCGGTCGCTGCTACCTGCCCGAGGAGGACCTGATCCACTTTGGGGTCGAGCGCGAGGACCTCCTCGCCGGTCGTCATACTCGGGCCTTCAAGGAGCTGATGGCCTTCTCGGTCGCCCGCACCCGCGGGCTCTTCCTCCGCGGTCGCCCGCTGATCCGCCAGGTCACGCCGGGCCTGTCGATGGAGCTCGAGGCGACCTGGCGCGGCGGCATGGCGATCCTCGATCGGATCGAGGAGCTCGACTACGAAGTGCTCCGCTTCCGGCCCACCTTGGAGCGTCGGGATGTCGCCGGGATTGCGGTCCGCTCGCTCTTCTCCTTCGGCCGCAGGCTGCTGCGGGGCGAGGTCTGAGATGGCAGCGGCGATGGGCCCCTTTGAGCGTGTGAGCGCGATCCCTCAGCGGGGTGCCGCGCTTTGGAGCCGGCTGACCAAGCGCTCCTCCTCGAACTTCAAGTTCGCGTTTCTCTTCCTCGGCGCCGAGCAGCGCGAGGCGCTGCAACAGGTCTACGAGTTCTGCCGAGTGGTCGACGATATCGTCGACGAGCGTGATCCGACGCCCGAGGGGGCGGCCAACGCCAGCGCAGCGCTCTCGGAGTGGAGCCGCGAGATCGCCAGGGTCTACCGCGATCCCTACGTCAGCGAGGATCCGCCGCACACCGCCCTCGGCCGCGGTCTCGCCGAGACCCACAAGCTCTTCAACTACCCCCGCGAGGCCTTCGACGAGATCATCGCCGGCGTCGCGATGGACCTCGAGCGCTCGACCTATGAGGACGCCGAGGCACTGCGCCTCTACTGCTACCGCGTCGCCTCCTGCGTCGGCCTCCTCTGCATCGCGATCTTCGGTGATCAAAGCGAAGCGGCCCGCGACTACGCGGTCCACCTCGGGCTCGCGCTCCAGTACACCAACATCCTCCGGGACATCGCCGAGGACGCTCAGCGCGGGCGCTGCTATATCCCGGAGGATCTGCTCAACCGCCACGGCGCGAGCATTCAGGACATCTTCGACTACCGCTACGACGGCCGCTTCGTCGCCATCGCGACGGACTTCGCGGCGGCGGCGGAGCGTGAGTACCAGGCCGCCTGGAAGCTCCTGCCCCAGACCAAGCGACAGGCGCTCCTTCCAGCGGAGATCATGGGTCGGACCTATTACGAGATCCTGCAAGAGATCCGGGCCCGCAATTTCAACGTCTTCACCCGCCGGGCGTCGCTGCGGCGCCGCGACAAGCTCAAGGTCGCGGCCCTCGCCCTCGCGCGGAGCACATTCGCCGCATTCTAGGCGAAGACCGTCTTCCAGGAGGACTACGTGTCGCGCACATTGATTATCGGCGCCGGGCTGGCGGGGATGGCCGCTGCGGTGAGGCTCGCTGAGGCTGGCGAGAAGGTTACGCTGCTCGAGGCGACCAAGGCCGGCGGGGGTCGGGCCCGCTCCTTTGTCGACGGCGCCTCTGGGCGTGAGTACGACAACGGCCAGCATCTCCTGATGTCCTGCTACCGCGAGACGCTGGCCTTTCTCCGGGCGATCGGCAGCGACGATGGCCTCTACTTCCAGCGCAACCTCCAGGTCGATCTGGTCCGCCCGGGCGGACATCGAGTCGCGCTCCGCTGCCCGCCCCTGCCAGCGCCGCTCCACCTCGCGACCGGGCTCGTCGGCATGCGCGGGGTCGGGCTCTTGCACAAGGCTGCGGCCCTCCGCGCAGGTCTTCTCCTCCGCGGAGAGGTCAAGCGCCCTGACGACAACGAGACCTGCGACGTTTGGCTCAGCCGTCTCGGGCAGACCGCTGGGATCCGTCACGTCTTCTGGGATCCGCTGATCTGGGGGGTGCTCAACGACGACCCCCTCGTGGCGTCCGCGGCGATGCTGATGGCGGTGCTCGAGCGGGGCTTCATGAGCACTCGCGACGCGTCACGGCTCGGCGTTCCACGGGTGCCCTTGAGCCGCCTCTACGTCGACCAAGCGCTCTCGTTCCTCCGCCAGCGCGACGTCGACATCCGCCTGGGCACGCCCGCACGTCAGCTCCAGGTCCAGGACAGCGCGGTGACCGGGGTTGAGCTCAAGTCAGGCGAAGTCTTAGAGGCCGACCAGGTCATCTCTTCGGTACCTCCTCGCGCCTTTCTGGACCTCCTCCCCGAGTCCTGGAATTCACACCCGATCTACCAGGACATCGCCCGCCTTCGCAGCTCGCCGATCGTCAACTTCTGGGTCGTCGTCGATCGAGCCCCCTTCACCGACACTCCCTTCCTTGGGATGGTGAACGGGCCGATCCATTGGCTCTTCAACCGGTCGCTCATCGACGGTGAGAGCGGTGGCGACACCCTGCTCAATTGCACGATCTCAGCGGCTCGATCGGCCGTCGCGGACTCGCCAGAGAGCCTGCTCGATCTCTTCCATGGCGAGATGGCTCGCTATTTCCCCGACTACAAGTACAAGGTCCGCCACTTTCGCGTGATCAAGGAAAAGCGCGCGACCATCTCCCACGCCGCTGGGACCTACCAGTGGCGGCCGGAGATCGTCGCCCCGATCGAAGGCCTCTACATGGCCGGCGATTGGGTCCGTACCGGCCTCCCCGCGACGATCGAGTCGGCGGTCCAGAGCGGTCACGAGTCGGCCGCGGCGATCCTCGAGCGACGAGCATAGGGGGCCGCGCCTCTCGCTAGCGACGACCGCCAAGCTTCACGGTCGCCGGTGCGTTTGAGGCTTTGCCGATGCCGGGATCATCTCCGAGCGGGCCACTCGTCACCTCCACCGCGAGCTCACCGGCACGGAGCTGCTGACCAGGAGCGGCGACGCTGCGGTGGAGGATGGCGAGCCCCTCGACCCCACCGCCGTCGCAGGGCGCCCATGAGGTCCAGACACCGGCGCTCGGCCGGGACTCCGCGTTGAGGGCTGGATCGGCCGGTGCTGTCCGGGCTCGGACCCTCGCCATCACCCGGTTGACCTGGCCGCGGGAGTGAATCCGCGAGAGGGGCTCCTGCCCGCGATAACACCCCTTGTCGTAGCTGACCGCCGCGACGAAGCCGACCTCGGGAGGGAAGAAGTCCGGGCGGATCTCGTGTCCCCACGCTGGGGTCCCGGTCGCGACTCGGTGTCGCGTAAAGGTTTCGGTGTCCGCCGCGGGAATACCTTGGACGACCGCGCGCCGATCTTCGGCGCTGCCGACCACGAGGAGGCCCGGCGCCGGGTGGATCGCCGTGAACACGGTCGCTCCGCCGGACGAGGGCAGCTCCCCGTGGGCACCCCAGACCAGCGAGAAGTCGTCCTCGGTGGAGGGGTGGAGGGTCACGTCGTCCATGATGATGTGACGATCGAGATCGCCCGTGACCGCCTCGTGGATCTCCGCCGGCAGCGCAAGCGCGAAGCCTTCTTCGTCGCGGAGGACGATCACCTCGCTGATGATCTTGCCCTTCACCGTCAGCAGCGCCCCGGGGGTCGACTGCCCGGGCTTCATCGTCGAGATGTCCGCAGAGAGGAGCCCCTGGAGAAAGCGCTCGGTGTCCGGTCCCCGCAGGCGGAGGAGCGCGCGCGCTTGGCCCGGGAGGTCGGCGAGATCGACATGGAGGGCGGTGGAGCTTTGCACGCTGGAAACAATGGCAAGGCCGCGAGCCGGCGGCAAGCGAGCTTTCGGCGCTTGATCGCAGTGTCTCCGCCACGGTAGGGGTATCTCCGTGGTTCGATGGACCCTCGCATGCTCGTCGATGCTCTCCGTGGTGTTGGCTTCGGGCCCGTCCTCCGCGGCTCCGGCTGACGCGAGCACCGTCTCTGCCGAGCCGGCGGCCGGATCGACCGCGGAGACCCCTGCCGGATCGAGCGAGCCGTCGGCGTCCGCGGCCGCGAGCGATGCGGGGAAGAGCGCGGGGGCAGAGCCGCCGTCGGCGACGAACCCCGCCACCGCGACGCCGGTGAAGACGTCTCTCGCGAACGTCGTCGAGGAGCCGCGCGCCCAGCCTGACGTGTTCGGCCTGCCGCCCTCGGATCGCCTCGACCCCTACGGCCCACGGCCGCCAGGCGTGCCACAGCTCTCCCGCGTTCAGGTGCTCGCCTATGCCCTGGAGAACCCGCTGATCGCCTCGGCGTCCGACGAGATTGAGGCGATGGACGCGACGCTGCAGCAGGCTCGCTTCGCCTGGGTGCCGACGATCCGCACGCGGACGTTGGTCGCCCCGGGGGTCGCGACCTCCTGTGAGGACCTCCAGATCCAGGTCACCAATCCGACGACCAACACGAACCGGATGGAGGACTTCCAGTACTGTCGACCGCGCAACGGCGTCGACGTCGACACGATCCGCGGCTATTTCGATCAGATCTCCGCCGCGGGCGTGACTGTTCGCCTGAGCGCTGAGGCCGTCGTGCCGATCTACACCTTCGGCAAGCTCAAAAGCGCCAAGGCGATCGCGACCGCGGGCAAGGCGCTGGCGGTGCTGAACCGTGAGCGCCTGCGCCAGGAGACGGCGCTGCGGGTCTATCAGGCCTACGCGGCCCTCCTCCTCGCCCGCGAGAGCATCACCATCCTCGAAGAGGCGTGGAAGGTCATCCAGGAGGCTCGCGTCGGGGTCGAGAAGGATCTCGGCATGGGCGAGGATCCCGACGAGGAGGAGAACCTCGATCGCGATCCTGCGGACCTTATGCGGATCGAGCTCGGCGAGCTGGAGATCGAAGAGCGGCTGCTCGAGGCGCGCAAGATCGAGTCCCTCTCGCTCGCAGCGCTCTGGGCCCTCGGCGGCGAGGCGGCTCCTCCAGGTTTTGACATCAAAGAGACGGAGCTCCTCCCGGACCAGGTCGCCGGAGGCATGCGAACCGGCGAATACTACCGAGACCTCGCGGTTCGAGAGCGGCCTGAGGCGAAGATGGCCGGAGGCGCGGTCGAGATCCGCAAGGCGGTCGAGCGCCTGCAGAGGGCGAACTTCCTCCCCGACATCGGCCTCCTAATCTCTGCTGGCTACGCCTTCTCGAGCAGCGCTGACGCCAGCATGTCGGCGCTCTACTACAACGATCGCTACAACTACTCGCGGATCTTGGTGGCGCTCGGCGTGACCTGGAACCTCGACTTCCACAACAGCGTCTTCCGCCTGCGCAAGGCGCGGGCCGAGCGACGCTCCGCCGAGCACAAGCGTGAGGCAGCTCTCTTGCTTCTCGGCCTTGAGGTCGACAAGGCCCACCGCGGGCTCGCCCAGGCCCAGCGCGCGATCGACCTGACGGCGCAGGCGAGTAAAAAAGCTCGCCAGCTGGTCGTCGACCTCCAGGTCAAAGAGACCGTCGGAGGCGGAGATCTACGGGAGCTTCAGCGAGCTTTGACCACCTGGGCGGAGTGGCGCTTTAAGCACTTCCAGGCGATCATGCAGCACAATGTCGCGCTCGCCGACCTCTCCCGAGCGGTCGGGACCCCGCTCGTCGCGGATTGATGAATACGCGTCAGCGACCCCCCGTCTGAGCGCCGACCCAAGAGGAACTATGAGCTTCTTCCGTTCGATCTTCGCCGGCCTTGTCCTCTCCTCCCTAACGCTGCTGGGGCCCGTCGGCGACGCCCATGCAGAGGGCCCTGGTGCTATTGACGCGTTCAAGATCCGTCACAGCGCCGTCATCGAGCTGGTGAAGAGCAAGGCTGAAGCCGCCAAGCTGCAGGCCGAGGTCGACAACCTGCTCGACTACCACGCGCTCGCCGAGTCCTCCCTCGGCGGTCCTCGTCGCTTCGCGAACAAATGCGAGCCCCGCTGTGACGAGTTTGAGGCGCTCCTGACCAGGCTTATCCGCGAGAACTACCTCCGCCGGATCCGGACCGACAAGGAGTACTCGCTGACCTACGCCGGCGAGGAGAAGCGCCCGCGTCAGAGTCGCGTCGTCACCCAGGTCAAGCACACGAAGAACGGCAAAGAAGAGGTCGTCGAGGTCGTCTACGTGATGCACCGCGTTGGCGATGACTGGAAGGTGATCGATATCATCACCGAGGGCGTCAGCCTGGCGAAGAACTACAAGTACGAGTTCAACAAGATCCTCAAGGAGAAGGGGATCGACGATCTTATCCTCCGGCTCGACACCAAGCTGACGGAGCTGGCCAAGAAGGACTGATCTAGGCAATGATCCGCGGCGTGGCTGGACTGCGCAGGACAGGGACGAGAGCGCCGGTGAACACCGAGCGCCTCGTCCTTCGTCTTTGTGGGCCGCTCCTCGCCGGGTCGGTCGCCCTCTCCTGCGCCGAGGACACGACCGTAATCGAGGGGCAGCTCGGGCGGGCGATCCCCTTGGCCTCCGGGGATCCGCTGCTCGTGCCGCGGCTGCTGATGAAGCGCGAGGGCTGTCCCGGCAGCGCGGGCGGGTGTGAGGTGATCTGCGACGATCTGCCCTCGAGGTGCCCTGAGGGAGCCTGCATCCCGATCGTCATCGACAGCGCCGCGTCGGTGACAGCGCTCGCCGCCGACGACGACATCATCACCGCGGAGCGGGGTTGCGTCGAGGTTCGCTCGGCGGAGGATGTCCTGAGCGCAGCGCCGAGCTCCGAGTCGCTGGCGGCCGCGGTCGCCCGCTTTCGCTTCAGCGAATTGCCGATGGCGCGGGTACCCAGCGATGATTCTGTGTGGGGCTGGCGGATCGGCGATGAGTCGAACAACGGCCACGTGTCTGGGATCCTCGGCGGCAACCTGCTCCATCAGATGGCCGTCCGCTTTGTCCACCAGCGCAACCAGGACTACTCGGTCACCTTTTATCGCGAGTTTCCCGGCAGCGACGTAGCCCTCGCAAACCAAGGGCGAGCCTATATCTCGCTGCAGTTCCCCGGGGATCTGCTCGGCAAGGAGATCACCGACTTCTGCGCCGTCGATGACGGTAGCTGCGACTTCCTCGGGCTCCAGTACGATCAGGATCGGGTCCAGAGCCTGGTGCAGCCGACGCAGATGGTCGTCGACGCCTGTCTTACGCCGCCGCCCGGAGCGGTCGTCTACGACTCGGAGCAGCGCGGCTGCGAGGTCACGCGCGGCCCGGGCTTCAGCGCTGATACCTACGTCTCGCCGACCGGGCGGCAGGGCGCTCCCCTCTGCCGCTCGACGCCGCTGGTCCTGAGCGACGGTCAGAAGGCCCGGGGGGGGCTCTCGGCCTCCCTCGTGGTCGCGACGGGGATCCCTGGGATGGTTCTCTTTGAGGACAGCGCTCGTCGCTTCTTTGGGGAACTCGGGGCTCTACCCCCCTGTGCGCCGGATCAGGAGGGATCGCTCGGCGGTTTTGGCCTTGAGGTGCCTGCCTGTCTCGACGACCAGGAGTCGCAGCTCTACGCCCCCGGGTGGCCGGTCGCTGGATCGCAGGGCGCTCCGCTGACACGGATCCGGGTCCGCAGTCTCGCCCTCCTGCCGGGCCTGACCGAGACCAGCGGGATCACCCCCTGCCAGCGCCTCGAGCGACGGGTCGCTGGGCTCAAGGCCCAGTGTGACGAGGTGCTCCGCGAGCAGGTCCCCTACGCGCGCGCGAGTGTCTGCGCCGAGGCGGCGAAGACATCGGCGTTGGTCCTCGGTGAGGTGTCAGTGCGCAACGCCGAGCTGGGGCCGAACCCGACCTCGTGGATCCGCGCCTACGTGGTCCCCGCGGAGCACCCGATGGCGGTGTCGATCCGGCGCGACGTTGTCCCCGAGGCGTTGCAGCCTGACGGTCTGGTCGGAACCGCGCTCCTCTACAACACCGACACGATCCTCGACTACACAGACGAGACCCCAGGCCTGCGGGTCTCCTGCAACGAGCCGGGGCGCGGGACCTGCCTCGCCCTGCCCTCCTGCACGGTGGCGAGCGAAGATGTGGCCGCGAGCTGCTGTCACGGACTTCCGGAGGACCTGATCGTCGAGATGATCGGAGATCTCGGGCTCTACGGGTGTTGCTCCGCCCTCTCGGAGGGGGCGCGCCGCGAGCTCAACTGCCGAGCGAAGGCGGAGAGCCGCGAGGAGCCCTGTCCGGAGAGCCCCTGCGAGTAACCATGGCGTCCGGCGGGCGTTCTCCTGGGCGGATCCAGAGTCCGAAGGCGCGATCTTCGCGGGGTCCCCGCCTCGACTCCGGTCACCGCTTGCCCAACCGCGCCGTCCGGGACACCCTCCACCGAGGCTTTCGCCATGCCCTTTTCGCTCATCGCAGCCCCTAGTGTCCCGATCTTTGAGGCCGGCGGCATCTGGCCCTACCTCGCCGCCTTTGGACAGGGCGTTCTCGTCGATCTGACGCCCTGCGTGTATCCGCTGATCCCGATCACGGTCGCGGTCTTCGGCGCCAAGGGGGTCTCGAAGCCGCGGGCCCTCCTCCTCGCGACAGCCTACGTGCTCGGCATGGCGGTGCTCTACACGTCGTTGGGCGTGCTTGTCGCCCTCACCGGCGGACAGTTCGGCGCCTGGCTGGCGTCCCCTTACGTCGTCTTCCCGATCACGGCGCTGCTCCTCGCGCTCGCCGCGAGCATGTTTGGCGCCTTTGATCTCCAGCTCCCGGCGAGCGTGCAAACTCGCCTCAATTCTGTCGGCGGTGCTGGTCTGCTCGGCGCCTTCCTGATGGGCCTCGTCAGCGGCTTCATCTCCGCGCCATGCACGGGACCTGTGCTCCTCTCGCTCCTGGCCTACATCGCCAAATCCTCGGCCGAGGGTCATAGCGTCGCCTACGGAGGCTCGCTGCTCTTCGTCTACGCGCTCGGGATGGGCTCTCTCTTCTTTGTCGTCGCGCTCGGAGCGAGCCTCTTCCGACCCGGTCGCTGGATGGAGTACGTCAAGAGCTTCTTCGGGATCGGCCTCATCGTCATGTCGCTGTGGTTCCTGGCGCCGCTCGTGCCCGGTCTCCGCGACTTCGTCCTCGATCCGAGCTGGGGGCTCTACGCGGGGATCGGCACCGCCCTCGTCGGCGTCGCCCTCGGGGCGATCCACCTCAGCTTCTACGGAGCGATGGCGGAGAAGCTGCGCAAGGCGCTCGCCATCGTCGTCGTCGTCGTCGGCGCCCAGCTCGTCCTCAACAACATCCTCTACGTCGATCTCGGCGACTGGCGGAAGGTCGAGACGGTCAGCGACTTTGAGGCCGTCGTCCTCGAGGCGGAGGACGCCGGTCGTCCCTACCTCATCGACTTTGGCGCCGAGTGGTGCACCCCCTGCAAGGAGATGGAGGTCCAGACCTTTTCGGACGCGGGGATCAAGGGGGAGCTCGAGAGCCGCTTCTTCCGCCTCAAGATCGACGTCACGGATCCTACGCCGGAGCAGCAGGCGCTCTTCAACTCGCTCGTCGACGGCAGTCTCCCAGGGGTCGTCGTCTACGGCTCGGACGCCCGTCTGAGCGCGCACTTTGAGGATCTCCGCGCGGGCAAGGCTGCGCCGGATCCGGAGATCGACCTCCGCGTCCTTACGCTGCCGCCAGAGCTCCTGCCCCAGCTCCAGGCGATTCAGTAGACCTCTCGGGTTCGCTGACGCGCGCAGAGGGCCGCCCCGTTCGCGGGGGGGCCTCTCTTTTTGTCGACGCCCCCGTGGTCGTACGGGCAGGGGGTCGGCGGTGCCTCGGCCTTCGGGCGCTGACGCGCCGAGCCCAAAGGGCGTCCTCTCGTCGGCCCTGGAGCCCTCGCCAGGACTTCGCGGAGACGCGTTGTTGCGCTGTTGCGCCGGGCAAGCCGTGGGCGGCTAGAGCAGCTTCTCGAGACGAGCGCGATCGAAGCCGACCATCAGTTCTCCGCCGACGTCGATGACCGGGACGCTCCCGGTCTTCAGCCCCTTCTCCCGAGATTTGGCCTGGAGCTCGCCGGCGGCCTCAGGATCCTTCTCGATGTCCTTGGCGACATAGTCGACACCCTTGCGATCAAGGTACGCGAGGAGCTTCGTACAGACGCCGCACCACTCGGTCTTGTAGACGATAACGCCCTCTGCGGGCTTCGCCTCGGGGGGCTCGATGCCCGGCGGGATCTCGACCTGCGAAGAGAGGCCCTGACCGACCGCCAGCTCCTCGAAGAGATCACGGGCGACCGTGGACAGCGACCATGAGCCGTCGGCCGCAGGAGTCCGGAGGTTGGCGACCCAAACGCTCCCCTGCGGCGGCGCCGGCCCGTCGAGGAAGGTGACGCGGACCATGCCGCGAGCCTCGTCGGTGACGGCCTCCGGCATGGCAGCGTCCTTGAAGACACCGCGGGGTCCGGCGTAGGTCAGGACGACCTTCTCAGGGGTCGCCGGGAGAACCGCGGTCGCGGCGCTGGCCGTGGCCTCAGGGGCACCGGCCGCCGGTCGGGCTTGCTCTTCGGCTCTCGGCGCGGGGGGCTTCTCGGGACCGCAGGCGGCGGTAGCAGCGAAGGCGAGGACCAAAGCGGCGCAGATCATATCGGTTCGCGTTCGTGTCATGGCGTCTCGGAGAGTATAAAGACTGGCCATCGAGCAACATGGCGCGCTTTGCACCCAAACCTCCGGCGAGCGAGGGGCGCATGCTCCTCTCGCTCCTCCAGGCCCTCGTGGTCCTGGGGGTGGTGATGGCGATCGTCTTGGTGATCCTCTACTCGGGGTACCTCAAGTTCACGGATCTCGCAGTTTCGCCGCCGCCGCCGTCCTCGGCGACGCTCGAGGTCGACCGGACCGGCCGGCGGATCACCTACGGAGAGTCGTGGCTCGCGCGTCAGGGCGGGCTGTGGGAGATGCACCTGGTCGGCTCGCCTGCGGCGATCGGTGATGCCCACGGTCAGCTCGTCGCCCGCCTCTTCCACCGCCTTGACGCCGATATCCGCGAACTCGTCGAGCACCGCTACCCGACCTGGATGGACAGCTGGTCGGCCCTCCTCGGGGTTCGCTGGGACTTTCGCCAGGCTGACGAGGTGCTCCCCGAGGCCGCCGCGACGGAGCTCGCCGCCCTCGCAGGGGCGCTCCCCGAGGCCGCAGGCGAGCATTTGGGGGCCTATCACCGCCTCTTCCTCTACCAGTGCTTTCAGGAGCTCGGGGCGCGGATCGAGGACGTCCTGATCGAGGGGGTCGCCTTCGCCGCGATCCCCCGGAGCAAGACGTCGACGAGCGCGAACGGCAACCTGATCCTCGGTCGATCCTTCGCCGTCGATCTTGGCCGTGAGGTCGAGGTCGATCGAGTCGTCGCCTTCTACTACCCCGACGGAAAGTACCCCTTCGTCTCGATCGGTTGGCCGGGGCTCATCGGCGTGGTCACCGGGATCAACGCCCGTGGGGTCTTTGTCGCCCTGAACCCGACCCGGACCGACGATCCGCCGGAGGACGGCGCGCCGCTGGCGATCGTGCTCCGTCAGGTGCTCGAGGAGGCCGACACGCTCGAGCAGGCGCTGGAGCTGCTCAAGCAGGCCCCGCTGCGCTCCTCTGGCGCCGTGTTGGTCGGCGACGGGATCCAGCGCAAGGCCGTCGTTGTCGAGCTCTCTCCGCGCAACAAGGAGGAGCGCCGGCAGATCCGGGGCGAGTCGAGCTCGCTCGTCTGGGCGACCGATCACCTCAATCACGAACCCTTCGATCGCGACGCTCAGAACGACCGGATTCGCCGCTATACGGCCAGCGGCTACCGCTACGAGCGTCTCGAGGAGCGCCTCGGTCAGCTCAGCCCCTTGGATCCAGAGAAGGCGGTCGATGTCCTCCGCGATCGTCTGGGCAAGGGCGGTGAGGAGCTCGGCCTCGGCAATCACAACGCGCTCGAGGATCTCGGTCTGACCCATGCGGTGGTGATCGACGCCAGCTCGATGATCATGTGGGTCGCTGAGGGGCCCTCCGCGCTCGGGCGCTTCCGCGCCTTTGACCTCCGCTACCTCCTGATGCGTCAGGGGTCACGGCCCGCGCCGCTCGACGATTTCCCCGCAGATCGGCTGCTCCATAGCGAGGAGTTCAGCGACTTCCAGCAGGCCCTCGACGCGGTCGACCACGCGAAGAGCTTGCTGGCGGCGGACCTCCCCGAGAAGGCGCTCGCCTCGGCGAAGCTGGCGCTGGCGCTGGCGCCCGATGTCGGCGATCTGCACCGACTCCTCGGCGACATCGAGCGCGAGCTCGACAACCCTAGCGCTGCCCGCGAGCACTATCGCCGCTATCTGGAGCTGGTCCCTGGCCGACTGCGCGATCAGGAGCGGGTGCGCGGGCTCTTGGAGGAGCTCGGCGATGTGGACGTCTCGGAAGAGGCTGCAGGCGGCGAGTCCGAGTGACTCTCCCGCCGGCTGACGCCGACCCGCGAGAGTCGCTCCCTGAACTTCGTTCGTCGGCGGACTTTCTCCGGAGCGCAGCTCGGCGAGGCGGACGTTCCGGAAAGAGGCCAAAGGCCGCGCTGTTGTGGTCGCTTGCGCGATGAGGTCGAGGTCGCGGTCTCCAGGTCGCGGGCGGAATGTCGTGTTCGCGGCTGCGCCCCGCTAGGGGGCCTGCGCAGGCGGTTCCGCGAGGACCGCGAGGTACTCTCGGACGACTCCCTCGAGGCCGTGAAAGAGGGCCCTGGAGATGAGCGCGTGGCCGATCGAGACCTCGTCGAGGCCCGGCAGGGTTCGGAAGAGGACGAGGTTCTCCAGATCGAGGTCGTGGCCTGCGTTGATCCCTAGCCCGAGCTCGGCCGCTCTGTCTGCGGCGGCGGCGAAGCGGGCGAAGCTCTCCGCGGCCTGCTGCGGCCCGGCCTCAAAGGCGCGAGCGAAGGGCTCTGTGTAGATCTCGACACGATCGGCGCCGAGCTTTGCCGCCCACTCGACAGCGGAGCGGTCTGCGTCGACGAAGAGCGAGACACGGATCTCTCGCTCGTGGAGCTTGGCGAGGACCGGACGGAGCTGCTCGGCGGCGTCCGGGCGCCAGCCGGCCTGGCTGGTGATCTCACCGGGGACGACCGGGACGAGCGTGCACTGGTGCGGCGCCACCTCGAGGACCATGTCGATAAGGTCAGGTCGAGGATCCCCCTCGATGTTGAACTCGACGCCGTCGCGAAGGGGCGCGAGGAGCCTGGAGATCCGGTGGACGTCGTCGGGGCGGATGTGGCGTTGATCGGCGCGGGGATGGACCGTGATCCCCGGGGCACCGGCGGCGATGCAGGTCTCGACGGCCTTCGCAATGTCGGGCTCGGCTCCTCCCCTCGAGTTGCGCAGGGTGGCGACCTTGTTGACGTTGACGCTGAGGCGCACCATGGCAACCGCTATACCAAGGGCTACGTCGAGTCGTCACGGGCTGCGAGGTCGGCTCGCTCGCAGCCGGCTCATGAGAGGGCTTCGTCCTCGCGGAGCGGGTCGATGTCGCGTTGCGGGGGGGGACCCTTCGACGCCGGCGCAGGACGGCGTCGGAGCAGGTCGGCCGGGACGATGTCGCCCCTGGCCGGGGCAACGCCGAGGGTTGCGAGGTCGGCTCGCTCGCTGACCCTCGCGAGGGCTTCGCTCGCTGGAACGGGTCGACGTCGCGTCGGCCGAGACGATGTCGCCCGGACCGTGGGCTACGTCGAGTCGTCACTGGGTGGCGCAGAGGAGTTCGCCTCGCCCTCCCCCGTCTGCGCGCTTCGGACCCTCGTGAGCGCCTCGTGCTCCCACCCCTGAGCGGCGGTCTCGACGTAGCGCTGGGCGGTCAGCCGCTCGGGGAGGTAGCTGGCGTCGCCAGGGACGATGCCGCCCTTGAAGTCGTGCGGGTAGCGGTAGCCGACGCCGTAGCGGACGTCTTTCATGAGATCGGTGACGGCGTTGCGGACGACCAGCGGCACGGGCAGCGCACCGTGGCGACGGACGTCCTTGCGCGCGGCGGCGTAGGCCTTGAGGACGCTGTTGCTCTTGCGCGCGAGGGCCAAGTAGATGGCCGCTTGGGTGAGCGGGAGGACAGCTTCGGGCATGCCGATCTGGTGGGCGGCGGCCGCAGCCGAGGTCGCGACGGTCAGGGCGTTGGGGTCAGCGTTGCCGATGTCTTCGCTGGCGAAGATGAGCATCCGCCGCGCCGGGAAGAGCGGGTCCTCGCCCGCCTCCAGCATGCGCGCGAGCCAGTACACGGAGGCGTCGGGATCGCTGGCGCGCATGCTCTTGATGAACGCGGAGACGACGTTGTAGTGCTCTTCGCCGTCCTTGTCGTAGCGGATCGTCCGCTGCCCGAGCGCCTCGGCGACGTGGGCGGCGAGGAGTTCGGTGTTGTCTGTGGGGACGAGGTCGGCGGCGATCTCGAGGGTGCCGAGGGCCCGCCTCGCGTCTCCCTGGGCCGCGCCGCCGATCGCCGCGAGGAGCCCGTCCGGGGCCTCGAGGCCACGCTCGCCGAGGCCACGATCGCTGTCGGTGAGCGCCCGCCTGAGGAGCCCGACCATCGACTCGACGCCGATCTCCCGGAGCTGGACCACCCGCGCCCGGGAGAGCAGCGCCGCGTTCACCTCGAAGCTCGGGTTCTCGGTGGTCGCGCCGATGAGAGCGATCACCCCGGCCTCGACGTGGGGCAGGAGCGCGTCCTGCTGGGCCTTGTTGAAGCGGTGAATCTCGTCGATGAAGAGGAGCGTCGCCCTCCCTTCGTAGGACCTACGCTTGGCGGCCTTGTCGACCGCCTCACGGATGTCGCGGACCCCTGACGAGGTCGCCGAGAGGGTGACAAAGGTAGCCTTGGCCTGATCGGCGAGGAGCCGGGCGAGGGTCGTCTTGCCGACCCCAGGAGGGCCCCAGAGGATCATGCTCGGGATCCGGCGGCGGCCGAGCAGGCGCTCGAAGAGGCGACCGGTCCCGAGGATGTGCTCCTGGCCGACCACCTCTTCGAGGCTCCTCGGTCGCATCCGCTCGGCGAGGGGAACCTGGCTCTTGTCCTGCTTCCAGGCCCGGTCGAAGAGGTCGTCGTCGGGATGCGCGCTCACGATCCGTGGTAGCCTAGCAGCCATGCGCGATCGAGTGGCGATCAGGCGCCACACCGGCCTAGCAGGCCGTGGCAAAAGTCTCGCTTGCCCTCGCTTGCCCTCGGAGACCCTGCCCTCGTCGGCGAACCTGACCTCCTCTCGCGGCCGACAGCGATGTGCGCGGGCCGAGAGCTTGGGGGGGATCGGCGCTGTGCCCGAGCCGACGGGATCCTCGTCATGGTCTGTGAGGGTGCTCCGAGCGAGCGCCTTGGCGATCGGCGTCGTCCTCCTGGGCACGGCCTTCGCCTGTGACGCCGAGAACCTGCAGGAGCGCCTGCAACAGGCGATCATGCGGCAGAGCGGCCGTGGTGAGCGTCAGGCCACCCGAGAGGCCGCAAAGGCGAGCCATGGACGTACCGGGCTCCCTGAGCCGATCGTCGCCGCTTTGGACCTGATAGCCGAGAGCGATGCGGTCTTCATCGTCAAGAAGGAGAAGAAGAAGGATCGGACCTACTCCGGCTTCAACTTCGCGGCGATGTTGACGACCAAGACGATCTGGCTCGGCCGCGGGATCGAGGATCTCGATCTGTGGATCGAAGAGATCGCCAGCGGTTCCTTTATGAACCGCGAGAGCTACCAGGTTCGTCGCCCCGACGGTGTGAACGAGGAGCTAGCCTCGTGGCTCACGAGACAGATCGCGAGCCGACCGCTGACCGCAGAGGAGCGGGCTGCTCGCGCAGAGGCTGCCGCAGAGGCTGCCGCAGAGGCGGAGGCTGGAGGACGCCGGAGATCGTCGTCCCGTGCCGCGAGGACAAAGGACGGAGAGACGCGATGAACGGACGACATGGAGCACTCGCAGCGGGGGCCCTCGGCGCTCTCGGGGTCGCAGCCGGAGCCTTCGGCGCCCACGCCCTTCGCGGAACGATCGACGCCCGCAGCCTAGAGATCTGGCGGACCGCGGCCCACTACCAGCAGGTGCACGCTGCGGTCCTCCTCGCGGTCTCGCTGTGGGCGCTGCAGGAGGAGCGTCGCCTGCGACGGCTGGCGATCTCGCTCTTCACGGTGGGCATCTTGATCTTTGCCGGCACGCTCTATCCGCTCGCGCTCGGCATCGGCCCGCGGATGCTCGGCGCGATCACACCGATCGGCGGTCTCTGTCTCATCGGGGGCTGGCTCGCCGTCGCGATCGAGGGCTTCCAGATCCGTCGATGAGGCGCCTCGGAGGCGCTTCGGGGACTTTTTGGAGCGATGGGGAGCTCCGCGGTCCCGGCCGGTTCAGGGGCGACGGCGCCGGCGGACGAAGCCGAGGGCGAGCAGGCCGAGCGCGGCGAAGGGCGGTGGATCGCCGATCCGGCAGCCGCTGTCATCGTCCATGCTTCCGGTCGTCGCGCTCGCGGTCGCATCATCGCCGCCGCTGAGGGTCGGATCGCCGCTCGGGTCGCCGCTTCCGTCTGAGGTCTCGCCGGTCGTACCGTCGGAGCCCCCGCCGCTGCCCGTGGTCCCCTCCCCTGAGGTGCCGCCCGTGGTGCCGCTGTCACTGTCGCTGTCGCTGTCGCTGTCGCTGCCGTCGCTCTCGGGACCACCGCTGCTGGTCTCCGCCTCGACGACGTCGACGCTGACGGTCTGGCTGACGGAGTTGCCGTAGGCGTCCATGGCCTCGATCTTGAAGGTGTACGCGCCTGCGGGCGGCTTGGTCAGGACGAGGAAGTCCCAGCCGGAGTCGACGGACTTCCAAGCGCCGTAGTCGGCGTCGCAGACCTTGTTGGTGCAGCGGGTGTAGGTGTCGCCGCCGAGATCCTCGGGGACGCCCTCCAGCCAGGTCCAGCGGACGCCCAGGAAGTTCGAGTTGTCGGAGAGGTCGACGTTGACGCCGAAGGTGTCCTCGGTGCTGTAGACCGCGCCGTCAGCCGGCTCGATCGCGAGGATCTGGGGCGCTTCGTCGTCGGCCTGCCGCGCCCCGAAGACGCCGAGTAGCTCGGCGTGCGAGTTTTGCTGCTCGCCGCCGCCGCCCGGGCAGTAGGACTTGTGTACGTAGGTGCACTGGGTGAGGCCGTTGCCGGTCGCGTGGGAGATCTCCATGCACTCGTCGCGGAAGGATCCTGTGCCCCCAGTGACAAAGGGGTACATCAGGTCGCTCTTGCTCACCGTGTGCTCGAGGCCCCAGTTGTGGGCGGTCTCCTGGGCCGCGATCTCGGCCACGCTGCCGCCGCAGGAGTCCGGGAACGAGAGCGACACATGGTTTCGCTTGGCGCCGTCGCAGGCGACGTTGGCGACCCCGCAGGTGCCGTTTTCGAGCCCCGCGTTGCCCGAGGTCCCGCCGATCACCGCCATCGTGTATGGGAGGTAGGCTGGCGGCCGGTTTGTCGACAGGACCAGGTCGAAGTCCTTGTAGTAGTTGCTGAGCTTCTGGAAGACCGCGGCCTTGCTCTGCGAATTTCCGTAGGTGGGGAAGACCGTCTTCTTGTTGACCAGCGGGGAGCAGTTGAGGGCGCCGTTCGCCGCCTGCGGCCCGTCGCAGTCCGGCTCCAGCGTGACCCCGTTCATCTCGACGTAGAGCACCCCAGGCGTCGGATCAAAGTCGACGGCGGTTTGCGGCGGGAGGCCCATGGCCGTCAGGCTGTCGACGTTCAAGCTGTCGGCGTCGTAGAGCATGCCGTCGATGAAGTAGGGCTCGATCCGGTCCTCGGGGGGGACGTTGACGCCGGTCGCCCGCTCGAGCAGCGAGGGCTCGCCATCATCGACGATGACAGCCCACGGTACCTCCGGATGGACCGCCTCCCCCTGCTCCGCTGCGCTCACGGGGGCGGAGTGGAGGGTCATGCCGAGGCCGATGAGCGTCGGCAGGGCGATGAGGAGAGAGGAGAGGCCGATCGACGGAGTGCGTGACATCGAGGTAGGTCCGTTTCGCAAAACACAAAAGAAACAAAGCTTCTAGAGGGCGCGACAATACCGGACCATGCGAGAAATGTGGTGGCGCTTCGCACCCTCCACATCTTCATCTGGTGTAAGCTGAATTACGCTTTCGCGACTGGCTCGCCGATTCCCCGGTGGCCGACCAGCCGCGCTGGATCGATGCCGATCGCGGCGAGCGCCTCTTGCCACATGGACTCCGGCGAGGTCTGGAGGATCCACTGCGCGGACACGCCTGGACCGTCCTCGCGGATCGGCACCGCGACCCAGCTCCCAGAGGTCATCTCCTCCTCGATCTGGCCTTCGCCCCACCCTGCATAGCCGAGCGTGAAGAGGATCCGGCCAGCGCCGCCGATCCCCACCTCGGGGCTGATCGCGTCGAGGGTCGCGGTCAGGAGGAGACCCTCACAGACCGGCTCCGCGAGCGGATCCCAGTCCAGCGAGTCGTGGAGGACAAAGCCGCGGACGGGTTCGACCGGACCGCCGAGGCGAACCCGCTGATCCTCTGGGCCGCGCCACTCTAGGCCGAGGGACTCGGTGACCTCAGAGACCCGAGTCGGCAGGGTGTTGTTGAGCACCAGGCCAAAGGCCCCCTCGTCGTTGTGTTCGACGACGAGGACGACGGAGCGGACGAAGTTGGGATCGGCGAGCTGTGGGACCGCGCAGAGGAGGTGGCGGGTGAGCGAGGTCGTCACGCCGATGTCGCTGGACTCATGCACGAGCTGTCTCAGGTTGCCAGATCTGCGATGTCCGGGGAAGGACGCGTCGGTCGGGCTTGAATGAGGTCGACCCCGCGACGAGGAGTGCTGTCCAGGTCACGGGGTCGGCGGGAGTACCAGAGGTCGGACTCGAACCGACAAGAGGAAACCTCGGCGGATTTTGAGTCCGCTGTGTCTACCAATTCCACCACTCTGGCGAGTCAGGAGCGATTAGCACGGTCGCCCTAGCCCGGGCAAGCGCCCTGCGGGTCGCAGATCGAGAGGTCGGTGCGCCCTCTGCGTGGGCTCCAGAGATACCGGTATCCGGCAAGTCGTGCGGCTCGGCTCTCGCGGCCCCGTGGTGAAAGTCCCATGGGCTCGCCGCAACCTTCGACACACGTGGCGAAGCGAGGGTCGATGAGGGCAAGCGAGCGCGCGGGGCGTTCGCTTTGGGCTCCTAGAGGCTCTCGTCGAGGCGGACGTTGATATCGCCGCGCGCACGAAGCTCGACGGTGACGCTGCCGTTGCCGACCTGGCGGACGAAGGAGCCCGTGGTCACGGTCGAGATCGTCCGGGTCTGGACGCGGATATCACCGCTCGCCAGGAGGTTGAGGTCGAGGTTCGAGTCGGAGCGGAGGACCGCGTCGATCGATCCGTACGAGGTGCTGATGAGCAGGTCGTTGCCGCCGGCTCCGAGCTGCGAGACGACGACGTCGCCACGGCCTGTCGAGGCGGTGGTGTTGCCGGTGGTCTCGATCTCGATGTCGCCGACGCCGGTGCGGACGGCGATGCCGTCAGCTCCGCCGAAGATGGTGACGCGGCCGGCCTCGACGTCGACCGAGATGTTGCCCTCGACCTGGGAGATGTCGATGTCTCCAAGCCCAGTGCGCAGCTCTAGGTCGCGATCGCTGGGGACCCGGAGCTCGCCGAGCTCGAGGTCGACGAGATCGCGGCTGGCGGTCGGGATGACGGCGGATAGCTCGCCAAAGCGACCTTCACGGGCGAAGAAGAGGCTGGGCGTGGCCGAGTGATCGGCGGCCGCGCGGCTCGAACCGCCGACCGAGTACCAGACGCCCTCGACCTCTAGGCTGACGCCGACGGGATCACCGAGGACCGACATCGGCGTGTCGGGGAGGTTGATCCGGACCGCGTCGATCTCGTCGAGGGAGTACTCGGCGTCGACCTCGGTCGCGCCGCGGAAGCCGAGGGCGCAGGCGAGGCTGAGCCCTGCGGCGAGGACGGCCGTGGTGACGGCTGGGAGAGAGCTGAGGCGAGGTCTGGACGCCCTCGAGTTCGCGCGGGTTCGCATCAGAAGTACACTCCTACGCCGGTGCCGAGCTCAAAGGTGACCGAGTGGGTCGGAAGCGCGAGGTCATCGCGATAGAAGCGGGTCCCGAGGGGGACGCTGATCCTCGGGATCAGGTCCAAGGACCAGCGGTCGAGCAGGAAGAGGCGGAGGTCGAGCTGGCCGTAGGGGATCGCGGCGAAGGCGTTGCTCCGGACCTCCGGGGGGGCCACCTCGCCGATCGTCTGGCGCTGGCGACCGACCGTCCCTTGGAGGATGGTCCCGAGGCCAGCTCCGATCCAGAGGCGGCCGCGATCATAGAAGCGGTAGTGGATCCGAGCGCCGGTCTGGAAGGTTGTCCGACCGACCCCGTACTTGAGGCCGATGTCGGTCAGGCCGACGCTGAGCCGGCGGCGCACCTGGACCATGAAGTTGAGGTTCCAGTCGGCGTAGAAGGCCGCTGCGGGGTCGCCAGCGCGAAACCCGACGGTCGCCATCCGTGTGAGCTGGAAGCCGACGCGGTGGTCCTTCTCTGGGCTCGGCGTCTCCTTGCCAGCGGCGCTGGCGTAGGCGTCCATGATCTGCGCGGCGTAGAGCATCGCCAGACCGCCGGTGAGCATGCCGAAGCCGGCGCCGTTGACCGCTTCGGAGCCGAAGGTCGTGCTGCCGAGCCCCGGCGATGAGGCGTCGAGCGGGTCGCGGGTGTAGTGGAGCGCCGCCGCGCCGCCGCCGAGGGCGAGGGCGCCGAGGAACATGCCGATCCCCTTGCCAGGTTCGTTGTTGACGATCTGGCCGCTGCCGGGGAGCGCTGCGGACATGAGCGGGGCGGCGATCCGCTTCCACTTTCGACAGGGCCCGCCGCCGCAGGTGCGGGGCTTTACGGGCGCCTCGCTGGCCGGGGGTGCGGGTGCCCGCGCCGGTGACGTGGTCATCGGCGTCGGGACCGGCGGCGGATTCGGCATGTCCAGGCGGACTTCGCCCTGGTCTGCGAGGGTCACGGCGAAGGGGGAGCCGTAGTCACCGCTCACGGAGTAGTCGCCCGGAGGGAGCGTCAGCGGGGCCGTCTGGCCGGCGCTGAGGATCAGGCTGGCGGCGATCCGGCCGTCCTTGTCGCGGACAGTGACGGAGGTGTCGCTGCCGCTGTGAAGGAGCAGGTTGCTGTCGCTAGCCGGATTGGGGGCCGGATTGGACGACACCGCGGTTGCCGGAGCGCTCGCTTCGGCAACCGCTTCGGCGATACAGAGGAGCGCGGCCAAGCTGGCGAGGAGCACAGCCCGTTTATAGGCGGCCTGTGCTCCGCCGTAAAGTAGCGAGCCGCTGCCGCGGGCGCCTCGGCGAGGCTGTGGGCGGAAGAGCCTCAGGGGTTGCGGGGCCCTGTGGTTTCGGTCAGGGGCTGCGATCACATCGCATGGGGAGCGCAGCGGACTGCATTCGCGGCAGGACCCACGGCTGGTGAGTCGTCGGGAGAGGCCTTGATCGAGGCCGTAGGCCGCAGGTCGCTAGACATACCGGTGGCGGCCAGACTCCGCGTCGCCCCGCCCGTGGTGCTTGGGCGGCGCTCGTCGAGAACTACCGCGCCGACCGTGCCGGCCGCAGACCGTAGGGGCGCGCGATATCGGCGACCCTCGCGGCCGCCAGGGCACGCAGCTCTAGGCGGTGCATCGCCCTGCCCTCGCCGCGGCGACGGTGGTCGTGGCCGAGGAGATGGCCAATACCGTGGATCGCCAGGACTGTCGCCTCGTCGAGGTGGGCCGTGCCTGTGTCTCCGGCGGCCTGACGGGTGATCGCAGGCCAGGAGATGACGATGTCGCCGAGCGCCGGCGCTGGAGGGGTGAACCACGGCTCTTCGCTGGTCGCGAAGCTCGCGGCTGCGCTCGGGAAGGAGAGCACGTCTGTGGGCCCACGCTTGCCCATGTGATCGTGGTTGAGGCGAGCGATCGTCGGGTCGTCGACGAGGTGGATCGCTGCGCTGGCGAGCTCCTCCGGCGTCAGCCCGAGGCGGCGACCGGCGCGGCTGAGACGGCGACCGAGCTCCCGCGGGAGCTGTCGGCGGACCCAGGGCGGGAGCCCCGCGGCGATGGTGATCCGAGGGGTGCGCCGGTTCATCGGAGCCCCTCGATCACCTTGAAGACGCCGCTCTCGATGAAGATTTCGAGGAGGTCTGGCTTGAGCTTCCCCGCCCGGGCTTCGGCGTGGAGGATGTCGAAGGAGCGCTCGATCGGCACCGCCTTCTTGTACGGGCGATCGGACGCGGTGAGGGCGTCGAAGATGTCGGTGATCGTCATCATCCGGGCCTGGAGCGGGATCGCCGGGGCGTCGAGGTTCGACGGGTAGCCGGTCCCATTGAGGTATTCGTGGTGCTTGCCGGCGATCTCCGGGATCCTCGCCAGAGCCCTCCCCCAGGGGATCTGCCGGAGAAAGTCGTAGGTGTGGGTGACGTGGCTTTGGACCTCGAGGCGCTCGGCGTGGGTCAGGCTGCCCCGCGTGATCAGCAGCGCCGCGACCTCGTCGTCGGCGAGGAGGCGGATCCGGCGGCCATCACCGTCGACGAAGCTCCGCGCGCCGACCTCTCGGACGCGCTCTGAGACCTCCTCGCGGAGGAGCGAGGGCTCGTTGGCGGTGAGGACGACCTCCCGAGAGTCCTCCAGATCCGCGACCAACGCGGCGTAGGCCGCCTTCAGCGCGGCCTCCCGCGCAGGATCGAGCCGCTGCTCGCGGGCGTCGACGAGGAGCTTCTCGAGCAGCTCGACCCGCGCGAGCAGCTTCATCTGATTGAAGCGGCTGTGGATCAGATCGAGCTGGTGCGCGTGGAGCTTCTTCGGCTTGACCAGCACCTGCTCGCGGACGCCGACCTTGCCGAAGTCATGGAGGAGCCCGGCGTACTCGAGCTCCTGGAGATCGTCGCGGCCAAAGCGAGTGTCGGCGTAGGGGCCGTCGCGCAGGCCGTCGACGACCTCTGCGAAGCGGACCGTCAGGGTCGCGACGCGCTGGGAGTGGCCGCTGGTGGTCGGGTCGCGCTGCTCGATCGCCTTGACGCTCGCCCTGACGAAGCCCTCAAAGAGGCCCTGGATCTCTGCGTAGAGGTTGGCGTTCTCCAGGGCGACCGCGCCCTGGGCCGAGAGGGAGGCGCAGAGCCGCTCGTCCTCCGTAGAGAAGGGTTTGACCCGCCGCTCGAAGTCCTCTGGCGAGCGCAGCGAACGGCGATCTCGCTTGGCGTTGATCAGCTGGAAGGCGCCGAGCACGGTGCCGTCGGGCGAGGTCATCGGCACCGTCAGCATCGACCGGGTCTGGTATCCGGTCTGGGCGTCGAAGGAGCGGTCGTGGTTGAAGGTCCTTCCGAGCGCAGAGCGACCGGCCTCTGAGTACAGGTCTGGAAGGTTGATGATCTCGCCCGAGAGGACGCAGGCGCCGACGATCGAGGACTCGGTGATCGACAGGGTCGCGGCGCAGAGGTCCGCGTGCAGGGACTCGTTTTGCGCGGTGTGAAAGCGCAGCGTCTGGTCCCCCTGATTGACCACGTAGATCGAGCCGGCGTCGGCCGAGGTCATCGATCGAGCGTGGCTGAGGAGGAGCGCGAGCACCCGCTGCGGGTCACGCTCATGGTTGAGCGCGAGGCCGATCTCGAGGAGCTGATCGGCGAGGCGCGCTTGGCCGACCGCGACCGCGAGCTGCAGCGCCTCGCCGACCACTCGATGGAGCCGATCGGCGGCGATCGGCAGCTCATAGGAGAGCACGCGCTCGCTCGGCAGGCGGTTGACCAGCGCCGGCAGCTCATTCGCCGGGGCGAAGGCGATCGTGATGTCAGCGTCGAGCACCGGGAGCGCGCCGGGTCCGAGGGCTCCGATCTTCGCCCGGCCGCGGGTGAGCAGCCCTGCGCCGCCCTTGAGGGTCGCGAATTTGGTCCGCCAGTCGCGGGCGGCGAGTTCCGTGAGGCCACCAAACACCGCCTCGATCGTCGCTAGCTGGTCTCCCGTCATCGATGTGCAGTATAGCGCCCGTTTTGCCCCTGAACCTGGCTTTTGCGCGGCCTCCGGAGCGGGGGAGCGTCTCGCATTTGGACGGTGCACGCATCGGCCCTCGCGGCGCGGACAAGGCGGCGCTGCACCCAGGAGCGCTCGGTGACCGGCGCCGAGCCTGTGGCGAGAGCTCTGCCGGCACTCAGGAGGTCCGCTTCGACGAACGACGCGCACCGGGGCGTGCCGCAAGCCTCGGCGCAGACGCCTGGCCGCGACCTCGGCTGCGGTCCGCTAGCTCCCCTTCGGGCGTCGACGTCCCCGCTCACGGAGCTTGCCGCGACGGCCGCGAGAGCCGTCATCGGCGAAGGGAGGCGGGAGGAGCGGCTCGTGGTAGCCGGTCGTGCTCTTCTGCTGCAGCTCGAGCTCGGAGAGGAGGAGCGCCGGCGCGATCCCGGAGACCGGCACTGAGCCGCTCTCGGCGTAGCAGTGCCCCTGATCGACGCCGACCTCGCCGCCATGGCCGACGATCCGCTGGAGGGCGGAGAGCGGGGTTCCGATCAGCTCAACATCGCGGATCCGGGTCATGGCGCGGGTCTTGACGTCGATCAGATAGACCTCGGAGAGTTCGCCCTTGAAGGCTTGGAAGTCGTAGTCGCTGGTCGAGGTCTCGCCGGCGCGGACGCGGCTGATGATCAGCCCGTGCTTGCGCCCTTGGGCCTGGGCAAGCTCGATGAGTCGGCTCATCAGCGCCTCCCAACTCTCCGAGCCGCCGCGGGCCTCGACGACGAGGGTGCCCATCCGGGCCATCGGTCGCTGGAAGCCGTCGTGACGGGCGTGGCCGTTCGAGGTCGCGGATCCGGGGATCGGCGCCCGGCTCTGGAGGAAGCCGCGGAGCACCCCATCGCTGACGAGGTGGGCGCGGGTGGCCGGGATTCCCTCGTCGTCGACCCGATAGCTGCCCCAGAGGGCCTGACCGGCGAAGCGCTCGATCGTCGGGTCATCGTAGACGTCGAGGCCGGCGGGGAGGATCCGCTCGCCGCGCTTGTGGGCGAAGGTCTTGCTCTCGCCGCGGGCGACCAGGCGCTCGCCCTCTAGGCGATGGCCCAGGGCCTCGTGAAAGAGGGTGCTCGCCGACTGTCCGCTGAGCAGCGCCGGGCCGATGTAGGCGCCTGGGCTCGGCGCCTTGCGGAGGTCTCGGAGCTCGTCGATGACCTCTTGTACGAGCTTGGCGAGGGTCTCCTCGGGCGGCACCTCCTCCACCGCGCGGAGGTAGAGCTCGCGGGCGCCGTGGACATAGACGCCGTCGTTCTCGGTGAGCACCCAGCCCTCGATCGCGAGGCCGATGTAGGTGTCCTCGGTGCAGACCTCGCCGCCGTCGCTCGTGACGGTCCAACGCTGGACCCGCTCCGCGTAGAGCTCGATCCCAGGATCGTAGATCTCGGGGTGATCGAGGAAGCGACGCGAGAGGGAGCAGAGCATCGCCTCCCACTCCGCCCGCGGGAACGTCGTCTCGCTCATCGGCTCGCGATGTTTGGCCGGCTTGTCACGGCTGAGCGCGCCGACCTCATCACGCAGGTACTCCGAGACCATCGCCTTGCGGTGGTCCCAGTAGTCCTCGACCGCCTCGTCGAACTTCACCTGGGTCAGCTTCCACAGGGCGATCTGAAGCCCGAGCGGGTCGAGATCGTGGGGCGCGTCGACCCACTCGGCGCTCTCTAGCTCCTCGGCGTCGTCGTCGAGGCCACCGTCGATGACGTTGTCGAAGTTGTGGTTGCCGACGCGGATCGACGCGTAGAGGCGCCCTTTCGTCGAGCCGCGCGCCGCGAGCAGCGCTCCGTAGGCGGAGGAGAGCTCGAGCGAGTGGGTGCGCCGCAGCGCGTAGAGCATGTGGTAGGGCCGCGGCGCGCCGGGGACCCGGAGACCCTGCATCGACCGCCGAAGCTCACGGCGCATGACGTCGAGGAGCGTGTCGGAGTCTGGGACGGAGGCTGTGCGCGGCATGGCGGAGGAGATTGGAGGGTCCGCCGTCCCGACGCAAGGGATCGTCGTCGTCTGCGGGCGACATCCTTCGCGAGCCGGAGCACGAGCGCGTCAGTGGACGCCGGAGTCGTCGGCACCGTTGGCGCTGGTCTCTGTTCGCCGATGGTGCCGCTCGCGGCCGCCGCTGTGGGAGCGAGCGCGTCGCTGCTGGTCGTGGTCGTAGGCGAGGATGATCCGCTGGACCAGCGCGTGACGCATGACGTCGGCGGCGGTGAAGGGGGCGATCGCCACCCCTTCGACGTTGCGCAGGATCTTGATCGCGTGGGCGAGACCCGAGCGCTGGCCGTTCGGCAGATCGATCTGGCTCGGATCGCCGGTGACGACGGCCTTGGTGCCAACGCCGATCCGGGTCAGGAACATCTTCATCTGCTCGATGGTCGTGTTCTGGGCCTCGTCGAGGATGACAAAGGTGTCGCTCAGCGTCCGCCCTCGCATGTAGGCCAAGGGCGCGATCTCGATCACCCGCTGCTCCATCATCCGCAGGACCTTGTCCGGCGCGAGCATGTCGTTGAGGGCGTCGTAGAGCGGTCGCATGTAGGGGCTGACCTTCTCCTCCATGGTCCCGGGGAGGAAGCCCAAGCTCTCGCCTGCCTCGATCGCCGGGCGGGCGAGGATGATCCGACGGACCCGCTTGTCGAGCAGATTGCGGATCCCCATCGCCACCGCGAGGTAGGTCTTCCCGGTTCCGGCAGGGCCTACCCCAAAGGACAGGTCATAGCGACGGATGCTGTCGACGTAGTGCTTTTGGGCGAGGCTTCGCGGCGCGATCGGCCGGCGGGTGCCGGTCTTCGCGAGGATCACATCTTCAAAGACGACCCGGAGCTCGGCCGAGGGATCGCGGCGGAGAACGTCAATGCCGCGGGAGAGGTCGGCCGGAGAGAGCGGGGTTCCAGCCTTCGCGAGGGCGTACATCTGGCGGAGCAAGCGTTCGACCAGGGCGACCTCGTCGGCGTCGCCGTCGAGCGTGACCTCCGAGCCTCGCAGGTGCAGCGCTACGCCGGTGCTTCGAGCGATGTCCTCTGAGGCGGTTCCTTCACCGACCGATCCGAGAACTCGCTGAAGGGGGACATGGTCGTCGAAGGTGAGCTTCACAGATGCAGCGGTCAAAGTTCTCCGTCTGTTCGAGGGCCAAAGGCTTCGCAGTCCCTCGATCGTAGAGCGTGGAGACTTGTTGGCAAGCACGACGTCCGCGCACGGCGCGTGCGTGCGCCCTGTGGTACGACCGAGAACGCCGTGAGTGATGCCCCCGATCCCCCGAAACGCGCACCTTCCGCGCTGCCTGAAGACCATCGTCAGCACGGTCTGCGTGACGGTCTTGAGGGTCTGCGCGACCTTGTCGACCGCCTCCTCGGACCGGACGGCTGCCCATGGGATCGCGCGCAAACTCTAGAGACACTTCGCCCCTATGTGATCGAGGAGGCATACGAGGTCGCGGAGTCCCTGCCGGATCCCGAGGAGCATCGGCGCGAACTCGGCGATCTCCTCTTTCAGATCGTCTTTCAAGCGGCACTGCGCGAGCGCGAGCATGCGTTCGATCTTGACGGCGTGATCGAGGCGATCCGCTCCAAGATGATCCGCCGCCACCCGCACGTCTTCGGCGATAGCGAGGGCGGCTCCTCCCCGGAGGAGGTCGAGCGTCAATGGGCGCAGATCAAGGCCGTCGAGCGGGCCGCCGAGCGCGAGACAGATGCGCCGGCGGATCCCTTGGCCGGAGTCCCGCGGGCGCTGCCGCCGATGCAGCGCTCGTGGCGGTTGCAGGAGAAGGCCGCGAGCATCGGCTTTGACTGGCCCGACACCGAGGGCCCGCGGGCGAAGGTGCTGGAGGAGTGGGTCGAGATGGAGGAGGCCATCCTCGGCGGCCATCGTGGGCGGATCCTCGACGAGTATGGCGACCTGCTCTTCGTCCTGGTGCGCTACGGCAGCAAGCTCGGCGTCTCGGCGGAGGACGCCCTGCGCTGTGCCAACGCAAAGTTCGAGGCTCGCTTCGCCCACATGATGCGGCGAGCCCACGAAGAGGGCGTCGATCCGGCCAAGGCAGGGCTTGAACGTCTCGACGGCTGGTGGAACGAGGCCCGGGCGAAGGGGCTCGGGAGCGTAGAGCCGTGAGTCGGCGTGGTCGTCGCGTCTTCTACCGATGATCCCGCCAAGCTTCGAAGCTGATAGGTGTCGGCCGGTGCACCTCGGCTAGCAGCTCTGCAAGGGTCGGGCGCTCGCGGGCCCGAGCAGACTCAGAACCGCCATAAAATGCGGTAAGGTCCGTCATAACGTCGTTCTGTCGGTTCCGACCGGGTCGACAATGGCGACGGGAGAGCGCAGGGGACTTTCACCACGGGCTGCAGGGGCGAACTGGCGCTTCTCATCCTCGGCCCGGGGTGGGACAAGGGCTGACGGAGTTGAGCCTATGCCGGAGAGCAAGTCAGAGCGGGGGATCTTTGCCACCATCGGCCTCTTTGTCGGCGGAGGCTGCCTGCTGATCGCGCTCGTCAGCGTCGTCAACACGGCCTTCGACCTCGACCTCGCCCTTGAGGTATCTGGCTCCAGCACCCCCCTCCCCGACTCCTGGGACGCGGTCGTCGGGCTCGGGATCGTCGGCCTGCTGATCGTCGCTCTGTCGCTCTTTGGCAGCTTTGTCGCGGGGAGGTTCGCGGCGGCAAAGGGCAAGCCCCTGGCCCGCCTGGGGATCGTCGCCCTCGCGCTCGTCTTCCTCGCAGTGATCGGCCGCGGTCTCCAGATCCTCGCCCTCGTCAGCACCTACGGGAGCATGCTCGCCTACTACGCGACCGACGGTGACCTCGACGACGTCCGGGCAGAGCTGGCCAAGGGGCCAGACCGGGAGGCGCTCGACAATGCGGTGTCGCGCGCGGCCCAGTACGACAACGCCGCGGCCCTGGGGCTTCTCCTCGAGGCTGGGGCGGACATGCGTGATGAGACCAGCCCGCCGGAGTTTCGCCGCTGCGCGCTCGTCGGCGAGGGCTACGAGTTCGTCAAGGTGGCGCTCGAGCACGGCGTCGGCCCGGAGAGCTGCGCGAACGGTGAGGCGGCGGTCTGGGAGGTCGTGCGCTTCTCCGAGAGCGACGGCGAGGCGGCCAAGGTCGCCGGTCTGCTCCTAGAGGCAGGCTGGTCGGCGACCACGAGCCCCGATCATGACGAGCGGACGTCGGCTCAGCTCGCCGCCGAGAAGGACTGGACCGAGACCGCGGCCGTCCTCTCAGCCGCCAGCGGTTGAGCGAGACGGCTGCACGCCTCTGTGCCGCAGCTCGAGACGGTCGCTGGATCTGTGGAGAAGTGCCGATAACCATGGCCTCGGGGCGCGCCCCGGGCGTTCTCTCCAAAGACCTGAGCGACGAGGTGGCCGCGGGAGGGCTCGTCGCCTAGGCTTGATATCAGGCCTATGCGGTCGCTCTCGCCACCTCCCTCGCTCTCTTTCTACCGCGCTGATGCGGCGGGCGAGCGTGGGGGCGCCGAGGTCGTCCGACCCCACCTGGTGACCGCTGGAGAGGCGCTCCATCTAGCCCTCCTGGCCCTCACAGGCGACGCGAGCGAGCGCTCGGAGGACTCTCTGGAGTCGCAGGCCGCCCAGGCGCGGGCCTCTCTCCTAGAGGCTGCCTTGGCGCTCGGGACCGCGAGGGTCCACGTCCCGTCGATCCGCACCTACTCGCCCGCGGTCGTGATGTCGAGCGAGCCGCGGATCCACAGCGAGCTAGCGCGGCTCTATCAGCTCTCGACTCAGCTCCTGTGGTGGAACCTCCACCTCTTGCCCGCACGAGAGCAGGCGATCGCCCTCGCGCCCGAGGACGAGGCGCAGCTCGCCATCGTCATGCGAAACCTCGCGCGGACCGCCAAGATCGAGCGCTTGCTCGACTACGGCTGGCTGCCGGTGATGGTTCTACTCGCGCTCCTCGGACCGCTCTACGGGGCGCCGCTCTTCTCCGTCGTCGTCGCGGCGCTCGCGACCGTGATCGCGATCTGGAAGCTAGCGAAGCTCCAGCGCGCCTCGTTGGCGATCTCCGCCGGATAGCGGGGCGCTGCTCCCGACCCGCCCTCTATCCGCGGGGCATGGGATCGGCGAGGAGGATGCCGTCGGCTTGCTCGCCGATGATCCGGCCGCGGATCGCTCCGACGAGGTAGCAGGAGCCGCAGACCACGACCTCACCGCCGCGGGCCAAGTGCTCGCGGATAGGTCCCGTGGCCTCAGGAGCTTCGATCGATCTCGCCGTCGCCACAGGCTGCTCACCGTCGAGCTCGGCGGCGAGCTCCGACGGCGCCCAGCCTTCACGATCGGCGGGCGGGACTAGGAGCATCGGCGACCCGAGGGAGGCGAGCTCGCGGACCATCGTCGGCGCCTCCTTGCCGAGCATGGCTCCAAAGACGATCAGCCGCCCGCCGAGCGCCGGCGTCATCGCCAGGTAGCGGCGGAGAGCGGCGATCCCGTGTGGGTTGTGGGCGACGTCGAAGAGCATCCGCCCACCGCCTACGTCGATCGATTCGAGCCTGCCCGGCCAACGAACACCGTCGAGCAGGGTCATCGGCGCCTCGCCCAGGAGGTGTTCAAGGGCCGCCCGCGCGAGGCCTGCGTTTTGCCGCTGATGCTCCCCTGGGAGCCCCTGCGGGGATCTCGGCGCGAACTCGGCGTAGCACAGCGGCGTCTGCCAACGCTCCGCGGCCCGCTCGAGCACCGCGGCGGCGACGGGGTCTTGAGCGGCGGAGATGGTGGGCGCTCGGTTCTCCATGACCGCCGCCTTCTCGCCGGCGATCGCCTCGAGATCGGGGCCTAGCCAGCGCTGGTGATCGAGGGCGATCGGGGTGACCAGCGTCAGCGCCGAGCTGGCGACGCGGGTCGCGTCCAGGCGTCCTCCGAGCCCGCACTCCACGACCGCGACGTCGACCTTCGCGTCGACGAAGGCGAGGAGGCCCGCGAGGGTCAGGATCTCGAAGAAGGAGAGCGCGCCGCCGAGCTCCCCCGCTCGCTCGACGAGGAGGACCTCGCCGATCCAGCGCTCCAGGGTGGGGTCCTCGATCGGCACACCGTCGATCTGGATCCGCTCGGCGATCCGGTGGAGGTGGGGGCTCGTGAATAGGCCGACCCGGCGCCCCGCACGTCGCAGGCCGTGGGCGACCATCGCCGAGGTCGAACCCTTGCCGTTGGTGCCGACGACATGGACCGCCGGCAGCTTCGCCGCCGGCTGGCCGAGCTGCCTGTAGGCCGCGCGGATGACGTCAAGGCCCAGGTGGACGCCGATCGTCCGCCGCTCGAAGAGCTCACGCTGCCAGGCCGGCGTCGCGGCGGTGGCCGTCATCAAGCCTCCGACGAGGGGGCCGTGCTTGTGGGCGCAGGCGCGTCCTCAACGGCGGCGGCGGCTGCGGCTGCGGCTGCGATCGAGGCCCTCATCGACTCCGAGGGGCGCGGCTTCGCGGGCTGCTTTTGCAGCATCCGGAAGAGGCTGCCGAGGTGCTCGCGGAGAACCAGGCGATCGACGATGTGGTCGATCATCCCGTGCTCCAGGAGGAACTCCGCCCGCTGAAACCCCTTGGGCAGCTCCTGGCCGATCGTCTGCTGGATCACCCGCGGACCGGCGAAGCCGACGAGGGCGCCGGGCTCTGTGAGGATGACGTCACCGAGCATCGCGAAGGAGGCCGCGACACCGCCGGTGGTCGGCTGGAGGCAGACCGAGATGTAGGGGATGCCCGCGTCGCGGAGGCGATTGCGGGCCGCCGAGGTCTTCGCCATCTGCATCAGGGAGAGGATCCCCTCTTGCATACGGGCGCCGCCCGAGGCGGAGAAGACGACGGCGGGGATCTTCTTCTCGTAGGCCCGCTCAAAGACCCGCGTGACCTTCTCGCCGACGACCGAGCCCATCGAGCCGCCCATGAACTCGAAGACGAAGAAGCCTGCGCTGACCGGTACGCCGTCGATCTCGCCGAGACCGGAGGCGAACGCGTCGCCGGGGCCGGCGTTCTTGATCGCTTTGGCGATCCGATCGCGGTAGGCCGCGCGGTCGCGGAAGCTGAGCGGGTCGCCGGAGCGCAGCTCAGTGTCCAGCTCGTCCCAGGTGCCCTCGTCGATCATCGCGGCGATCCGCTCGCGTGTCGGCATCGGGTGGTGGTGGCTGCAGACCGGGCATACGCGGAGGTTGGCGATGAGCTCGTCGGTGTAGGTAATCTCACCGCAGGCATCGCACTTGCTCCACAGGCCCTTGGGGAGCGAGACCTTTTGATCGGCCGCCGTCCGGTCGAGCGGTTCTTTTTTGCGTCGCCACCATGCCATGGCGGCGAATCATCGCTCGCTGTCGTTGGTTAGGCAAGGCCGTTGCCCCCGGCGCGTCGCCCTGCTATCGCCTTGCCGTGAGCAAGCTCCAGGGTGATCAGGCGGGTCGGTCGGTGACCGAGCTGACGTACCGAGACGCAGGGGTCGATATCGACGCCGGAAACCTCGCTGTTCAAAGGATCCGATCGCTCGTCGCCAGCACCCGGCAGCCCGAGCAGATCGGCGATCTAGGCGGCTTTGCCGGGCTCTTCGGCCTGCCGTCCGGTCTCCAAGATCCGGTGATGGTCGCCTGCACTGACGGGGTCGGGACCAAGCTGCTGGTCGCGATCACATGTGAACGACACGACACGGTCGGCATCGACCTCGTGGCGATGAGCGTCAACGATCTGATCGTCAGCGGTGCGCGGCCGCTCTTTGTGCTCGACTACATCGCCTGCGGCCGCTTGGACCCCGGTCAGGTGGAGGTCCTGGTCGCCGGGATCGTCGAGGGGTGCAAGCAATCGCGCTGCGCTCTGCTCGGCGGTGAGACAGCAGAGCTGCCGGGGATGTACGCCGACGGCCACTACGATCTCGCCGCCTTCGCCGTCGGCGTCGTCGACAGGCCCGCGCTGCTCGGTCCGAGCAAGGTCCGCGCTGGCGACATCGTCCTCGGCCTCGCCTCCTCGGGCCTCCACTCGAACGGCTACAGCCTCGCCCGCAAGGCCCTCCTCGACCCGGAGTACGCGGGCCTTGGCTTTGACGATGTGTTGCCTGGAGGCGACGGGGAGAGCGTCGCCGACGCGCTCCTCCGGCCGACGCGGATCTATGTCGACGCTGTCACCTACGCCCGTGATTTCCCCGGCTCGCCGCTGCACGGGGCGGCCCACATCACCGGGGGCGGCCTCTGGGAGAACCCGCAGCGGGCCGTCGCCGACGAGCTCGCCGTGCATCTCGACCTCGCCGAGCTCCGACCGCCGCCGGTGTTCGCGGCGATCGCCGCCCAGGGGGTGAGCGATGACGAGATGTTGCGCACCTTCAACTGCGGAGTCGGAATGCTCCTTTACGTCGATCCCTCACGCGCAAGTGATCTCCGGGCGGCGCTCCGCGATCGCGGCGAGAATGTGATGACTCTCGGCGAGGTGGTGCCGAGGGGGGGAGATGCACCGCAGATCCTCATCTCCGGGGCGGATCTCTTCTCCGACGCGGGCTGATCGGACGCCGTGGTCTCGACCTCCAACTTTTACGATCTGATCGTTCTCGGCTCAGATCTCGCGGGGCTGGCCGCGGCCGCGTTGGTCGCTCGCCGCGGCAAGCGGGTCCTGGTGATCCCGCTCGCCCCGATTGACGGGGTGGACACCGGTGGGCCCGAACCGGTCGTCTCGGAGCCGACGCCGATCGTCTTCGGCGACTCTCCGCCGATCCGTCGGGTCTTCGACGAGCTCGGGGTGTGGCAGCAGGTGCGCCGCGAGCGTGCCCCGATCCGCGGTCGCCTCCACCTCGCCCTGCCCGACCATCGCCTCGATCTCTCGTCGGGTTTCGGCAACCTCCGGGCGGAGCTCGATCGCGAGTGGCCTGGCGCCCGCGGCCTTCAGGCCTGGGCGGAGCATCAGCGGTTGAGCAGCGGTTGCCACGAACTCTGGGAGGAGATCCTCGCCAGCGATCTCGCGGTCTCGAGCGACGGCTTCTTCGACCGCCGGGCGCTCTCGAAGATCGCCGGACAGCTGCCTGGCTACAATCTCGACGACATGGCCCCGCTCGCCGCAGACCACCCGATGCGGGTGCTCGGGCGGGTGATGCTGCCGTGGCTCGCGAACCTGGCCCCGAGCCAGCTGGGGTCGGCGGCGGCGCTTCGCCTCGCCGCGCTGTGGGACGCCGGCCCCGAAGACTTCGCCGGCGGCATGCCGCGGATGCGCGGCTTCCTCCTCGATCGTCTGACCACCCACGCCGGCGAGGTGAAGCCCTCGCTTCGGGTCGCCGAGCTGATGATCCATCGTGGTCGGGTCAGCGGCGTCGCCTTCTTCGGCAAGCGTGGCGCCTATGGCTGCGAGCACCTGATCCTCGCCGATGATCCCCACTATCTCCTGCGGGACATCATCCCGACGAGCGGTCTTCGGGGCGTCTTTGGCCTCTCGCCCGCGAACGTCGAGCTCGCCGCCCAACGCTATGTCCTCCATCTCGACATCGACGCCGCCGGTGTCTCTCCGGCGCTCGACGGGATCGTTGTCCACCTCGGCAAGACCCACGGTTGGGTCGCTCGCCATGGGATCGGAACCTCCTACCTGCGCATCGATCCGACCGTCGTCAACGACGCGCGGCGGCTCGTGCTGACCCGGATCATCGATCCGCGCGAGCCCCTCGAAGACCTGCGCGAGCGGGTGCTCGACGAGCTCGACGTCGCCGGCGTGCTCCCCTTCGTCGGGCCGCACATCAACTGGAGCTACTCGGCGCACGACGGGCGCGGCGTTCTCGACCGACGGGGTCGTGAGATCAGCGAGCGTGCGCCGGAGCTCCGGCCTACGCCGATGGAGTCGATCGTGCTCCGCAGGGGCGGAGAGCCGGTCTTGGGCGTCGGCCTCTACCCGCACGCGACTGAGCTGCGCAACCTCTACCACGCCTCACGCCTCACCCTCCCGGGGCTCGGCCTGGAGGGGGAGCTGGCGACGGCGTTGGCGGTCGCAGGATCGATCGCCGCGCCGCTCCGTGGCCGCGGTCGGCCGCGGATCTTCGGTCGCTGAGTCCCGCACGGCGTTGCCGCGAGCGGCCGATCCAAGCTCTGTGCGATCGTCGACCATGAGAGCGCGGGGTGGCCCTGCGAATTCAGCGAGGACGGGCTCCTGTCGTCTTTGGAGGTAGCGCTGTCGCGGGCGTTGTCGATCGAGGCTCGGCCTGCCGGCCTGCCGGCCTGCCGCGCGATGGCGGGCCTGCTCAGGAGGGGCTGCTTCTGACTAGCCGTTGGCGGAGGCCGCCCTGTCGACGATGCTCGTCCCAGAGTTCGCCCGCCTGGGGGCGTTGACGAGCTCCCGTTGGATCACCGCGACGCCGCCGTTTCGCCACCTGCGGAGCTCCACTTGGGCCGGCCGATGGCTGACCGGATCGCGGCGAACGACGAGGTGGGACCCGTCGAGCCAGCAGCCGCTGTTGCCGTAGACGACGCCTTCGTGGACGTCGATCGAGCCGCGGTGGCTGTGCCCCATCAGGACCAGGGGCACCTCGGTCAGGCGGCCGACGTCGACCGCGACCTCACGCATATCCTCGGCAACCGCGCGTTTGCGTCGGCGTCTGAGGATGCCGCGAGCGGCGAGCGCTCCGAGGGCGATTCCGACGAGCCCGCCGAGGCTCTTCGGGAGGCCGAGGGCGGCAGCGCTGAGGAGCCCGGCGACGATGAGGGTGATCTGCGTCAGGAGCACGTCCAGCGCTGTCACCGTCAGCACGCCGCCGACGGTCGCCGAACTCGGCGGAGGCGCCATCTCCTGCAGCGCCGTCAGGGTGCTCATCTGCAGTCCTGCGTTGGTCGCGACCCGCTCGAGGCGCTCTTGGTGCTCCGCCCTGCCCTCGCGATCGACCCGGCCGCCACGGATCCACAGCGCGAGCATCCGACCGGCGGTCCGCAGGTAGAGGAGCAGCACGAGGAGGACAAAGCGGAGGCCGCGGGCGGCCATCCAGCGAGCGTAGTCCATCGCTGTATAGCGGTCTGGCGCGTCGTAGTCGATCTCCGGCATCAGGTTGGCGAAGGAGCGCGTCGCCACTTCGGCGACGGTCTTGACCAGGCTCCCCTGGCGGGTCGGCGAGAGCTGATCGGTCGTCGTGCAGGCGGCGTCAAAGAGGTGACCGTGCTCGATCCACACCCCCTCGGGCTCGTGGAGGAACCACGAGACGAAGTGGACCCGCCCGGGGAGGACGTCGCCGAGGAGGAAGGTGCCGGTCGCGGTCACCGGATCTGTGCTCGCCGCGGCCGTCATGCCGCCCTCGAGGCGCTCTTGGATCGCCGCGCGGACTCCGGGATAGAGGAGCTCGGCGTCATGGTTGCCGGTGACGAAGACGATGGTGTTGCCGGCCTCGAGGAAGCGGACGAGCGCGTCCTCGACCCCTGGATAGGCGTCGAAGGCTGCATGGAGGCGACGCACGGCCAGGGGCTCGCCTTCGCGCGCGCCTTCACCTGACAGCTCGATGTTCCAGAAGTCGATGAAGTCGCCGTTGATGATCAGCTGCCACGGGCCGATGCGGGCGTAGTGATCGAGGAAGCGCGGCAGGAGCTCGTCGATGCGGGCCGCGAGGTGGACATACTCCCCTCTCATTCGCGGCTTCAGGTGCGAGCCGAGGTGGAGGTCGCTGATCAGCAGCATGTCCCCCGGCCCCTCCCCTACGGAGGCTGAGGACGGAGACGAGGCCGAGGCCGAGGTCGTCGGTGCACCGGAGCTTTCTCCAACACCCGCGCGCTTTGATCCGGACGGTCTCACCCGAGCCTATGGTATAGCCTGCCTTGGCCTTGTACGCCCTCCTAGGGGGGTCTCACGCGGGCCGACGACCACCATGAAACAGCTCGCATTCATCGCCGTCGCTGCCTTCGCCTTCGGCCTCTTCGCCTACAACGTCACTCACTTCGCCAAGATCGCCCTCCTCGGGCAACCGGCGAATCTGAAGGAGACGTGGGGCGAGCGGGTCGCCTCGCTGATGAAGTTCTTCTTCGGTCAGCGCAAGGTGATGGAGGAGAAGCGAAGCTACCACCACCTGCTGATCTACTGGGGCTTTCTCGTCCTCTCGATCGCCAGCCTCGACATGATCCTGACAGGTCTCCTCGGCGAGTGGTTCAACCTCGGGGTCATCCTCGGCGACACGATCTACTACTACGTGAAGCTGGTCATCGACGTCGCCAACGCGATCGTCCTCGGGGCGATCACCTTCGCGATGATCCGCCGCTTCATCCGGCCGGCGTTTGTCCCCCTGAACCTCGACGCGATGCTGATCCTCGGGGCGATCATGCTCCTGGTGATCAGCCACTTCGGTCACCACGGCGCGCACATGGCCGCCGTCGGCGCCTATCTCGGCTCGAACCCGGTCTCGGCGCTCTTTGGCAAGCTCCTCGGGCTCCACTCCGGCGCCGCTCCGCTCGTCGTCAACGTCAGCGCTGACACAGGGCACCTGATCTCGGAGCTCTTCTGGTGGGTCCACATGGGGATCCTCCTCGCGTTCCTCAACTATCTCCCCTTCTCCAAGCACATCCACGTGCTCGGCTCGGGGCCCAACATCTTCTTTCGGATCCGCGATCGCGGCCGTCGCAGCGCGATCCCCAAGGCCAAGCTCTTTGACGGTGACGCCGACGATCCGGACGCCGAGCCCCTCTTCGACAACTGGGGCGTCGGCCAGATCGAGGCGTTTAGCTGGAAGAGCCTGCTCGACAACTACTCCTGCACCGAGTGTGCGCGCTGCACCACCTATTGCCCGGCGTTCGCGACCGAGAAGCCGCTCTCGCCGATGCACCTCATCCACGATCTCAAGGATGAGATGAAGGATCGCGGCAAGCTCCTCCTGAAGCTCAGGAAGGCGGGCGGGAGCACCGACGAAGAGGCCGAGCTGCCCGAGGGCGCCGACAAGGACCTGATCGAGAAGATCCGCGCGGAACTCTCCGAGATGCCCGACCTCGTCGGCGGCCGGGTCAAGGACGAGACCCTCTGGGCCTGCACCACCTGCGGCGCCTGCCAAGAGGTCTGCCCGGTCTTCATCGACCACCCGCTCAAGATCGTCCAGATGCGCCAGCACATCGTCCTCAATGACGAGACCGGCCGCACCCCCGGCGAGGTCACCCGCCTGATCTCGAACGTCACCGGCTCGGGCAACCCCTGGAGCCTGTCGAGCAGCGACCGGATGAAGTGGGCCGAGGGCCTCGACGTGAAGACGATCGAGGAGAACCCCGAGGCCGAGTACCTGCTCTTCGTCGGCTGCGCTGGCGCCTTCGACGACAACGCCAAGAAGACCACCCGCGCGCTCGTCGAGATCCTCAACGCCGCCGGGGTCTCCTTCGCGGTCCTCGGCAAGGCCGAGAAGTGCACCGGCGATCCCATCCGCCGGGTCGGCGCCGAGATGGACTTCCAGATGATGGCGCAGGAGAACGTCGATCAGTTCAACGAGGCCAAGGTCACCAAGGTGATCGCCTCCTGCCCGCACTGCTTCAACACGATCAAGAACGACTACCCGCACTTCGGCGGGGAGTACGAGGTGCTCCACCACAGCGAGGTCATCGCCCACCTCTTGAGCGCCGGAAAGCTCAAGCTCGGCGGTCCCCTGGAGAAGGACGTCACGTATCACGACTCCTGCTACATGGGCCGTTGGAACGACGTCTACGAAGCGCCGCGTGAGGCCCTGAAGGCCGCTGTCGGCAACAAGGGCTCGTTTCGCGAGCTCGACCGCAACCGCGAGCACGGCTTTTGCTGCGGCGCCGGCGGTGGCCGGATGTGGATGGAGGAGGAGCCGGAGAAGCGGGTCAACATCAACCGCTCCAAGGAGATCGCCGAGAGCGGCGCGACGACGGTCGCGGTCGCCTGCCCCTTCTGCAACACGATGGTCTCGGATGGCCTCAAGGCGCTCGGAAAGGACGAGGCGATTGAGGTCATGGACATCGCGCAGGTGATCGCCGCGGGTCTGCCGGAGACCAAGAGCGCCGAGGCGCAGGCGTGAGCGGGCCGATCTTCAGCGCGATCGAGGCCAAGCTCGGTCGCGCCTTGGAGCCGGCGCACCTCGAGGTGATAAACCAGAGCCACATGCACAGCGGCTCTGGGACGGAGACCCACTTCAAGGTGGTCGTCGTCGCCGACGCCTTCGTAGATATGCGCCTGGTCGCCCGCCACCGGCGGGTGAACGAGCTGCTCGCCGACGAGTTTACGGCGGGGGTCCACGCCCTCTCGATCGAGGCGCTGACCCCCGCGCAGTGGGTCGCCCGCGGCGGCGAGGTACGCCTCTCGCCCCCCTGCCTAGGTGGCTCGAAGGCGGACTGACGAGCGCGACGAGCGACGCGCCGCGGTCGAAAAGGGCCCTCATCTTGGCGAGGGTCTTCCTGCCCTTGGCGACGTTTGGCGACGGATCCTGCGAAAGCCTGCGCTCTCCAGTCTCCGGCGCCTGTGCTGCTGGCCATGGAAGGCCAGCCTGACACAGGATCTTCCGGGTTTGCGGGCGTGTGCCGAGGGTCGTGCTGCCGCCTAGTAGGCGGCAGCTTTGCCACCGTCACGGGCGACGTCGGCGACGGCTCGTAGCTCGCCGGAGGTCGGGTCGACCTCGATGCAGTTGGCGTGGCCGATCGTCCGCCAGTGCCAGTCTCCCGTCCCGAGCACCGCGATCTCGTGACCGCGGTCGCGGAGCGCCTGGAAGAGCTCCTCTCCCGCCCCGGCCTCGGCGAGGATCCGGTCGGGCAGCCATTGATGGTGCAGCCGCGGGGCCTGGACTGCGATCTCCAGCGGCTGGCCGTAGTCGATCAGCGCACGGACGATCTGGGTGACGGTGGTCGTGATCGTCGACCCGCCGGGGCTACCGACGACCGCCCGAAGCGCGCCGTCCTTGGTGATGATCGTCGGCGTCATCGACGAGAGCATCCGCTTGCCTGGCTCGATCCGGTTGGTCTCGCCCTGGACGAGCCCGTAGGTGTTGGCGGTCCCCGGCTTGACCGCGAAGTCGTCCATCTCGTTATTGAGGAGGATCCCTGTGCCCTCGACCACAGCCTTCGAGCCGAACGAGGTGTTCAGCGTGTAGGTGTTCGAGACCGCGTTGCCCGCGCTGTCGACGATCGAGAAGTGGGTGGTCTCCATCGACTCGGCGGGCGCCGGGATCCCGACGCCGACCTCCGATGAGGGGGTCGCCTTGGCGATGTCCACATCGGCGAGCCGGTCCTTCATGTAGCTGGCCGAGAGCAGGCGCTCCATCGGGATCTCGACGAAGTCGGGGTCCCCCAGGAGGAGGTTGCGGTCGGCGTAGGTCCGGCGCGCAGCCTCGATGTAGAGGTGGACCTCGTCGACGCTGTGCCAGGGGTGCTTGAAGATCTCGAGCTGCTCGCTCGCCGCGAGGAGCTGGCGGATGACGACACCGCCTGCGGAGGGCGGCGGCATCGTGATCACCTGGTGGCCGCGGTAGTCGAAGAGGATCGGATCGCGGATGACCGCTCGATAGTCTGCGAGATCCTCCATCGTCCAGATGCCCCCCTGGTCCCTGACCCCCGCGACCAGGCGCTCCGCCAAGGGGCCGTCGTAGAACGCTCGCGGGTCGGCGGCGACGAGCTCTAGGCTCGCGCCGAGGTCGGGCTGGACCCAGAGATCTCCCTCCGCATAGAGGGCCCCGTCGATCTTCCGGTAGTGGTCGGCGCTCATCGTGAAGCCGACCTTCTCCATCCTCGCGACGGCGTTCTGTAGATCCTCGGTGTGGAATGAGTCCAGGCGGTGCCCCTCCTTCGCGAGGCGGATTGCGGGGGCGACGAGATCTCCCCACGGGAGGCTGCCGTAGCGCTCATGCGCCAGGGCGAGGCCAGCGACCGTCCCCGGGATCCCCGCGGCTTTGGCCCCGTCGAGGCTATCGCGCGTGACCTCTCCTTTAGGGTCGAGGTACATGTCGCGATGCGACGCCTTGGGGGCTCGTTCGCGGTAGTCGATCGCTGCCGCCGTGCCGTCTGCGGTCCGGAGGACCATGAAGCCGCCACCGCCGAGGTTTCCGGCCGATGGGTGGGTCACGGCAAGGGCGAAGGCGACGGCGATGGCCGCGTCGATCGCGTTGCCGCCCCGCTGGAGGATCTCCACGCCGATCTCGCTCGCGTTCGCCTCGGCGCTCGCGACCGCTCCGCTACGACCCGTGGCGATGCCGGGAGCTTGCTCCAGGGCCGCCTCGGGCTTCGCCTGGGCAGCAGACGCCGGAGTCGCGCTTGGGATCTTCTCGCTGGGAGCGGAGGCGCCAGCCCCTCCTCGGCAGCCCGCGAGCGCGAGCGGGAGCGCGAGGAGGATCGCCAGCGGCGAGAAGTGGAGAGGTTGCCTACGGGCTGCTGACCGATCGCGCATCGTCGTGAGCGTACAACGCCTGGAGCTCGCCTACGAAAGGCGGGGCAGATGGCCTTCTAGGGACGTTGTTCTCCCGATCTGAGCGACTTCGCTTTTCCGCTTGACACATCGACGGGCTTGCTTCAATCTCTCGCGCACCTCGGGACACCACGAACGGGCGCCCCTGGTCGGGGATCGTCTAATGGTAGGACAGCAGATTCTGGTTCTGCCTATCAAGGTTCGAGTCCTTGTCCCCGAAAAACTCTCCCCTATCTGACTTATCTCTACTGCAGCGTATGGCCCCATGGTCTAGCGGTTAGGACGTTGGCCTCTCACGCCGAAATCCCGGGTTCAATTCCCGGTGGGGTCATGCACGAGCCCCCTCGATTCTTCGAGGGGGCTCTTTTTTTTGCCTCTCGTCCGGTCTGATGGGCCCGCCTCAGCCTCGATATCGGCCCAGCGTCGGACAGGACCGAGCCGCAGCACCCGTCCCCGGGTGCTGCGGTCTCGTGACGCTCGCTAGAGAGTGCGGAGGGGCTGGGGGATCCATCGTCTGCCCACCCAGGACGACGGTGTCGAGCTGGGGCGCGCGAGCCTGGCGAGAGATCCCCTCACCATGCACGTCCTTTTAGACACCGGAGGCGGCTCGGGTTACGTTCGCGGTGCGGACCTTTTTGGGCGCATTTTCACGCGCGAGTCGGGGGGGGCTGATACTCTCTGGCGCGCGCGAGGGCGATGTCATTGGCGGGAACCAGGCGGAAGGGGGCGACGGAGCCCAGTGCGGAGGCGGTGCGCGCTGACGAGATAGGTCTCGGCAGCGAAGAGATCCCCTTCACCTTCACTCCGGCCGACTCTTGGTCGCCGCTGGTGATCTCCTTCCCCCACGTCGGCCTGCGTTGGCCGACCAACCTGCTTCGGCCGGCACCGCAGGTCCATTTCGGCCGCAACGCCGACTATGAGGTCCACCGCCTCTACCCTGGTGCAGAATTTGGCGGCGCGGCGACCGTTCGCGCGACCTACAGCCGTCTCCTCGTCGACCTCAACCGAGCGGCGGATGATGTCAGCCCTGAGCTGGTTCCTGATCACCCCGCGGCTCGCCCTCGCCCCGGCACGGGCGTCCCTGGCACCCTCGGGAGGATCCCCAACCGCGGAGTCCTCTGGGACACCGCGGTCGGAAACATCCCGATCCTAACCGCGCCGGTCACCTTCGCCGAGCTCGGCCTCCGCCTCCGCCGCTACTACGAGCCCTACTACAGCGCGCTCCGACTGCTCTTGGAGCGGCGACGAGAGCGCTTCGGCTACGCGGTCCTGCTCGAAGCTCACAGCATGCCCAGCTCGGTGCCGGGCGACATCATCCTCGGCACGCTCGAAGGCGGATCCTGCTCCTCGGCCGTCGAGACGCTCGCGCTCGAGACCTTGCGCGCGAAGGATCCCAAAACAAGACGCAGCCTCGACATCCGCCTCAACGACCCCTACCGCGGCGGAAATCTTGTCCGCACCTTTGGTAGACCTGAGGAGGGGATCCATGCGTTGCAGGTCGAGGTGAACCGGTCGCTCTACATGGATGAGGCCAGCTTCCAGGTCTGGGCCCCCTCCACATCGGCGAACGAGGAGCGATCGCGTGCGCGCTTGCTCACGCACAGGCGCAGACGTCTCGATCTTCTCCTGGCGCGGCTGGATCACTTGCTGCGTTCGCTCGCACAGGTGATGCTTGATCACCGGGCCGGAGCCGCCGAGACTCCGCTATCATCGTCAAGCCTCAACTCCTCGACGCCTTCATCGGCGTCTGTGCAACCTCGCGGTGACTCCCTTGTCCAGCTGGACGCTCCAGGGCTAAAGTCCCGCCAGATCACACTCGGCCCCTCGAACCCAAAGGAACCGTAGTCAGTGAGCAATCAACGCGAAAACGCCGATGCGTTCGACGACCTGCTGGGGCAGCTGGTCGACGAGCTTGCCATGACTCCGACGATGGAGCCTGAGCCCGAGCCCGAGCCCGAGCCCGAGCCCGAGCCCGAGCCCGTCGTCGTTCAGAGTCCAGAGTACGCCGCGGACATGATGCCGCCGCCCAAGAGCAACACCTTGGCGATCGCCATCGGAGGCGGCATTGCCATCGCCGGTATCGCGATCGCAGCGGTGATGTTGCTCAGGGA
>Ga0316189_10000152_pt1 | contig 65011 bp, 55 predicted proteins | sample LowCovwburrow_MG_FD_204930 | JGI IMG/M metagenome (GOLD analysis project Ga0316189, IMG submission 204930) | Coastal sediment microbial communities from Maine, United States - Lowes Cove worm burrow | ecosystem: Environmental > Aquatic > Marine > Coastal > Sediment | place: USA: Maine...
CGGTAGCCAATAAGTTATTAAAACAAGCATTTGCTATTGCAAAATCAGGTAGACCTTACGATGAAAACTTTGTTTCAAGATTAGCTTAAAAAGACTTGTTTTTTAACTCAGTTCTTTGTTGTGCCTAGTATTTACAGTTCTTTATTTGCTTGTAGTTAGAGGCATGTTGGAATTCCACATATTGGTATATACTTTCCATTCGCCATTTTCCTTTTTCCATACATTTATTTGTTTTCCAGCATCTATACTATTGTTTTCTCCATAGCGCATAAAATATTTCCTTCATCAATCATAAAATCTTCATTACCATATATAACAGTGAATTCTATACGCAATTCTTGTATTTCAAATTTCATGTATAGTGAAACCATCTCTGCAATGGCAGGAATTCCAATTACAGCATCGGAGTTGGGTGGAAATACTTTCGCATCTTGCGTGTAGTAGTTTATCACAACTAGGCTGTCTTTCTGGCCAGTTAAATGGGCTTTTGCAAACAGATTGTTTTTTTCATTAATGACTATTTTTACTGTTGTGATATCAAAATATGAAATTTTATCTGTCTTGGTTTGGTTTGAAGAATTGTTATTACAACCAATGGTAAATAAACCTAAAAAGACTAAAACCAGAGAAATAACAGAATTCTGTTTCATTTTGGTGGTGTGTGGTTTTTGTTAAATGTAGTGTTAATTAATATAACCTTCCTATTTATAGTGTTCTTCGTTTTGACGTAGGTTTCTTTACGTTGTTATATAAGAAAAGTTTCTTGATTAAAGCACTAAATATCAGATAGAAAGCCTGCAAGGACTTCCATAGACCCATTGAGATTAATAAATTATTAATTAGATTCAACAGATCTCTTAATAGCCAATAGCAATTGCTATAGCTATAAATCCTAAAGCTAAAATCATACTAACAATGAATAATGGCAAAACTAGCTTGAACCATTTTTCATAAGAAACTTTGGCCAATCCTAGCATGGCCATTAATACGCCATTTGTTGGTATAATAAGATTTGAAAGTCCATCGCCTAACAAGTATGCAAGTACCGCTGTTTGCCTTGATATACCTAGTATATCTGACATTGGCGTCATCAAAGGCATAGACACTAAAGCTTGACCTGAAGCAGATGGAATGAAAAAATTTAGTCCTGATTGAAAAAATAACATGCCTTCAGCCGCAATAATTTTTGGCATTGACATGAGTGCTTCACTAGCATTATAGAGCAAGGTATCAATAATCATCCCTTCTTGAAGTACTACAGATATACCACGTGCCACTCCAACAACGAGAGCAGGAACAATCATAATTTGCAAGCCCTTTGTAAATGCGGCCATAGACTCATCACCTGACATGCCTGCAATTTTTGCGACTATTATTAGAATTCCAATAAAACAGGCACTCATTTCTATCAATCCCCATCCAATAGTTTGCACAGCAACTAGAATAGCTGCATAAGACAGAATAAAAAAGAGAAGAATATATTTGTGCTTTCGTTCTAATTTTTCTTCCTCAAACGACCCAAATTCATCCAAATTAAATGCGTCATTTTCCATCAGACTTAATGAAGGTTTTTTCTTTAATTTATCTCCATAGTGAGCAATGAAATAAAAACCAATTGCCGAATAGACTACATATAATATGAGGCGAAATCCTATACCAGATCCAATGGGAAGCTCAGCAATAATTTGGGCAATCTGTACATTAAATGGGTTCGTTACACCACAACTCCAGCCCAAGTACATTGGCACGCTTAACAAGGCAAAACCAAAGAGTCTATCATAACCTAAACGCTTAGACAAAAACAGAAAAACAGGAACCAATGCAATGGTTTCAGATGCTATTCCCATAAATGTCGTACCTGAGAAAACTGTCATATAGATTAAAAAAAGCAGCAGCTTAGGTCGTCTTTTAAACTTATCAATTAATGAAAAGAGAAATGCATTAATTGCGCCAGTTTGCTGAATTAATGAGAAAAGCGCTCCAATAATGAAAACATAAAACACAAGTATGGCTGAGTCTCCCAGACCTTTTGGAATTGCACTAAAAACACCTAGCACAGAAACTGGAGAGGATTTTCCTTCAATGTTTTCGCCAAATAGAGCCGCTTTTAATGAGTAGTTCTTAGGAATCTCTTTATAACTATTAGGTACAACAACAGTCTGTGTCATGCTACCATAGTCTTTCGTTGTGCGTTCGAAACTACCACTAGGTAGAACATAAGATAGTAAAGAGCAAATTATTATAATCCAAAAAAGGAATATAAAAACATGAGGTATTTTAAAGTTTTTCATCGGTTGTTGGTTAGTTATAATGAAGCACAACTTAAGGATACACTCCCTTAAGGCGTATATATTTATTATATATACATTATTTTCTTACAAATCTAATGGAATTATTTACGAATTAAAAGAATTTGTAGCTACAGGTGCAGATTTGCTCGGTTTGTATTAATTGCAGATAAGGATTGTTACCCTCTTAAAGCACCTAATATTTCACTGCTATATCTTTTGTCGTTCGCTATTATTTGGAAAAATTCCTGTATAAAGGTTTTACAATTTTCAAACTCTCTTGGATTATTAAAATACATTTCAAAACTATCAATCAATTCGAGCATTTCACTCTTTTTAGAAAGGAAATCCTGCCTAACAGTTTCAATAGTTTCAATGTCCCTTTTTAATCCTCTGTATTGTCGCTGTGTTACAGACGTAATGTGTATTTCGTTATTCTGGGTCTGGGACACCGTAGCATAACTGGCATTGACTAATCCGCACATGTCAAAATCATACGGTATAGGGTAAATGTCTTTGTCAATATATAATAACTTGGCATTATGTTGTTTTGCAATTGAAAAATCAATATTACCTATCATGAATTGAAAAAATGAATTTTGAACACAACACAGATCGTCTTGAGCCATTGGATTGATAGACCGTTCTACGAATTTTCCATTAAACCGTTTGGAAATTTTTTTATCGTCTTCAATGAAAATACCTTTAACTTCATGAATTCTTTCCTTTTTCCCTTTGGGTTCAGACAATGTAACATCTACCAATCTGGTTTTAAAGTTATAAGGCGAAATGAGTTCGTATAATTTGTAAGCAATATATTCCTTAACAACATTATCACTGTTATCCTTTTGCAATAAGCATGGTAAAACCAATTTCAGTTTTTTATGCCCTTTAAACAAGGTGCCTTTATAGGCTGCTTTAGAAATTTTAACCTTAACAGGAGGGAAGTAACAATTCTCACGTCTATAATTACCTCTAGCCCTTAACTTTACGTCCATAGATTTCCAATTACCGTCCTTTGTTTTATAGGACAGTACAGAATTAATATAAGTGCTGTCATTGGTGTATTTCTTTAAATCTTTATTTGAATAGCTTAGTTTAATTGGCAATATGTCCTGATTCCTGAATAATTTGGAAACACTTTTTGTACTGTCTGCTTGATTTTGTTTTTGTGCCTTAAGGGTAGGGCAAGACAATGAAAAAAGAAAAACGAGTATATATATTATTTGTTTATTCATAATATAGTTTCTATTTTAACAAATATAACATTTTAAATAACCAACAATGAATCAGTATCTTGCGATTATTAATCATAGGACATTAATTGCTATTGCCATCTCGATAGTCACACCTGTTATTGCCTATCGCTATAATATTAATTACAATATTGATTTAACATTAATAAGTATTGCAATTGTATTTCCGTTAGTTTTTACAATTCGAAGTTCATTTAGACGAAGAGAGAAGGCCTTGGAGCATTTAAGCCAATTTAGGGGAGCTATTAAAACGGTGCATTATTTTTTCTTAAGCACTATAAGTCTTGATCAACAAAAAAAAGATGAGATTACCAATACCCTTATTGAAATAAGCGAGCAGGTAATTAGCCATCTTAGTGGTAATGGACATAGCACGATAGACCTTGATGATACCATAAATAAGGTTTACTTATTTATTATTGATAATAACGAAACACTACCAAAAAGCCTAAAAGACAAAGTCATTAGATTTATGAACGACTTGCATGAAGCTGTTGAGAATTTGCATGCCATACACACGCATAGAACACCAATAAGTTTAAAGGCTTATTGTCTTATTTTTATTTATATTTTCCCACTTATATACACACCAACTATAATTAATAAAGTAGGTTTGGATACCACCATTTGGATAACTTATTTCGTTGTTGTATTAAGTCAATTTATATTAATTTCTTTATATAATATTCAGGACCACATGGAATATCCTTTTGATAAGGAAGGATTGGACGATATTAACCTCAATTCTTTTAAAATAAACAGGTAAGAATAAAAAAAGGTCATTTAATTTTATATTTTATCACAGATAATTACTGTTTTTTGATCATCACAATTTGTAGTAAAAAATACAAACAGTTCGCCACCGTCATTGATTTTGAATTTTTTGCGCAGTTGATTAACTGTCTCCGGAAAATTCCTTACCGTAATATTAGCTTTAGTGTTTCCCAAATATTTCGACACATCCTTTTTATTATATAAAAAAACATTTTGAATTTTGAATCGACGGCCTGGAAAGTCTATTAATTCATGATACGTATACAAATGTGAGTGTTTATGAATTTTTGGTGCTTTCAATTTGACAGACAGTAGATTAAAACCTCCCGATTTTAAAATTGCTGCGTTAGGCTCATACAAATAAGACAGTGGTTTGCTAAATGTTGCTTTTGCCGTGTGTTCTTCATTAAGATTAAAATCAAACTGTTCTTCAATATCCGATTTGATATTATCCGTTTTGACACTAGTCTCGTTATCATATCCTTTTTCAAGTTTAAAAAGCAATTCCTTAACCTCATTATTAACAGCAACTACATGTACTTCTTTTACCCATTTTAACTTTGACAAGCCAACAGAAAAATCAAGCATTGGAGACGTCTTTATCAAAATATTTTGGGAATATTTAAATAAAATATCCAAATTTTCTGGCACATTGGGCAAACAGTCTTTGAGATAAAAGACTTTGCCTTTACTATCGTGACGCCTAGATGGATCAATATAAATCCAATCATAAAGTTTAGCAGAAGAATTTATATAATCTAACCCGCTTGTTTTTAAGGTTTTAATATTTGACACTTGTAACTCATTATAGTTGTGTGTTACAATATCTGAAAGTTCACTATTGATTTCGCAGTGGGTCACTTGCTCGAAGCGCTTTGAAAAATAATAACAATCAACACCAAAACCTCCTGTTAAATCTATAAGCGAATTACCTGAGATAATATTTGATTTGTATTGTGCCGTAATTTCGGAAGATGTTTGTTCAATATTCAACTTGTTTGGGTAATAAATTAATGAAGAGTTAAACCAAGTTGGTAATTTATCTTTGCTCTTTTTTTTAGCTTCAATTTGCTCAACAACTTCTTTTGTGCTTACATCCACAAATGTAGTTTTTTTTAGCAGTAAATTCGTAATATTAGTCAATATATTAGAATCTATAAACTCTTGAATTGCAGTATTTAAAATCGCCTTATTCAAACTAGGACTATAAATTTCTTGTAAGCTGTTTTACAATCTTATTTTCGGATAAAAATTCCTTTAAAATTACCTTTATAGCAGTATAAGCAGGTATGGCAACAATCATCCCAACAACACCAAAAAGCAGTCCCGAAATAATAATGACCAAGAAGATTTCTAACGGATGGGATTTTACACTTTTTGAAAAAATAAAAGGTTGACTGAAGAAATTATCTACCAACTGACCTACTATAAAACCAATCATAACGTAAATTGTTTTGGGTAGAATAACGTCACTAAAACTAGCTCCAAGATTACTGGACATGGTAAGTGTAAGCATCAATAGCCCTCCCACCAATGGGCCAACATAAGGTATAAGATTTAGTAAAGCGCATAGAAAAGCAATAACAACGGCGTTTTTTATTCCGAAAATCAATAACACAATTGTATAGATTACAAATAAAATTAAAATCTGAAATATTAACCCAACAAAGTACCTTGACAACAAGTTTTTAATTTTTTCAAAAGATTTTTTTGAACGATCTTCTTTACTATCCGGCACAAATATCATGATGCCTTGCTCCAACAAATGACTATCCTTTAACAAAAAGAAAGCTATAAAAATAACTGAGAATAGGCCAATGCTGAAACTACCAAAACCACTTACTACCGAGTTTAAGAAGTCAGGAATAATGGAATAATCAATTTTTGAAAGTAATTTAGATTCTTTTAAAGATTGCTCTACATCAAAATTATTGAGCTGAAAATATTCTGTTAACTGATAATATAAATCTTCAATATTGCCCTGTAGTTGTTCAATATTAAGCAGTGATAAATTATGACCTTGCTCTACCACTAAAGGGATAAACATGCGCACTAGCCCAATTAGGAGTGCAATAAGAATGAGCATCGTGGTTACAACCGCAAAGGTGTTTTTAAATTTTAATTTAGTTCGTAAAAACCTCACAATTGGCAACCCTATTAAAGAAATAACTGCTGCAATAGCAATATAGACCAATACAGATTGGATTTTATATAAAAAGAAAAGCAATACCGCTACACCAACTAGGATGGTTACTGCTCTTAAAATTCCCTTAGAAATAATTTTTGAATTCATGTAGTAAATATAAAAAACACTTCAGACTAATTGCTTAGTTATTTCATATAAGGCAATATTTGTAGCCTGTACAACATTCATGCTGCTGTTTTGTCCAAACATATCTATGTGTAAAACGGCATCGGATCTTTTAAGAATTTCTTCTGAAACTCCAAAATTTTCATCGCCTACAACAAGTGCAATGGGTTTTTCCTTGGAAAACACAAAATCGTGCACTGGTTGACTCTTAGATGTAATTTCCAAGGAAATTATAGTATACCCTTTAATTTTATATGCATCGACCACTGCAGAAGCACTATCTCTCACTTCAAAAGGGATTTTTTTTTCAGTAGCTCTTGAGGTCTTTGTCATTTTACGACCTAAGTGAATATGCTCTCCACAAAAAAGTATTTTTTCTACACCAAAGGCATCAGCAATCCTAAATAAACTCCCAATATTAGGCGCGTTATTAATATTATCACAAATCAGGGTAATTGGAAATATACATGGGCTGAAATTGTTATTGTAATGGTTTAATTGCAACTAATTATGTTTTAGTTCTCAAATGCATACTGGATAATATTCGCACCCATTTTTAGGGCTTTTTCACGTACTTCTTGAGGGTCATTATGTATTTCTTGATTTTCCCAACCATCACCCAAATCACTTTCATAAGTAAAAAGAAGTACTAATCTGTCTTCATGAAAAATACCAAAGGCTTGAGGCCGTTTAGCATCATGTTCATGTATTTTTGGTAAACCTTTAGGAAACTTATATACATTACTAAAAATTGGGTGGTTAACAGGGATTTCAACCAAATCTATATTTGGGAATACTTTTTCAAGCTCTTTGGTTATATAGGGCTCCATGCCATAATTATCATCAATGTGCAGAAACCCACCGGAAAATAAATAGTTACGCAAATTTTCTGAATCTTCCTCACTAAAAAACACATTGCCATGTCCAGTCATATGCAAAAATGGAAATTGAAAAATATCAACACTTCCAACCTCTACGGTTTGAGGCTTATCGTTTATCTTGGTATTAATATTAGTATTACAGAACTTAATTAAGTTTGGTAATGCAGTAGGATTACTATACCAATCACCGCCACCCTTATACTTTAAAATAGCAACTTCTTGGGCCAAACTATTTAACCCGCAAAAAATCAGAATAATTAATATTAATTTGAATTTATTCATTAGTATATGCTACACTGTGACAAGCTACTACAGCAGCCGTTTCCGTTCTTAATCGGGTTTCTCCCAAAGTTAATGGAATAAATGCATGCTGCAAAGCCATTTTAATTTCTTTAACACTAAAGTCTCCTTCAGGCCCAATTATAATAGTGACTTCTGTTTTAGATTTCAATTCTTTTTTAAGTGATTTTTTATATAAGTCTTCACAATGGGCAATAAAACGTTGACCGCTAAAATCTTGTTTTATGAAATCACTAAATCGCATGGCATCATTCAGTTTTGGTAAATAAAAATGTAAGGATTGCTTCATGGCCGATTGTATTATTTTTTCAAAACGTTCTCGTTTAATTACTTTGCGCTCGCTATGGTCGCAAATAATAGGAGTGATGCTATCAAGACCAATTTCGGTGGCCTTTTCTAAAAACCATTCGTAACGGTCGTTCATTTTTGTTGGTGCTACCGCAAGATGCAACGTATAATCTTTAGCTTTATGAAATGTTTTTGATACAATCTCAACCTTACAATTCTTAATATCAGATTGTTTAATTTTCGCTTCCAAAAGCCATCCTTTTCCGTTGGTTATATGTAGAATATCACCTTCCTTTTTTCTCAAAACCCTTAAAATATGCTTGCTTTCCTCTTTAGGGAATGCAAACATTTCTGTCGATTCTGTAATATCTGGGTTATAGAATAATTGCACAATATTAAATTTTTAATCTAGCCGAAGCCGTTATGCTTTGTTCAGCAAAATCATTTTCAAGATATTTTAAATAACCAACAATAGCTATCATTGCCGCATTGTCAGTCGTAAATTCAAACTTGGGCACATAAGTTTTCCATCCAAACTTGTGCTCACCACTTTTTAAGGCTTTACGTATTCCTGAATTTGCAGAAACCCCTCCGCCAATAGCTATTTGTTTAATCCCAGTTTGCTTAGTTGCTAGTTTTAATTTGTCTATTAATATACCAATAATTGTATACTGAATGGACGCACAAATGTCATTTAAGTTTTCTTCAACAAACTTTGGATTGGCTTTAGTCTCTCTTTGTATAAAATACAAAATGGCTGTTTTTAACCCTGAAAAACTAAAGTTTAGCCCGCCAACTTTAGGCTTGGTAAACTTAAAGGCTTTTGGGTCACCCAATTGAGCGTGCTTATCTATTTCAGGACCTGCAGGATAACCAAGCCCTAGAATCTTTCCGCTTTTATCGTAAGCTTCACCCACTGCATCATCAATTGTTTCACCTATAACTTCCATATCAAAATAATTGTTAACCTTAACTATTTGAGTATGGCCTCCAGAAATAGTCATTGCCAAAAAAGGAAACTCTGGTTTTTCAAAACCTTCTTCATCAATAAAATGCGCTAATATATGTCCTTGCATATGGTTAACATCAATTATTGGAATATTCAATCCGTAAGCCAATGATTTAGCAAACGATGTCCCTACCAAAAGCGACCCCATTAATCCCGGACCTCTGGTAAATGCTATTGCATTGAGTTGGTCTTTAGTAATCTTAGCTTTTTTCAATGCTTCAAATACCACGGGAACTATATTTTGTTGGTGTGCTCTTGATGCTAATTCTGGTACAACACCTCCATATGCTCTATGGACATCTTGCCCAGCTACAACATTACTCAAAATCTTACCGTTATAGATGACGGAAGCAGCTGTATCATCGCATGACGATTCAATTCCTAATATGTATATGTTTTGTGATGTCATTGAGAAAATTGGGCATAATAATTGTTTATTTTGTAAATAATTAAACGTCTATTGTTTTTTGTTTTAACGTATATACAAAGAAATGAAAAAAATAAGAGAGAATACTAATATCAAAGTTTTAAAATTGATAAGTTTACATCTCATAATATTATGCATTAATCCAAAAGACTTAATTTTAGTACCTCATTAAAAAAGTAATAAAAATAGTATTAAAAATAGCGGCCATATTGCTGCTGATTTTCATCATTTTGGTGTTATTGCTTTCTATTCCTGCTGTACAAAATCGCTTAGGTAAATACGCTACAAACCGATTAAACAAAGATTTTGGAACCAGTATAACTATTAAAAAGGTTGGATTGCAATTTAATGGCGATATAGAGCTTAAAGATATTTTTATTCAAGATTATAAAAATGACACGCTTGCTAGTATTGTGGAACTTAATTCTTCGATACTAAGTTTCAAAAAATTGTATGACAATAAGCTAACATTTGGTGATGTGGATATTGAAGGGCTAATGCTTAATTTAAAAACCTACAAAGGTGAGAGTGAGACTAATCTTGACGTTTTTGTTGCTAGGTTTGATGAAGACTCTCCACGGAAAGAAAATAGTACTTTTTTATTATCCTCTAGCGATATTTCATTTACAGATAGTGAATTTAGAATAGTTGATGAAAATCGTGAAAATCCAAATGTCATCACTTTTAAGAATTTAAATATCAATGCAACAAATTTTTTAATCTTAGGACCAGATGTAAGTGCTCGAATAAATAGATTAGGATTTAAAGATAATAGGGGCAATGAAGTTAAGAATATGACTACCAATTTTTACTATACGTTGAGCAACATGACTTTTGATTATCTTCAAATAAAAACACCAAACTCTACACTAAAAGGAAAATTAAAATTTGAATATAATCGTGAAGATTTTCAATGCTTTACGGACAATGTTAGGGTATATGCCAATTTTAATGAATCGGATATTGCCCTGGATGATTTAAATGCATTTTATAATGAGTTTGGCAAAAGTCAGCGAGCAAAACTAGATGTGACTCTATATGGAACTTTAAATAACTTATATGCCGATGATTTAGTTTTAAGTACATCACGCCAGACTATAGTTAATGGAGATATTAATTTTAAAAACCTTTTTAACAAAGAGGAAGATAATTTTATAATGGATGGTAACTTTGATAACTTGACATCTACTTACGCTGATCTAAAAGGACTCCTGCCAAATGTATTAGGAAATTCAATCCCCTCAGTTTTAGCAAATTTAGGTCGTTTTACAATACGTGGAAAATCATTTCTAACCTCAAAGTCAATTTTTGCGGATATAGAAATGACTACAGGATTGGGTGTCATAATTTCGGATTTGCAAATACAAAATATTGACAACATAGATATGGCGGCATATGAGGGAAATCTTGTTTTGGATGAATTTGATGTTGGCTCTTTTCTACAAGACCCACAACTAGGTAAAGTATCATTGAATTTGGATATTGATGGTGTTGGGTTTACAACAGAGAATTTAAATTCCCGTATAAGTGGAAATATTTACAGTTTAGGCTATAATGATTATGAGTATACTTCTATAAAAGTATTGGGTAATATTAGGAACAAAATTTTTGATGGAAACCTAGTAACAAAGGACGTCAATCTAGATTTAAATTTCACTGGCTTAGTTGATTTTTCTGAAAGAATCAAGAAATATGACTTTACTGCAGAAGTAGATTACGCTAACTTAAAGGTTCTCAATTTTGTGAAGAAAGATAGCATGTCAATTTTTAAGAGCATTGTCAAAATGAATATGAACGGTAGCAACTACGATGATGCCTATGGTGATATTTCATTTAAGAATACACTTTATAAAAATGAAAACGATGAATATTATTTTAAAGATTTTGCCATATCATCCAGATTTGATGATGACATAAGATTCATTGAAGTTAATTCCCCGGATATCGTTCAGGGTGATTTAAGTGGTAAATTTTTATTCAAGGACGTGTTCAAGCTTTTAGAAAATTCTTTGGGAAACATTTACACCAACTTCAAGCCACATAAAATAGCGCCAAATCAATTTATAAATTTCAATTTTAATATATACAACAAAATTGCTGAGGTCTTTTACCCAGAATTGAAATTAGGTACCAATACCTTTTTTAAAGGTCATGTAGAAAACGATGCAAAAAAATTTAATCTAACTTTTGACTCACCACAAATTAAACTGGCAGATTATTTTGCAGACAATATTCAGTTAAGAATTGATAATAAAAACCCCCTTTATAATACTTATATAGAGGTGGATAGCATCAATACCAAGTATTACGATGTATCAAAGTTTAGTCTTATTAATGTGACGCAAAACGATACCTTATTTATTAAAACTGAATTTAGCGGAGGTAAAGGAAATTCTGATGAATTCAACTTAAATTTATTTTATACCATAAACGAGGAGAACAATTCAGTATTGGGTTTTAAAAAATCTAATGTGACTTTTAAGGAAAATATATGGTACGTCAATGAAGATAAAAATACTGCAAACAGTAAAATCGAATTTGATAGGCAATTTAAAGATGTTAAGATAAAAAGTCTTAAAATGACGCATGAAGATGAAGAAATTAATCTCTACGGGTTTTTAAAAGGTTCTACTCAAAAAAATATCAATTTAGATTTTAAAGATGTTGATCTAATAAAAATAACACCAAGAATTGACGATTTAGCGCTTGAAGGCAATGTAAATGGAAAATTGAATATTCAACAACAAAATAATATTTATGTACCAGAATCTAGCGTGACTATAGATGATTTTAACGTAAACGATTTTAATTTAGGTTCATTTAAAGCGAATATTGTTGGTAATGAATCCCTTACAAATTATAATGTAAATGTGAGTTTAAAAGATGACAGTACAGAATCGCTCTCGGTTATTGGAAGTTTAGATTTTTCTGGGAATAATTCAACTCTCAATTTAGATGTTAATTTTGATGAATTCATTCTTAATCCTTTAAATCCATTTGGAGATGGCGTAATTACAAACATACGCGGAATGGTTTCTGGAAATGCAAAAGTAACAGGGAGATTTAGGCGCCCACAAATTAATGGGCAACTCGATTTTGATGATGGAGGTTTGAGTATTCCTTACTTAAATGTAGATTACGCTTTTCAAGATGACACCGTAATTACTCTGATACAGCAAAGTTTTGTTTTTAATAATGCGCGTTTAACAGATTCTGAATATTTTTCTAAATCTACACTTAGCGGCAGTGTTAACCATGTAAATTTTTCTAATTGGTCGCTAGGGCTCAATTTAAACTCAGATAGGTTATTAGTGCTAAATACGGAAGATGCTGAAGATGCTTTGTACTATGGTACAGCGTTTGTCAATGGTAATATAAATATTACCGGTCCAACAGATGAATTGGTGATTAAGGCGGTTGTAGCCTCAGAAGAAGGAACTGTATTTAAAATTCCATTAAACGATACGGCATCTTTTGGAGACAACTCATACATTCATTTTCTAACACCAGAAGAAAAGGAAGCACGTTTAAAAGGTGAGATTGTTGTGTTTGAAAATATTAAAGGACTCGAAATGGATTTTGATTTAGAAGTCAATGACAATGCAGAAATCGAAATTGTTATTGATAAAGATTCAGGAAGCTCAATCAAAGGACGCGGTGATGGCAACATATTGGTGCAGATTAACACTAATGGCAAATTTAAAATGTATGGGGATTTCATAGCAAATGAAGGTGTCTATAATTTTGTATATGGAGGCTTAATAGAAAAAGAGTTCAATGTTTTACCAGGTGGAACCCTAGTTTGGGAAGGAGACCCTCTTAAAGCACAAATTAATATCGAAGCCGTGTATGATGGAATAGAGGCCAATCCTTCTATTCTGCTGGATAATCCTATAAATAGAAGTATTCCTGTTGAGGTTAAAATTCATCTCACTGGAGAATTGGAGAAACCAGAACCCGTTTTTGATTTAAGTTTCCCTAATGTAAACACAACGCTCAATTCTGAGTTGCAATATAGATTGAATGATAATGAAAGTAAGCAATTTCAAGCATTATCACTATTGGCAACAGGTTCTTTTAAAAGTAATCTGAGTTTTGATTCTCAAGATTGGGTTGGCTTGTTTTCCGACAGGGCTTCTGCTATAATAAATGATATCCTATCTAATGGCGATGGTAAAGTACAATTGCAGGTGGATTACAAAAAGGGGGATAATAGGCCAGAATATCAGACAGATGATAGATTTGTAACGAGAATCACTACAAAATTAAGCGACCGGATTCTTATTAATGGCAAAGTTGGTGTCCCAATTGGAGGTGTAACTGAAACAGTGATTGCGGGCGATTTTGAAATTGAGGTTTTAATTAATGAAGAAGGCACATTCTCCCTAACATTTTTTAATCGTGAAAATAGTATTCGGAATTTTGGAGAACAAATTGGATATACACAGGGCGTAGGGTTATCATACAATGTAGAGTTTGATAATTTAAAAGAACTTTTTCAAAAGATATTTAAAAAGAAAAAAACTGAACAACTTGAAAGCGTAAAAAAAGACAATAATGGGCTTCCAGAATTTATTAATTTCAAGGAAAAAGACTCCAATAACACTAAGAATCCTAGCGGAATATAAACATCTTCACAAATAGTTATTAACGAAAACGTTTGAGTTTTTTTATTTCGTTAAAATATAATAAAACATAGCTTTTTTATAGTTTAAGTTTATTAATTTTACTTCTTTAAAGGCCAAAAAATGTCAAAAAACATTAAAAAAATTGGAGTAATGACCTCTGGTGGAGATGCTCCAGGAATGAATGCTGCAATTAGATCTGTTGCAAGGGCATGTGCCTATCATAAAATTGAATGTGTCGCTATTTATAGAGGTTATGATGGCATGATTGAAGGTGATTTTGAGCCTCTTACAGCTCGTGATGTCAAAGGTATTATAAATAAAGGAGGTACAGTTCTCAAGTCAGCTAGATCAAAAGAGTTTAGAACCGTAGAAGGCAGAAAAAAAGCTTATCAAGAGCTTACAGCGGCAGGGGTAGATGGATTAGTTCTTATTGGGGGTGATGGAACATTTACTGGTGCATTGATTTTTAATCAAGAGCATAACTTTCCTGTAATGGGAATTCCAGGAACCATAGATAACGATATTTTTGGAACATCACATACAATAGGTTTTGATACTGCTTTAAATACAGTGGTTGATGCAATTGATAAAATTCGTGATACCGCCAGCTCACATAATCGATTATTTTTTATAGAAGTAATGGGTCGGGATGCTGGTCATATTGCTCTTAATGTTGGTGTAGGTGCAGGTGCTGAAGAAGTCTTAATCCCAGAAGAAGATTTAGGTCTTGATAGATTATTAGAATCCCTTAACCGTAGTAAGCAATCTGGAAAATCGTCCAGCATCGTTGTTGTTGCAGAAGGTGACAAAATCGGTAAAAATGTATTTGAGCTAAAAGATTATGTTGACGAGCACATGTCTTATTATGATGTTCGAGTTTCCGTTTTAGGCCATATGCAAAGAGGTGGTTCACCATCTTGTTTTGATCGTGTGTTAGCTAGCAAGATGGGAGTAAAAGCTGTTGAAAGTTTATTAGAGGGTAAGTCAAACTTTATGGTTGGTTTGTTAAATAATAAAATGGAATTGACCCCTTTAGAAAAAGCAATTAAAGGAAAGTCAAAAATAGATTTAGAATTATTAAGAGTGTCAGATATAATGACAACGTAACAAAGAAAGAAGAATAAAATGTCAAAAGTAAAAATTGGAATTAACGGATTTGGTAGAATAGGTAGAATTGCCTTTAGAGTAGCAGTTAAAAGACCAAATATTGAAATAGTAGGAATTAATGATTTGTTGGATGTAGAGCATTTGGCTTATTTATTAAAATTCGATTCAGTTCACGGAAGGTTTGATGGTACTATTGACACTAAAAACGGAAATTTAGTTGTTGATGGGAAAGAAATTAGAATTACGGCAGAGCGTAATCCAGAAGATTTAAAATGGGATGAGGTAGGAGCTGAGGTTGTTTTAGATTGTACCGGTATTTTCACAACATTGGAAGGTGCTCAAAAACACATAACGGCAGGAGCTAAAAAGGTTGCAATTTCTGCGCCTTCAGCTGATGCTCCAATGTTTGTAATGGGTGTTAACCATAGCCAAATCACAGCTGAAAATACAATTGTATCTAATGCGTCTTGTACAACTAACTGTTTAGCGCCATTGGCCAAAGTAATCAATGATAAATTCGGTATTGTAGAAGGTTTAATGACTACTGTTCATGCTGCAACGGCAACACAATTTACAGTTGACGGTCCATCAAGAAAAGATTATAGATTAGGTCGTGCGTCTTTAAACAATATTGTTCCAGCATCTACTGGAGCTGCTAAAGCAGTAGGAAAAGTTATTCCTGAACTAAACGGAAAATTAACTGGGATGGCATTTAGGGTTCCAACTGTTGATGTATCTGTTGTAGATTTAACATGCCGTATAGAAAAAAGTGCTTCTTGGGATGAAATTAAAGCTGCTTTAAAAGATGCTTCTGAAAATGAGTTAAAAGGAATTTTGGGTTATACTGAAGAGGGCGTTGTTTCTCAAGATTTTGTTTCAGAACCTAAAACAAGTACATTTGATGCTAACGCTAGTATGGCTTTAAATGATAACTTTGTAAAATTAGTATCTTGGTATGATAACGAATTTGGTTATTCAACGAAGCTAGTTGATTTAGCAGAGCATATTAGTTCTATATAAATTTAAATATTCCCCAATTAGTTATTATGTTTGATACATAGTAATTTGTTGGGTTTTTTTTAAATTATAACTTATGATTTTAATAGTTGATAGTGGTTCTACAAAATGTGATTGGTTGGCTATTGATGCCAATGGTGAACAGTTATTAGAGAAACAACGTACCAAGGGACTAAATCCTGCAATCTTATCAAGTAAGAAGCTTACAAAAACTATTAGGAAAAATAAAGTTTTACTTGCTCATAGCGAAGAAGTTTCACATATCTTTTTTTATGGTGCTGGCTGTGGTACCGAGAATCCAAGGATGCTGTTGGAGGTTGTTTTAAAAACAATCTTTCCTAATGCCAATATTACTGTAAAAGAAGATACTTATGCTGCAGTCTATTCTACAATTAACAACAAAGATGAAGCAGCTGTTGTTTGTATATTGGGCACTGGTTCCAATTGCAGTTATTTTGATGGAAATCAATTACATCAACGTGTTAAATCTTTGGGCTATTCTGTTATGGATGATGCCTCTGGGAATTATTTCGGCAGACAGTTAATAAGGGATTATTACTTCAATCATATGCCAGAAGATATAAAAATAGCATTTGCAAGTAAGTTTAATGTAGAAGATGACTATATTAAATATAATCTTTACAAGCAACCTAACCCTAATGCTTATCTGGCAAGTTTTGCCGAGTTTATGTTTTTAAATAAAGATTCTTATTATATCAATACACTTATAAAGAAGGGGGTGACATTGTTTGCTACAAACATGATCATGCAGTACAAGGAAGAACTCAAAGCCGTTCCAGTGCATTTTGCTGGATCTATTGCATTTTTCTCACAAGAAGAGATAAAAGACGTTGGAAAAGAATTGGGTTTTACAGTTGGTAATTTTCAGAGAAGACCTATTGAAGGCTTGGTGAATTTTCATATAAGTAATTTATAATTAGCGAATATCTACATTTATATTTTTTTGGTAATCTTAACTTCAACCCTTTCTAGAACAGGTTTAGAAGCTTCGTTGAATTAAGATTCATATACTAATTTTACTTGTCTCAATGACTTAATTTATTGCGTTTCTCTTTTAAAAAACCTCATTCGTATCTCCATTATTAGTTATTAACAACGCTTGAATGTTACTACAAATTAAAATATATTGTAGTGCTACGTTTTAGCACATAAACTTTATAATTTATCTAGTTTTTAATTCCATTTATTTAATGTTATGAATAAAATAATTAAATCAATTTTACTGTCACTTTTTGTGATTCCTGTATCTGCACAAGAGACACCATTTTTGAATGATTCCGAAATAAGAATGCTAATCAATGAATTATCAGGCGATAGGTCTTTTGAGCATATCCGAATATTAACGCAATGGCATCGCAATTCAGGAATGGAAGGCTATTTTAAGGCTGCAGATTATGTTATTGAAGAAGCAAAAAAATCTGGGTTAGAAGATGTGAAATTTGTTGAGCAGCCTTTGGTTGGCCCAAATTACACAGCCAAATCTGCCGAACTTTGGATCACAGAACCTATTGAAATCAAACTCGCGGATATTGGCGACCATGCTTTATTGTTGTCAGATGGCAGCCATGATGCCGATCTTACGGCAGAATTGCTCTGGGCGGGTACTGGCAGTAAAGAAGATTTAGAAGGGTTGGATGTTTCTGGTAAAATTGTTTTGGTAAATGGATCTCCTGGCGCAGCAATAACTAATGCCGTTTATGCAAAAGGTGCTTTAGGTGTGGTTTGCTATACCTCTTCAGAAGGTAAAAACCCTATGGATTTCCCAGACCAATTAGCATGGACAAGAATATCAATGACTCCTCCAGAAGGAAAGAAAGGTGCATTTGCATTTAACTTATCTCCAAGAAAAGGAGAGCAATTAAAAAAAATGCTTCAAACCAATGAAATGCAAGACGTTTTTGCAACTGGTAAAAAAACTATGGGAGGCAAGGTTGTGCTAAAAGCAAAAGTAGATACCGAAATAGGTGAAGCTCCTGGCAGAACAGGATTTGTAGAAGGATGGATAAGAGGCTCAAAGTATCACGACCAACAAATAGTGATTACTGCACATTTACAAGAGGAGCAGGGATCCGCTAACGACGATGGCAGTGGATGTGGCAATTTATTAGAAATTGCTAGAACCTTAAATAAACTAATTGATGAAGGCAAAATAGAACGCCCTTTACGTGATATTCGATTTTGGTGGACTGACGAAATTTACTCAGAGTATCGTTACTTTAGAGATTACCCGAACGAGCCTGCAAAGATGCTAGCCAATTTACATCAAGATATGGTTGGCGCCAAACAATCCATTGGTAGTCGCACTCAGCATTTAATTTATGCTCCACATTCCATAACAAGTTATGTAGACGCTTTATTTGAAAGCGTTGGACAGTTTGTTATAGAAACTAATAACCCTTTTATTACTGCAGGCCGGATGGGAGGTTTACCTCGTCCACACTCAAGACCAATATATGCTACAAGAGGAACACATGAAGGTTTTGGTGCGCGATTTGTACCATTTTTCAACGCTTCTGATAACTTAAATTTTGTTGAAGGCGCTATAGGTGTTCCAGCAGTTGGGCTTATTAACTGGGATGACTATTATATTCACTCTTCCGATGATGATTTATGGCAAATTGATGCAACCCAGTTGCAACGAAATGCATTTATTATTACATCTATGGCTTACTATTTAGGAAAGTCTGAAAGTGAAGAATTGCCTTTATTGCTTTCTGAAACTTATGCGCAAGGAACTAATCGATTAGCCAATGATTTGCAAGCTGCATTTCATCAAATTCAATCACAAAGCGATACAAGCCTTGATTGGAAAAATGCCAATATAATTCTAGAACAAGGTATTATGCGAGAAGAGCGCGCGCTTAAATCCATTACACGTTTATTGGGAACTGGTGCTACAATAATGCGTCAGATCAATAACGTTTCTAAACAACTTGAAGGAAAGAAAAAGCGTATGATGGCAGAAATCACTAGTGTATATAGTACAGTGTACAATGCGAAAGTTCCAAACATCGAACTTTCTACTCAAGAACTGGCTGCAACAAAAAAAGTTCCAAAAAACAACGCTAGTTTAGATGAATATTTTGGTAAAAGAAAAGGAAGTGTTGAGGGTGTAAAAATACATTCTACTATGCGAATGGAAGTATTTAATTTTGTAGATGGTAAGCGCAGTTATTATGATATATTTAAAGCTGTTCTAGCAGAATCATTAGCAGCTGGTGCTTGGTATTATGGCGATGTAACCTTAGATGCCATTATAAAGCTTCTGGATGCAAATTTAGATTCTGGTGCATTGATTTTGGTAAACTAGTTTATTGATTTTCATAAGCATGTACGTAGTTATGCGCATTGATTTTAATAAATAAAACCACTAGCTTCGTTTAACAACTGTTAGGCATAATTAACTCGTCTTAATCGACATAAAATGAAAACTAAACATTCTTTAATAATCTTATTCTGCTCAATCGCATTTAATTGTTTTGCACAAACTGACGTAACACAAAACACAGTTAATTTTGGAATAAATGGAACTGGAAACACGGTTGTTGTATTTGAATCTGGTCTTGGCGAAAATTTGGAAGGTTGGAAAATAATTCAAAGCAGTATCTCTAAAATTACAACTACAGTAAGTTACGATAGACTTGGTCTGGGTAAATCTTCTGTTACTAAAAAACCTAGAACTATTGATAATCTTTCGAATGAATTAAATAGTTTCTTAGAAGGCAACAAAATTAAAGGACCATATATTTTAGTTGGACACTCATTGGGTGGTTTTATTATAAGAAAATTTCAAAATTCATATCTTGAAAAAGTTCTTGGATTAGTATTAATCGACCCATCTAACGAAAACTTAATGGAGAGAATATTAGCAACTAAAGTCAAGGAAGAAGCAGAAATGATGACGAAAGGAATGAATGGTTTTATGCTAATCAACCAATCGCTACTCAAAATAAATTTAAAGAAATTCCTAATATAGAGAAGGAAATGAGAACAATTGATTTTCCAAATGATATACCAATTACCCTAATTGCATCTTACCAAATACCACCACCATTTAAACCTGAAGATATAGAAATTAAAAAAGAATTATTTATTGATTGGATTGAAAATGCACCACAAACAAAACTTATAAGTACAGTTAAAAGTGTACATTATATACGTTATTCAGAACCAACAATCATTATTAATGCAATAAATGAGATGATTGAAAAAATCAACAAAGAATAAAACTATGCCTAACAGCGTGCATAATTAATTGCTCAGCTATGTGTACTCAGAAAATTTCGCTGGAATTTTCTATCTATGATTTGTTTGCTAAATTTAATTCTTAAACACGCAACTAACCTTACAAAACACGACATAGTTAATTGAAACAAACCATATCAAAGCATTAAACGAAACTATTTAACTGCAATCATGCTAATTTCTACATTTACATTTTTAGGTAAACATGCAACTTGTACAGTTTCACGAGCCGGAGCAGTAGCTTCGTTAAAGTAAGAACCATATACTGTATTTATAGCACCAAAATCGTTCATGTTGCTAATAAAAATAGAGGTCTTTACCACATTTTCAAAAGTCATCCCAGCTGCCGCTAAAACTGCTTTCATGTTTACCATAACTTGCTTAGTTTCATTAGTAATATTGTCTAAAACCAATTTATTTGTTTCTGAGTCAAAAGCTATTTGCCCCGATGTATAAAGTGTGTTGCCTGATAAAATCGCTTGGTTATAAGGCCCAATAGGAGTAGGTGCCTTTGTTGTGGTAATTACTTTTTTCATAATTAGTGATTTATAATATTACAAATTCCGATCGCGCTGTCTTCGTTTATCGTATTTGATATCTTTTAGGATACTCGATTTTATACCAATAAAAAAGTTCCATGAACTATTTACACTAAACGGAATCCACGAAAAATTCATACGCCAACTCAACAAATCTCGTTCAAATCGTAATTGCGTATAGGTGATACCTTTATTTTTTAAATCATACCCTGAAGATGCCCCAATAGACCATCTAGGTGAAATTTCAACATCCCCTGAAAACATTAATGAATGTGAAGAAATTTCACTTTGACGCCTGGTATTACTATAATTTACGGCATACGCCAATCTTATATCCCAAGGCAGTTTATAACTATATAGCTCGCTCGGTTTCTCATCTTCAGAATCATTGGAGTCTGAATTCAATCTTTTGTCAGCAAAATCCTCGGGTTTTCCAAATAAATCATCGTCACGACCGCCACTTCTAAGAGATTCCTGTCTAGACGCTTTATCCTCTTCCTTATCGCCTCCAAAACTCTTGCTGGACAGACTATAATTCATGGTTAAATTGGCACTGGTCAATCTAAATAGGCTACCGCCATTGTTAACATTAAATTTATCTATTTTATTGTTGTTATTATCCAATGCGTAGGGATCAAGAGTTGCGCCAAAATTAATGCTCATCTTATTATTAAGTATTTGTGTACCTCCACTTACTCTTACAGGGCTCCATTTTAAAGAATCCCCAGCAATATTATACGATGTAGAAAAATTTAAGTTATTAAGCAAAGTGATTTTTTTAGGCTCAAGTGCAGTACTGTCATTATCCCTCACTTTTGCTTCAAAATTATTGCTAACCGATATCCCTATCGAACTCGCAAATGTATTACTTGGACGGCCAAATATAGATTGTTCAAAACGTGTGTATTCTACTTCATCTTGCGTTAACCCATCCGCGTCTATAACTTCATAAGTATCATAGTACTTATCAAAAGCTGGAGAAACGCTGTAACTTAACGATGGACGCATTACATGACGTATGGCCTGTATTTTTTTATCTTCACCAAAATTAAACATACCATAAAGTGTAGTACCAACACTTGTACTAAAATTATAGGTTCTAAAACCATCAAATCCGTTTTTTTCTTTGGTAACTACTTGCTGTAAATCTTGATTAAATGATTTCTCGACGGTATTAAGGGTCCATGTCTCTTGAAAACTGGTACTCGCACTTAAGCTTAAATATTTGAATACCTTAAAATTTGTACTTAGCGGGACACTGTGTTGCATGCCAACTTTTGCTTCATCAAACATTTCCTTTTTAAAAAAAAGGGAATCTGTAGTTTGAATCCTATTTTCACCCCTTATATTATACTGAAAGTTTATATTTTGTAAAATTCCCTTTTTACTCCCAATCTTTGGAGCAAACGGAAAAACTCGACCAACACTTCCCTGTAGTGTGGGCAGTGTCATATTAATAGTTTCGGTATTTGTGTTTTGAGAATGCGTTGCTGTTAAACTTATATTAACCTGTGGTTCTCCTTGAAAGGTTTTTGAATACGAAACCGAAGATGACAATGTGTTATTCAAAAAGTTGGAGGCATTTAATTGATTAATTGATTGCTGATAATAAGTGCTACTCCCTAAATTAACAGAAGCCGAAAATCTAGAACTAGGATTAGACTTGCCATCTTGGCTATGCGACCAACGTAAATTATATATGGAACTTTTTGCATAATCTGGAAAGCCCCGTTCACTTGTAATTAGGTTTTCTAGTCTAAAACTAAGATTACCGCGAAACTTATAACGAACGGCATAATTACTTTCAATACGCATACCATAACTACCATTGGTATAATAATCCCCTAATAAGGCTAAATCAAAATAATCACTTACTGCAAAATAGTATCCTCCGTTTTGTAAAAAATAACCTCTATCATTTTGCTCTCCAAAGGATGGAAAAATAACCCCCGATGTCCTTTTTTGAGTTAGTGGAAAATAAGCAAAGGGCATCCCAATTGGAGTTGGCACATCTGCAATGAACATATTAGTTAAACCAGTAACTACCTTTTTTCCAGGTACAACTTTGGCATTTCGCATTAAGAAATAATATTCTGGATTTTCTAAATCTTTGGATGTTGTAAATTTCCCCCGACTAATAAAATAAACCGAATCATTTTCCTTCTTTGTACGGTCGGCAATAATATAACCGCCACTTTGTTCTGTCCTGGAGTTAAAAATTAGTGCTTTTTGCGTGTCAAAGTTAAAACGAATAGAATCAGGTTCGACAACATCACTGCCTTGCTTAAAAACAGGGGATTGGCTGTAATTACCAAGCGAATCTTTTAGCCGTCCTGCATAAACTTCATTCTTAGAATAATCTATTACAATAATACCAGCCGATATTTCCATATCCTGATAATTTATTTTGGCCTTATCTCGTAAATAAATTTTTTCTTCTTTTTGATTTAAGGATACATAATCACTGGCAGTATATTTGACTATATCTTTAAAGAGTCGTTCTTTTGGTTTTATTGAATCTTGTTTGGTCGAATCTTGAGCAATAGCATTTTTTGGTTCGCTAATCAACAAGGAATCCAAAGTTGCAGTAATCGTATCTTTTTTTGCAACAGGCCTAATTTCATTATTCGTTTTTTTAATATCCTGAGCATAGCTAAAAGTGTTTATAAACACTGTAAAACTTAAGGCAAAAAGTATGTTGAAGTTGTTTGTTCGCAACGCTTTTAGGTGTATTTTTGTAAAAGTATGGCTCGGTTATTGAATTGCCAAATGTACATATATTTTTTTGTGATTATTTTTAATACCTAAAAAAAATAAAATTTAAAATAAACCGAGTTTTAAAGCCGTTTAAGTCTCTATGCAAACGAAGATAAAATACCTTTTAGTATCCTTTATATTTTTATTAACATCGATGTCTTTTGTACAAAGCCCATCAAATAAATTTGTTGTGGTTTTAGATGCAGGACATGGTGGTAAAGACCCCGGGAATTTAGGCAATGGATTAAAAGAAAAGAACATTGCATTAAACATTGTGCTGAATATAGGGAAGGAGCTCGAAAAATTGGATGGTATAAAAGTAATTTATACCAGAAAATCGGATAAATTTATTGATTTACATGAACGTGGAGCAATTGCCAATAGAGCAGATGCTGACTTGTTTGTTTCTGTACATTGCGATGCATGGACTGAAAGTCAAGTAAATGGTGCTTCAACATTTGTACTCGGTACTAAAAGAAGTGAAACTAATTTTGATGTGGCAAAACGTGAAAACGAAGTCATTTTTTTAGAAGAAAATCATGAAAAGAATTATGAAGGGTTTGATCCTAATAATCCAGAATCATTAATTGGTCTTATGCTTATGACAGAAGATTATTTAGACCAAAGCATTCAATTGGCATCCTATGTTCAAAACAACTTTACAAATCAATTAAGACGAAAGAATAGAGGTGTTAAACAAGAAGGTTTTATTGTCTTACATCAAACATACATGCCAAGTGTATTGATAGAAACAGGGTTTTTAACAAATAAAAAAGAAGGCAGATATTTAAGTTCAAATAAAGGTCAAATGGATATGGCAATGGCTATTAAGGAAGCCATTATTAAATATAAAACCAGTTTGAACGACAGTTTTGATAGCTCAGTTCTTGATGAACCTACTCGCGATGGAGTAGATACATCATCGGTTTACCCAGAAATCGCATTTAAAGTCCAGATTGCAGCGGGGTCGAGAAAGTTAGAAACTAAACCATACAATTTTAATGGTCTGAATAACATTACTATGGACCCTATTGGCAATGGCTATAGATATTTTTACGGAGAAACATCTAATTACAAAGAAATTTTGAAACTAAAAGAAGTGGCCTTGAAAAAAGGATACTCAAGCAGTTTTATTGTGGCCTATAAAAATGGTGAAAGAATTAAAATGGAAGATGCCCTAAAAAGACATTCAAATTGAGACGTTATTTAAATTAATTGCTAATTTTGTGTCTAATCAAATTTATTCACTTTGAAAATATCTAGAGAAGTAAAAACGGCTATTTTGGTTATTACCAGCTTGTTATTAATCATATATTTATACAACTATTTAAAGGGTGAAAACCTATTAGATTCTTCCAGGTCCTTTTATACTGTTTATGATAATGTTGAAGGTTTGGCATCATCAACACCTGTAACCATTAATGGATTAACAGTTGGCAAGGTGCAAGAGATTAGTTTTACTGATGACGATTCCGGAAAATTACAAGTAAAACTATTGGTTGAAAGCGATTTTGAGTTTTCAAAGAATAGCTCGGCTGAACTTTATGAAACTGGACTAATTGGAGGCAAAGCAATTGCAATTATACCTGCTCATGATGATGGAGAAAACGCTGAAAAAGGTGATTTTCTTAAAGGTACGGTAAAGGCTGGTTTAACAGAACTAGTCAACCAAAGACTTACACCTTTACAAGGAAAAATTGAAGATGTAATGGTAAGTGCAGATTCACTTCTAGAAAACCTTAATGATGTTTTTGATGAGCAAACAAAAGCCAATCTTAGGAGTAGTATTGCTGGACTTAGCACTACCATAAACTCATTTAAAGACACTTCTAAATCTTTAAACACATTAATTTCTGATAACAAGGAGAAGCTTGATAACACATTGAGCAATTTTGAAAACGCTTCAGGTAATTTAGCAAATATCACAGATTCTATAGCAAGTGCAAACCTTGGGCAAACTGTTAAAGGATTGCAATCCACTATTGAAAGTTTTGATAAGATGTTAGCAAGCATAGATAAAGGAGAAGGCTCTTTAGGTAAACTGCTAAAAGACGAAGGCCTTTACAATAACATTGAGGGAGCAACGAAAGAAATGGAAGCTTTATTGAAAGATATTAAATTGCATCCGAAGCGATATTTTAGAATATTATCTAAAAAAGAGATTCCTTATAACGAGGACTAGTTACCAATAACAACTAACTAAGCATGAATTACTTACCAAACATTTTATTTGCAATTGCACTTATATTAGGTATTGGTTATTTTGTAAAAAATATTAAAAAACTTGTCCGCAATATTAAATTAGGGCAAGATATTGAGGTAAGTGATAACAAACCACAACGATGGAAAAACATGGCTATGATTGCCCTGGGCCAAAGTAAAATGGTTCGTCGGCCAATAGCTGGGATACTACATGTTATAGTCTATGTAGGTTTTATAATTATAAACATTGAAGTTCTTGAGATAATCATTGACGGGTTATTTGGTACTCACCGTGTATTTTCCTTTACTGGAGGTCTTTATGGAGTTTTAATTGGAAGTTTTGAAATTTTAGCTGTATTGGTTTTAATAGCTGTAATTGTATTTTGGATTCGTAGGAATATCATAAAACTAAATCGTTTTTGGAAATCCGAAATGACAAGTTGGCCAAAAAATGATGCCAATTACATCCTTTACTTTGAAATGGTTTTAATGACCTTGTTTTTAGTTATGAATGCTACCGATGTTAGTTTTCAAGAAATGTCATCCGGAAATATTATAAGCCAATATATAGCACCTTTTTTTAGTGGATTCTCTGAAAATATAATTCATTTAATTGAAAGAACGGCCTGGTGGGTGCATATTTTAGGGATTTTAATATTCTTAAACTATTTATATTTTTCAAAACATTTACACATTTTGTTAGCATTTCCCAACACATATTATGGAAGCCTGCAGCCTAAGGGCCAAATAAATAACCTAAAAGCTGTAACAGACGAAGTGATGTTAATGATGGACCCAAATGCAGACCCATTTGCTGCCAGATCAGAGGACTCTACTGATGATGTGCCAGCAAAATTTGGAGCAAGTGACGTTCAGGATTTGAGTTGGGTGCAATTACTTAATTCATACACTTGTACGGAGTGTGGCCGTTGTACTAGTGAATGTCCTGCAAATCAAACCGGTAAAAAACTATCACCTCGCAAAATTATGATGGACACACGTGACCGTGTAGAAGAGGTTGGTAAAAACATTGATATCAACAAGGGAGAATATAAGGACGACGGTAAACAATTATTGGATAATTACATAACTCGAGAAGAACTTTGGGCTTGTACATCTTGTAATGCCTGTGTTGAAGCCTGTCCTGTGAGTATAAATCCGTTGTCAATCATTCTAGATATGCGACGCTATTTGGTGATGGAGCAATCAGCCGCACCAACAGAGTTAAATAGCATGATGACAAATATTGAAAATAACGGTGCACCTTGGCCATACAACCAAATGGATAGGTTGAATTGGAAAGATGAATAATGAATATATATAAAATAAAACGTCAAAATAGGAAATGACCGAATTACTCAAAGTACCAACAATGGCTGAGTTTATAGCTCAAGGAAAACAACCAGAAGTTTTGTTTTGGGTTGGTTGTGCTGGAAGTTTTGATGACAGAGCCAAAAAAATAACAAAAGCATTTGTTAAACTTTTAAACAAAGCTAATGTAGAATTTGCAGTACTAGGAACTGAGGAAAGTTGTACTGGAGACCCTGCTAAAAGAGCGGGAAATGAGTTTTTGTTTCAAATGCAAGCAGTAACCAATATTGAAGTCTTAAATGCATACGAGGTAAAAAAAATTGTGACTGCCTGCCCACATTGTTTCAACACCCTAAAGAATGAATATCCAGGATTAGGTGGTAATTATGAAGTGATGCACCATACACATTTTTTAAAATCTCTATTGGATGATGGTCGTTTAACCGTTGAAGGAGGCCAATTTAAAGGTAAACGAATTACATTTCATGACCCCTGTTATTTGGGACGCGCCAATAATGTATATGAAGCGCCACGGGAATTAATTCGCAAATTAGATGCTGAACTTGTTGAAATGAAAAATTGTAAGCGCAACGGATTATGTTGTGGAGCTGGAGGCGCTCAAATGTTTAAAGATGCGGAAAAAGGGGATAAAGAAGTTAATATAGAACGCACAGAGCAAGCCTTAGATGTAAAACCAGAAATTATTGCCGCTGGCTGCCCATTCTGCAACACGATGATGACTGATGGTGTCAAGTCTAAAGAAAAAGAAACTGAAGTCGCAGTAATGGATATCGCAGAATTGATTGCCAATGCACAGGATTTATAGCTATGTTAAAAGCAGCACTCATTAATGGTCTAATTTGGACATCCATCCTAACTATTCTCTTTTATTTTACGCGTAAGGTGATAAATATTAATAATACTATTCTGATATTTTTATTGTTTAGCGGACTAGGGGCATTTAAATATTATATTAAATCAAAACGAAACTAAAAATATGTTAGTAGATTTTAACTCATTACCTGAAGAATCAAGAGTTTGGATTTACCAAGCTAACCGCTCATTTACAGAGCAAGAGATTGAAGAAATACAATCAAAATTAGATACCTTTATTAAAAATTGGACAGCTCATGGAAGTGATTTACAATCAGGGTATCTATTTAAATATAAAAGATTTATAATTATTGGTTTAAACCAAAGCTTAAATGCTGCCACGGGTTGCTCAATTGACGCTTCAGTTCATTTTATTCAGCAATTGGAGAAAGAATATAATGTTGATTTAATGGATAAGATGAATGTTTCCTATAAACAAGGAGAATTTATTGCATACAAATCACTAATTGACTTTAAAAAAATGGCAAAAGAAAAAGCTGTTTCTAAAAACACTATAGTTTTTAATAATTTGGTCAATAATATCTCAGAGTTTAAAGACAATTGGGAAGTGCCAGCCTCAGAGAGTTGGCATAGTCGATTTCTCAATTAATCATTCCGCTCTAAAAACGTTATTACTTTTTTGTTAATATTTCTATGGTATTAAAACAAGATTCTCAAAAGTTTAAGCCAACCAGTTATTATCCCTGAAAAAACTTTCATATATCAAGTAGAATAGTGATTTTTACAGCTTACTAGGAGTAAATATTAAATTATGGCTAACGAAATTATCTTATTAAATATTTCAGGGCAAGACAAACCAGGTTTAACCTCTAGTTTAACATCTGTTTTAGCTGATTATGGTGCCAAAATATTGGATATAGGGCAAGCAAATATACATGACACATTATCTTTAGGAATACTTTTCGAAATTAAGTCTGGAAAAAAATCAGCAGCGGTATTAAAAGATATACTTTTTAAATCCTACGAACTTGGTATTGTAGCTAAGTTTACCCCTATAACGCTAAAAAATTATGAGAAATGGGTGAACCTTCAAGGTAAGGATAGATACATTGTTACTATTTTAGGAGAAAAATTAGCGGCTAAACAAATATCTGAAGTCACTAAAGTAATTTCAGATAAGAATTTGAATATAGATTCCATTAAAAGGCTTACTGGGCGTTTGTCACTTATTAAAGAAGAGGAATACCCAAGAGCATCAATCCAATTATCTATAAGAGGAGAAATAGATTGTAAGGTTGAGTTTACTGAAAAATTTATGGAGATTTCACACGATTTGGATGTTGATATTGCATTTCAAGAAGATAACATTTATAGAAGAAACAGGAGATTAGTGTGTTTTGATATGGACTCTACTTTAATTCAAACCGAAGTTATAGATGAGCTAGCTGAATTGGCAGGAGTTGGAGCAGAAGTAAAGGCAATCACAGAATCTGCGATGAATGGAGAAATTGACTTTAAGGAAAGTTTTAAAAGACGTATGAAATTACTTAAAGGATTAAGGGAAGAGGTACTTCATGACGTTGCTATTAATCTTCCAATAACAAAAGGTGCGAAAAGACTAATTGATACTTTAAAGAGTTATGGATTTAAAACCGCCATTTTATCGGGTGGATTTTCATACTTTGGGCACTATTTACAAAAAGAATTGGGCATGGATTATGTGTATGCTAACCAATTGGAAATTGTAGATGGAGTATTAACAGGAGGTTATCTTGGTGACATTGTTGATGGAAACAAAAAAGCAGAATACCTTAAAGAAATTGCACAAAAAGAGGGCATAGATATTGGTCAAACAATTGCAGTTGGTGATGGGGCAAATGACTTGCAAATGCTTAATATTGCTGGATTAGGGATAGCTTTTCACGCTAAACCAACGGTAAAGGATAATGCACAAAGTTCTATATCGAATATAGGATTGGACGGCGTATTGTATTTACTGGGGTATCACGACCGTCATATCGATTTAATCAAATAAATTGGATAAGGTCAATATATTGAACCAAATCAAAACCCTATTCGTATTCTAGCCTAGTTTCTAATTAACATTTATCGTAATTAATATTATTAAGTATAGTTTGTTAATTATCTTGGTTATAAAACTATCTTAAAGTCTTTCAATCTTCATTTTAAAAATGCTATTTTGGCATAGTTTTTCGTTTACTACATTTATGTAGTGATTAATTAATCCCAAATTATGCGTATAACAGCTTTACTAGTAACTTTTATATGTCTTTGTAACGCTATTGCAGGACAAAATTCAAATCATCCACTATTAACCAAAGATTATCAAGAACAACAACAATGGGTAGATAGTGTATATCACAGCATGACCGTAAAGGAAAGGATAGGTCAGTTATATATGGTTCAAGTATTTTCAAATCAAGATGATAAAGCAAAAGCTGAAATTGTTAAATTAATAAAGGATTACCGTATAGGTGGACTCATTTATTCAAAGGGTGGACCAATTCGTCAAGCTAGATTGAATAATGAGTTGCAAGTTATTTCTAAAGTACCGATGTTAATTGGCATGGATGCAGAATGGGGATTGAATATGCGTTTAGATTCTACTTATGCATTTCCATGGAATATGACATTGGGGGCCATTAAGGATTTAAAGTTAATCGAAAGAACCGGAAAACAAATTGGGGAACATTGCAAGCGTTTAGGGGTTCACTTTAATTTTGCTCCTGTGGTAGATATAAATACCAACCCAGATAATCCAATTATTGGCAATCGTTCGTTTGGTGAAGATCGAGATAATGTCACCGAAAAATCAATAGCATTTATGAAAGGTATGCAAGATGCTGGCGTTTTGGCCAATGCTAAGCACTTTCCTGGCCATGGAGATACTGAAACTGATTCTCATCATGCGTTACCAACAATTTCATTCAATAAAAAAAGAATAGATTCAGTTGAACTTTATCCTTATAAAGAGTTAATTCAAAGAGGGCTCTCAAGCGTTATGGTAGCTCATTTAAACGTTCCAAGTTTGGAATCCCGTTCTGGTTACCCTTCTTCTTTATCTAAAAACATAATTACCAATATTCTTAAAGATTCTTTAGGGTTTCAAGGATTAATATTTACAGATGCGTTAAGCATGAAAGGTGTATCAAGTTTTAGCGAAACAGGAGATATAGATTTGGCTGCTTTTAAAGCGGGAAATGATGTTATGCTTATGTCAGAAAATGTTCCCATTGGTGTTTCTAAAATATTAAATGCGTATGAGAGTGGAGCTATTACCGAAGATAGATTAGCGCATTCTGTTAAAAAAATTCTATTGGCAAAATACAAGGTTGGACTTCATAACTATAGCCCTATAGGCCCGTATAATTTGGTGCAAGACTTAAATAGGTTAAAAGATGATATTCTTTATGAAGACCTTATTGAAAATGCGCTAACGGTTCTAAAAAACAAGAATGAACTTTTGCCTCTTAGACACTTGGAAACAAAAACGATAGCTTACGTGAAAATGGGCAATGATGATGGTTCTGTTTTTTTAAATGAGCTCAAGAAATATAATAAAGTGCATGAAATTAGAGCAGATAAATTGGATGAACTTATCGGTAAGCTTAATAATTATAATACAGTAATTGTTGGGTATCACAAATCAAATGATAACCCGTGGGAATCTTATAAATTTTCAGATAAAGAATTGGTTTGGCTATATGAAATTGCAAGAATGAACTCGGTTATACTTAATGTTTTTGTAAAACCCTATGCGCTTTTAGAACTAAAATCAACTGAAAATTTTGAAAGTATCATGGTTTCATATCAAAATAGTGAAATTGCTCAAGAAAAAGCAGCACAACTTATTTTTGGTGCAATTCCTGCCAAAGGAATACTTCCTGTGACTTGCAATTCTTTTAAAGTTGGAGATGGCATCCATTTTCCTTCATTAAGTAGATTGAGTTATGGACGCCCAGAGCGTGTTGGTATGAATTCTATGAGATTGGCTAAACTGGATTCCATTGCGCAATACGCGGTCGATTCTTTAATGACGCCAGGTATACAATTATTGGTAGCTCGTAAGGGAAAAATTGTTTACAATAAAAATTTTGGTAAACACACGTACAAAGGAAAGCAAAAGATTCGTTTTTCTGATATGTACGATGTCGCTTCATTAACTAAAATATTGGCAACATTACCATTAGTCATGGAATTGGAAGAAAAAGGTGTTATTACATTAGATAGTAAGTTATCCCAAATGTTGCCTGAATATAAAGACTCGAACAAAAGGGATGTTACTATTAAGAAAATGCTCTCTCACTATGCACAGTTAAAGCCATGGATACCATTTTATTACAGCACTTTAGACTCTATAACTAAAAAACCAGATTCAAAATATTACAGACGTAAGTCAAGCAAAGCCTTTAATATTGAAGTGGCAAACAATTTATTTTTAAGATCTGATTATCAAGATTCTATACAAGAAATCATTAAAGAAAGCGAGCTTTTATCCAAACTTAGATATCGTTACAGCGATTTACCATATTATATTCTAAAGAAATTTATAGAAACGCATTACGACCAAACATTGGATAAATTGGTGCAACAACATTTTTACAAATCTTTGGGAGCAAATTATACAACATATAAGCCAAGGGATCGATTTAGTAATACGCAAATTGTACCAACAGAAGTTGACGATTATTTCAGATACCAAGAAATACATGGTTATGTGCACGATATGGGAGCTGCTATGCAAAAAGGAGTAGGAGGACACGCTGGTGTTTTTAGTAATGCCAATGACGTAGCCAAAATTATGCAAATGTTTTTGCAAAAAGGATATTACGGTGGGAAGCGTTATTTTAAAACAAGCACCATTGATAAATTTAACACCTGTTATTTTTGTGAAGATGATAACAGGCGAGGAATTGGATTTGATAAACCTCAATTGGAAGATGAAGGTCCAACCTGCGGTTGTATATCAATGACCAGTTTTGGGCATTCTGGTTTTACGGGCACATATGCTTGGGCTGATCCAGAAGAGGAAATCGTTTATGTTTTTTTAGCAAATAGAACATATCCTAAAGCAGGTAAAAATTTATTATTAAGAGAAAATATTAGAACAGAAATACAACGCTTGATTTACGAAGCAATTGATGAATAAAAAAATGAATATAGGAATAGTATGTTATCCAACATTTGGAGGAAGTGGAGTTGTAGCTACCGAATTAGGTTTAGAGCTTTCGAAAAGAGGGCATGAAGTGCATTTTATTACATATAGCCAACCAGTTCGATTAGAGCTATTGGGCAACAATGTACATTATCATGAAGTGAATGTTCCTGAATATCCTTTATTTCATTATCAACCTTATGAGCTTGCATTATCCAGTAAATTGGTTGATATGGTAAAGCTCCATAAAATTGATGTTTTGCATGTACATTATGCCATCCCACATGCTTATGCCGCATATATGGCGAAGAAAATGTTATACGAAGAAGGCATAGAATTACCGATAGTAACTACGCTTCACGGCACAGATATCACATTGGTGGGAAGTCACCCGTTCTACAAATCGGCTGTAACATTCAGTATCAACAAATCAGATGCAGTGACTTCAGTATCTCAGAGCTTAAAGGACGATACCTTACGCCTGTTTAAAATAACCAACGATATTCAAGTTGTTCCAAATTTTATTGATTTTGAAAAACACTTCCATCATTTTACCGACTGTCAAAGGAAAGTTATGGCAAATGATGATGAAAAAATAATTACGCATATCAGTAATTTCAGACCTGTGAAGCGCATTGAGGATGTAATACGAATTTTCTATAATATCCAAAAAGAGATTCCTGCTAAATTGATGATGGTAGGAGATGGACCTGAAAAAGAACCTGCTGAGCAACTTTGTGTCAAGTTGGGTATAGAAGACAAAGTTATTTTCTTCGGTAAAAGTCATGAAATTGATAAGATTTTATGCTTCAGTGATTTATTTTTGCTGCCGTCAGAAACTGAAAGTTTCGGGTTAGCCGCTTTAGAGGCAATGGCTTCGGGAGTTCCGGTAATTTCAAGTAATACCGGAGGAATCCCTGAGGTCAACAAACAAGGAGTATCGGGATTTTTAAGTAGTGTTGGTAACGTTGATGAAATGTCTAAAAATGCACTTTACATTTTACAGGATGAAGCTATTTTAAAAACATTTAAAGAAAATGCCAAGGAAGAAGCTAAAAAGTTTGATATCCATGCTATAGTACCATATTACGAAGAAATTTATCGCCAAGCTTTAGTGCGATGTGTAACTATTTAAATCGAATACCTATTAAAGTAAAAACCACTTCAATTGAAGTGGTTTTTTACTTTAATTTATTTTAATATTTTAAAATTGATATCGAATACCTAAGGCAATATCAAAATCCAAATCATCATTGAAGTCACCAAAACCGAGTTCTGGTCTAAAATCCAAAGAAATCAACAACGGAATATCAAAATTATATTCTATACCAATATCACCAGCTGCCAAAAACGATGTACTACTGTCATCAACACCAGGGGCAGTATTGTCCAGACTATAAGACGATATACCACCTCCAACGCCAGCATACCAATTAAAATTCCCATCCAAAGTCCAAATCCATTGATACAAACCTACAGCTCTAATAGCACTATAATTATTTCCATCACGCCAGCCTAGCCCGAACTCTAAGCGATTGTTATCTCCTATTCCTCTTTGATATGAAATTTCTGCACCAAAACCATCACTATCACCTAAGCGTAAACCAATGGCATTATCAGCAATATTTTGAGCAGTAGACGAAAAAGCAAAGCCAAACACAGCAATTGCCATTAAACAAATGTTCTTCATAAATCCAGTTTTTTAATTAATTTAAAGATTGATAATATTAATAATTAGCATAACGCTAAAAGCATGCCAATATTGGTTCGAAAATTAAAAAATTATTAAGACTAAAAAGAAAAACGCAGGTGCTTAATTCTTAAATTTATCAACATAAATGACAAAAATCCCAAGGATTCAGCTAATCTATTTTTGTTTCTCTAATAATAAAATTACATTAGCGTAAAAATATGCATATATGGCAGGAAATTCCTTCGGAAATTTATTTAAAGTCACCACTTTTGGTGAATCTCATGGGCAGGCAATTGGTGGTGTTATAGATGGGTGTCCAGCAGGACTTAGTCTTAATTTTGATGAGATACAAAATGAATTAAATAGGCGTAAACCTGGACAATCTGAAATTGTAACACAACGTAAAGAACCAGATTCCGTAAATTTTTTATCAGGTATTTTTGATGGCAAAACAACTGGAACACCTATTGGTTTTGTTATTGAAAATGCAAACCAAAAATCCAAAGATTACTCACACATAAAAAATGTTTATCGTCCAAGTCATGCAGATTATACTTATGACAAAAAATATGGCAATAGAGATTATAGAGGCGGTGGTAGAAGTTCTGCCAGGGAAACAGCGTCGAGAGTTGTTGCGGGAGCTATTGCAAAGCAACTTTTAAAGAACGTTGAGATTCATGCGTTCACGTCTTCTGTGGGTGATATTTTTGTTGATAAACCATATCAAGATTTAGATTTTGGAGCTATTGAATCCAACATTGTGAGGTGTCCGGATCCAGATAAGGCTGATGCAATGATTTCTAGAATAAAAGAAATCAGAAAGCAAGGTGATACTATAGGAGGCACAGTAACTTGTGTCATGCAAAATGTCCCAGTTGGTCTTGGAGAGCCTGTATTTGACAAATTACATGCCGAACTTGGTAAAGCCATGCTTTCCATAAATGCGGTTAAGGGTTTTGAATATGGCAGTGGGTTTGAAGGGGCAAAAATGAAAGGAACCGACCATAATGATTTATTTAACAAAATTGGAACTACCAAAACCAATCTATCTGGCTGTGTTCAAGGTGGAATAAGCAACGGAATGGACATATATTGTCGCGTGGCTTTTAAACCTGTTGCAACTATAATTCAGAAGCAAGATGCATTGGATAATTCTGGTAATATCGTAGAAATGCAAGGCAAAGGAAGACATGATCCTTGTGTTGTTCCTCGAGCAGTTCCTATTGTTGAAGCTATGGCAGCCTTAGTATTGGCCGATTATTATTTAATAAACAAGACATCAAAAATATAAAGGATTTATGAAAAAACTTGCATTACATTGGAAAATACTAATTGGAATGTTGCTTGGTTTGGTTTTTGGGTTTGTGATGCTTAAGACTACTGGAGGTGCTGAATTTGTAGACAATTGGATTAAACCCCTAGGGTCTATATTTGTAAAATTGTTAAAATTAATCGCAATTCCTTTGATATTAGCCTCGCTTATTAAAGGAATTTCTGATTTAAAAGACATTTCAAAATTTAAGCGTATTGGTATTCGTACTATAATCACTTATGTTATAACTACTATAATAGCTATTTCTATTGGTTTGATGGTCGTGAATGTTTTGCAACCTGGAGATGGTGTTTCAGAAGAAACTATTTCAAAACTTACAAATACGTACTCAGAAAACAGCAGTGTACAAGGGAAAATTGCCGAAGCTACAAAGCAAGTTGAAAGTGGTCCACTGCAGTTTGTAGAAGATATGGTACCTGATAATGCTTTTAAAGCAATGAGCGAAAATGGCTTAATGCTACAAGTAATTTTCTTTTCCATCTTTTTAGGAATTTCAATGTTATTAATTGGGGAAAAAAGAGCAGAACCGTTAAAGAATCTTTTTGATTCACTCAATGATGTAGTGTTAAAAATGGTTGATTTAATTATGTTATCGGCACCTTATGCAGTATTTGCTCTTTTAGCTAGTGTCGTTGTGTCTTCAGACGATGCTGATATTTTAGTTGCATTAGCTCAATATGCAGGTGTTGTGCTTCTTGGTCTAGCTTTAATGATAATTTTTTATACTATTATCGTGGCAACCGTTACGAATAAAAATCCATTCTGGTTTTTAAAAGAAATAAGTCCCGCTCAATTATTAGCCTTTTCAACAAGCAGCAGTGCTGCAACACTTCCTGTAACGATGGAACGTGTAGAAGAACACATTGGAGTAGATAAAGAAGTATCTAGTTTTGTGCTTCCAGTTGGAGCAACTATAAATATGGATGGAACGAGTTTATATCAGGCTGTTGCTGCTGTGTTTATTTTTCAAGCATTAGGTCTAGATCTTAGTTTCGGTGATCAAATCACTATCGTTTTAACAGCACTTTTAGCATCTATAGGTAGTGCTGCAGTTCCCGGAGCCGGTATGGTTATGTTGGTAATTGTTTTAGAATCTGTGGGCCTTCCTCCTGAGCTATTACCAATTGGATTGGCATTAATTTTTGCAGTTGATAGACCTCTAGATATGTGTAGAACTGTGGTTAATGTAACTGGCGACGCTATGGTAGCAATGTTGGTAGCAAAATCTGTTGGAAAATTGGGAGAACCAAAAGTTAAAAATTGGGACGACCACTATGATGAAGTAAAATAAAAACTCTAATTTTAAAAAACACTAATTTTTCAAATTTGTAAGTATGAATGTTTGTTTTATAATGTATCCTTGGGAAGATATTGATGCCGAAAATGATACAAGTTTAGCCTTAATCAAAGAATGTATTAAAAGAGGGCATGGCGTTGCTATGTGTACACCGGCAAACCTTACTATACGAAATAGTGTTACAAATGCCTTTTGTACAGTTATTAAAGGAATGCCCAAAGTGCCAAGCACTTTAAAGGCGTTCTATAATAAAGCAGAATTACGTGAAGAAATGTTGCCCCTCGCTGGGTTTGATGCCATTTTCTTCAGGGCTAATCCACCATTGGACCCAATTATGCTTAACTTTTTAGACTCGGTAAAAGATGATGTCTTTATCGTAAACTCTCTTCGGGGAATGCGTGAAGCCAATAATAAACTATATACAGCAGCATTTGGCGATGCCCACAGTAATATTATCCCAGCAACACATGTGTCGAAAAACAAAAAGTATTTAATTGAACAAATAAAAGAGTCTAAGGCAGATAAAATGATACTTAAGCCTCTTAATGGTTTTGGAGGATCTGGTGTTATTCTAATAGAAAAATCGGCAATGAGTAATATTAATTCCTTATTAGATTTCTATATAACAAGTGGGGATGGTTCGTCAAATTATGTGATTCTTCAAGATTATATTGAAGGAGCAGACCAAGGAGATGTTAGGGTATTACTGTTAAATGGTGAACCGGTAGGGGCAATGAAACGTGTTCCAGGAAGCGATGACCACAGGTCTAATGTATCTGCAGGAGGAAGTGTGCAAAAGCATACGCTGACCAAGGTTGAAAAAGCACTTTGCAAGCAAATAGGACCAAAATTGGTCAAGGATGGTTTATACTTTGTTGGAATAGATGTTATTGGTGGAAAGCTTGTTGAAGTAAACGTAATGTCTCCAGGTGGAATCACATATATTAACAAGGTTTATAAACCAAAAATAAAAGTTGAAGAAAAAGTAATTGACTTCCTTGAAAGCAAAGTAATAGATAAACTTCAGGCATTTGATAGACGCACAAGACTCCGCAAAACTGTGCAAGACGCTTAATAAAAGTCCAACATGGTTTTAATTAAAACTCCTTTAGTTACTGCATCATGGCTTAATCAAAATTTAATCGAGCCAAATATTGTAGTACTTGATGCAAGTATTAATAAAGTTGCAGATAAAAGTCAAAAACATGAATCTAAACAAATTCCAAATACACTTTTTTTTAATATAAAGCATAGGTTTAGTGATGTTTCGGCACCATTCCCAAATACGGTTCCGTCAAAAACACATTTTAATAAAGAAGCACAAACTTTAGGTATTAATAATGATAGTGCAGTTGTGGTGTACGATGACAAGGGTATTTACTCCAGTGCGAGGGCTTGGTATTTATTTAAGGCCTTTGGGTTTAATAATGTTGCTGTTTTAGATGGCGGATTACCCGAATGGAAAAAAGCTGGATTTCAAGTTGAGGCAAAATCAAGCAGCAACGTTATGTTAAAAGGGGATTTTGAAGGTAAATACAATAGTAATTATTTTAAGTTCTTTGATGATATTCAAAACCTTTCCAACAATTCTGGATGTCAGATTTTGGATGCAAGATCTAATGAACGGTTTACAGGATCAGTACCAGAACCTAGGGCAGGGTTGAGAAGTGGAATCATTCCTAACTCCATAAATTTGCCATTTAAGAGTTTAATGAATGGGAATTGCATGAAATCAAGAGAAGATCTAACTGTAATTTTCAAACGACTTTCCCATTCAGAAAAAAAATTAGTGTTCACATGTGGCTCTGGAATAACGGCCTGTATTTTAGCATTGGCAGCAGAAATTGTTGGCCTTCAGGATATCTCTGTTTATGATGGATCCTGGACAGAATATGGAACACTTATAAAAAATTAAATTAGTAGGATATGCTTAAATTATCTATTAATGCAATTATTGAAAAAATCGAAGCCGAAGAATGTTTTCATGCCGTTGCTTCGGATTACTCATTTACATTAAAAATTGATAAGTATGTACCTTATGCGTGTGCTGCTATTCATGACGGACATCAATTTAGAAAAGAGCTCTGGGAGAATTGTTTGCATACTGAATATGATAGATGGTACGAGGAAGACCCAAAAACAAAAAATATGGTGATCTCTCTCCCTATATTAATTGCAGGGTGTGATTCGCGTTTTGAATATGACCTAAATAGACCACCAGAAGAAGCTGTTTTTGAAACAGCATGGGGTAAACAACTTTGGAAAAGCCCGCTACCAAAAATCCAAAAACAACAATCATTGCAAAAACATAATGCATTTTATCGAGTTGTTAACGCTTTGATTTTAAAATTGGAACAAAAGTTTGGGTTCGCCATAATCTACGACATGCACAGTTATAATTGGAAACGATGGGACAGGGAAGTACCTACATGGAATTTAGGAACAAGCAATATTGATAGTGAGCGTTTTGGAAGTGATATAGAAAGTTGGAGGCTAAGTTTATCTGAAATTAAACTACCTAACAACATAAAATCTACAGCATTAATAAATGATACATTCCAAGGGAATGGATATTTTTTAAAATTTATTACAAAGACTTTCAATAATACCTTAGTTTTGGCTACTGAAATTGCCAAAGTATATTGTGATGAGCTCAATCAAGTAATTTTTCCCGAGGTTGTTGCAGAAGTAGAGTATCAATTACGGGACAGATTAAAGAATCATGCCAGCTCATTTATAAAAAGGCATAGTAACCAATAAACGATTAATGAAGACAGATTTGGATGTAGCCACAAAATTATTGTTTGAAATAGACACTTATATAGATCAATTAGTAAAAAAAATTGAACTTTTAAGCTATGTAAACCCATTAAATATAGAATCGGAAAAAGAACGTTTTTTTGCTTCTAAATACTTGACGGATCCAAGTTTTAAATATCCCAAAATGGATTTTGACAAGTTTAAGTTACATAGGGAATTTTTCTCGTTGCCTATTGAAAAAATTGAAGATCAGCGCATTAAAGAACTTTATGAAGAAATTATATATTTCTATTCAGGTCTAATTCAGTGCATCGAGACTATTGGCTCTGGAAAGAAATTTTATTATAACAGTTTACATTCCTTTGGAACACCAACTGAAAATGATGTTGAGAATGCGAAATTCATTCTTCATTTCAAGGAAGATTTTAAAGCCGAACATTTTAAACCTAAATACTCCGCAAAAGAGACTGAACAGTTTTTTAGGGATTTTACAAAGCGATACAATTTTACTTATAAAATTTCATATGCCGAAAATATGGGGGCTATTGCAATGGTTCTGAACAATAAACAAACTTTAGTTCTCAATAGTAATCATGTATTTAGTGAAAATGAAGTGGGTGTGTTAACTAACCACGAAATTGGGGTACATATGGTCACTACCATGAATGGATTATTGCACCCTTTAAAGATATTTTCTCACGGCCTGCCTGATAATGTAGAAACACAAGAAGGACTTTCTGTTTTTAGTGAATATATGTCTGACAATTTAACCGTAAAGCGGTTAAAAGAATTGGCTTATCGAGTTATGGCAGTTGATAGCTTAGCAAAGGGTTATTCATTCTCAAAAACTTTTAGAATGCTTCATAATAATTATGATTTAAATAGAGATGAAGCATTTTATATTACCGTTCGCACTCATAGGGGTGGAGGTTTTACAAAAGATTACTTATATCTCACTGGATTGAAAAAGACTTATGATTATTATCAAAAAGGTCATAATTTAAATTTATTATTAACAGGCAAAGTCTCTTTAGAACAATTGGACAATATAAAATATCTAATTTCTAAAGGGTACGCGGTACCGGCAAAACATATAACGGATTCTTTTACTGAAAATAACAACAGTAACAAAACAGTCGATTTTATTTTGAAGAGTTTGAAATAGAAAAACACCTTTATCAATTATAAAGTGTTTTTTAACGAATAAATTATTTTTACAGTTAAATCAATTGTAGATTTATAATAACCAAAATAAATGTGCTAAGAATTAGCATTATTCCTGCTAAATGTGATGGCCTTGAGTTAAAACTCAAGGCTTTACTATTAAATAAACTTAGATTCTAATTCAGGTGAAGGTATCATACATTGCTCCTTTTTTCCAAACCACCTATATCTATTCTTTGCAACATGATTATACACCCAGTTTCTAATAAATGGTGGAATAATAAAACAAATTGACAGCAAGTTTGTCGGGAAACTTAACTTTGAAGCTATTTTCAGCGCAGCTAAAGATTTACTGGTAACTCCTTTTTTTGTTTCATAAAGCAATATTGAATCTGTTTGCTCCGTATCAATGTGATAATCATTAATGATTTTTTTTCCAATATCAGACTGTAAAGGCGCAAATAAAAATATATTGGACTTATCTCTCCTAATAATGTATTGCACAGAGCTGTTACAGAGGTTGCAAACACCGTCAAATAAAATTAGTTTATTATGATTTGGAATACCTTTCAAAATTTACTTGCCTTCTACGAGTTCTAACCTATCGATATTTACATTGGTCGTAAACATACCATAGTTCACAACAGCCTTGCTTTTCTCAATTCTATCTATGCTTCCCACAGCTTGACCATCCTCCAATCGTACACGATCACCAACTTTTAGAGCAGGTCTTGGCTTTGGGGTTTCGATAGCTCTTTTTTTAGCTTCCTTTTTCTTTTTTCTAATGACTTCAACTTTCTTTTCAACCTCCATTTTCACCTGTGTTTCTTTAACTTTAACTTGCTTTTTGTGTTGTGCTGAAACTTTTTTTCGCTTAGAGTTTTCTATTTGAACAATTCTGAAGAACTCCGCCATTAAATCGCGTTTCCGTTTGTTTTCAAAATACTTTTCAGCAATATCATTTATTTTTTGTCCCAGATAAATAAGACGCTGATTACTATCATACAATTCTTGATAGCTTTCCAGTTTTTTTTGAATTTTAGCATTAATTTCTTCAAGTTTGTCAGTCTCTTCCAGTTTTTTCTTTTCATTAAGTTTTAAAGATTGCCCAGTTTTTTCAAGCTTAGAACGCTCTTTCTGCAGTTTGGCAATAGTCTTATCAAAACGTACTTTGCCCCGTTCAATCTTCTTTTTTGCTCTATTTATTAAACTATATGGAATACCGTTTTTTTGAGCAACTTCAAAAGTAAATGAACTCCCTGCCTCGCCCATAACAAGTTTAAACAATGGTTCCAAACTTCTGTCATCAAACATCATATTGGCATTAACCATATATGGCAACTCATTAGCCAAGAGTTTTAAATTGCTATAGTGAGTAGTAATAAGCCCAAATGCTTCACGCTCATAAAAAACCTCCAAAAACGTTTCTGCCAGTGCGCCTCCAAGTTCAGGGTCACTACCGGTACCAAACTCATCAATTAAAAACAAGGTGTTTTTATTGCATTTTTTTAAAAAATAATTCATTTGCTTCAGGCGGTAACTATAGGTACTCAATTGATTTTCAATTGACTGATTATCACCTATGTCACTAATAATCCTATCAAACAAGCACATTTGGCTACGCTCATGAACAGGAACCAGCAATCCACTTTGAAACATTAATTGTATTAAACCAACCGTTTTTAAAGTAATACTTTTACCTCCTGCATTAGGTCCAGAAATTACAATAATCCTAATCTCTTGAGAAATCTCGATGGTTTGAGGAAATGTTTTTTCTTTCTTTTTTAAATTATTAAGATATAATATAGGATGAAAAGCATTTTTTAAGAATAAATATCTATCATTGGTTAGTTTAGGCAAAATCCCATTGATGCTTTTACAATATTTAGCTTTCGCATAGATAACATCAATGGTTATGAGATATTCTTGATATTGCTGTAATAAAGGATTATAATTTCTAACAAAATCTGTAAGCCCTTTTAATATTCTTGTAATTTCTTCTTTTTCTTCAAACTCAAGATTATTCAATTCACGTTGAAACTGTAGTGTAGCTTCCGGCTCAATGTATACAATACTTCCCGTTTTGCTAGAACCCAAAATAGAACCTTTTACTTTCTTTCTATGCATAGCTTTAACGGCCAATACTCGTCTGTTCTCAACTACCGATTCTTTTATGTCGTCAAGGTAATCCTGACTATTATATCTGCCTAACGCACTAACAAAACTGGAATTTATTTTACCATTAAGTGCGTTGATGGATTTTCTAATGCTAAAAAGTAATTCACTGGCCTCATCCTTGACATAGCCAAACCTATCAATTACAACATTTATTTTATCAACAACTTCTGTTGTATACTCAATTTGTGATGCATCACTATACATCCTAGAATAGTATTCCTTAAACTTTTTAAAGAATACAATTAAATCATTTGTAATAATTGAAATGGCACAAATTTTCCTGAAATTTTCAATTTCAAGAACAGTGTTTTCAATATTTAAAAATTTAATAGCATCAGAAATATCATCAAACCCATGATTTGGTATACGATTATCGTTATCAAAAGAAGACACAAACTCATTAACTTGATCGAGTGACACTTCCAATAATGCCCTATTACTAAATGGTTTAATATTTAAGGCTTCTATCCTTCCCAATTCAGTAATACAGTGCTGCGAAATTTGATGCAGCACTGTATTAAATTCTAAATCCTGTAAAGTTTTTTTATGGATATTTATCATTCAGTATTAGGCTTAAAGCATAACAAATATAATTATTAAAGTTATATATATATGGCGTTAAAAATAGCAATCTTCCATATATTTACATGAGATAATTTTTAGTTGTGAATGTTAATATAGAACAAAGTTGGAAAGCGCAATTACAGCTTGAATTTGATAAAGTCTATTTTAAAGATTTAGCTGAATTTGTTAAGCATGAATATAACAGCTTTAACTGTTACCCTCCGGGCACCAATATATTTAGTGCATTTGATTTCTGCGATTTCAGTTCAATTAAAGTAGTCATTATTGGTCAAGATCCATACCATGGTATTGGCCAGGCCAATGGATTATGTTTTTCAGTTAGTGATAACATAAGTCATCCACCATCATTAAGGAATATTTTTAAGGAAATTGAATCTGATTTGGGTATTGCCTATCCCAAAAGCGGAAATTTGGAGCGTTGGGCGAAACAGGGTGTTCTATTGTTAAACGCAACACTTACGGTAAGAGCAAATCAAGCTGGCAGCCATCAAAATAAAGGGTGGGAAATTTTTACAGATGCAGTAATCAGTCTTATTTCAGAACAGAAAAGTGATATTGTTTTTTTACTATGGGGAGGTTATGCAAAAAAGAAGGTGAAATTAATAAATCAAACAAAACATCACATTTTAGCGGCAGGCCACCCTTCACCATTAAGTGCAAATAGGGGGTTTTGGTTTGGGAATAAACATTTTAGTAAAACTAACTTCCTGTTGGAGACAAATGGTTTGGAACCGGTTGCTTGGTAGCTACCATATATGGTTTACTTTTTACTATATAAGGTCTATTAATTTTCTTGCTTTTTGCTCGCTTTATTTTATTACAACTAAATGCTAACAAAATAAAGTTAATGGCAACTAAAGCTAAAATTATAAAAGTAATTGTATATATCATAGATTATCGATTTGGGTTACAATTATTCCGCTAAAATACATATTTTTACGATAAAACGCAAATTTATCTTAAACATATGTTAATACAAAGGTAAGTATAATTGTTTTCCTACACAATACGTAACAACACGTATATTTAACAACTCATCGAAAAAAACCCATACTAAGTACTTAATTTACAACCCAATACCTAAAATACTGCACTTACAAGCTCATTGTACTCGATTTTTTTTGGAATAATGTTTAGGTCTAACAATTGTTCTTGAACGCTCTTAATTGTGGTTTCGGAGATGTTATCTTGGGACCATTCTGTAAGACTCATCCAAAGTCTTACATCGTCAAGGTGTTGATTGTATCTATTTGCAATAGTAACGTCGATTGACGGTATGTCCTTAAATTCAGCTGTTGTGGTATTAATAATATTGAGTATCGCTTTTAAACAATCGTAATTGTTGTTTAAAAATTCTTCCCTAACAGCTATAACAAAACAAGGCCATGGAGAAGGACAATCTCCTAAAGTTCTAAATATTTCATTATCGACTAATGGTTTTGTCGTAAATTTCTCCCACATAAAATAATCTGCCTCACCATTTGAAAGGCTTTCAACGGCACCATCCAAATTTTTCACAACATTAAAATTCAAATCTTTTGCTGTATCCCATTGATTATTCTTTGCATTAACATAAGCCATTAAATGTGATCCGGAACCAAATCTACTAATTGCCGCTTTTGTTCCTTTTAAATCTTGAATAGTTTTATATTTAGACTTATTTGCAACATGTATGCCCCATATCAATGGCGACTTGACGAATACCTGTACTATTTTACTAGGGTTTCCAGCTATAATGTCTTTTACAATGCCTTCTGTTAAAATTACTGCAATATCTATTTCATCATCTTTTAGTGCTTGGCACATTTCTCCAGTCCCTCCAAAATAATCTTTCCACCTCAAATTAATATTCTCTTTCTTGTAGGCCCCACTTTTTAAGGTTAAGTACCATGCTAGATTGAAGTGCTCAGGAACACCACCTATTCTTACTTTTTTCATTAAAAAAATTCGTTAGTATTTGTATGGACCATTAATATGCAGTAATCGAAGATTTAATCAACTTATTCCTTTGTTTGCAAAATTGAAAATCCAGCCTTTTTACACCTCCATAAACGAGGTCATTATTTACTTCTTTTGCAAAATTATGCATATTCATTAGTGCGTCATGACCTATTCTATTAAGCTTAAGGGTGTCTTCACTATCTGAAAAGAACAAACTTAACTTTTCTATCATTCGTTTAAGTTGAATATCTCCAAAACCATAAAAACCTTGGTAATTTAGGATATAACCTAATAAATGGTGCTTAGATTTAATGGAATTATTGTTAATTATTTCCAGAATATTTTCTTCAAGTGCACCCAAACCGTTTTTCGAATCTGGAAAGCGCTTTAAATGTGCTTTTAAACAATTGCTTAAGTACTTAAACGAAGAGCTTTTAACAATAAATGGTTTTAACAAATTATGATCTTTGCCACAATATATTTCCCAAATTGTATCAGCAAGTTCAATGTCTTCGTCTGACAATAAGATCTTTTCTTTATAGTGCTGAAGTAACTGTTCTGGTAAAAGTTCTGATAAGCCTTTTAAATCGTTGGACTCTTTGATTCTGCCACTACAAACAAGGTAAATAGGTAGTTTTATTTTTTTATATTGTAATAAACTAATAACGGCCATTAAATTGATATGGCAAAACAAGTCATACTCAAACCAAAGTACTATTTCTGAATACTTATTAGTATCCTCTAGCTTACTCAATTCTTTTTTATACTCACTTTCGTCAATATCTATATTGTATTCCACATTCAAGAATGCTTTCCTTGCCTCAATAAAGGCTTCGGAATCCAAGGCTTTAACTGTTGGACCTTCACATAATATTTCATGCCAAGTCAGTTTGTCTTCAATTATATTTAAGTCTTCCAAATAATCGGTTAAACTACTACCATTGGTAATATGCAGTATGTTTTTATCCATTACCCTCCAACACGTTTTACGTTAAAACCTTTCTTTTTAAGCATTTCCATTATTTTATCACGATAATCCCCTTGGATTATAATTTTATCATCCTTAAAACTACCTCCAACACTTAGCTTTGTTTTTAGTTCTTTTGCAAGCGCTTTAAAGTCTTCACTGGTACCGTTGTAGCCTTCTAAAATTGTTATGGGTTTACCCTTTCGCTTTTCATACTTACAAATAATTGGATCTTCTTGAATCCATATTTTATTCAAAGATTGTTCTTTTAAACCTTCCTCTTCAATTACATGCTCTGGAAAAAGATTTTTTAATTGGTCTTTTAAATCCATTATTTTTCCATTAATACTAACTCAACCAATTCTTAATGTTTTATAAAAAATTGAAATTTAGTTCAATTACAAATGTAATGAAAAATGAAATCAAAATAAACGGATTTAAATATCACAAACATTGAAAGTATAACTATATTTTTTGCTACTTTTGAATACCAAAGATAGAATATGAGTAGCGCAACAGGCACAAAACAACTTATTAACTACGATAAAAAAAATTTGAATCGTAATGCACTCGTATCCCTTTATAAAAATATGCTGTTGCCTCGAATGATTGAGGAAAAAATGCTTATTCTCTTACGTCAGGGGAAGATTTCAAAATGGTTTTCTGGGATAGGTCAAGAGGCGATTTCGGTAGGTGTTACAATGGCATTGCAAAAGGACGAATATATTTTACCAATGCATAGAAATTTAGGGGTTTTTACGACGCGAAAAATACCACTGCACCGACTATTTAGTCAGTGGCAAGGTAAGGCTAACGGTTTTACAAAAGGTAGAGATCGTTCATTTCATTTTGGTACACAAGAGTATAATATAGTAGGTATGATTTCTCATTTAGGGCCACAACTAGGTGTTGCGGATGGTATAGCCTTAGCCAATCTCTTAAAAAAGAACAACCAAGTGACAGCAGTATTTACAGGTGAAGGTGGCACAAGTGAAGGAGATTTTCATGAAGCTATAAACGTAGCTTCAGTATGGAAGCTACCCGTTATTTTTTGTGTTGAAAACAATGGTTATGGTTTGTCAACACCGGCTTCAGAGCAATATAACTGTAAACACATTGCAGATAGAGGGAAGGGTTACGGTATAGAATCATTTATTATAGATGGTAATAATATTATTGAGGTTTATGATAAAGTCTCAAAACTGGCAGGAAGTATAAGGAAAAAACCAAGACCAATTTTAATAGAATTTAAAACTTTTAGAATGCGGGGACACGAAGAGGCTAGTGGTACCAAGTATATTCCAAAAGCGCTATTAAATGAATGGTCCACTAAAGACCCCTTACTCAACTATACAAACTTTCTATTAAAGGAAAAGTTGATTACTGAAAAGGAAGATACAGAAATAAGAGAGCAATTTGCTAAAGAAATTAACGATAATTTAAGAAAAGCTTATGACGAGGAAGCTATTCCAGTTTCTTTAAGTACTGAGTTAAATGATGTATATAAATATACTGTATATCAAGATATTAAAATAAAATCTAAATCAAAAGAGATTCGCTTTATTGATGCCGTTTCTGATGGTTTGAGACAATCTATGCAAAAGCACAAAGACCTAGTCATAATGGGTCAAGACATTGCGGAGTATGGGGGAGTTTTTAAAATAACTGATGGGTTTCTAAAAGAATTTGGCAAAGAACGTGTAAGAAATACACCTATTTGCGAATCTGCTATTATTGAAGCCGCCATGGGATTGTCCATAGCGGGAATTAAAAGTGTTGTCGAGCTACAATTTGCCGATTTTGTGACATCAGGTTTTAACCCAGTTGTCAATTATTTGGCGAAATCGTATTACAGATGGAATCAAAATGCTGATGTAGTTTTGCGCATGCCATGTGGTGGTGGAGTGGCCGCAGGACCATTTCATTCACAAACCAATGAAGCTTGGTTTACAAAAACACCCGGGCTAAAGGTAGTTTATCCCGCATTTCCATATGATGCAAAAGGACTTTTGGCTACTGCAATAAATGATCCAAATCCTGTTTTATTTTTTGAGCATAAAGCATTGTACAGAAGTATCCGTCAAGATGTCCCAATAGATTATTACACTTTACCTTTTGGTAAAGCTTCCCTATTAAAAGAAGGAAAGCAAGTCTCAATTATTTCTTATGGAGCTGCTGTTCATTGGGTTTTGGACACGTTAGATAAGAACCCTAAAATAGATGCCGATGTAATTGATTTGCGATCACTTCAACCATTGGATACAGAAGCTATCATTACTTCTGTCAAGAAAACTGGTAGAGCAATTATTCTACACGAGGATTCGATGTTTGGTGGTATTGCTTCAGATATTTCTGCTTTAATCATGGAAACTTGTTTTGAGCATTTAGATGCCCCTGTAAAACGTGTTGCTAGTCTTGATACACCAATCCCTTTTATTAATCAACTAGAAGATCAATACCTTGCAAAAAGTAGGTTCGAGACAGAATTAAAAGATTTACTTAATTATTAGGGATATCTATAGTAACCCAAAATTCCAAAAGTGTTTGTAAAATAATGAGCAGACATTATTGTTGAGCTTGTATTTCTCTTGCAACCCTTTCAACCTCGTCTAAAACACGCAATAAATTACCACTCCAAATCTTACCAATTTGCTCTTCGGTATAACCACGTCTAACCAATTCTATGGTGACATTCATAGTTTCAGAAGCATCGTTCCAACCATCAATACCGCCACCACCATCAAAATCACTACTAATCCCTACATGTTCCAATCCTATTGTATCCACCAAATAATCTATATGATCTACAAAATCTGATACATTAACGGCAGGAGGGAAGTCATCAATCATTTTTACTTTGCCATTAACAATTTTATTAACCTTTTTGCGATTATTCATGAATTCTGACTGCCCATCTTCATTCAGTTTTGCAAACTCATCCCAATCATACCAAGTTACACCTAGGGAATCGGCCACATATTCACGAATCAAATTTGTTCCAGATTTTCTGGCTTCGTCTTTTTCTTTATTTACATAAGAATCTAGCGCTACAACTTGTACAACACCTCCATTTTCTTTAATCCATTGTAATTGTTCATCATCTAAATTTCTACTATGATCACAAAGTGCTCTAGCAGAAGAGTGCGATGCTATTATTGGTGCTTTACTTAATTCAATCATATCACGTATAGCTTCCTTTGATGGATGAGAGACATCTACCATAATTCCCCATTTATTCATTTCTGCCAGTACTTCTTTTCCCAAATCACTCAATCCGTCGTGCAACCAAATACTATCTTTTTCTCCGGTATTAGAATCACTTAACTGACTATGTCCATTATGGGCGAGAGACATATACCTTGCTCCTAAATCGTAAAATTCTTTTACTCGACCAACATCAGTACCTATAGGATAGCCATTTTCAATACCAATCATTGCTGTTTTTTTTCCACTTGCATTTATGCGTCTAACGTCCTTTGATGTTGTAGCCAATTCAATTTCATCTGGAGCAATCTCTTTGGTTAACCTATGAATAGCATCAAACTTGCCAATTGCATTTTTGTAAGCCTTGGAATAGCCAGCTTCGGTTAAGGTATCCTGACCTGTGTAAACTATTAACCAAGAAACGTCAAGTCCTCCTTTTTTCATTTTAGGAAGGTTTACTTGATTGTCCAATTCTTGAGTATAATTAATAGAATCTGTGAAATTATTGATATCAATATCATTATGGGTATCAAGTGTAATCACACGTTCATGAATGGCTAATGCCTTTTCAATAAGTTGGTCTTCTGTCGTTGCCTTTTCTTCATTATCGCAAGCTGTTACGCTAAGTATTAAGTATAAAGAAATAAGCTTAAAAAAAACATTGCCTTTATTAGTATTGATGGTTTTAGAAATTGATATCATTCTTTGATTGGTTTAGAAAGTTTTCAACCAAATATAGTATAAATATTAGAGGCTTACTTAGTTTCTGCTTCAGAGATAATAAAAGGATAGGCTTAATTTGAGTTTTTAATTGCCACAATTAATACTTCATTGTTTGTCAACACAAACTCATAAAAAAGCCTGAACATTATGCTCAGGCTTTTGTCTATTTTATATTATTGCTTTAAGATAAGACTCCTTTTCTCTTTTGGTCTTTAGAATACCATACAAGGAATGCAGCAAAAATAATTATAAGAATTGGCATTAAATAAGGCTTTTTATAACTAAAAACCTCAACTGCGTTTGTTCCAAATAGCCAATACAATTGCTGGATTGTCGCTGCTATAAAAGAGACCATCAACAGTGTGGTAGCCATTTTTTTACGTATTAATAAAGCTATACAGCCTATGGCTCCTGCAAAAACTGCAATAGCAAACAAGGCCGTCATCCAAGCTGGCGTGCTATCTAGCAAAGCTAATTGCTCAGCATTTAATTCTACTGTAGCGGCTTCTGTTTTAAATGCCGATTGTAAGTAAGCGTTAACACCCATTCCATTCCAGATTAGAGCGACAACACCAATAATCCAAAATGCAACTCCTGGTTTGTTTGATTCTGACATAATAATTGTTTTAGTTAGTAAAAAATACGTTTTATGAGTCCGTAGTCAATAACAATCTATAGAGAAACCATGTCTTATCCAAATTACTACAGCATTCACGATAGCAAAACCAATGAAAGTATTAGATTTTATTTCAATTTGTTTTTATGTGTATTTTTTAATTTTAATAAAAATTCTAACATTTTGTTCAGCATAGCTACTAGTCATAAAATGTTTAAAACATTTATTGAAAAGATTCTTTAAAAACCCAAGAAAGGCGTTATTTTTGCAACTTCTTAACAAGTTACTTAATGATTGCAACTACGTCTGAAATAGAAGAAAGAAAAGCTGGCAAAGATCTTTACAGTTATCAAAAAGGTGCTATAAATAAAATTTTTAAAGCTTTTGAAGATGCACCTGAAGATTACCATTTGTTGTATCAGTTGCCTACCGGCGGCGGAAAAACAGTAATTTTTTCTGAAATCGTAAGACAATATCTTAAGCATCATAACAAAAAAGTTCTTGTTATGACACATCGCATTGAGCTATGTAAACAAACATCCAATATGCTTTCGGAGTTTAATGTGCAAAACAAAATTGTAGACAGTAAGGCTAATTTAGAAGATCAAGACCAGTTTTCTTGTTTTGTAGCAATGGTTGAAACCTTGAATAACAGGTTGAATGAAGATAAACTAGATATTTCTGATATTGGTTTAGTAATTATTGATGAAGCCCACTACAATTCGTTTACTAAACTTTTTAAATTCTTTTATAGTTCATTTTTATTAGGTGTCACGGCAACGCCATTGAGTTCCAATGTCAACTTGCCAATGACAGACAACTACGATGAATTGATTGTTGGGGAAACTATAGAGTCTTTGATTGAAAACAAATTTTTATCAAGGGCAGAAACATTTTCATACAATGTAGGATTAACATCTTTAGTTGTTGGTGCAAACGGTGATTATACTGTAAAATCTTCGGAGGACTTGTATACCAATCAAGATATGCTTAGTAAATTAATGCATGCATACGAAGAAAGTTCAAAAGGAAAAAAGACCCTAATATTTAATAATGGTATTAACACCTCACTACACGTTTATGATACCTTTAGAGCGGCAGGATATCCTATTGCGCATTTGGACAACACACATTCTAAAAAAGAAAGGGAATTAATTTTAGAATGGTTTAAAAAGACACCAGATGCAATACTAACTTCAGTAAGCATCTTAACAACTGGGTTTGATGAACCAACTGTAGAATCAATAATATTGAACAGAGCTACCAAATCATTAACCCTTTATTACCAAATGATTGGTCGTGGATCACGTATTCTTAAAAACAAAGACAAGTTTACCGTAGTTGACTTAGGAAATAATTTTCACAGGTTCGGCCCTTGGGGTTCTGATTTAGATTGGCAAAAAATATTTAAATCCCCAAATTATTATTTAGATGGATTATTAAATGATGAAGATCTAGAAAATAATTTTAGATATGACATGCCTGAAGAACTTAGGGCGAAGTTTGCAAATTCTGAGGAAGTGTATTTTGATATTAGAAAGACCTATGTTGAGGCTATTAAAAGTGGTGAAACTACAAAAGTTGTATTAGAACGGTCCATAGCACAGCACGCCTATATTTGTATAGAGAATAGTGAAGATGTTTTTGATGCATTAATGCTCTCAAAGTTACTCGGAGATGATATAGATTACAGAGTGCACCGCTACACAAAGTGTATAAGTAAAAGTACATTTAACTTTGTGGAATGGTTAAAAGAGGATTACAGAAAAAAGTTGCGTGCCTATTTACGAGAGAACTTTGACAGTATATTTGAAAATATTCACGGAAGACTACCTGAATAGACGCGATAATTAAGCGTTATTGCACAATATTAAATATTGCAATAGCATATAAATAAAAGCGGACAAAACGTAAAAGCCCAAATAATAAATAGGTTTTAAATCTATATTTAATAAATCCTGCGGCCATACTGGTTAAAGCATAAGGAATAGGCAATAAAGCGCCAACAACAATCAAAAACCCACCCCATTTTTTGGTGTTTCTAATGTGGATTTTCATTTTATTTTCCATACTAAGTTTTACCTTTGGGATTTTTGTGATAAAATATCCCGTAAAATAGGAAACAACTCCTCCTAAATATGATAAAAAAGCTAAAATAGTTAGGTAAATAATTGGTTGAGGAAGCTTTTTGGCCCATGCAATAAAAATTTCAGGAGGGATTAATCCAAATATAGATTCAGAGGCAAAGAACAAAAGCAAAACATTTGAAATTGAAAAAGCATCAGTAATCCCGATAAGTGCAGTATTTAGATCAATAAAAAAGTAGTCAACAGCTATTAAGGCAATTACAATAATAAGTCCAGGAATTATAGTTTTTCTCAAACTAGACCCAAGAAACTTATAAAACCCAGTATACTTGTAATACTGGTGTAGTAATTTAATTCTGCTTTTTCGTGTTTTGGTCTCTAATCCCATTAATATCTAATAATAGGCAAAAGTAATATTTTAAGAATTGAGCTACAATAGCATAGAAGTTAAAAAAGGTTAATAAAATTGAAATTGAAAACTTATATTTGCACAAATTACAATTAGCAGATTTATCTATCAGCATAAATTCAATTTTAAAAATTGCTGTTTATTTATTTTCGTTGTATATTAATAGAAACTTTAGCACACACACATAGAATAAATAAATAAATGGCAAAATCACAACAAACTTTTAATAAAATTGAAAAGGAAAAAAAACGCTTAAAAAAGAGAGAAGACAAACAAAAGAAGAAAGAAGCGCGTAAAGCAGAAGCAAAAGAAAACAATCAAGGGATTCAGTTTGCTTATGTTGATCATCTTGGTAATTTAACCGACACTCCGCCGGATCCAAGTAAAAAAATTAAGGTAGAAGCAGAGAGTATCGAGATAGGAATCCCTAAAAAAGACCCTAATGATATTGAAGAAATTGACCCTATTAGAAATGGAAAAGTTTCCTTTTTTGATAGCTCAAAAGGTTTTGGGTTTATAATTGATACTGAAACACAAGAAAAACATTTTTGTCATGTAAGTGGATTATTGGATGAAATTGTAGAAAATGACAAAGTATCTTTTGAACTTGAACGTGGTATGAAAGGAATGAATGCTGTTCGTGTTAAAAAGATTTAAAGCCTAAAAGTTTATATTTTTTCATTTAGGATTGAATAAACCAGGCTCTTACTAAGTTCTTTAACTCCAGCTTTTGCCCTGACCTCGTTAAAACTAAATCTAAAATCACATCCCTTTAGATATTCGCTGCATCCAAATGCCGTTTTTCCTTTTATAATTTCACCCTTCTTGCATTTAGGACAAAGCAGCTTTTTAATACTGGGTTCAACTTCGTTCTTTAATTGTAAAACAGGTCGATAATTATCATCAAGACGAATCAAACCTTCAACTTTATGGGTTTCTGTCCCCATTGTTTGTTTAAACCCTTTCAAATTTACGGTTGATCCTTTGTGAAGTAGTCTTAACCACTGTTTTTCTGAAATTCTTTTACCTTCAAAATTAAAGGGCAATAGAAAATCACACCCTGATTTATAGTTGCTGCAGCCAAATGCCTTTTTTCCTTTAATGAGTTTGGACTGATTACACTTTGGACAATTTTGAGTTGTAATTCCTATTGATTTTACAGTTTTGACTGCTTGCTCTTGAGTTTTGAGTATATCAATAGAAACAAAATTGGTTCTTGGTTTTTCAATGCGTACTTCATAGACCAAATTATCTACCATCAGCTTCATGTTTTTAATAAACGCTTGAGGGCTATAGGTGCCTTTTTCAATTTCCTTTAACTGCTTTTCCCATTGACCAGTGAGCTCGGCCGATTTTAGCAGCTTGCTCTGAATGGTATCAATCAATTGAATGCCTGTATCAGTTGGTAACAGCAATTTCTTTTTACGAATGATATATTTTCGTCGGAATAAAGTTTCTATAATATTCGCACGAGTAGATGGTCTACCAATTCCATTTTCTTTCATTAGCTCTCTTAATTCATCATCATCAACATTTCTGCCTGCCGTTTCCATCGCTCTTAACAAGCTTGCTTCTGTAAATTGATTTGGTGGTTTAGTTTGCTTTTCTAAAAACGATGGCTCGTGTGGTCCTTTTTCTCCTTTATTGAATATTGGTAAAAATGATGTTTCCTTCTTTTCAATTGAATTTTGTTCTTCGAAGACGACACGCCAACCTTTAGATAATATTTCCTTGCCACTTGTTTTAAAGTAAACATCTGATGCCTTGCCCGAAACAGAGGAGGTCGCAATTTTACAATCATCATAAAATACAGCGATAAAACGTTTCACAATAATATCATACACTTGTTGCTGATTATATGCTAGTTTAGTTTGAACTCCTGTTGGGATAATAGCATGGTGATCAGTAACTTTATTATCATTAAAAACTTTTGAGGATTTTTTGATTTTTTTTCCTAAAATAGATTCCGTTAAATGCTTATAATTAGTCAGATTCTGAAGAATTCCGGATACCTTAGGGTAAATATCATTAGGGAGAAACGTAGTATCTACCCTCGGATAGGTTACCACTTTTTGTTCATACAGCTTTTGAACAATTTTTAGAGCATCATCGGCAGAAAAGCCAAATTTTGTATTGCAATATACTTGCAAACCAGTAAGATCAAAAAGTTTGGGCGCATATTCATTGCCTTTTTTCTTTACTACTGAAACAATTTCAAAATCACTATTCTTGACTTTTTCGGCTATCTTCTCTCCATCTTCCATTTTTAAAAATCGTCCTTCTTCGTAACTGAAAATTATATTTCTGTACAAAGTTTGCAGTTCCCAATAGGCTTGTGGTTTAAAAATTTTAATTGTTTTGAAACGTTCAACAACCATGGCCAGTGTTGGCGTCTGTACGCGACCAATCGAGAGCACTTGTTTGTAACCACCATATTTTAAGGTATATAACCTTGTGGCATTAATCCCAAGAAGCCAATCTCCAATTGCCCGCGAGAATCCGGCATAATAAAGATTGTCAAAATCTTTTGATGGCTTTAAATTGTTAAATCCATCCTTAATGGCTTCAGCAGTTAACGAGGATATCCATAATCGCTTCACTTCACCATTATAATTGGCTTGCTGCATCACCCAACGTTGTATGAGCTCTCCTTCTTGGCCCGCATCTCCACAATTAATAATTAGACTTGCCTTATCAAATAAACCCCTAACAATTTGAAACTGTTTTTGAATGCCAGCATTATCCGCAACTTTGGTGTTGAATTTTTTTGGGAGCATCGGTAAATTGTTAAAATCCCAACTTTTCCAGTGAGGCTGATAGTCATTGGGTTCAAACAACGTACAAAGATGACCAAAGGTAAACGTAACAGCATAGCCGTTGCCTTCAAAATACCCATCCCGCTTAATATTTGCCCCAAGAATAACCGCGATTTCACGCGCAACACTTGGTTTTTCAGCAATGCAAACTTTCAATAATTAAGGTTTTATTTATCATTGCAAAGTAATAATTTCTATAAATAAAGCACCCAAATCTTAAAGTAAAAATCCCTCTCGAAAGAGAAGGATTTTTACATAACTGTGAAATATTAATAATTACATTTAGTTGAGTTGGTTAATAAACAAAATAATTAATACCCAATAAATTATTTGTTCTTAACTATTTAATACTTATTTACAGCTATATAATTTGATTGGTTTGAATTGTCAGATTCAAATTTCAATACTTTTGAAGCTGAGTTATTCTTTATTTTTACAGTATAGCTTTTCTTTAGTTCTCCGTTATTGTAGATTACTTGATGTTCGTTACTAGCAAAGGACCAACCTGGATAATTTTTAGAAATAGCACTACTAACTTGCATTGGAAGTCTAAGATTTTTATATTCCTCAAGAGAGTTTACTATTTCACCTTCCTTATTATAGGTAACAAGAATTTTGGCGTTGGTTTCTTCAAATACAACGTCATAGGTTACATTACTCTTTGAGTTATATACATCAGACGCCTTGATGTCGTAATGAGCAGCCAAATTTTCTAACTTAGTAATTATAACTGGATTATTTTCAGATTTCACCTTATTCAAATATTTTAGGTTTTGAACAATTGTGGCATTCGTTTCAGACTTAGAACTTTCACTTTGAGAGTTAACTGGTAAGGTAATTCCAAAAATTAACAGAATTAATAACAATGATTTCATGACGCTGGTTTTAATGATTAATACATTGTAAATGTATATCAGAAATCTATCATTTAATATACGTATACATGACTTAAAATACGTAGGGGTACGTATTGGAGAAAGTTTTAAGAATTAAATTCATACTAAAGCGTAAAAAAGAACTCTTTATTTTTATGAGCCCATATCGAAAGTGCATCAGCGTCTGATGGCAATTCAAGCTTGGCAATAATATTAGATCGATGTTTTTGGACGGTACGAAATGAGATTGTTAAAAGATCGGCAATCTCTTTTGAGGATTTCTCTTGAGCAATCAACCTAACAATTGTTCTTTCAGATGGGGATAAATATTTAATCTTTTCAAGTTCAGGAGAAACTTCGTTTTCAAGAATTTGACTAAAAACACTCGAGCAGTAAAATTCATCCTTAAGAACAGATTGAATGCATTTTTTAATTTCAATAAAAGGTTCATCTTTCAACAAATAACCAGATATCTCAAGTTTTTTTGCTTTAAGGACAAATCCTTTTTCTTTATACGATGTTAAAACAATAAACTTGGTTCTAACATTTGCTTCTTTACTTTTTTTAATGACTTCAAATCCGGTTAAGAGTGGCATGTTAATGTCTAAAATAGCAATGTCTGGTTGGTTAGAAACAATTAATTCAAGTGCGATAGCTCCATTTGCTGCTCCTTCAAGAACATTGTAATTCTGATTTATTAATTCATTTCTTAGGCCATTTAATAGCATTGGATGATCGTCTGCAACCAATATTTTTATGTTTTTATTCATTCTGCAATGGAATTTGAGCCGTTATCTTTGTTCCTTTATTTGGTTCACTGTTAATTGAAATAGTCCCATTAAGCATTCTAATGCGTTCTGATATGGTTTTTAAACCTAAACTGTTTTGCTTACTGGCATCATTCGTATTAAAACCTATACCGTTGTCACTTAAAACAGTTACAATACTACCTCCAGCGTTTTTAATAGTTAACGATACGGTTTTTGCCTTGGCATGTTTTATAATATTTGTTAAGCACTCTTGAATAAATCGATAGAAGTTCAAGCTATTATCCTGATTTAAGTATTCATTAATGTCATCAATTTCTGAAGTAAAAAACAAATCAGTTTCTTCATCAAAATCATAAATGATTTGCTCAATGCTTTCTTTTAGGCCCAACTGTTTAAGCATAGCAGGGTATAGCCCTCTAGAAATTCCTCGCACCTCTTCTAGCGCATTATGTGTTAGTTTAGTTATCTCACCAAGATTAGAATTTTGAGATTTTTTCTTTATCAATGTAAGTTGTTGCCCAACACTATCGTGCAACTCTTTGGCTATACGAATACGCTCATTTTCTTGAGAGAGCAATAAGTCTTGCGAAAACTGCTCCTGAAGTAACTGGTTTTGCCTTTGTTTATTTTTTGCTCTGAATAAGAGGACGAATCCGAAAACACTTAACAATCCAAGAAAACCAAATATCATTAACTGATTTTTAACCTTATTTTTTTCATTTAACAATGCAATATCACTTTGCTGTGCCTGTATTTTTAGTTCTCTTTTTTCGGTTTCGTATTTTATATGGTTTTCATTGATACTTGCTATTTTTTTTAATGAAAAAATACTATCTGCCAACTTATAGAACATTTTTAAGTCACTATTTGATTGCTGATGTTCACCTAAGCTATAATGAATTTCTGATAATAAATAGTAAGCAAACCTTTCTTGATTTAAGCTAACCCCTTTTGCTAATTCCACGGCTTGCAAAGCATATTCTTCAGCCTTTTGCAAATCTTTCATAGCGATATAAGTTTCGGAAATATCATTGCAGGAATGTGCTGCACTTGGATACTCTTTCAGTATTAATTTAATTTCTAAAGATTCAAACAAATACTTAAGAGATTCTTCATTTCTATTGAGCATTCTTAATGAAGGACCAATATTACCGAGTAAAGTTGCTTGACTTTTTTCAAGATTCTTATTTTTAGCCATTACTAAAGCTTCCTCAAAAACTTCAATAGCTCTAATAATTTTATCTTTATTGCCATGGTTGATACCTTCTTTTAGATCAATAGCTCCAATATTTGTTAAACTGGATATAATTCCTATATCATCATTCAGTTTTATATATATTTCAAGTGCCTTATTATAATTTGTTCTAGCCAGTGGTAAATCTAAATCTGGATCTGGTGTTATCTTTAATATATTACCTATTTTACCAAGATTTGTAGCCATTCCTTTTTCATCATTATCCTTTTCGCAAATCTTTAATGCTTCCAAATAATAAAAATGAGATGTATCAAAATTTGAAATTTTAAAATGTATATCTCCCAACCTTGTATGACAACTAGATAGTTCCGTATATTTATTTAATTTCCGAAATAATGAGAGTGCTTTGGTAGCAGAATCGATGGATTCGAGATATTTTTTTTGAGCTAAAAAAAGAGCACTTAAATGCAAATTACCAAAGGCTGCTAATGATTCTTCTTTATTTAGCATAGAATTACTTAAACCAAGATTAAAACTGCTTAATGCACCCTCAAAGTCATTCTTGGAAAGTTGCAATAAACCGGTTTCATAAAAACTGTTTATCTGCTCTTTACTAGTACTGAACATCTTTGTGGTTTGTTCTTTAGTTGATTCTTGAGATTGTATTGAAAAGCTTAATAAAATAAAACAAGTTAGGAAGGTTATTCTCATTAAAAATTAAATATATTTTGCATTACACCTTAAATATAATGTAAACTCAACAAAAAGCATAATCGCATTGGGGATAGTACGTAAATTGAACTTTCATTTTCTGGCATCATATTTGAATACTAATTAGTAATTATTAAATTAAAATTATTATAATGAGTAAAGGAACAGTTAAATTTTTCAATGAGGCCAAAGGTTTTGGATTCATCACCGAAGAAGGTTCAAACAAAGAGCATTTTGCGCACATTTCTGGATTAATCGATGAAATTCGCGAAGGCGATGAAGTCGAATTTGATCTTACAGAAGGAAAAAAAGGATTAAATGCAGTAAACGTAAAAGTGATTTAACATATACACTTAGATTTTTATTAAAGCCTATCAAATTAGATAGGCTTTTTTTATGCACTAAAGTTAGTTGAGCATATAAACTAAACTGTATTTTTGCATCATGTCAAAACGAATATCTTTTCAAAAACAAGTTCTTGGTAAATTGGGAATTAAGAAACTAAACCCAATGCAAGAGGAGGCAATATTGGCAATAAATTCAAGTTCCAATACTATCTTATTATCGCCTACAGGGACAGGTAAAACATTAGGTTTCTTGATGCCGATACTCAGTTATTTAAATAAAGAAAAGCTTGAAATACAGGCTATTATTATTTTACCTTCCAGAGAGTTAGCAATACAAATAGAGCAAGTTATCAGGAATATAGGTTCAGGATTTAAAGCAAATGCTGTTTATGGTGGTCGTTCTTTTTCTAAAGATAAAATAGAATTGAAACATCCTCCAGCGATTTTGGTAGGCACACCTGGACGAATTGCGGATCATTTGCGTCGTGAGACATTTTCAACAGATGCCATCACAACAATTGTTCTAGACGAGTTTGATAAATCATTAGAAATTGGTTTTGAAACTGAGATGAAAGAAATTATAGCGATGTTACCAAATATTAATAAACGCATATTAACGTCTGCAACCCAAGGTTTGATAATCCCAAAATTTGTTGGTTTAGAAAATCCACTATGCATTAATTATCTTGGAGATGAAACTTCAAAATTAAAACTAAAGACCATTGAGTCAGATTCAAAAGACAAACTCCAAACTTTGGTCAATTTATTATGTCATAAAGGAAATGAGCCAGGAATAGTCTTTTGTAATTTTAAAGACACTATACAAAGGGTAAGTGATTTTCTAAATCAAAACTCTATTAATCATGGTTGCTTTTACGGAGATATGGAACAAATGGACAGAGAAAAAGCTCTTATTAAATTTAGAAATGGCACACATCAAATTATTTTGGCCACAGATTTGGCCGCAAGAGGTATTGATATCCCTCAATTAAAATATATAGTGCACTATCAGTTACCAACAAAACATCAAGAATTTACGCATAGAAATGGAAGAACGGCTAGAATGAATGCTGAAGGTACAGCCTACATATTAAAATGGAAGAATGAAAATCTTCCAGACTTTATTCAGAATTCTTCAGTTGAAGCATTGACCACGCAAACGAAACCAAAACAATCAGGATGGAAAACTTTATGGATTTCTGGTGGTCGCAAAGATAAAATTTCAAAAGGAGATATTGCAGGGTTATTTTTTAAACAAGGACAATTGAGTCATGGCGAATTGGGTCTCATCGAACTTAAGAATGATTGTGCATTTGCAGCTGTCTCTGCATCAAAAGTTGACGATGTTATCGCATCAACCAATAATTGTAAACTCAAAAAAGTAAAGATTCGTGTTACTTTAACTTAAAATTTTAATATGAGTAAAAATCAGAATCCCCTTTTAATTATTCTTGCCTTTTTTTCAATTTATGTAATTTGGGGATCAACATACCTTTTAAACAAAATTGCAGTAGCCGAATTACCTCCGTTTAAATTGGCCTCAATTAGATTTCTTACTGCGGGTATTATAATTTTCACCATTGCAAAAATCATGGGCATCAAGCTGTCAATAACCCGTCGGCAATTAAAAAATACGATTATAGCAGGTTTCTTATTTCTGACTTTTGGAAATGGTATCGTGGTTTGGGCATTAAAATATGTTGATAGTGGTTTTGCAGCGCTCGAAATTTCTGCACAACCTTTAGTAGTACTAATATTAATGCGAATTTTGCAAGGAAAAAAAATTCAAACAATGTCTATAATTGGAGTGCTTTTAGGCGTCGTTGGAATTTATTTATTGATTAGTCAAAAACAAATAATTAGCCAAGAAGGCAGTTTAGTGGGAATCCTAATGATTTTTATTTGTATGTTAAGTTGGGGATACGGAAGTTTATTCGTTGGTAAGGCGAATCTTCCTTCTAACTATTTTGTCAATACTGGATATCAAATGTTTACTGGTGGGATTATGTTGATGATTGTCAGTTTTTCATTAGGTGAAAATTGGACTTCACCACAAAATTGGAGTAATTCAGTACTTTTTTCATTAGTAGCTTTAATTTTATTTGGTAGTATAATTGCCTTTACTTCATTCAATTATTTATTGAAGGTTGTTTCTCCAGAGAAAGTTGCAACATCTACATATGTTAATCCCATTATTGCCCTATTACTTGGATGGTATTTTTTAGATGAACAAGTAACGGTCCAATCCATAATAGCTGCTGCAATATTATTAACAGGTGTATATTTTATAAATACAAATAAGAAGATTATAATTTTCTCAAGATTTTTTAATAATCGAATTAAATAATCATAAAAAATATATTTACTGTTTTGTAAATTCCTTGGCAATTTCGGCAGCTAGCTTTGCATTATTATAGACCAATTCAATATTAGCCTTTAAACTTAGGCCCTCTGTTAATTCTTTTACTTTCCCCAATAGGAATGGTGTACTTTCTTTACCCTTTATACCTAGTTTTTTTTCCTCTTTCAACGCTTCACTAATGGCCACATTCATCTTTTCAAAATCCAATTGTTTATCCTTTGGGACAGGGTTAGCAATAATAACCCCACCTTTAAGATTAAGATTCCATTTTGTTTTCAACAAGTTTGCCATTTCAGCGGCACTTTCCATTTTATAATTAACATTAAAACCGCTTTTTTGTGTGTAGAATGCGGGCAATTCATCAGTTTTATAACCCAAAACAGGAACACCATAAGTTTCTAAATATTCCAAAGTTAATTCTAAATCCAAAATGGCCTTAATACCAGCGCAAACCACAGCAACATTAGTATTTGCCAATTCCTGCAAATCGGCTGAGATATCAAAAGATTCTGAAGCTCCACGATGGACACCACCAATACCTCCAGTTGCAAAAATTTTAATTCCGGCCAAGTTAGCAGCAATCATAGTAGAGGCAACGGTAGTTGCACCATCAATTTTTTGAGCTAATAAATACGGTAAATCCCTTCGGCTTGCCTTTATTATTTTAGTTCCAGATTGCGCCAAATAATCAATGTCTTCAGTATTTAAGCCAACCTTAATTTTTCCATTGATTAGAGCAACCGTGGCAGGAACAACATTGTCATTCCTTAAAATGCGTTCAACTTCTAAAGCGGTTTCAAAATTTTGAGGGTATGGCATCCCGTGAGAAATAATAGTAGACTCCAAGGCTACAATAGGTTTATTATTGGTCAAAGCATCTCGAACTTCTTGACTTATGTCTAAATACTTTGAAATCATGCTAGGGTATCTAGTACCATTTTTTCACAAATATCCGGATGTACTGCATTTTTATGTTTAATAGTAATTAAGGCACAAGCCGATGCAAACTGAACCATCTCATACAACCCTAGTCCTTTTGATTCGCCATAAACAATACCAGCCATAAATGCATCTCCAGCACCATTTGTATTTACAGGTGTAATAATATTATTCTTAGCAATAAATATTTCATTTTCGTCACCATAGGCTACACCATCTGCTCCTAATGTAATGAAGACTTTTTTAACCCCCAGTTCTAAAAAATGAGCTACAATTTTCTCATAGTCACTTTCATACCGAACTTTTATATTACTGAGTAATTCTGCTTCCAAATAATTACACTTTAAGATATAAAGTCTATTAAGAATCGTCTTTGCTTTTAAAGCCTTTTTTGCTGAAACAGCCTCAAGGGCAAAACGAACATCTGGCAGTTTTTCTGTAACCAATTCCAATATTGAGACAGGTAAATTGGTTTCTAGTACACAATATTCACTTTTAGAAATGACTTCTAGATTGTCTAAAATTAAGGACTCTGGGATATTATCGTAAATATCCATAGCAGTAAGCCCTAATGCCATATCATTAAAACGATCCATTATGGCCATATAAATCGAGGTTTTACGATTTTCTAAGGTCAAACTATGTTTTATGGAGATACCAAAATCGTC
>Ga0316189_10000153_pt1 | contig 64834 bp, 60 predicted proteins | sample LowCovwburrow_MG_FD_204930 | JGI IMG/M metagenome (GOLD analysis project Ga0316189, IMG submission 204930) | Coastal sediment microbial communities from Maine, United States - Lowes Cove worm burrow | ecosystem: Environmental > Aquatic > Marine > Coastal > Sediment | place: USA: Maine...
CCGCCCGAAAAGCAGCGACGCCTCCTGTTTGAGGTGGTGCCGGACCCGCGCGACCAGGCCCGATCCGACTGATCCAGCGAAGAACTCCTCCCGGCCGGACCTCCTGACTGACGGTTCTGGCACCCGGGAACCGCGCACACTCCCTCGTAGCCGTGCAACACCGCCCGCCGCACCCGCGGAGCGATGGTGCGACTCTTGCGACCATGCGCACGCCCGCTGCTGACCAGGTCAACCACCTCTGCAGTGCTCCAGCACCATCTGGTAGCGCTCCGCGGATGCTGGCTCGGCGGCGTACGCCGCCGAGCGGAGCAGCTCGGCCAAGATCTCCCCGTCGGACCGCTCTGCCTCCGGCGCCTTGGACCGCTCGGCGGCGATGAGCTGCTGCACCTGCTCGGCCTCGACCGTAGGCAGGTCGAAGGTGAGCCGGGTCCGACAGGGCCGGCGACAGTCTTCGGGGTCCGGCGGCGGGTTTGGCTCCTGGACGCTGGGGACGTTCGGAGACCGCACGGTGCTCTCCATGCTGTTCCACGAGCAAGTCCGGCAGGACTGGGTCTACGATGAGGACGAAGTCTTGGTCGAGCCGCCCGAGATCACCACGAGCGCGGTGACCGAGTTGATCGAAGTCCCAGTGGTCCTCGGCGAGAGCGAGAGCGATCCGCTGCTGCGCCTGGGTGCCCTGCTGATGCGTCCGGTGCCGTAGCGCTGCACGGTGGCCTACCTCATGGCGTCCGGGCCCGACCCGACGCCATATGCCTGCCTTGGGTTGTGCTTTTCTGGGAACCGAAGGCTGAGGCGGCCATCCTCGACCATGGGTTGGAGGAAGTGCTGGGTCAGGTAGCGTCGGCTCCTTCCCACGGCGAGCGCCAGCTGCTGCGGCTCCCACCAGCCAAGACGACAGAGCTTCAGAACCACCTGCGCGACCTGCTCCTGATTGGCGCGCGCGGGCAGTTCCTGGAGTTCTCGGGCTAGGTCAGGCGGAACCTCTGGGTGCCCCGAAACTTGAGGAGGTCCATCTTGCTCGTCGCGCGCGGCCAAGAGGTCGAGCTGCCCACCCCCAGCCCCGTCCAGCCTCGATGTGCCTTCGAGGTTCGACGATAGGCCTTCGAGGTTCGACGATAGGCCCTCGAGGTTCGACGATAGGCCCTCGAGGTTCGACGATAGGCCCTCGAGGTTCGACGATTCTCGCCGGACCGGAGCGGTGGCTGAGTCTGGACGCGCCTCTTCCGTGAGGATGTACCACGTCTCAGCCTTTGAGCTGCCATGTTGTTCCAGCAGTCCCTGGTCTCGGAGGCGTGCGAGGCGATGGCTTGCCGGCAAGGTCCCGTCGCCGGAGACCAAGCGTACACCTTCATTCCGAACCGTCTTATCGCGGAGCGCGAGCACGAGAACCTGTCGGTCTACGTCATCCAGGTTGTCGAACCTCTCGAGCCAAGACCAGTCTGCCTCGTCTAGTAGATGATGGAACTTCAGCGTGAGAAGGAAGTGGTTGTTCTCCCGGTTGCTGTCCCAGACCGGTGGCTGAAGTCCCGATTCATGCATCCTCGTCATCATGCGCCTCATTCCGGTACCGCGAGTCTCCGCCAGGTCGAGCTCGGTGAAGGCTTGCGCCACCGTGGTGTTCCTGGCGACGGAACGCAACTTGCCCCAGTCCTCGGGAGCAACAAGCGAATACCCTGGATTCTCGACCTCAAGACGGTCGGCGTAGCGGCGAACTTGGATCGAAGCGCCTACTTCAAGGTCGCGGTGAATCAGTGCGTTGACGATGGCCTCGCGCAGCGCAAGCTCGGGGATCTTGGGTGTCTCGACTCGGGTCGGGGATTCGTTGGTGAGTGTGATGCGCCTCGGGAGTGTGTCCGAAACGGCTTGGAAGACCTTGCGCCAAGCGGTCACCAGCGCTTCACTCACTTCGATGACCTCGTAGTCGTCGCCGAGCTCCGCTCCTCGAGCGATCAGCACATCTACACGCATGGCAGGCAGAAACCGGCGAAGTGCTGCTCGACGACCGAAGAGCACCAGACCTGCATAGGTCGGTACTCCGTCCCAGAGGGCGCCGATGGCCTCCAGCAAGTCGTGGTCGTTCAGGAGCAGTAGTTCGGAACCGGGCCGTCCTGCCCGTAGCTGCTGCCGATAGGCCTCTACAGCGCGTATGTCGATGTCCGAGGGGCTTGCGCCCGCGACCTTCCGTCGGTCGTATGGAACGCTGTTTGCGAGACTTGCGAATCTTGCCAGGTCCGCGTCGGTCACCACCATGTCCGAGGAGCCGACGCGGCGGTACGCTCCCTTGGGGAGTCCCCGCTTCTTGATGAAGATGGGTTTCTCACCGGCAGAGGCCTCCTGAATGAAGGCGACCGCGATGCGCATCCCGTCGATCCGTTCCACCCTTATCGTCGGCGTGATCGGCCGGTTGAAGACACCCTTGCAGCGCGTTGCTAGGTCGGTCTGAAGCTTGTCTGGGTCATTCAAGCCAATGAGCTCATACGCGCCGGTGCCCTCCCGGCGGACACCGAATACGATCCATCCGCCTCGAAGATCGACCTCGTTTGAGAAGGCCGAAATCGACTTCATGGAGGCCTCCCCAAGGCCGGCCTTGCCCTCCACCCTGTCTGTCTCGTCGAGGTCGACAAGACGGCGGACGATACTCGATACTGTCCAGGTCATCTTGGCGAATCTCACTGCGCGGATCGGGTAGGAGTCTAACGAACGAGCACCCGGGACACACGCGCCACGTGAGCGGTCGTTCCTGCACGCCCGGGCGGGCCATCGCGTCGCCCGTCCTCCCTGACGGGCGCTGGAGTTTGCAGCGCGGGCGATGGTTGACAGCCCAAGATTGCTACCGCGCGCGCCGAAGCACCAGGAACACCAGCAGGGGCGCGCCCAGGGCCGCCGTGAGCACCCCCACCGGTAGCCCGCGATGCCCGACATCGGCAGCAGTACCCTCCGGGTCGCGCCCAGCGACAGCCGGACCAGGTGGGGCACGATCAGGCCGACAAACGCGATGGGACCACACCCGCGCCTCGCCGCCCACCATGGCCTGCAGCGACCGCGTGCGGCCCAGTGTCACCGCCACCGACAGCACGACGAAGGGCAGCAACAGCCCCGCGCCGCCGTAGCCCACTTGAGACAAGCTCCCGAGCGACCACCGGACGGCGCGGAGGGTGGCGGCCTGGTCGGCCTGCACCTGCAGGCCGGTGGTGAGCGCGCCGGCGGCCAGGGTGGTCGCGATGCCGGCCAGCAGCACGTCCTCGATCCGCGCTCGCCCCGACGCGGCGAGGACCGCGACCGGCCACGCCACCGCGACGGCACCGGCGAAGGCGAAGCCCGCCACGACCAGGGTGGCGTGGGTCCACGCGACCGGCAGCAGGACGAGGCCGGCCAGCGCGCCCAGCGCGGCGCCGGCGGTGGTGCCGGTCGTGCTCGGCGTCGCGAGCGGGTTGCGGAAGATGGCCTGGAAGGCGGCGCCCACGATGCCGAGGCAGGCGCCGACCTCCGCGCCAACCAGTACGCGCGGGATCCGCAGCTGGGTCAGGACGAACGGGGCGACCTCGGGCGACGGTATCGGTCCCACCAGCGGCGCCACGACCAACACCACTGCGCACAGGCCGACCACCAGAGCCGCCCGGCTCACGGGAGCATCACCAGGCGCCGACGGCCCTCCACCTCGATGCCCTGGACGCGCACGTCGTACAGTGCTCCGAGCGCGTCGGGGAGCCCGTCCGCGGGCGCGTCTCCGTCCTCGACGCCCAGGATCGGGCTGGTCACGAGCGGCTGGCCCGGTACATCAGCCGAGGGCCCGTGGCGAAGGGGCGGCTGTCCCGGGCGGAGGACGGTGACGTGATGCTGATGTCGGGTCGGTCATGCACCCCCATCACACCGTGGAAGAGGCGACGCGGCTGGGTGGGAGACGGGGCTTACGATCCATCGCCACGGCACCAATGCAAACCCCTGGGGCAGAGTCGCCCGATGCCGGCCGATCGCCAAGCAGGAACCGTATCGAATGGCGGATACAGGTCGGGCGTAGGCCCGGATGACCCCTGTGCTGCCTTGAGCGTTATGGAAGAGGCATGTCAACGGCGCAGACCCTGATTCGACACCGCGGCCGCCTCTCTGCCGCCGAGCGCGGCGCCGAGATCGAAGAAGACGTCGCTCCCTACCGGGACATGACCCCGGACGAGCGCGACCGCCTCCTCCAGGCCGTCGTGCGCGCCGCCACCCAGCTTCGGGTGGACCATCCACGCACCATCGAGCCGGAGCTCCCCGCACCGGACTTCACCGCGGCCTGGCGGCGCCTGCATGACCAACGACACCCCTGACCCTGTCGAGCTGGCTCGAGTCCTCGCTGACGCGCTCGACGCTGCCGGGCTCCCGTACGCCATCGGAGGCGCCATCGCGCTGGCCTACTGGGCGCCACCGCGAGGTGCAGCGTGGGCAGCGTGGACGCTCCCTAAGACCGTTACATTGCACACATCGTGCCCTTCTTCGCCGCTCATACCGGACCTAGACCGCTTGTTGTCACTTCAACGCCCTGGCGGTCTGGCGGTCGGGGCCACGTCCTAGGACGTGGCCCGGTTGTCACTCGATGCACGCCGCAAACCCCGACATAGCCGGGTCCGGTCACGTCGGACGTGCAGATCCAGAAGACGCTCAGGTTCTCCGGTCGAAGTCCGCACGGCCGTTGTCGCTCCGGGGACAGTCGGCCGGGGGGAGGAGGTCCCCGCAGCCACCCGACATCGCCACCGCTACCCGTTGCCAGAGCCTCGCGGACTCCCGGCAAAGGCATGCCGCCAACGGTCACACCCCCGCCGGGACGGCGCCGCTCCTCAGCAGAAAGATGGACGACCTTGTGAGCCACGCACCGTCATGACCGCCCCCTGTTCAAGGGGTGCTGGACGAGGATGTGGTGGACAACGTAATCTCGTGGCAAGACAGGCCTTCGAGCGGTCTCCACTCACCCGTCTTGTAAGATGTGACGTGCGCGCCCGCGCCGTCATACTCCAAGATCTTCTGCCCGTCCGTCACGAAGAGCCGATCTCCGACCTGCGAAATGCCCTGAACCCAGCCGCCGTACGCGCCGAGCGGCACCACGGCCCGCTCTTGGGTTGCGAAAGTCCAGCGATCGATTTCGTAGGAGGATCGCGACGCCAAGATCGCCTGGCCTTCGTCGGCGTGACCGACTCGGGACGCCGAGAGCCCCGTCACAAGAGGCTCCGCTCCCCGGGGCTGACTTGCCCACCGCATCTGGCTGCCCCCGCCTGCAGAATCCTCCAAGATCAGTGTGTCCTTCCCCACGTCGGCCACCGCACCGCAGGCCACACCGGAGGTAGTCACGGTGCCGCTGTCAATGTCGACGGTGAGGATCATGTCGAGCGGAAATTGCCCAAAGTCGGGGTCGGGGTCGGGGTCGGGGTTGCAGACGCGGAAGGTCTCCTCGAAGAGCGCCAGCGAGGATAGGGGCACAAAGTCGAGGCCGAAGGAAGGTCGGAACAACGACTCACCGGTATCTAAGTGCATATAGAGCAATCCGACTTCCGAGACTTCGTTCACTGGCCCGTCCTCGAACAATCCGGCACAGAACACGCCTTCGTCCCACGGAAGCCCAGTCCACGAGCTCGCTTCACCCGCCGCAAGCGGGATCGTGGTCTCCGGTGGGACAGGCCTGGAGCCGGTGTCCGCTGCTCCATTGGTGACATCAGTCAGGTCTTCGATGGGCTCCTCGGTGTCCTGATCCGCCGACTCCTGGCGGGGCCAGCTCGGCCACTCGAAGCATCCCGCAACGACGGGCATGAACAACACCAAACGTCCCATACCGACCCTCCGCCAAGATCTTACCGGATGATGCTCGATATTGTCTGGTTCCAGCCCGAGAGCGCCGCTCTTGTCCCGACGCGTTCATGTCGCGCGGACGGGCAGGATGCCTCACAATCCCGCACAATGTAGGAGAGTGCAGGTTGAGCGGACTGGGCTGGCGTTGGAGCTGCCACCAGGTTGCGGGTCGGCGGGCGCCGGGTGATCTGCGGGTGTTCCCTGGAGCCACCATGACCTCGCCAGCTGCCGCCGTGCCCCCCATCCGTCACGAGTTCATCGGCTCCCACCTTGGCGATGCGCGTCTGGACCGACGACTGGGCGACTCCTTCGTCGCGGGGAGCGCTGAGCCAAGTTCTCGGCGTCGTAGACCGCTCGATCGCCGTCCTAGAGCCGCACCCGCCACCGCGAGCCGCCCTCGCCGTCCATCACCGCCACGCTGCACGCCTCCAGCTCGTCGCGGATGGCATCGGCGCGCGCCCAGTCCTTGTTGATCCGTGCCTCCGTGCGCTCCTCGAGCAGCTGCTCGACCCGCTCAGGGGTGAGTCCCAACAACGGCAGGCGCTTCTGGCGGATCTCCTCGTGGAACGCCTCCGTGGACAGCTGCAGTAGCCCCAGCGCAGGCCCCAGCAGCGCGAAGCCAGCCAGCGCCGGCGCGACCACTGGGCCGCCCAGACGATTCGCCTTCTTGTGGTTGGAGAACCGGTTGACCGCCCGCGCCAGCTGCAGCGCGTGACCGATGGCCGCCGCGGTGTTGAAGTCGTCATCGAGCGCGGCGTACAGCTGCTCCGAGAACGCGCGACCCAGCTGCAGCACGTTCAGCGCGTCGGCGCCCAGTGCGCGGGCCACACCATCGGGGTCCTCGTCGCCTCCCATCGCCTCGGCCACTTCCCGCGCCTCGTACAGCCGGGCCAGGCTTCCCAGCGCCGTGGGCAGCGCATCCTCGTCGAACGGCAGGCCGCTGCGGTAGTGCGCGGCCAGGTAGAACAGGCGGAGCGCCTCGGCGGGCGTGGTCTGCAGCAGCGCGCGGATGGTGACCGAGTTGCCGAGGCTCTTTCCCATCTTGACCTGGTCGTCTTGGGCCTCCCGATCGGCCTGACCACCCGCCTTGCGACCCGGACCGACGGTGAGCATGCCGTTGTGCATCCAGTACCGCGCGAACGGGACGCCGTGGCCGCCCTCGGACTGGGCGACCTCGTTCTCGTGGTGCGGGAACACCAGATCGAGCCCGCCGCCGTGGATGTCGATCGTCTCGCCGAGCGTGGCCCAGGCCATCGCAGAGCACTCCACGTGCCACCCGGGTCGACCGCGTCCCCACGGGGAGTCCCACGCAGGCTCACCGGGCTTCTCGGCCTTCCACAGCGCGAAGTCGGCCGGGTGTCGCTTGCCGCCGCCAACGTCCTCGCTGCGCAGGTGCTCGACCTTCTGACCCGACAGCGCGCCATACGGCCCGTAGCTGGGGACGTCGAACCACACGCCGCCCTCGGCGGGGTAGGCGTGGCCGTTGCCCTCGATCTTCGTGATCAGCCCCTGGATCTCAGCGATGGTCCCGCTGACGCGCGGCTCGGCGTCGGGCTTCATCAGCCCGAGCTGCTCCATGTCCTCGTGAAACCGGCTGATGAACCGGTCGGCACGCGCATGCGGCTCCTCGCCTTCCTCCGCCGCCCGACGGATGATCTTGTCGTCCACGTCGGTGAAGTTGCGGACGAACTCGACCTGCCACTCGCGGTGCCGCAGATAGAGAACCAGCGTGTCGTAGATGACCATGGCGCGAGCGTGGCCGATGTGGCAGTCGTCGTAGACAGTCATCCCACAGACGTACAGGCCCACCTTGCCAGGCACCAGAGGCGCGAAGTCCTCTGTCTTGCGGGTGCGCGTGTTGTACAGTCGAAACGGCGCGGGCATGGGGTCCTCCAGCCGTCCGTCATAGCCGTCCCGCCGCACGTCTGCAGGCGCTATAGTTGGTGTCAGGTAGATCGAGCGCGCGTCCTGGCGATACCGCGGCGCAACTCCTGGGCATCCACTGTCGGAAGGATGTTCCGATAGGGCACACATGGCCGAGGCTGCATTCCAGGCGCCCAGTACGCTAAGGCGCGGTCGCTACCGGCATCGCCGGCACCTCCGGGACGGCGGAATGGCGGGTGTCTACCTCTATCGCGACGTCCAGACCGGCGTCGACGTCGCCGTGAAGCTGCTCGATGCCCGCCTGCTCGACAACGTCGCGTCGGGCACCGCTCGGTTCACAGCCGAGGCCAAGTGCCTCGCTGGTCTGAACCACCCCAACGTGGTCCCCGTGTTCGCGGCCGGCACAGCGGGCGGCTTCTATTGGTACGCCATGGAGTACTGCCCCGCAGGCACCCTCCGCGACGCGATCAAGGGGCGCGGCGGCGCCCCGCCTCAGCTCGCGGCCCGCTGGATGTTCGAGACGCTGCTCGGTCTGCAGGCCGTCCACCAGCGCGGCATGATCCACCGCGACATCAAGCCCTCCAACCTGCTGCTCGCGGTCGACGGCCGCGTTCGGATCGCCGACTTCGGCATCGCCCGGCACCCCCGCGGGCAGGTCCCGTTCCGCACCATCTCGGGATCGGGCATGGGGTCGAGCGGCTTCGCAGCGCCCGAGCTGCAGATCGACGCGAGCACCGCCGACGTCCGCGCCGACCTGTACAGCGTGGGCGCCACGTTCTACCAGGTGCTCACGGGCATCGGTCCGGGCAACCTGATGTTCATGGAAGTGGAGCCTTCGGTGCTCGACGAGGTGCCGGCCGAGCTGCGCGCCATCATCCGCACCTCGATCTCCCCCGACATGAACGATCGCTACGACAACACGTACACCATGGCGCGGGCCCTCATCAGCGCGATCGATGCCTGGGCAACCCGCACCGGTGCCGGGGTCGACGCCCCGGCCTGGCTTAGCGAGTGGGGCGGCCCGGGACTCGGCGGGTGGCTGCGGGGTCTGGCGGCGCGGCTGGGAATCGCGGCGTAGCGGTTGTCCGACACGCGCCAATACCGGGACCTGCTGACCGAGCTCGAGCCGCTCGCCGACGACCAGCCGTGGGCGGATCAACGCCAGTGGCGCACCCGCAGCCACGTCGGCACCGAAGGCGGCGTCACCGTGGTCGACCTGCACGACCTCGGCGCCAAGCTCGCGCGGCGCGCGGTCCGCCAGGTGCTCACCGCGCGCCCCACCGCCGGCGCCGTGATCTTCGTGCACGGGCGGGGTCGCCACACCCTCGGAGCCGGGCCGGTGCTCAAGGGCGTCGTGACCTCCGAGCTGCGGCGCGCGACCGCCGAGGACGCAGGGGTGGTGCGCCCGCTCGGCGCTGCGCGAACGGCATGGATCGCCGACCCTGAGATCGCCCCTCGCAGCGTTCGCGGTGGCATGGGCCTGGGGGCGCGGGTGCTCCTGGCGCTGCTGGTGCTGGCACTCGTGGTCGCTGTCGCCCAGTCCCTGGGCCTGTTCGGCTGATCCTCGGGCCGCCGGCCGCCCGTCGGCGCGCGCGTCGACGTCGACCAGGACGGCCTGCTCGACCTGTTGTATGTGGACGAGCCCAAAGGGAGCCTCTGGGTCGTGACGCAGCGGACCGGCGTGGCGCGCCCGTTCTCGCCGTTGCCAGACAACGAGAACATCCTGGATGTCCGGGTGCTCGACGAGCCCGAAGAGACGCCCATCCTGGTCGTGTCGCGGCGGACGGGACACCCGTCCGCTCTGACGGGGACGACGCGCATCTTCCGGCTCCACCAACGCCGACGACCTCGAGCTGTTGTGGAAGGCCACAGGCCGTCGGCGACCAGGACGGGGCCGGACACGCCGACCTGCTCCTCGGCATCGGCACGTACGCCCTGGCGCTACATCTCGGCTCTCCCGCTGGCGTCGTCCGCCACGCTGTGAGGATCCTGGACCAGTCCCACGTGCCGTGTGCCGGCGCAGCACCCATCCAGGCGATCGACTTGGGCCAAGGGGTCATGGCCATCGCGCTTGGCGACAACGGCTGGCTCGAGGTCGCCCCTGGCAAGGTGTACACCGTTCAGAATGCTGCGTTTCAGGATGCCACTGTCGGCCCGCTCGTCGTCGTGGAGGAGGAGGAACCGTTCTACAGCCCCGTCACCACTCGGGCAGCGGGCCCGACCGCAGCGGACGGCATCGCGGTGGTCGGTGACACCCATGCGCACTGGTTCGGCTGGATGCGGCTGCAGTCTCGATGCGCCGACCCGGCCGCCGGCCCCTTGGATGTTGATCTCCGCCCTGGGCGCACTGACGTTCCTGCGCCGGCGCACGTAGGGCCCGCTCCGGCGGCATCCAGCGCCGCTGAGAGGGCGACGCGCAGCACCTCCTCGGTGCAGCGCGTTTGTTATTGGACGCTCCACAAGGGATAGTCCAACAACAAACGCTGCAATCGGATGCGCTGCACGCCCGACGACTGCGTCGTCGAGTTCTCGGGATAGCTCGCTATCCCCTTGACTCTCCTCCTTGCCCTCGCACGAGCAGCACCTCCTCGGTGCAGCGCGTTTGTTATTGGACGCTCCCTAACGGCGACCCGTCACCGCAGCCGGGCGGATCGGGACGAAGCGATCGGACGGCAGCGGCGGCGTGGTGCCATGTTCCAGCTCCGCGACCCGGTCCGCCGCGTGGACCAGCCGCTGGCACAGGGCGCGCAGCACCGCGAGACGCAGCACCGAGCCCGCCGAGTCCGACGCGGTCGCCAGCTCGGCCCACCGCAGCTTATCGAGCGTGAGCAGCGCCGTGGGTTCGGCCGCCACCACCGACGCCCAGCCGCCGTCGTCCCGCAACACCTGGTGGGCGCCGAACAGCCGCCCGGGACCCAGGCTCGCGTGGCGGACGACGCGGTTCTGCCCGGCGACCGACAGCACGTCGACCGCGCCGCTGACCACCACATAGAGCAGCGACCCCGGCTCCCCCTCCGTGATCACCATCTCCCCCGCCTCAGCGCGCAGCCCACGGAAATGCGGCGCCAGGTCGGCGAGGACCTCTTCCGTCGCGTCGGCAAAGGCGGGCGAGCGGGACAGCGCGGCGAGCGCTGCGACGCGCGCGGGACGAACCGCGCCGCCAGCGACCAGGGCCCTGAGGCGAGAGAGCGGACCCGGATCGGCCACGACCTGCTCCACGGGCTGTACGGGCAGACTCCGCGCCAGCCGCTCGGCGGTGCGCCCCAGGGCCTCCAGAAAGTGCGCCAGCGACCACTCCTCGATGGCCAGCGACACCAGGCTGCCGCGCTCGCGGAGCGCCTGGTACCCCGCCAGATCGAGCACCATGAGCCGACACTCAGCGCCGGTGAACAGCGTGGTGGGCCACACCCCATCGCCGAACAGCGTCGTCAGACCCAGGACCTCGCCGCTGAACACGCGGCGCTGCTCGTCGCCGCGGAACGCGCGCAAGGCCCCGCGGAGCAGCACCACAGCGGCAGGGTAGGCGTCGCCCTGGCGGATCAGGGTCTCGCCGGCGTGCACGTCGATCACGTCAAAGGTGTCGAGGTCGCGCTGCAGCGCTGGGATGTGCAGGCCGTCGAACATCTGCGGCAGCGTCTCGAGCCCGTCGCCGAGCAGCGGCCGCCCGACCGGCACCAGCGGCGGTGGCGTGTCGAGGTCCTCGTTTCGGTCGACGGAGACCGGCGTGGCCTCCCACTCGATCTCCCAGCTATCCTCGCGGGACTGGCCGGTCTCGGTGAACCGCAGCGACGCGCCGTCCACAACGTGGATCTTCGACAGCAGGGCACGATCGGAGGGCGGCTCGCTCACGCGGCCCCTTTAGTGTGCGTTGGGCCGAACGCCGACCACCTACAGAGACATCGGACGACGCCTCTGGACCCCGCGGCGCGCCGTGCTCGCAGTGCTGCTTGACCGCGTCCATGTCGCCCTCGACCGCCCGCTGCAGCATGCCGCGGATGAGGCGGTTCATCGCGCGCGCAGTCCAGCGGGTGGTCCGCGCCTCCATCTGCAGCGTGAGCTCCGTCTGGCCACCCACCTCGGCAACGGTGAACAGCGTGTCCCACACCGTACCGTGGAGCTCGGGCGTGACCATCCGTACGCGCTCGCCCGCGACCCACTCGGCGATCTCGAGCTCGGTGACGTTGGGCTTGCCGTTCATCAGCCGCGTCTCGCTGAAGCGGGTGCCCGCTCCTTCGCGCTGCTCGGTCAGAAAGTCGATGGCGACGATCTTGGAAGGGTTGGTCTTCAGAAAATTCTCGGGCGTGGCGATGGCCGAGAACACCCGGTCGATCGGGGCAGCGATCCGTCGGGTCGCGCGGGTGATGCTCATGACTGCGAGTCGGGGTCCGCGCGGCGCGACCGTCCGGCACCGAGCAGGAGCAGCACCCCGAGACCCGCGACCAGCGCGCTGGGTGCTCCCGTGGTCGTGCACCCGAGCCCGAGCTTCGGCTCCACGCAGCGATCGGCCACCACACACGTGCCCACGTCGCAGCTCCCGCCGCCACTGCAGGTGCCGGTCACCTCGATGTAGGTGTACGTGCAGTCGTCGTTGCTGCTGCTGTTGCCGCCGCACGTACGCTCCTCCTCCAGCACGCACAGGGACGTCGAACTGCACTGGCGATCGTCGTCGCAGGTGTCCTCGCAGACCGGCTCTGTCGTGCAGTACTGGCCGCCGTGGTCCGAGGTGCCGCGCGCACCCGCTGGGCAGCCCTCGGCGGGGGGACCAACGGCATCCGCGTGCGCGACCGCACCCAGCAACATCAGCGTGATCATGGAGTTCTCCTCGCCCCGCCCTCCATAGTACATCGGCGTGCGTGGCTCCGCCGAAGACCTGCGGCGCGCGTGTGGGTCGAGGTGGACAGCCACCGGGCGATGGCGGACGACCCGGCATCGGCCCCCACCGCAGCGACCACGGGACAGCTCGGGTCGACCACGCCGAGCCGCCGTCGATGTGCGAGCTCGTCCGCCCACCCGGTGGCCTCCTCCGCGAGCAGCCGGTCCCGGCAGCCGGACCCGGGGTCCACCTGCGCGGCGTGGTGCTCCAGGTGGCGGACGCGCGCGGCGAGCAGCCGATCGTCGGCGGTCGCATGCAGGTGGAGCCGGCCCGCCGGATCGCGGACGCCGAGCTCGGGCACGACACCGAAGCACAGCGGATCAGAGACGGGATGCCCCACCAGCGCCTGCAGCGTCCGCGCCCGCTGCGGGTCCAAGGCGGTGCCCGGAGGGCAGGCCGGCTCGACCCGGCACGCGACCACACCGAGCATCAGCCGAGCTGCGACGACCACCACAGCCAGCCCAACCCCACGCCGAACGACAGCGCGTTCGCGACCGCTGAGACCACCAGGGCGCCACGCCGCGAGGCGCCCAGCCACTGCACGAACACCACCGCCTCTGCCAGCCACGCGCCCACCTCGACCAGCCCCGCCCGCGCCCACCAGCCGCCGACCAACGGCTGCAACACCAGCATCCCGTGCCATACCACGGGGTGGGACAGCAGCGTCGCGGCCGCGCCGACCGCGACGACGCGCCACAGGTGTGCACCGGGACGGTGGACCCGCATCAGCGCCACGACACACGGCACCTCGAGCGCCAGGGACAGGGCGAGCGCTTGTCCCTGGGTCACGCCGCTCCCACGCGTCGCGCGGCGAGCACGAGCATCGGCAGCTCGACCCAGGCGTGGACGGCCGCGAACACGGCATACACGCTACGTGCCATGCGAAAGTCGGTCAGGTAGCCGGCGAACCACACCGCGCTGCCTGCGACGACCAGGGCGGCGAACACGCCGGCCGGCACGGCGGTGAGCGGTCCCACGGGGTGGGCGCGCATCCAGCGGGGCATCACCCCAAGCACCGCGAGGTAGTGGATACACTGGGCGAACGCGACGGCCGAGAACAACCGGACCGCCCAGTCGAAGCCGTGCCACCCGGACGGCAGGACCACCCCGAGGTGCCCGGACAGCGCGCCGGTGGGCAGGATGGTCAAGTCGGTGAGGCCCCAGCCCTGGGTCATCGCGTGGAGCGGCCCCGCGGCCAGGAGCAGGGGGATCCCACCGAACGCGAGCAGGCCCCACGCCCCCCAGCGTCGCCGCTCGGAAGCCGGTGCCGCCTCGCCCACCAGCCCGATCGGGGTCCAGTTGTGGAGCACCGCCAAGACCAGCATCGTGCCGACCGGAGACACTGCGGCACCGAGACCGATGAGCCCGCCTCCTACCACCGCGAGTCGGCTCGCGACCCCGGCCTTCAGCCCGAGGTCGACCAGGACGCTGGCGGTGAGCAGCGCCACGACCCCGAGCTCGAGCTGCAGGCGGAGCACGGGGTCGATGAGCGCGGTGAACGCTGCGAGCCGGAGGAGCACGACGGCGACCAACAGCGCGGCCAGGCCGCGGATCAACGACCGGGACAGGCGGGGCCCGTACCGGGACTCCACGAACCGCAGCTCCACTGCGACGTGGGCGAGGCCGAACACCGCGAGCGAGAGGCTGTAGGTGAGCAGCGGAGCGGCGGCAGCGACCACGGCGAGCACCGCGAGCGCGAAGACTGCGAGCACCGGACCGGCAAGGTGAATCTCGTCCTCCCCTCGCGTCCAGGGATATCACCACGACCGGTCGACGCGCTCGGTTGACGCGCCCAACTCCGCTGGGCAACCATGGGGAGCGGGCCCGCCACACTGGAGAGCACCATGTTCACGATGATCGCGCCCTGGTTGCTGGGCGCACCGCCCGCCCTCGCCCACATTGGGCTCGACGAGCCGGTCGCCCGGTACGAAGACCAGAAGAACCCGCCATGCGGGGCTGACAACGACGAGCGGACCACCAACATGTCGGTCTTCGCGCCCGGGCAGACCATCACGGTCTCGTGGCGGGAGACGATCGACCACCCGTCGCACTACCGCATCAGCTTCGACGACGACGGCACCGACGACTTCGTCGATCCCGCTGAGATGCAGGAGTACTACAGCGCCCCCTCCGTGCTGCTCGACGAGATCGAGGACACTCCGGGGGGCGGCTTCTCGGTGGACGTCACCCTGCCGGACGTGGAGTGCGACAACTGCACGCTGCAGGTGATCCAGGTGATGTACGACAAGCCTCCGTACACGATCCCCGGCAACGACATCTACTACCAGTGCGCCGACCTGGTGCTGCGCGCCGGGGCGGTGCCCATCGACCCGATAGACCCGATGGACCCGATGGACCCCTTCGTCGACAACGAGGAGTGCGGCTGTGCCTCAGCACCGGGCGGCGTCCCCTCGGCGCTGGTGCTCACCGCCGCGCTCCTGATGCGTCGGCGGTCGCGCGGCGAGCCGTGCTTCCCCTCGACGGGCACGAGCGCGTCCGCTCCATCCGGCTGATCGACGACGTTGAGCTCCTGGACGATGCGGCCGCAGCGTGGTCGCCGACCCGTTCTATTCGGTCGCGGGGGCTTCGGCAGGAGCCTCGGCCTCTTCCATCACCGCGTCTTCCGCATCCGCAACCACGCCCTCTTCGGTCGCGCAGCCCACGAGCAGCCACGCCAACACCCACGTCTTGGTTCGCATCGGACCCTGCAGCTCCGGACACGGGGAGCCGCATCCCTATGGGGCGGCCGGGATGCTACCACGAGCGCCGAATGTCCCATCAGCTCCCCGCAACGTGGGGCGACGAGCCGGCCCCGCATGCTAGGCGCCTGGCTGCTCGGCGTCGTCCAGGTACGCCTGCAGCGGGCACGCGTGTCCGTGGTCGCCGGCGAGCGTGACCGCAGACGCGATCGCCCGGTTCATCGCAGCGAACCATCCCGGCTCGGTCGGGAAGATCTTGTCGGGGCCCAGGGCGTCGACCACGCCGCCGATCTGCAGGATCTCCATCGCGCGTGACCGCATTCCCACCAAGATCAGGTGTTGGCCGCGCTCAGCCATGCGCTCAGCGGCCCCGCGCAGCATCCCCGCCGTCGTCGCATCGACGCCCTGCGAGCGCTTCATCCTCAGGATGACCACCCGGACTGCTGGGTCGGCGGTCGCCTCGTTCAGCGCCGCCTCGAGAATGGGCGCAGCGGCGAAGAACAGCTGGCCCTCCACGTGGAGGATGCGCACCGCCGGGCAGCTCGGGTCGGCGGCGTCGCGCTTCGCCTCGCGCAGCAGACCGTCCTCGAGCACAAGCCGCCGCAGGGTGAGGTGCCGCACGCGGCGAAGGAACATCCCGATGCTGATGGCGACCCCGAGCAGGATCGCCTGGTCGAGCGGAAGCACCCAGGTGCCGATCAGTGTGCCCGCAAACGCGAGCAGGTCGCCGCGACGGCCGCCCGAGACGACGCGCCGGATCTGCTCGAGGTCCACCAGATCGACCGCCACGACCAGCAGCAGGCCGGCCAGAGCCGAGATGGGGGTGTGGTCGACCACCGGCCCGAGGACAGCCAGGACCCCGAGCATCGCGACGCCGCTGAGCGCTGCGGACGCGCGCGACGTCGCTCCCGCGCTGTAATTGAGCGCCGAGCGCGAGAGGCTGCCTGAGGTGGGGTAGCCCCCGAAGAACGCGGCCGCGACGTTGGCGAGCCCCTGGCCGAGGAAGTCGCGGTCCAGGTCGATGGGCTCGCCCGTCTTGGCCGCGAGCGTGCGCGCCACCGAGGAGCTCTCTACCAAGGACAGCACCGTGGCCGCGATGGCCACCGGCACCAGCGCCCGCGCCAGCTCCAGGTTCATCGGCGGAAGGGTCAGCGGTGGCAACCCCACGGGGATCGACGCCAGATCGGCGATGCGCGCGACGCCGAGCGCTCCGAAGTCCGCAGCCCACGACGCGGCAGTTGCCAGCGACAGCATCACGACGGCGCCAGGCAGCCGCGGGAGCCCCCACCGCAGCGCCACGATCCCCGCCGCGACGGCCAGTCCCGTCCCGATCGACCACGGGTCGGCCACCAGGTGCCGCCACTGCCCGACCCCGATCAGCACCCCCGCGCCGGTGATGTACCCGAGGACGACCGGGCCGCTGATGTAGTTCACCAGCACCCCGAGGCGCAGCAGCCCCGCGCCCACCTGCAGGAGCCCGACCAACAGCGCCAGGAGCAGCGCCGCTTGCACAGGCGGCACGCCGAGCTGACCGACCGCCATCGCGCCCACGAGCAGCGACAGCGCGTTGGTGGGACCCGTCACCACGAACCGCGACGAGCGCGCGACCGCCCCGACGATGACGGGGATCGCGGCAGCGTACAGCCCGGCCGCAGGCGGCAGGCCCGCGATCAGCGCGTACGCGACCCCCTGCGGGACCGCCATGAATGTGACCGCGACCGCAGCGACGACGTCGGCCTGCCACGCGGCACGAGAGGGAAGCTCCATGCGCCCCACCATGCAACGGATGTGCCTCCCGTGCACGGCCCATCTCTGGGATCCCTGGTCTCAATATCGCTCTTCTTGACCGACCCGGTTGAGACGAAGCGCTCCCAGTGCCCCTCAGGGGCACGGCGGAGCGCCCATCCGGTGACGTGGCACGGCCGTTGCTCTATGGTGCGGGCATGAACTACGGCTTCGTCATCGACACGCGCAGCTGCATCGGCTGCCACGCCTGTTCGACCGCGTGCAAGTCCGAGAACCAGGTGCCCCTCGGCGTGAACCGCACCTGGGTCAAGTCGGTGGAGACCGGGCGCTATCCCGACGTCACGCGGTCGTTCCAGGTCACGCGGTGCAACCACTGCAGCAACCCGCCGTGCGTGCGGAGCTGCCCGGTCACTGCGATGTACCAGCGCGACGACGGGATCGTGGAGTTCGACCCGGACGTGTGCATCGGCTGCAAGGCCTGCCTGCAGGCCTGCCCGTACGACGCCATCCACATGGACCCGGACTCCAAGACGGCCTCGAAGTGCCACTTCTGCAGCCACCGCATCGAGGTGGGCCTCGAGCCGGCCTGCGTCGTCGTGTGCCCCGAGCACGCCATCCTCGCGGGCGACATGGACGACCCGTCCTCCGAGATCGCCCGGGTGCTGGCCACCCACTCGGTGACCGTCCGCAAGCCTGAGCAGGGCACGAGCCCCAAGCTGTTCTACATCCAGGGCAGCGAGCTGGCGCTGCACCCCAGCGCCACCGCGCACCAGGACGAGTTCATGTGCAGCGACGTGCGCCGCGAGGACCACGGCGCCTTGCTGAACGGCGACCCCGCGCCGCCGCCACCCCCCGCGCAGCCGCTGTCGCAGGCGCGATCCGGTGTCGCCATCCGAGCCCCGCAGCCGCAGGGAGTTCCGTCCGACGGCCCCGTGCAGCTGGCCGGGCGCGCCGCCGGCCAGATGGTTCAGGTGGGCTGGAACGCTCAGCACGACATCCCGTGGCACTGGCCCATCCCGGCCTACCTGGTCACCAAGGCGCTCGCCGGGGGCCTCGGGCTCGTCGCCGTCGCCCACCTCGACGCCCCCGCGTCGTTCCGGATCGGGCTGCTCGGCCTCGCGCTGCTGATGCTCGCCATCACCACCGGGCTGCTGCTGTACGACCTCGAGCGGCCGGAGCGGTTCCTGTACCTGCTCACCCGCCCTCAGTGGCGCAGCTGGGTCGCCCGCGCTGCCTGGATCCTCACCAGCTTCACCGCCGTCTGCGCGCTGTGGCTGGGCGCCGAGCTGTTCGGGGTCGACCCCCTCGTGCCTTCGATGGCCGTGCTCACGGTCCCGCTCGCCACGCTCACGGGGATCTACACCGCGTTCCTGTTCGCCCAGGCCGAGGGCCGCGACTTCTGGCAGAGCCAGGCAACGCCCATTCACATGGGGCTGCAGACCCTGTACCTGGGGGCGCTGGGCGGCGCCGGCATCGCGTCGGTGGTCGGGCTGGACCCCGACGTCCTGCTCCGCGTGGCCGTGGTCACCCTCATCGCGTCGGGGCTGACCCTGCTCCTCGGGGAGTTCGGGACCACGCGCCCGGGCGAGACCGCTGCCCGGGTCCAGCACGACATCCAGTGGGGCCGGTGGCGGCGCCACTTCTGGCTCGGCGGAATCGGCCTGGGTCACATGGTGCCGCTCGCGCTGCTGATCCCGATGAGCGGCTGGCTCGCGTGGCCCGCCCTGCTGGCCGCAGGCGCCGGCATGTTCCTGTACGAGCTCGCGTTTGTCATGGCCCCGCAGCAGGTGCCCAACAGCTAGGAAGGTCCATGGCGCTGTCGGAACGTCTCTCAGCACTGATCGGGGCCATGATCAAGGCCCCGCCGCACCCCAGCGACCTGCTCCAGGCGCGTGGCCCGGGTCCCACCAACGACGCCGGGGTGCGCCCGCCCACATTCGGCACCGCCCCCCGCGCGCCGGTCGCGATGACCACTGTGCAGCACCCCGACGGCCGGATGTCGCAGTACCCGCCCCCGGAGCTGTGGGACGACTGGGTCGAGTATGACGGCAAGTCCTGGCCCCGCCGGGTCGCGCGGCACTACAGCCTCGTGCCCACGATCTGCTTCAACTGCGAGTCCGGGTGTGGGCTGCTCGCCTACGTCGACAAGCAGACATTCGAGATCCGCAAGTTCGAGGGCAACCCAAAGCACCCCGGAAGCCGAGGTCGCAACTGCGCCAAGGGCCCGGCCACCCACAACCAGACCTACGACCCCGAGCGCATCCTGTACCCGCTCAAGCGCGTCGGCGAGCGCGGTGAGGGCAAGTGGCGGCGGGTGAGCTGGGACGAAGCGGTGGCCGACATCGGCACGAAGATGCGGGCCTCTCGCGAGAAGCGCCGCGACGGCATCATGTACCACGTGGGCCGACCCGGAGAGGACCACTACACCAACCGGATCATCCAGGCGTGGGGCGTGGATGGGCACAACTCGCACACCAACATCTGCTCGGCGAGCAGCCGGCTCGGGTACTACCTGTGGGCCGGGTTCGACCGACCGAGCCCCGACTACGCCAACGCGCGCTGCATCCTGCTGATCAGCAGCCACCTCGAGACGGGCCACTACTTCAACCCGCACGCGCAGCGGATCATGGAGGCGATGCACAAGGGCGCGAAGCTGGTCACACTGGACCCGCGCCTGTCCAACACCGCAGCCAAGTCCGACGTCTGGCTGCCCACGTGGCCCGGGTCCGAGGGCGAGGTGTTGCTCGCGATCGCGAACCACCTGCTGCAGACCGACACCTGGAACAAGGAGTTCGTCCGGCGCTGGGTCAACTGGAAGAAGGTCCTCGAGGCGTTCGACGCGGGCAGCACGTTCGAGGACTTCGAGGTCTGGCTGAAGTCGACCTACGCGGAGTTCACGTTCGAGCGCGCCGCAGCGGCCGCTCAGGTCCCGGTGGACCGCATCGAGGCCGCCGCACAGGCGGTGGCGCTCGCGGGCGACCGGCTCGCCGCGCACAACTGGCGCGCCGCATCGATCGGCAACCGCGGCGGCTGGCAGATCGTGCGCTGCCTGTTTCTCCTCAACGTGCTCACGGGCAGCATCGGGACCCCGGGCGGCACCTCGGCCAACAGCTGGAACAAGTTCAAGCCCAAGCCGTACCGCGAGGCGCCGCCGATCAACGCCTGGAACGAGCTGCACCTGCCGCACGAATACCCGTTCGCGCACTTCGAGATGAGCTTCCTGCTCCCACACTTCCTCAAGGAAGGCCGCGGCGAGATCGACGTGTACTTCACCCGCGTGTACAACCCGCTGTGGATCAACCCGGACGGGTTCACCTGGTACGAGGTGCTGCGCGACGAGCAGAAGATGAAGCTGCACGTGGCGCTCACGCCCACCTGGAACGAGTCTGCGTGGTTCGCCGACTACGTGCTGCCCATGGGCATCTCAGGGGAGCGGCACGACCTGATGAGTCAGGAGACGCACTCCGGCCAGTGGATCGGGTTCCGTCAGCCCGTGCGCCGGGTCGCCATGGAGCGCGCCGGCAAGACGGTCGAGCACACCTGGGAGGCCAACCCGGGCGAGGTGTGGGAGGAGAACGAGTTCTGGGTCGCGGTGACCTGGGCGATGGACCCCGATGGGTCGCTCGGGATCCGCGAGTACGTCGAGAGCCCGCACCGCGCCGGCGAGCCGATCACCCAGGACGAGTACTGGGCGTGGATCTTCGACCACAGCGTCCCGGGTCTGCCGCAGGCCGCCGAGGCCGAGGAGCTCACGCCGCTGCAGTACATGCGCAAGTACGGCTGCTTCGAGGTGGTCGCCGAGAACTACCTGCCGTACGAGCAGCCCGTGAGTGAAGGCGGTGTCGAGGTGGACGGACAGCGGCGCAAGGGCTTTGACACGCCCAGCGGCAAGCTCGAGATGTTCTCCCCCACGATGCACGACTGGGGCTGGCCCGAGCAGGACTACACCATCCCGTGGCCCCTGGAGAGCCACGTCGCGCCCGCGGCGATCGACCGGGACGCCGGCGAGATGCTGCTGCTGCCGAACTTCCGCCTGCCCACGCTGATCCACACCCGTTCGGCCAACGCCAAGTGGCTGTACGAGATCAGCCACAACAACCCGGTGTGGATGCACCCCAGCGACGCGGAGCGGCTGGCGATGACCACCGGCGACCTGGTCCGGGTCGAGACGCGGATCGGCTGGTTCATCGACAAGGTGTGGGTCACCGAGGGCATCAAGCCCGGGGTCATCGCGATGTCGCACCACCTGGGGCGCTGGCGGCTCAAGCCCGACCAGGGGGTCAGCCGCGGGGCCAGCGCGGTGGCGGACATCTCGACGGACCGCACCAAGCACCGCCTCAAGTTCACGTCCGGCGCGGGCGCGTGGGAGAGCTCGGACCCGGACACCGCGCGGATCTGGTGGGAGAACGTCGGCGTGCACCAGAACCTCACGCATTGTGTGCAGCCCGACCCGATCAGTGGCGCCCACTGCTGGCTGCAGAAGGCGGTCAGCGTGCGCAAGGCCACCGCGAACGAGCACTACGGCGACGTGTATGTCGACACGGAGCGCTCGATGGCGGTGTACCGTGAGTGGCTCGCCCTCACGCGCTCGGCGGTCGACCACAGCCCGGACGGGACCCGGCGACCCCGGTGGCTCAAGCGTCCGCTCAAGCCGGTGGTCGCGGCCTACCAGCTCCCCGAGAAGCCGTGGGGCCGGTAGCGGGCGCGCTCGCGCGGATCGGCGCCATCCTCCACCGCGGCGTCCAAGACCGTGACGTGCCCTGGCTCTCAGCGGCGGCCGACCTGTGCGCGCACCTGGACGCGCTGCCGACGGCGGGCGAGCGCGACGCCGAGCACCAGCGGATCATCGGGCACGGGGTGTTCGCGTGGGAGCCCGTGTTCCTGCGAGCCGACGCACTGCGCACCGAGGTCCCCGCGGCAGAGGCGTGGGCGGAGCGCGCGGGGCTGCCGACCGCCGAGGCGGGAAGCCTGGGTCGACAGCTCGAGATCCACGCCGCCCTGCGGGACCCGGCGTTCACGGCGGCCCACGTGGGGCGGTGGGCGGTGCCGGCGCTGCTGGCGATTCGGACCCAGGACAGCCCGCTGTACGCGGCGCTGGCCGACACGGCGCTGGAGCTGGGCGGGCACACCCTGGTCGCGCCGCCGGAGCTCCCGGAGGTCCCCGCCATCCTGGACGACCCGAAGACGGGCCTGCGACGGATCGCAGAGCACGTGCTGATCCCGGCTCTCTCGGGGTGGTTCCTGTCCCGCGACGACCTGCGCCAGCTGGCGACGGCGGTGGCGCTGCCGTGCGGGTTTGGGACCCGGTCGCAGATGCTCACAGCGCTGCTGGCGGCGGGTGCGGAGCACGGCGCGCTGTCCGCGGTCACCGGTGCGATGGTGGAGCGGGCAGCAGGGCTGCGGGGCCGGATGGACGAGCTGGGCGCGACGGCGTGGTCGGAGCGGCTGGCGGGCACCGAGGCGCTGCTGACCCGAATCGGCGCGGCGGCGGATCCGGGTGCTGATCCGGAGACGCCGTCGCCGGGCTAGGCGCCCCGCTTGACGAACTGCAGCAGCGCGTTGTCGGTGGGGTCGTGGGCCTGCGTGACCGTGCCCGCCGTGCGGGTGAACCCGTGCCCCTCCAGCAGCGCCGTCCACCCGACGACCGACCGAAAGTGTCGCCGCTGACCCGCGTTGTCGTCCCACGACAGGCCGACGCCCACGTTGAACACGTCGTGGGCAAGCGCCACGAAGGCGTCCATCTCCGGGTCCACCACGTCGTGCTCCCGCACCAGCAGCCGCCCTCCGGGTCGCAGCGCACGGCGCAGGGAGGAGACGAAGTCGCCGAGCTTGTCGGGCGGGCAGTGGTGAAAGCCGATGAAGTTGCAGACCACGTCGAGGCTGGCGTCGGGGACCGCCGCGGCGCCGACGGGGTCGTAGACGCCCATCGGAACGAAGGCGCCCAGCTTGCGCGGCGTCCCGCGCTCGATGACGTCGACCGGGCCGAAGCTCGGGGAGGTGTCGTTGAGCACGTACAGCGGTCCCACGAGCTCGACGCGCTGGCCGAGCGAGCGCACGTACCGCCCAGTGGTGCCCATCTCGAGGTAGCCGTCGACGCGCGCGACGTCCTGCAGGTAGTGCGCGGCCTGGCGCGCCATCTCGGACTTCTGTTTCTTGAGCGCCGGGATGGCGTAGGTGAGCTCGGATGCGAACGGCTTGATGTCGGGTAGACCCGCGGCGATGCCGCGGTAGATCTCGGGGTCGGTCGCGTGTGCGTGCACCTGGTCGATGATCAGCTGGTGGAAGCGATCTTCGGGGAACAGGTGGAAGATGTTCTGCAGGAACAGGAAGAAGCGGTCGCGCAACGCCTGGTCGTCGTAGACACGGTGGAACGCGGAAGGAGGTGCGGCTCCGGCGTGCGCGGGGAGCGCGAGCGCGGCGGCGAGCCAGGTGAGGATGGTTCGGCGGGACGTCATGGTCTGGACTCCGTAACCGTGCGGGTGTTCGACAGTTCGCCGACGGGCTCCTCGGCAGGTTGGCCTGTGTCGCCCGCGACCCCTCCGGTTCACGCCTGCCGGATGGGCCTGCGCCGCGCGCACCACGAGGCCGGCAAGAGGGCCGTCAGTAGTCGTACAGGTGCTCGATGGTGACCCCGGCGTCGACCAGCGCGGGAAGCACCTCGTGCAGGCGCCCCACCGCCACCTCCAGCGCGATCCGGTCCGTGCCCGGTTGCGTGAGGATCGGCCAGCGAACGATCACGTCGCCCCACAGCCGCGCCCCGTCCCAGTCGTGGTCCGCGATCACCTGGACGAGCAACGTCTGCCCGCCCGCGATCTGGACGAACTCGGTCCCCTGCGCGGCGAGCGCGGGGACCGCAGTGGTGAACGGCTCGTAGCGCGGCACTGAGATGAGCTGGTGCCCGCCCCCGAGGTCCTCGACGAGCGTCACGCCCTCGACGGCATCCGGCGACGCGCCATGCGGGAGGACCCAGGCCAGCACGGTCTCGGCCTCGGTGCCGTACGCGGCGGCCGAGGCGCCCCCCATCGCGCGGCCCCAGAGTCCCTTCGCGAACAGCTCGGTCCAGATGGTCAGCGTGCGCTCGAGGGACCGCACCGACCAATCTCCCCGTGGCATCGCGCGCCTCCGCTCCCCATACGGGAAGGCAAACCAGGGCGTGTGGTGCAGGAACGCGCCGTAGTCGGTTGCGACCTGCGCAGAGAAGCGGTCCTCGGCGCTGGTCCGCCACCCGTCGCCCGACGCCCACTCGGTGAACCGGCCCACCGTGTTCTCCCACAGCCCCTTCACCGCGTACTCGAGGGTGTAGCTCACGCCGATGACAGCGATCATGCCGTGATACCCCCGGCTGGCGTACTCGCTGTCGCGCAGCCGCCCGCGCACGTGTCCGTACAGCGTCCAGAACTGTTCGATCGACGCGAAGTACGGAAAGGCGCTCGGCGGCTGGGTCTGCAGGTGGGCGCCGAGCTCGTCGGCGCTGTACACAATGGCCCACTCCGGCAGCGTGAGGAAGGTCTGGTCCGAAGGGCGCAGCCAGCCGTCCCGCTCCGACAGCCGCTTCGCGATCGCACCGCGCTGGGCGCTGTCGTCCGCCGCCTGAGCCGGGGGCAGGTAGCGGTCCCACAGCTTGTTTCGCAGCTTGTAGGTAGGGTCGAACGCCGCCTTGAGGTCGAACAGGTGCTGAGACCCAGGATACCCCTGTCGGAACTGCCCCGGTGTCGCGTGGGGCTGGTATGGCAGGTACCACACGCCGCCCACTTCGAGCAGCGCGTCCGCCATCTCGCGTGTCCAGACGCCCACTTCGGTCTGCTCAGCCGCAGAGGTTCCCTGCTTGTAGTAGATGACAAAGGCGAACACGTCTTCAGGCGCCCAGGTCAGAAGTGTGTCCGGGTCCGCTGACGCGTGGCGGATCGACACGTTGACCACGTTGACCTCAAACCGCGTGAAGATCTCAGCCATTCGCGGCACGAACGCGTCGAACTGGTCCACCGGGACAAAGTACTCCTGAAGGACGTAGGTGCTCTTCTTGCGCGAAGCGGGCTCGAGCCCGTACACGTCGTACGACGCCTCGTAGTTGCGCCACACGACAGGGTTGTCGGCGAGCCGGAGTCGATCGATGACCTCCTCGCGCACCTGCTTGCCCAGCGGCGCCTCTGAGACCCACCAGTAGGTGAACCGGTCGACCGCCGTGCTGTGTCCCATCGACTGCAGGCGGTCCTCGACGGTGACCTCCCGGTCCGTGGACGAGTAGACAATCGCGACCAGATCGTTGTAGTCGGGCGGGTACACGTCGGCGTTGAACATCACCGCGGACTCCGAGGGCCGGACCTCGGACGCGAACCAGCCCGTGAAGTCCTCCACCGGCATGCGCTCGAACGAGCGCTCCAGGGGCTCGTTGACCGCGAGATCGAGGGTGACCTCGGTGATGACCCCGAGCGCGCCGTAGCCCCCGATGGCACCGTGGAACAGCTCGGGCGCGTGAGTCCGGCTCACTTCGAGCGTCTCGCCGTTCGGCAGCACCAGCAGCAGGCTGCGGACGCTGTGCGCGACGGGGCCGTGGTTCACGTAGCGGCCGTGCGCGTTGACCGACAGCGAGCCGCCCACCGTGAAGTTCGCGTAAGACTGCATGATCTTCACGGACAGGTCGTGCCCGTCGATCGCCTCCTGGATCTTGCGCCAGGTGATGCCGGCCTCGACCCGGATGGTGCGGGCAACGGGGTCGAGCTGCAGCACGTCGTCCAGAGTCCGCAGGTCGACGAACAGCGTGTCGTCCGTCGCGATCTGCCCGCCCATGCTGAACCGACCGCCGCCGAGGGAGACGGGGCCATCGTGGGCTGCGAGCAAGGCCGCGACCTCCAGGGTGCTCCGCGGGGCGACGACCCGCTCCACATCGACCCGGACAAGCTGGGTCACGTCGCGCACGACACGCTCGGGCACAACCCCCCGGGGTCGGGCCAGGACCACGACGGCGAGCACCGCCACCACAAGCGCACCGCCGATCGCCGCGAGCGCGCGGGCGAGGAACGATCGCCAACTCATCGTGACCTCCGGGCGCGCGGTCAGTGTGCCATGCGGGACCCGCCGCAGCCAAGGGCTACGGCAGCAGCCGGCTGGCCTCACGGCGGGACAGACTGCTCAGCCGATCCGTGTGGGCTGTGACGAAGGCGCGCACCGCCTCGGGGTCGGTCTTGCTGTACTCCCGCAGCGCCCAGCCGATGGCCTTGCAGATGAAGAAGTCGGGGTGCGACGCCTGCCGCTCGCAGGAGTCGAACAGGCGCCGCGCGTCGGTGTGCTCGCGGAGCCTGAGCTGGTGCAGCAGGGCCGCCCGAGCCACCCAGAGATCGTCCAGGTGACCGGCGTCGAGGCGTCCCGTTGACCGCCGCAGCAGGTCGCAGCCAACGTACTGGAGCTCCCGCTCGGGCTCCGACCACAGTGCCGCCGCGGCATCGAGCACAGCACCGCCGCCTTGCCGACGGAGGCTCGCCAGGAAGGGACGCTGGGCCTGCTTGCGCGCGGGGGAGCCGACTCCGAGGAAGTGGAACCGGTGCTTGATGTAGGCGGCCATCCCGGGCGCGCGCGCGGGATCAGCGACGGCCTCCAGCGCTCTGCGCAGTGCCGTCACGGCACCCTCCCCACGGAAGACGCGGAACGAACCGCCGTACAGTACAGTACGTGACGATGCCGTCCTCCGACAACACAGCGTACAACCGGACTCCGAAGAGCGACAGTCCGCACAGAGGCTGTTGTGCAGGCACCGTCGCCGACGGGCAGCAGGTGCGGGGGCGTTCGCGTGGAACGGCCCGGTGTAAGGGATCGTCCACCGCACTGGAACCACGTTGCTCGGAGGTCTGATGTCGCTCGGCGGTAGCCTACTGATCGTGCTCCTGCTCGGTGTCGCCGGCGTGGTCGGTGCGCAGCACCTGCTCGAGCGGAGGTCCCGCTCGCTCGAAGGCAGCGCGATCCCTCCGCTGCCACCAGCGCACGCTGCGCTCGGCGAAGCGTCCACGCTGCTCTGGTTCCACAGCCCCCGCTGCGGCCCGTGTCGCGCCATGAAGCCACACGTCTGGGAGCTGGTGGACGAAGGGACCGCTACTGTCGTCGACGTGACCCAGGACGCCGAGCTCGCGCGCGTGTTCGGGGTCATGGCCACCCCCACCACCATTCGCATCGCCGGCGGCCAGGTCCGCGCAGTGCGCACCGGCGTGCTGTCGGGCAAGGCGCTGCGCGCGATGCTGTGAGACCCGAAGGCCGCCGTGTCAGAACCGGCCACCCTGCCAGGTGGTTCCAGCCACGTAGCCGGCCACCATGTACAGCGGAATCTCCAGCCACATCCAGACGGGCCCCGGCAGGCTCATCATGTTCATCACGCCGCCGATCAGGGTCAGCAGAGCGACGACCATGGCCAGCAGGAGCGGTCGCGAGGCACCGAGCCGCGCGGCGATCCAGCCCCCTAGCAGCGCCTGGGAGAGGTGAGCGACCATGGGCAGCAGGAACGCGACCTGCGGCAGGCTGTCGACGTAGGCCCGCATCGCACGGGTGTCGTTGAACTCCAGGCCCTCAGGACCCGGAAACAGCTTCATGTTGAGCAGGATCAGCGCCATGTTGGCGGCCATCCCGACGACCATGCCCACGATCACTGCGATGATGCTGCGCACCATGTCTCTCCCCGTCACAAGCCGCTCAGCTTCCGTCCGCTTTGCACACACCGTCGATCCGACGAATCCACTCGGCCAGCAGCGTCACGCCGTCATCGTGCACGAGCGAGCGTCCGATGTCGGGCATCATCTCGCCGACCACGCTCGTCTGCAAGCGAAACCAGAGGATGGACTCCTCCGGCACGCCCGGGAGAATGTCGAAGGTGAAGCCCCCGGTGCCCGCACCGGCGCTGCCCGGCTTCTTGCATACACCCAGGTTGAAGGCGTCGTCGTTGTCGTAGTTGAGGAACAGCTGCGAGCTGCGGCCCTCGGTCCCCAGCGGGTTGTGGCAGTGGGCGCAGTTGACGTCGAGGTAGTCGCGCGCGGCGCTGTCGAGGGTTGCGTCGTCCAGCGTGGTGGGGTCGACCCCGACCAGCGTCAGCGCATCGGTGGCCGCGTCGACCTGATCGTCGGGCGGAAGTCCGTCCAGCAGACCGGCGGCTGCAAAGTCCGCCAGCTGCCCACCGACATTGAGGTTGCGCGCCGTGGGCCCGATCGGAACCGTGTGCCGCGCCTCCACCTTGCCCCGCTCGTGGCAGTCGACGCACTGGTTGCGCTGCGGGACCAGGTACGGGAACGTCAGCGGTTTGCCGTCGAAGCCGGTGACCGTGACTGGCCGCACCGTGCCGCTCGGCGCCTTGAACGCCTCGGTCTGCTCGTCGTTCCACAGGTACGGCCAGGTGTCCCAGCCGTCTTTCTCGAGGAACATCACCCGGGTCTCGATGAGGGTCAGCTCGTCAGTGGGGACGCGAAGGTCGGCCGGCAGCAGGAACGACTTCACGAGCACCGTGCCGAGCGGAAAGTCGAGGACGCCGGAGGCCGTGTAGCCAGCAGTCGTCCCCTCGGGCAGCGCAAACGCGCGCTCCTTGACCGCGTAGTCGCTGAACAGGGGCGTCGCGATCTGGTAGACCTGCACACCGGGCGCGTACGAGATGGTGGACCCGTCGAAGCCAAGCACCACCCCGAGCGCGCTCAGCGCATCGGGATCCAGCGGGGCCGGCGTGCCGGTGTCCGTGGGCATCGGGTCCACCGTTGAGGTGTCCTCGATGACCGGCGGAGTCCCCGAGTCGTCCGGGATGGGAGCCGGGGAACAGGCGCCGACGACCCACAGCATCGGCCACCTCACTGGTCGACCGAGTCCGGGCCGATCAGCGCCGGGCCCACGCAGTCGAACGGCGCGAAGGGCGCGGCCGGCTGGTACAGCATCTCGCTGATCCACACGTCGCCCCGCGGCCCGTACTGGTTGATGTCGGCGTCGATGGCCTCCAGGTCGATCGACATCAGGTTCACGCCCTCGTTGGCCACCACGCAGATGCGGTTGTCGTTGCTGTTCCCGACCGCGTCGGTGGCGCTGAACATGCTCTCGCCGATGGCGTCGTACAGCACGTTGCCCAGCGGCGGACCGCCCAGCGCGAGGTGCAGCAGTCCAAAGACGTTGGCGGGGTTGTCGGGGTCGTTGACGATGTCGAGGTACGGCGACGTCCCCGAGCCCGCGTGCGTGTTGTCGTGCACGTAGACATCGAAGGTCCGGAAGGTGTGGATGCCGTCCGCGTCCGCGAAGAGCTCAGCCTCGATGCCGCTGATGTCGCCGATGAGATCGGCGTTGGGGACGTACCAGGACGCCGGGTTGCCGTCGACGATGAAGCCCGACAACAGCGCGATGTCGGCGGTGTCGTTGGTGTCGAAGGTGTTGCCGGTGATCTCGATGCGGCGACTGGCCATCGCGAACGTGCCAGTGCCGGGCGGGATCAACGCCACGGTGGTGCCCGGCGAAGCGAAGTTCTCGCGGTTGTTGCGAACGATGGTGTTGTCGCGGATGAGCACGTCGCGACCCACGACCGGGTTGCCCGGCAGATCGAACACCACCAAGCCGCCGGTGTTGTCCTCGGCGTGGTTACCGTACACGTCGGCGAACTGGGTGTTCTCGATCTCGATGCCTGCCACGTTGCGCATCGCGGTGTTGTTGCGAACAATGGCGTGCTGACACTGCCCCACGTAGATGCCGGCGTCCGACGCGTTGTACGCCTCGGAGTCCTCCATCAGCACGTGGCTGACGCGCACCGGGTACAGCCCGTAGGCCCCGTTGGTGCTGTCGTTCTCGTTCTCCCAGTTGGCCTTGATGGCGCGGATGACGACGCCGTCGGACTCCTCGATCCGCAGCCCGTCCTTCTGCGCCTCGTGGATGGTGAAGCCCTCCACATGGACGTCGTCGCCGACGATGTCGACCCCGTTGGCCTGTGTCATCTGGGTGCTGAAGTCGAGGATCGTGACGTCGATACCCTGGCCGATCAGCGTGAACCCATCGGAGCCCCGAACCGTCACCTGGTTGTCGAGCACGTAGGTGCCCTCGGCGAGGACGATGGCGCTGTCGTCCTCGAGCGTGTTCACGGCGTCCTGCAGTGCGGCGCTGTCGCCGGCCGCGATCTCCACGCAGTTGGCGCGGTCGACCGAATCACAGGTGATCTCGGTGTCCGTGGGCTCCTTCGGGTCGATCGGGTCCGGCGTGGGGTCGACCACCAGCGTGGGGTCGGACGTCTTGTCCGGCTCGGGTGAGCAGCCGATGAGCGCAAGCGACAGCAACGCGACGGTGAGCCGAGCCATGGAGTCCTCCGTTCTGGCCGGAGTAGTGTATCCGGACGCGCCCCTCCTGGGAGAGCCGGAGACACCAATGGCGTCCACGCATTCCGACCCAGCCTTCCGCTCTGAGATGCTCGAGAGCATCCTCGACGAGGTCCGCCCGCTCACTGCAGAGGGCACGGTGGCCTCCTACATCCCGGCACTCGCCGCGATCTCGCACGAGCGCCTCGCCATCGCGGCGTGGACGCGGGAGCCCGGTCTGCTGCATCAACACCACGACCAGGTGGTGGGTGCCGGCGATGCCGACGTCAAGTTCTCGATCCAGTCGATGGCCAAGGTGTTCGGGCTGACGGTCGCGCTCCAGGCGGGCCTCGATGAAGAGCTCTGGGCGCGCAGCGGGCGCGAGCCCTCAGGCGACCCCTTCAACTCGATGGTCTTGCTCGAGCGCGAGCAGGGCCGGCCGCGAAACCCGTTCATCAACGCGGGCGCGATCGTGGTGTCCGACCTCCTGCGCACCCACGTGGACGATCCGGTACAGCGCATCCTCGCCCTCATCTCCCGCCTCACCGGCGAGCCGATCAGCATCGACCCCGAGGTCGCCGACAGCGAGCGCGAGACGGGGTTCCGGAACCGCAGCATGGCCAACCTGATGCGCGCCTTCGGCAACATTCACAACGAGGTAGAGCGCACGCTCGACGTCTACTTTCGGCAGAGCTCCATCTCGATGACCCCGCGGCAGGTCGCGCGCGCCATCCGGTTTCTCGCCGCCGATGGCGTCGATCCGGCCAGCGGCGAACAGATCCTCGCGCCGCTGCAGGTCCGACAGATCAACGCGGTCATGCTGATGGCGGGCACCTACGATGCCGCCGGGGCCTTCGCCTTCGAGATCGGCGTGCCGTGCAAGTCGGGGGTGGGCGGGGGCATCATGGCGGTGGTCCCCGAGCGCGCCACGGTGTGCGTGTGGTCGCCAGCGCTGGACGAGACCGGCAACTCCCTCGCGGGTCGCGCCGCGCTCGCCGCGTTCGTGGCACAGACCGGGCTCACCGTATTTTAGAGCGCGAATCAGAAATCTCCCGCCGCCCGCTGGCCCGTCGCGCCCAAGAGCGGCCCTGATTCAGCGCGCTCGGTCCGGCTCTCCATGGGCGCTCGAGGCGGCCGCCGCGGTTACCGCAGACAGCACGGGAGGGCGAGGGATGACCCTGGGCGAGCGCATCGCAGCGGGAGAGGATGCGTTCGAGGCCGTGCTGGCCTGGGTCGCCGAAGAGGGGCTGACGCCCTACGAACACCAGGAGGAGGCGATCCTCGAGCTGGTCGAAGGATCGCATGTGATCCTGGCGACGCCCACCGGTTCGGGCAAGTCGCTCGTGGCGATCGCGCTGCACGCCGTTCACCTCGCGGCGGGGCAACGCAGCATCTACACCGCCCCCATCAAGGCGCTGGTCGCCGAGAAGTTCTTCGCCCTGTGCACCATCTTCGGTGCCGAGCGGGTCGGAATGATGACCGGGGACGGCACCGTCAACCGCGACGCGGACATCATCTGCTGCACCGCCGAGATCCTCGAGAAGCTGGCGCTTCGATACGGCGAGCACACGCCGTTCGCCGGCGTCGTGATGGACGAGTTCCACTACTACGGCGATCGGGACCGCGGGATGGCGTGGCAGGTCCCGCTGCTCACCATGCCGCATGCGCGCTTCCTGCTGATGAGCGCCACCCTGGGGCCCACCGTCGAGGTGGAGCGCCGCCTCGTCGAACGAACCGGCGTGCCGGTGACCCGGGTGGACGGCGCGGTCCGGCCGGTGCCGCTGGAGTTCCGCTACTCCGAGGTCCCGCTGCTGCAGGCGATCGACGACCTCATCAAGGCGGTGCAAGCGCCCATCTACACAGTGAACTTCACCCAGCGCGGGGCGACGGAGCTCGCTCAGGGGTTGCTGTCGAACGACCTGGCCGACCGGGATCAGAAGGACGCGATCAAGCTGGAGACCCGGGGCTTCCGGTTCGACAGCCCGTTCGGCAAGCACCTGCGCCGGATGGTCCTGCACGGCGTGGGGCTGCATCACGCCGGCCTGTTGCCCAAGTACCGGATGTTGGTCGAGAAGCTCGCCCAGAAGGGGCTGTTCAAGGTCATCAGCGGCACGGACACGCTGGGCGTGGGCATCAACGTGCCCATCCGCACCGTGCTGTTCAGCCAGCTGTGCAAGTATGACGGTGCGTCGGTGGACATCCTCACCGTGCGCGACTTCCTGCAGATCGGGGGTCGCGCGGGGCGCAAGGGGTATGACGATCATGGACTCGTGGTCGCGCAGGCGCCCGCCTGGGTCGTCGAGAACGCGCGGACCTCAGAGCTGGTATCGAAGGGCAGGAAGAAGAAGCCCAAGGTCAAGGCCCAGCCGCCAACCAGGGGCTACAAACACTGGGACGAAGGAACCTTCGAACGCCTGAAGAGCAGCCCCCCCGAGGCGCTGGAGCCGCGATTCCACCTGGACCACTCGGTCGTGCTCGCGCTGCTCCGACGCGCCCAGGACCGCAGCACCGATCCGCTGGATGAGATCGACACCCTGATCGGGCACGCACACACCGGCGAGCGCGAGAGCGCGCGGCTGCGAGAGCAAGCGCGAGAGCGGATCGGCGACTTGGTGCTGTCCGGCATCGCGGAACCGGTCAAGGGCGAGCACGGGGTGCGCTACACCGTCTACGACGACCTGCAGGACAACTTCAGCGTCTACCACGCCCTGTCGCTGTTCCTGTTGCACCTGGTGGGCCAGCTCGACCCGGAGAGCCCGGACTACGCGCTGGACGTGATCACCTGCGTCGAGGCGATCCTCGAGCACCCCAAGGTGGTTCTCTTCGCCCAGGTCCGGCGCGAGAAGGGTCGCAAGATCGGGGAGCTGAAGGCCGAGGGTGTCCCGTATGAGGAACGGATGGAGGCGCTCGAGGAAGTCACCTGGCCCAAGCCGCGCGACCGGTGGCTGTACGACCAGTTCGAGGAGTGGCGCGTGGTGCGGCCTTGGCTCGCCGGCGACCCGGTGCGGCCCAAGTCGGTGGTCCGCGAGATGGTAGAGCAGTTCGCGCTGTTCCCCCAGTACGTCAAGGAGCTCGGGATCGACCGGTCCGAGGGCGTGTTGCTGCGCTACATCTCGCAGGTCTACAAGACGCTGCAGCAGGGGGTGCCGGTCGACGCGCGGACCGACGCGCTCGAAGACCACCTCGCGTTCCTTCGGGCGATGCTTGCCCGGGTCGACGACAGCCTGGTCACCACCTGGGAGGCGTTGCGGACGCCCGAGGAGGACGCCGAGGGTGGGCCCGACGCCAAGGTCGACATCTCGCGGGACATGAAGCGGTTCCGGCGGCGGATCCGGGCGGAGCTGCACGCCGTCGTGCGCGCCCTGACGGTCGGGGACCCGGACGAGGCGGCCGCATCGGTGCGCCAGGTGCCGGGATCCGAGTTCGGCGCGGCTGACTTCAAGCGGGGCCTCGCGGCGTTCGAGGAGGAGCTCGGCCCGCTGGCGTGGGACGGACGGATCAAGCAAGCCTGGAACACCATCATCACGGAGCAAGGCCCGCACCGCTGGACAGTGTCGCAGCGGCTCCTTCCAGCCGACCTCGAGGTGGACCCCGACGAGGTGACCTGGTCCATCGACGGGTTGGTCGACCTGTCCGACGACACGGCACCGCCGGGTCCCATCGTGCAGGTGCTGGCGTTCAGCGAATAGAGAAAACCCCGGAGAGACGGCTCTCCGGGGCGAAGCGGAATCGGAGGGATTCGAACCCTCGGTGGGCTTTTGACCCACACCTGATTAGCAATCAAGCACCTTCGGCCACTCGGTCACGACTCCAAAGACGAAGACGGAGGCGGAGGGATTCGAACCCTCGGACCCATCGGGTCGGCGGTTTTCAAGACCGCTGCCTTCGACCACTCGGCCACACCTCCAGCGCGCTGGACCGTGGCCCGAGCCATCCCTTGCTAACCGAAACGCTAGCCGGTGTACAGCGAACCAGCCAGCTGTGTGAGGCGGTTACGGACGACCGGATCGAGCCCCTCGAACGCCAGCGCGCAGCCAGACACCACGCGGTCGGCGTTGGCCTTGTGCCATGTGACCCGGGCACCCGCCACGATCGGTTGCTCCCCTGGGATGGACAGCGTCACCTCGACCACTGCGCCGACGGGCGGGGGCGCCCAGCTGGCCACGATCATGCACTGGGAGGACAGCCGGACCGACGCGCCGTGCCACGTCTCGCGCTCGAGGCGCATCTGCACCTCGCTGACGAGTCGGACGCGGGGGAGCTGATCCATCGCGGGATGGAAAGGCGGCGCCAAGTCGTCTGACGGCTCTGGCGGCTCGGACCACCGGGACAGGGACGGCGTGGGCGACGCACCGCGCAGAACCGCCTTGAGCTCCGCCATGACAGAGCTGACGGGGCCCTCCTTCGCCTCGGGCCGGGGTCGAAGCGCATCGCGCAGCCGACGGACCTGACCGTGCAGCGCGGCCAAGCGCGCAGCCTGTGCCGCCGCAGTCGCCTCCGCAGCCTCCGCGCGGAGCTTGAACGCGCACGCCTGCAGCGCCAACTTCCGCGCCCGAGACCGCGCTGACCGGACGAGGCTCCGGAGGTCCTCCTCCTCCTCCTCCTCGTCGTGCAGCGTGTCTTCGCCGTCCACCAGAACGTTCTCCAGCATCGACCCCACGGGGGGGAGGAAATCAACGTCTCGACCGGAAGGGACTTGCGCCATCACGATCGGACTGTACCTTCTCGGACAAAGATGATCGGTTTCGCACGGTTTCATCCAACGGGAAACAGCTCATCGATTTCACGGTGCTTTCAGTGCCCATCTTTGCATTTCAGCAAATTTCATGGGTTCAAGCAGCGTCCCTCGCGTGGGAAGACGCCTTCCTAGTGACCGCCCTGTCCCCTGACCGCCGCGCGGAGCCGTCGCGGGACCACGTGGGGCGATCGGCATCCACGTGACCGGTGACAGTGCAGCGCGCGCGCGTTACCTCCGCGGGGTCCGCACCCATAGCTCAATTGGATAGAGCGTCGGACTACGGATCCGAAGGTTGGGGGTTCGACTCCTCCTGGGTGCGCCACCTGCCCCGCTTCGATCACGGTCGGAGCGGGGCTCTTGGCTTTCAGGGGCGGCGGCACCTCGTGCATGTTCGCGTTCCACCGCATCCATCGCGGGATCAGGGACGCAGCGCTAGCCGCCGGCCTCGACCCACTTCCAGATGATCTCCTTCATCACCTCCGACGTCCCGCCGCCGATCGGCAGCAAGCGCACGTCGCGGTAGGCCCGGGCGATGTCGTACTCCTCGACGAAGCCGTAGCCGCCGTGGAACTGCAGGCAGTCGTATGTGACCCGCTGGGCCAGATCCGAGGCGAACAGCTTGGCCATGGAGACGTCCTTGGTGGCCAGCGCGGGGTTGCCCGCGTTCAGCTTCGCCACCGCCTTCCAGGTCAGTGCCTTGCTCGCCTCGAGCGCGGTGAGGTGCTCGGCAAACTTGTGCTTCCAGACCTGGAACTTGGTGAGCGGCCGGCCAAACGCGCTGCGCTCCATGCCGTAGGCGATGGCGCGCCGAATCGACAGCTCCATGCCCGTGTTCGCCATCAGCGCCGCCACCAGGCGCTCGCCCTGGAAGTTGGTCATGATGTACAGAAAGCCCGCGTTCTCCTGGCCCAGGAGATATCGGCGGGGGATGCGGCAGTTGTCGAAGGACAGCTCGCTGCTGTCGACTGACCGGGTCCCCAGCTTGTCGAGCTTACGGCCGACCGTGAAGCCGGGCGTGTCGGTCGGGAACAGGACCAAGCTGATGCCGCCGTGCCCGTCCTCGCCCGTGCGCACCGCCAGCGTGATGAAGTCGGCGAACGAGCCGTTGGTGATAAACGTCTTCGAGCCGTTGATCACGTAGTCGTCACCGTCGACCCGGGCCGTCGTGCGGATCGACGCCACGTCGGAGCCCGCGCCGGGCTCGGTGACGCCGAGGGCTGCAATGCGCTCTCCGGCGATCAGAGGGGCGAGAAACTCCCGCTTCTGCTCTGGGGTACCGAGCTCGTCGATGATCGGCGTCGCCATGTCAGTGTCGACCAGGATCGACATGATGAGGCCGGAGTTGTTGCAGTGGGCAAGCCCCTCGACGAAGGCGACGGTGGACCACCAGTCCAGTCCCAGACCGCCGGACTCCTCGCCGAAGCGGATCCCCAGCACGCCGAGCTCGGCAAGCTGTCGGAACACCTCTCGGTGCGGGAACGCACCGTCGCGGTCCCACTCGTAGGCGTGGGGCGCGAGCTGCTCGACCGCAAAGCGCCGGACGGCGTCGCGTAGCTGGGCGTGCTCATCGGTGAAGGGCGGAAACTGCATGGGGCCTCCCGGTGGCCGGGCAAGGGAGCTAGAGCGCGACCCCGATCCCGAGCTTGACCATGATCTGATCATCGCTGATCTCGCCGCGCCGCAGCAGGCTGTCCGCGCCCTGCAGGTACACCGAGCGCGACACCATCGACAGCCCCACCTCCGCATAAACGTGGTCCAAGAACTCGTATCCGGACTCGAGGTCGACCGCGGCCCTGTACGGTTCCACGCCGCTGGCCAGGCCGACGTCCACGCCGCCCACCAGGTGCGCGCGGCCCACATCGGCGCCGAGCTCGAACCCCAGCCCCAGCCCGGTGACGACCAACTGCTCAAACAACACCGTGCATCCGGGCTCGAGGCAGCCGGTGAACAACAACAGATCGTCCCCGTGCAGCCCAACACTGCCACCAATCCAAACCTGATTCCCAGCGATCGGGATCGGCACGCGGCCGAGCAGGTTGACCTCCCCGTGGGCCAACGCGTCGCCCAGCACGGTCTCGAGCGCGCCGACAGCGAACCGGTAGCCGGTGGCCCGGAACCGCGCATGCAGCCCGACATACGGGGTCCCGAGCGCATCGGCCCAGGCCCGCACGTCCACCTCGCCTCCGGTCGGTCGCGCCGCCGCGCCACCGAGTGGTCGACCGACCGCCAGGATCGCCGGCAGAACGGGCCCGGGTACCTCGCTCGGGCGCTGCTCGTAGCGGTAGCTGCCCACCACACCGCTGACTCGAGCGCGCAGCCACGGCGGGGCGGGCGCGTCAGCAGCGTGCGCCGACGGCGCCAGACCGGCGCTCGCCAGCAGGACCAGTAGGAAGGGCATGCCGACTACAGCCCGGCGGCCGCCGCCGCCACGTCCTCTGCGAGCTCGAACAGGACCGTGGTCACGTCGAGCAAGTCCTCGGGACTGCTGAATGCCCCGGCACAGAACGCGGGGAGCTCGTCCGGGTCGCCCGACGCGATGGCGTCGCACGCGAGCGTGTCGAGGTCCCGCAGGCACTCCCGTGCGGCCTGGCGCGTCGGGTTCAGCTCGTCGAGCGTCGCCTCTTGGCGGTACAGGTCCGCAGCGACGCAGTCCGCGGTGAACACCGGCTCGAGCGCGGTCACACACAGCCCCTGGGGCGCGTCGCCCAGGACCGTCGTTGCCTTCTTCACGACAGCGCCACCGAGATCGCTCAGCAGGCACTCCGCCGTGCGGCCGCACAGGCTCGCTGCGGTCCGCTCACAGAGCGCGGCGCCTGTCTCCCGGGTGGACTGCCGAGCGGCGTCGAAGGCCGCCACGGTACCGGGGCCCGCCGCCACGCATGCAGCCGGAGGCACCGACCGCTTGATCTCGTCGATCGATCCCACGAACCCGCCGCACTCGCCCGCAGCCGCTGCACGGTCCACAGCGGTGCTGCAGCCGCGGCTCAGCTGGGCGGCGGCTGGCGCAGCCTCGCCCCTCTCCACGCGCTCACACGTGGCGTCCACAGCCCGAGCGGCAGTCAAGCAGGCAGTGCGCGTGGACACTTCGTCGATCGATCTCTCGGTTGCATGACACGAGACGGCCCAGTCGCACAAGGCCTCGCAGGAGGAGCCCACCGCGCCCGGCTCCCCACACGAGGACAGGAGCAGCACCGAAGCACCGCAATAGAACGCTGCGAGACCCGACGCGCCGTGGTTCAAGGCCCGCCGCACACGATGATGAACCATGCGCCGAAGCTGAGGGTGTTGGGACCGCACTTCCACTGATTGTCGTCGTCGCCCCAGTCCGTACCGTCGCTCTGGTTGTTGTTCATGCCGCCGTCTTTGAGGTCGACCGTGGACCCGCAAGAAGACGGGTCCTAACTCATTGATTGACCCTGATGTTCCTGAACTACCAGCAGAAGTTCGTGTTGTCGCTGGTGCAGTTGTCCGTCACATAGGCCGAGGTCGCACAGCCCGCTGCACCGCAATTGTAGTTCACGTTGACCTTGAAGTCCTGGTCGACCGTCCCGCAGCCGACAATGCCCCAGCTCGAAGAAAACGCCAGGTTGTCGACGCCCATGAGCGAGGTGCTGCACTCGTAGTCGGTGTCCACACCGCCGAACAAGAGTGCGCAGGCTTCCAGGCAGGTGTAGGTCACCGGATTGGTGGACCAGTTCGGGCCATCGCTCACGTTGAAACTCCCGATCGGAAAACACACCTCGTCGACGCCGTCGCAGTCTTGATCGATGTCATCGCCACAGATTTCCAGGCCGCTGGGGCTGATCTCGGAGTTGGTGTCATCGCAGTCCTCCACAGCGGATGCAGGTACAAACCCAATCCCGGGGTTGTCGCACTGCGCGGGGAAGACCACTGGGCCGAAACCGTGGCCGTCGAAGTCGAGGTCGGCGACCCAGTCCTGGATGATCGTGTCCTCAGGGTCCGAATCATTGCAGTCGTCCACGTTGTCCACGGCGATACCGGGTGTGGACCTACAGACCAAGGTGGTGAGCACGGCGTCGCCGAGACCGTCGCCATCCGCATCCGAGGGGAGCGCGACCTGCCCAGCAGGGTCCAGATCGGGGTCTTCGTCGTCGAACAGCCCATCACAGTCGTTGTCCAACTCGTCGCAGACTTCGAGCGCCCCGGGAGCCACGGCCGCCTCGGCGTCGTTGCAGTCCAGATCGTTGTCGATTCGCCCATCCTCTGGGTCGCATCCAAAAAAGGGCACGGCGATCATGTCGCCAAATCCGTCGCCGTCGACGTCTGGAAACCAGTCGGCTGCGGTCGCCGGGTCGACGACGAAGTCGTCGTTGTCGGCCAAGGTGTTGCAGTCGTCGTCGATCCCGCCGTTGCAGATCTCCACAGCGCCAGGATTCAGAGCCGCATTGGTGTCGTCGCAGTCGCCGGACAGCTCGACCCAGCCCGGACCGGGGCTGACACAGGCCAACTCCTCGTGCTCGACGCCGCCGTAGCCGTCCCCGTCGTCATCGGCGAACCAGGGCCGCTTCAGGGTGTCCTCGTTGAGCTGCCCGTCGCAGTCGTTGTCGACCGCGTCACAGATCTCGATGGCGTCGGGATGGATCTCCCCGTTGCTATCGTCGCAGTCCGCGTTGTTGGTGGCTTCGCCCTCGAGAGGCGCACACCGCTCTGCGACGGCTTCGGCTCCGGCACCGAACCCGTCCCCGTCCTCGTCAAGCCAGACGAAGACCTGGTCGTCGAGCGAGCAGGAGTTTGAGGAGGAGATAGGGCCGCCACCGCAGCCAGTCAGAAGGGCTGCGAACGTCACGCAGGAAGAGAACCTCATCAGTGCTCCCGAACGAAGATGAACCAAGAGCCAGCAGATAGACCACCCGCTCCGCATTTCCAGGAATTGTCGTCGAGGCCCCAGTCCGTGCCATCGCTCTCGTCGCTGTCCATGCCAGCGTCGTCGAAGTCCACGGTAAAGTCATTGCCTGCGTCGCAGTTGTCCTCGCCGATGAGACGCCCGTTGGAGCTGTTGTCCCACTGGTCGCCTCGTGGCAGTCTCTGACCGCTGATGACATCGAAGCGCTCAGGCGTCTGGTACCACGGCCCATTGAGCTCAGAGAAGCAGTTCTCATCCTCGCTGAAGTCCGCCGTGACGGTGCGGTACCAGTCGATGTCGTAGAAGATGAGATCGACAGTGAAGTTGTTCTGATTGGGGTCTTCTTTGCACGCGAAGCGAATATCCGAGTTGCCGGGGATGCTGGTGGCCCTCAGACCGTTGTAGACGCCCCCCGCGACGGCCGCGGGAAACAGGTCCGAGAGGTTGGGATGGTAGCTCCTCGCGCGGTCAAGGCCTGGCGCCAATGAGCTGCTCACCAGCGTCCAGCCACCGCCGTCGGTGGTCATGTCGCAGTAGAAGTCCTGGGGACCACCCGCTGGATAGATCGTATGCGTGCCCGTGGTCAGCGTGGGGTCGTTGTCCATGATCACCTTGCACGTGGCGTCGCAGAACGTGTCGAGGCCATCGCAGTTCTGGTCGATCTTGTCGTCGCAGATCTCCTCGAGCAGGGGCGAGACGCCCGGGTCGTCGTCATCGCAGTCCTGCCCGTTTCGGAAGGGCGCGAACCCCTTGCCCGGGTTGAGGCACTGGGTGAACGCGACCTCGCCTGCACCCGAACCGTCGAGATCGACGTCGGGAAACCAGTCCTGCTCGAGGTTCGCCCAGGCGTCCGTGTCGTCGCAGTCCACGTTGTTGTCGACCGCGATGCCACGGGTGGACCGGCACACAGCCGCGAACAGTACCTCGTCGCCGAAGCCGTCCCCATCGGCGTCCGCCGGGAGCATGATCTGCGTCGTCGTGTCGAGCGTGGGGTCCTCGTCGTCGTACAGGCCATCGCAGTTGTTGTCGTAGTCGTCGCAGACTTCCAGGCCGTCTGGGTTGACGTCGACCACGAGGTCTTCACAGTCGGAGGCGTCGAGGACACCGAGCCCGGCCGAGTTGCAGCGCAGGTACGTCGTGTGCATGTCGCCGTAGCCATCCCCATCGATGTCAGGATGGTAGGCCGTCTTGGTCGTTTCATCCGTGGTGGGGTCGGCATCGTCGGCCAGCGTGTTGCAGTCGTCGTCGATGCCGCCGTTGCACACCTCCACGCCATCGGGGTTGACCGACGCCATCGAGTCGTCGCAGTCCCCGGGCAGCTGCAGCCACTGCGGGCCTGGCGAGGTGCAGGCCTGCACCACGCCGTCGCTGCTGCCGTAGCCGTCTCCGTCCTCGTCCGGATACCACGGCTCCTTCGCCAAGCCGTCGTCGACCAACGAGTTGCAGTCGTTGTCGATGAAGTCGCAGAGTTCTTTCAGCCCGGGATGCACATCGGCGTTGTCGTCATCACAGTCCACGTTGTTCGTGGCTTGGCCCGCGCCAACCTTACAGACGTAGCCGATGGTATCCGCCGAGCCGAAGCCGTCCCCGTCAGCGTCCGCCCAGACGAAGACTTCGTCGTAGATGTCACACTCTGGCTCCGGTTCCGGCGCGCAACCAGTGGCGAGCAAGACCGTGGCGACAATAGAAAGCGAACGCATGTGCCCTCCCGGTTGGAGCAAGGCAGCTTGTATCACGATTCGAGAATCAGAGAAGCCGCCGCGCCTTGATCTCCAGATACCTGTGGAGCAATCCCGCTGTCAGCTGATCTGGTGTTCCGTCAACAGTCAGGGCACCGCGGCGCTCGAAAGCAGTCAGCGACCGCTCCCGCCAGCCACTGAGCTCGGCCGCGGCGCCTGCCAAGAAGGGGTCGAGCGGCCCCGTTGGGCGCCGATCGAGCAGCGCGTCGACCTCGACGTCCCGGATCCACACGGTGACCGGCAGGTGCCGCCCCGCCAGGCTGGCGACCACACGCTCGGCGACGTCGGCGCTCACCTCATCGACCACCGTTGTCAGCAACACGACGAGGCTCCGTCGACGAACCCGAAGGGTGAGGTGCCGAAACGCGAGCGCGTAGTCCGGCTCCTCGATGGTCGGGAACAGGTCGTAGGTGGCGCGGATCAGCCGACCCCCGCTCCGCTTGCCCGCCCGCGGTGGAAGCCAAGCACGCACCGTCCGATCGAACGCGAGCAGACCGACCCGATCGCCGTGCTTGAGCGCCACCTGCCCGAGCAGCACCGCCGCGTTCAGCGCGTGATCGAATGCGGTCAGCCCGCCGCTCCGCGCGCTCATCATGCGTCCGCTGTCGAGGAGGAAGATCAAGTTCTGGTTGGACTCCTGCCCGAACTCTCGCGTCACCAGGTGGCGCCTGCGCGCCGTCGCGTTCCAGTCGACGTGGCGGTACGAGTCGCCCGAGACGTACGGACGGAGGCGCTGGAACTCGTTCTCGCCCCCGGATCGACGGCGCGCGCGGATGGGCACGCGCTGCTCTGAGAGTCTGCCGCGAAGCGACAGCTCACGCACCCGGGCAAAGTCCGGGTACACCCGGAGCGCGTCGGCCATCTCGAACGGGACCTGCTGCTCCCACAGCCCCAACGGGGACGCGGCCCGGACGATCGCGTCGCCGAACTGGTGCTGACCGCGACGATCGACCACTGCTGAGTACACCGTCTGCATCGCGCGATGCGGTCCCAGCTCGGCCTGGACCGGCAGTCCCGTGGCGAGACCGGGTGCGTCGTCTGTCAGCCGCAGCCGCACTGCCCTGGCGGCTCGATTCGTGATCCGGAGGGCCACGTCGAACGGCCTGCCCACTACCTGGACCGCGGAAACATCGCGGGCCACCGACAGGTCCGCGCCGATCCGCAACAGATCGACCAGCGCGACGCCGAGGAGCACCAGATCGAGCGCCAACACCGGGATCCACGCGCCGGGTGCCACCAGCACCCCGAGCGACAAACCCAACGGCACCAGCGACAGCGCGACGAGCCGGCCTGTGGGGACCCCACGAAGGCGACCCAGTCCAGTCCGCGGCCTCGGGACGCCAGCGGTCACGCGGCTTGCTCGCCGCCCGGTACAGGCACATCCATCAGGATCTGCCGCACGACGTCATCGGGAGTCGCGCCCTCCAGCTCGGCGTCCGGCTGGAGCAGGAACCGGTGCCGAAGGACCGGCGCAGCGAGTTCCTTGATGTCGTCGGGCACCACGTAGGTTCTCCCCTCAGAGGCAGCCAGCACCTGACCGCACAGCAGCAGCGCGATGGACGCGCGCGGGGAGGCCCCGAGGTAGACCGCGGGATGACCGCGCGTCCGCCCGACGACCGTAGCGATGTAGTCGAGCAGCTCGGGGTCAACGCGCACGCGGCGCGCGACGCTTCGCAGCGCGGAGACTCCGTCCGCGTCAACCACCTCCTCGATCCCCACCGCATCGAGGTCGCTCGCGTCGAAGCCCGCGAGGTAGTGCTCGAGCAGCTGGACCTCTACGTCCTTGGGTGGGTGCCCCACGAGCACCTTCATCAGGAACCGGTCGAGCTGCGCCTCGGGCAGTGCGTAGGTGCCCTCGGACTCGATGGGGTTCTGGGTGGCGAGCGTGAAGAACGGCTCGGGGAGGGGCCGGGTCGTACCGTCGACCGTCACCTGCCGGTCCCCCATCGCCTCCAACAGCGCGGCCTGGGTCTTGGCGGGTGCCCTGTTGATCTCGTCGGCCAGCAGCACCTGGGCGAACACCGGTCCGGGTCGGAACACGAACGCGTCTGAGGCCTGGTTGAAGACGTTGCCGCCCGTCACGTCGCTGGGCATCAGGTCGGGCGTGAACTGGATCCGCTTGAACGCGACCCCCAGCACTCGCGCGAGGCTGCGCGCCAGGAGCGTCTTGCCGATGCCCGGCGGCCCCTCCAGCAGCACGTGCCCCCCCGCGAGCAGGGAGACAAGCACCGCACGAACTGCGTCTTCCTGTCCGAGCAACACGCGCTCCACCTGCTCGACCACGCGCCCGAAGACGGCAGCGAACTGCTCCACCTCCGCGCCCTCAGCATGAGTCAGCCCCGCCGGGTCACTGTCCACAGCTCCTCCATGTCCATCGCATCATCCGGATGGTTCTCACCCTCCGGTGAGGCCGCCCTGGCCTCGATTCGTGCCACCAACGCCGCGGCGTCCGCGGCGGTATGGCCAGCACGTTCCGCCGCCAACTGTAGCCCCGCGGGGCCGAGGCGACCGAGCCACAGCGCCGCGTACCGCGAGGCAGCAAACCGGGACGCACCCAGCTGAGCCCACCGGGTCCCGAGCGCCTCGACGTGCTCCACGAAGTTGAGCCGCCCTTCCTCCGGCGGATCGCGGAGCGGCGCGAACGGCCAGCCGCGCCAGAGCCCCAGGAGCGCCCACGTGGCGAGGAGCTGCAGGACGAACGGCAGCAAACGCGCCCGCGACATCGTCGACAGCGGGTTGCTACCTGCGTCCGCGGCACCGCCGCTCGTGGACAGTGTCGCGAGCTGGACGCGCGCGGGCGTGGGAAGTGGCCAGCCGAGCAGTGACTGCCCGAGGTAGAGCAGGTCGCCCAAGAACCGCTCGTTGGCTGGTGCCACGAAGGCGCCGTTCAGCAGCAGCCTGGCATCAGCGATCCCCACGAGGACCCCGTCTCCGACATCCGCGTACGCCACCACGCTGCCTTCCTCCGTCTGTGCGATGGGGAGGCCGCCGTCGAACACGAAGTCTGGACCCGCCCACCACACCGGCGGATCCATGCCAGCGTCCCGAAATGGGGATGCGAGCCGCACCTTGTCGTCCGCCTCGGTCGAGACCCGGTCACCGATCTCGTAGAATGGCAGGTCGTCGTCCCAGCCACCGACCATCACGATCCCGCCGTCTTCCACCCAGCTCCGGATGTGTTCCCACTGCTCCTCGGTGGGCGAGACCACCGCCAGATCGATCACGACAGCGTCGGTCTGGTGGTCGAGCTCCATCAGGCTGCGGAGTCGGTACGCGACGTCGTAGCCGTGCAGCTCGAGGACCCCCTTGAGCGCGGCATCCCCCGCGGGCTCGTACCGGGACGGCGTCTGTGCATGCGCGGGGACGAGCCACAGACACCACAGCGCCGCGGTGATCGCCAGCAACCGCGCCGCTGCCGCAAGCGCGCGCTCCGCCCCCTCGTGCCGCACCGGGTCCCCGCCCCATCGATGGGACTCGATCGTGTGCGTCACCGTGCGCAGATCACCCTGCAGCGTCGCCTGGCGCCGCAGCGCCCGCACATACTCGCGGTCGGTCCGCGCGCGGTGCAGGCGCAGTGCGCCCAGGCCGCCCAGGTGGCGCAGCGCCGCGCCGCGCGCCAGCAGCACGGCCTCAGCGGGCCGTCCCTCGGCGAGCGCCTGCCGCGCCGCCGCCAGCAGCTCCGGCGACGGCAGCGACGGCAGCTCCGGGAGCACGTCGAGGTCCTCCATCGGCTCGGGCTCGGCCAACGGTGCGTCACTTGGTGGGCGGGATCGCCCAAACGAACCCCACAGCGTGCGGAACAGCAGCAACACCATCGCCCCGATCAGGAACGCCACGATCCACCGCGCCAGGCTCCCGAGCCCCGAGAGGTCAAAGAGCGTCGGCAGCGTGAACTCCTGGGGGGGCGCGACCGGCGCGCCGGCGAGGTTGTCGGTGGGCTGTGCACCGCCCGCGTCGCCGCAGCCGAGCGGCGGGTCGGACTCGTCGGGCTCAGCTCCGTCGCAGGAGGCGCGCAGGCCAGGGCACCGCTCCTCGGGCAGGTCCTCGAGCAGCGCGCACAGCGTCATCGCGTCCGGAAGATCGGCGCCGGCGACGTGGCAGAACCGAAACGCCGCGGGGTCGAGCGCGGAGGTCGGCTCGGGCTGCGGGGCGGAACAACCGATCAACAGGGCGACGATCATCGGGGCTCCAGGCCAGCGGCGCGGAGACGGACCTGCAGGTCCCAGCCTTCGTTCTGTGTGCGCGCCGAGACGTATAGAAGCAGCCGCGCGACGCCCACGATCGGCTGGACCCCGAGCGTACCGATGCACAAATATGGGGTGACCTGCTGGGTCTCGAGCACCCCCCCGAACGGCATCCCCAGCTGTAGCACGAACTGCATGAGCGCCTGGCCGCCGAGCTCCCCGACCACCGCGCCCCAAGACGTCAGGAAGACCCAGGCAGCCACCACGGACACCGCGAGCCCAGGATGCGAACTCGCCAAGCTGGACGACCGCTCGATGACGCGAAAACGGCCGACGCGCTCCAAGAGTGCACACTCGGTCACGTACGCGATCGCGGGCATGGTGATCGGCAGGAGCATCCCGCAGAACAGTGCGGACAGCGTCAGGGTGAGGAGCCACCACAGCCACGATGAGAAGAGGGGTCCGAACCGCTGCAGCAGTGTCTCCCGCAAGACCTGCCGAGCCTCGACCGCATTCGAGAACAGCAAGCGCCCCGCGAGCACCGTGAAGGGTGCCTGGATCAGCGGCGTCAGCAACAGCGCACCCAACAGCGGCCACGAGGCCCCGTCGAACCACCAGGTGATCGCCACCGTCGGGATGATCAGCGGCAGGGTCGTCGCCAGCCAAAGCCGACCCGCGACCCCCGAGTGCTCCCGCAGGAGACGGATCGACAGGTCGAAGGTCTGGAGCGGCCCGCGGGGACGGAGAACGATGCGCGCCAGGTGTGGGTTCATCGCCGCCCGCCGAAGGCCAGCCAGGCCACCACGATGCCCCACTGGAGCGCGCCGAAGACGTACTTCACGGTACGCGGCAGCGGACTCGCGGACCAGAACCCCTCGATCGCGGCGGCCACGAGGAGCAGGAGCGTGGTGCCAAGGATCAGCCGGTACAGAGACGGAGCCGCCGCCTTCAGAGAGCCGACCCGAGTCCGACCGTCGGTGATCATCAGCGCCCAGCCCAGGCGAAGGCCCGCAGCGCCCGCAACACACACTCCGGTCAGCTCCCACGCGGTGTGTCCGCTGGTGAACTCGAGCAGGTTGTGCCCCAGTCCGATCGCGCCGAGGTAGCCAGCGACGGTACCGATCACGAGCCCGTTGTAGACCAGGTAGAACACCGAGCCGAGACCGGCGAGTGCGCCCAGCGCGAAGGTGCGAAAGGCGATGCCGACGTTGTTGTAGACGTAGAAGCCGGCCATCGTCGCATCTTCGCCGGAGCCTCGGACCATGTCCTCGGTCGAGTACATCTGCTCGAGCGACTGCAGGTTCTCTGGAGGAAGCACGTTCACTGCAAACGTGGGGTCATTCAGCGCGCCGAACATGCCGACCAGGAACGGCAGGTAGAACAGCAGCGAGGCGAACAGGAAGAAGTGCCACTGTGCGCGGAGCTCACGGGGAAAGCCCACCGTCGCATCGCGGAACATGCTCGTGGGTATCCCCGTGGGGCGCACGGAGTACAGCCGGTTGTGCGCTCGGCCCGCCAGGTCGTCGAGGTGGCGCAGGACGTCGTCGGGCAGGTCGAGGCTGCGCGCCGCGGACAGGTCGGCGCACAGCGCGCGATACACCGCAGCGAGCTCGGACCACTCCTGCGCGCCCTGGGGACCCAGGGTCAGCAGGCTGTCGACCCGCGACCAGCGGTCGGTGCGCGCTTGGACGAATCTGTCGCGATCGGCGACGCTCAAGTCGGCTCCCGATCGCGGCCGGTCGCGCGCGCATAGGCCAGCGTGAGGACGCGCTCCCAGGTGGGCGCCTCCAGGCCGCTCCGCTCGGTGATCGCGGGGCCCAGCAGGTGAGCCAGCTCCTCGGCGCGCGCGTCCGACATGCGGGACCGGCGCCGCAGGAAGTCCTCGATCACGCGGACCTCCTCGTTGGACAAGTCGACCCGCACCGGCATCGACTGGCGCTCCTCCTCGGTGACCGGCGGCTCGATGGACACCGACCCGAACATCTTCGAGTCCTGCTCGAGGACCACCATGGTTCCACCGACGAGATCGCCGATCCGGCGCATCCGGCGGTCGATCAGCATCGTCAGCACGCCAATCCCGAACAGCGCAGGGAGAAAGTCGACAGCGCGCAGCAGGTTGCGCAGCATGAAGTTCTGCACCCCGGCGGGCGAGCCGTCCGCGCGCACGACCCGGAGGTTGAACACCCTCTTGCCCGGTGTCTGCCCACCAAACGCCGTCTCGAGGATGGCGCCGTACAGCCACTGCAGGACGAACAGGCCGAGCAGGACCAGCCCGGTACCGGCCCCCTGCAGACCGGTCAGCATCGTGACGAGCGACGACACCAGAACGAGAGCGAGCACGAAGACGAGCTGCACCGCGACGTCGACCATCCAGGCCATCGCCCGCGGGCCCGGCCCGGCGATGCGGTACTGAAAGCGCACACGCTCAGGGGTCTCGATTGTTGCTGTGGTGTCCAGGAGCTGCATTGGCCGCCATGCTAAGGCGGCCTCCGCGGTCAGGACAGCCGAAGCCACTCGATCTCGACCCTGTGCAGGTCGTCAGCATCGGGCTCGGAGACGAGAACCGGCGCGTCGGGCTCGGGATCCGTCGAGGCGTGATCGCGCCGGCGGGTGACCTCGTCGTTCACCGCTTCGAGCGCGGGGGGCGCGAGCAGTCCGAGTGCAACGGCGACGAGCAGGGGGTGGGCGGCAACCTTCATGGACGACCTCTATCCACCGAGGGGCGGCGCGCAAAGGGTGGTGACCAACAGCGACATCAGTCGAACCACCCATGGAGGTACCAGACGCCCGACGCATGGAAGATCCATGCGACTCGCTCGTCGATCTGCACGACCCAGTACCGGCGGTCGAACGCCTCGCTGGGGTCCCACCATCCCCCCGCGAGGTGCTCGGGACCGCGTGCCTGCTGGACAGAGAACCTGCGCCCCTGCAGCCCGACGACCTGGGGCGCAGGCGCGCCCAGCACCTCGATCCGCTGCGGAGCGGGGAGCAGGAGCGCGGGGCGCGGAGTGGGCAGCCCGTGCTCGAACGCCTCCTGCACCTCGAGCGGATCGTCCGAGCGCAGCGCGGCCTCGGGACCCGGGTCGGCCGGTCGAATGCGGGCAGGCGGAAACGGCGCGCGGCACCACGCGACCTCCGGGCGCCAGGCGTCGGCAGGGCACACCGAGAACAGCGCGTCCGCGCCGAGGTGATCCTCCAGCCGCGCGAGCAGATCCGGGAGGGGCTCGGTCGCCTCACTGCGATCGGACAGCCCCGGCTGCCAGCCCACCTCGGGGACCGCCTCGATCGCCTCCAGGCACAGCTCTTCGGCGGGGGCGGCGATCTCGAGGCGGTCGATCCGGGTCCGGATCAAGCGCTCCAGAGTCTCGGGGGCGCGGGTGGGACGCCCGACCCGGATCCCGACCGACGACACCGGGCTGGCTCCGAGCTTGCTGGTGGACTCGAGCCGCAGGAGGACCCGCAGCCGGACGACCGCCAGATCGCGGTCCGCCAGGCGCTCGGACAGCGCCCCGATCAGGCTCGGGAGCACAAACTGGAGCTCGGCGAGGGTCGTCGCACCCGCGAGGGGGATCCGGACCGAGGGGAGGTCTTGGAGGACCCCGGACGCGGGCAGCTGGACGACCGCCGCGCCGAGCCCGCGCGCCACGTGGTGCAGGCGGCCGGCCGCCGCCCCGTACCGCCCGACCACCGAGGCTGGATCGAGCGCGGCGAACGCGCCGACCCGCTCGATCCCGATCGCCCTCAGTGCAACGACGAGGGTCGCATCGGGGCGCAGCGCCTCGATCGGGAGCGGCGCGAGGAGGGCAGCGCTCCCGCCAGGGGGGGCCAGGGTCACGCCGCCGTCCGGGGTCGCCCACACCGCGAGGGCAGCTGCCGCGAGCGGGTCGTCCGCCACAGCGATCCGGCCGACGTGCCCGAGGGTGGTGATCAACGCGAGGGCGCGCTCGGCGGTCTCCGTCTCGCCGCCGTGGAGCCGCCCGATGTGGGTCACGTCGAGCACCACCTCGTCGGGCCACGGCGACGAGACCCGGTCGCTGACTGCGTCGAAGGCCCGCAACAGCGCGAGGTGATCCTGCTCTTCCGCGCCGGGATCGAGCGTCTCGAGCGGGACCCCGGGATGGTGGGCGCGCGCCTCCGAGGCCGTCATCCCGACGCGGAGCCCCGCGACGACGCCAGCGGGGGTGAGCGAGACCAAGCGCATCGCGCCGTGGGACGCGTCGATCAGGCCCGCGACGTCCTCCGCCCCGTACCCGATGCGCTCGAGTCGAAAGGCGGGGAGGTGGGCGACCAGCGCGCGCCCACTCACGCCAGCGGCCCGTGCCCCACCGGCCAGTCCGGTAGGGGGGGGGAGCCGCCGATCGTGCCCGTTCGGTCGCGCATGACGACCATCCGGCCCCCGCCCACCGACAGGCGCACGTCGGCCGGGAGCTCGCGCGTGGGGCGGTGGGAGAGCACCAGCGCGGTGCAGTGACCATGCTCGGCGGCGCGCGCCCAAGTCTGCGTGAGCGCGCGGCGGGACCCGGTGCGCGGCGGGAGCTCGACGACGACCACGGAGAAGCAGCCCGACCGCAGCAGCTGCTCGGTCGCCCACGCCCACGGACTCGCGCCGTCTTCGGTGGGGCGGACCACCAGGAACCGCTCGGGCTGGACCCCGTGTTGGACCACAGCGACCGGGTACAGCCGCGCGAGCGGATCGACCCAGCACACCGCCCCGCGCGCGTGGGTGACCCGGGCTGCGATCGCCAGCGCGAGCCGAGTGCGCCCCGATCCCGCCTGACCGCAGATCTCAACCACGCCCGGCGTCGGAAGCCCCCCGATCACGGCGTCGACCGACGCCACACCACAAGGCACACGCCGCCGCTGGACCCGCGGCCCCCCCTCCAGGGCGCGGATCTGCGCGCGCAGCGCCTGCAGCGCTGCTGATCTCCCCATGCTCTCTCCTGCACTGAACATTAGTTCAGTGCGGACGAGAGATCAACCTGCGGCGTCCGCAAGCGCGAGGAGGTAGTCGTACAGCCCGATGTGTTCGGCGACTGCCGGCAGTGCCGCCATCTGCGCCGCCATCGGCGTGACGCCGACGAACACGTCGGGCACGCCGCGCACGATGCGGGAGAGCTCCTGCGCGCCGCTGCGGACCACCTCGATCCGACCGCACCACACCGCCGCCGCGATCACGTCATCGACGTCGAACACAGCGTCCTCGATCGCATCGTCGCCGAGCCCCCCGCCGGTGCAGGCGTCGACCGCCTCGAGGAGGGGCTCGAGATCGACCTGCTCCCACATCTCGTCGAGCAGATCCTCGCCCTGCCCGGTGCGCCACCCATCCGCCTCGGCAAGCTGAGACTCGCTCGCGCCCAGACGCGCCGCGAGCCCCGCGACCGTAGCGATCTCGAGCGCGTCATCCGCGTCGACCGCGGGCTCTCCGAGGAGCTCGTCCAGCTGTTCGACGAGCACGTCCAGCTCTTGCTGCATGCGCCCTCTTAGCCCCCGCACTACCCTGCAGCCATGCGACTGGTCTTCGCGACGAGAAATGCCCACAAGCTCACCGAAGTCCGCGAGATCCTCGCCGAGACCGAGGTCGAGATCCTCACGCTGGACGACATCGGGTTCGTCGGCGATCCGCCCGAGACGGGCGACACCTTCCACGACAACGCGCTGCAGAAAGCGCACTTCGTGCACGCACACACGGGCCTGCCCTGCGTCGCGGACGACTCGGGGCTCGAGGTCGATGCGCTCGATGGGGCCCCCGGGGTCCACAGCAAGCGCTTCAGCCTCGAGAGCACCGCCGAGTCCAACAACGCCCTGCTCCTGAGCGAGCTGGGGGATCGCACCGATCGCGCCGCCCGCTTCCGGTGCGTGATCGCGCTGGTCGGCGCGGGGCCCGACCGCTGCGCAGAGGGACGCTGCGCAGGCCAGATCACCACCGCGCTCACCGGGTCCGAGGGCTTCGGGTACGACCCGCTGTTCGCGCCCGACGAGACCCCGGGCAAGACGATGGCGCAGCTCACGATGGCGCAGAAGAACGCCATCAGCCACCGCGGCCGCGCGTTCCGTGCGCTCCCGGGTTTGCTGGCGCAGCGATGATCAGCGCGCTGTTGCTCGCAGCGTGCCGCCCGCCCGCTCCGGCCGGACCTCCACCGACCGTTCGGATCCGGATCGCTGCGATCAACGACTTTCACGGTGCGCTGTACGAGTCGACGGTGCGGGGCCACGACGGGGTCGCGTACGGCGGCCTTCCATGGCTCGTGGCGGCGGTCGACCATCTGCGCGCCGAGGCGCCGTCTCTGGTCCTGCTGGATGCCGGCGATCAGTTCCAGGGCAGCTGGCCGGTCAACGCGAGCGCAGGCCTCGGCGCGGTCCAGGCGATGAACCTCCTCGGCCTGGACGCCGCGGCGGTCGGAAACCACGAGTTCGACTACGGCCGCGAGGCTCTGAGCGCCGCGGTCGCGCAGGCGGAGTACCCCTTCCTGACGGCCAACGTTCACGAAGATGGCGCCCCCTGGCAGCCCGAGGGGGTGCAGGGATGGACGGTGATCGAGCGAGCCGGCAAGCGGATCGGCGTCGTCGGGCTGTCCACCGTCGACACCCCCACGACCACGGTGCCCGCCCACGTCGCGGGGCTCACCTTCCAGGACGGTGTGGAGGCGGTGCGGGCGCTCCTGCCGGCACTGCAGGAGGCGCGGCTCGACGCCACGGTGCTCGTCGGCCACCTGACCGGCTCGTGCCGGCCCGCGGGGTACCTCGACCCCGGACCCCCGTGCACGCCCGACGGCGAGATCGGCCGGCTGCTCACCGAGCTGCCACCAGGGTCCTTCGACGTGATGGTGCTCGGACACGCGCACACCCTGCTCGCCCACCGGCAGGGAGACACCTTCCTGCTCGAGAGCCGGGCCAAGGGGCAGGCGATCGGACAGGTCGACCTGGTGTTCGGTCCCGACGGACTCGACCGCGACGCGAGCCGCGTGCTCCCCCACTGGCCGATCGTGCACCCGCCCGCCGACCCCGGCTGCAGCGGCGCGCCCTTCCCGGTCGACCCGCTCTCCGTCGGTGGGACCCGGCTGTCTCCCCACCCCGAGGCGATCGCGCTGATCGCGGAGCTAGAGGCGCGCGCCGGCTCGCTGTGCGAACCGATCGCCTGCGCCTCTAAGCCGCTGCTCCGCAACCGCACCGGAGAGTCCGCGCTGGCCGACTGGATGGCCGACGCGATGCGCGCTGCGTTTCCCGGTGCCGACATCGCAGTCCAGAACTCCGGCGGAGTGCGCGCCGACCTCGCCGCCGGCACGGTCCGCCGCCAGGATCTGCAGCGCGTGATGCCGTTCGACAACCGCGCCGTGCTGGTGGAGCTCAGCGGGTCTCAGATCCGGACCATGCTGCGGATCGGGAGCTCGGGCGCCCACGGGATCCTGCAGGTCTCGGGGCTCAGCTACGCCACCGATCCGGGCGGTTCCGGCGGCAGCGATCTCGACGGCGACGGGAGCATCGCGCCGTGGGAGCACGACCACCTGTGCCAGACCATCCTGGTGGGCGACACACCGCTCGATCCCGCCGCCACCTACCGGGTCATCACCTCGGACTTCCTGCTCGCTGGTGGGGACCACCTGGGGCCCGCGCTGTCCGACGCCATGGTGATCGAGACGGGGCCGCTGGTGCGCGAGGCGATGTACGACTACGCCTCGGCGACCGCGGGCTGCATCGGTGCGGCGCCGATCATCGACCCCGATCGGCCGCGGATCGGATCCTGCGAGCGCTAGCAGTTTGCGGTGGTGCACACGAAGGTGCCGTCGGCATCGCACCCACAGCTGTTGCAGCCATCCGTATCCGCCCAGTGCTCGCCGGGGCAGTACTCAAGAACGTCTTCGACGCCTTCGACATCGTAGATACAGCTGGGGATCTCGCTCCCCTCTTCATCCTCACCGCAGATGCCTCTGTTTCCACAGGCAGACAGGAGGCAGACAACGATCAACGACAGGCCGAGGCGCATGAGCCCTCCGTGGGGAGACGGATGGTTCTACACAGCGTGCGCGCTCTTGTCGAGTTGAAGCAACGAGATGTCCCGCTGGACCGTTCTGTGAGCAGAATGTCAAGCAGGCGGCTATCCTGATCACAGAGGGACGGAATGTTCGGGCTGTTCCTAGCAAGTCTGGGACTAGCGGCCGTTGTGGCCGCGGTGTCGCTCGCCGCTCCCAGGGGGATCACCCCGAGGGCCGGAGGGAGCGCGGTGCACGCGGATGTGGCTGTGCAGACCTTGCGGTTCTGGACGCTGTACTCGGCGAGCTTCGGCGCGCTCGGAGCGGGGCTCACGATGCTCGTTCTTCCGGGTCCTGGTGCGTTGCTGATCGCGGCGATCGTGGCCGCCCCGCTGGCGCGCGGACTGTGGTCCGCGCTGGGCGATGCCTCGGCCGACGTGGGGTTGAACCGGCTGGTGGGCAGGGAGGGCCGAGTCGTGCTGCCGGTCGGCGCGGTGCCGGGCAAGATCGTCCTGCAGACCCAGGCAGCCCGGATCGAGCTTCCGGCCCGCAGCGACGACGGCGCGCGCATCGAGCGGGGCTGCCGGGTGTTCGTCGCGTTCATCGAGGACGGCGTCGCCGCGGTAGTCAGGCTTCGGGGGCCTTAGGGATCGTCCAAGAACAAACGCTGCATTCGGCCGCGCTCGCGGACCCTGGAGAGGCCCAGGGAGGCGACCGCGGCCCCCAGGGTGCACAGAGCGACGAACTTCGCCTCCTGGACCCCGAGCAGCACGACCGAGGGAGCGCCGTCGAGCACGCGAACGGAGAGCTGCTTGAGGTAGGGCAGCGGGAACGCGAGGACCGCGAGCGCGAGACCCAGCGGGATCACCCAGCGACGCGACAGCAGGCCGCGCTCGACCCCGACGACGGACAAGATCATCGCGGGGAGCGCCAGCAGCAGGTGGTGCTCGAAGGTGTAGACAGGCACCAGCAGCATCGCGACGAGCACGGTGCTGGCCTGGGCCGCCAGTCGGACGGGGTCGGAAGTGGGGCGAAAGAACAGCCACCCGAGCGCACCGAGCACGCTGAACGTCGCGACCGCAGACCCCGCGCGGGCCGCGCCGGAGAGCGCGTTGTGCCCGCTGGGGAACAGCTGGTGCAGCACGTTGGGTACCGAGTGGTTGCCGAACATCCCGATCTGGATGGTCAGGCCGTTGTAGTCGCCCCCACCCAGCCGCGGCAGCACGCCGGTGTAGAAGCCGAGCTGGTGCCCCGCGGAGACCCACGGCAACACCAACACCGAGAGCGCGACCGCACACCCGATACTCGCCGCCACCGCGGTCCACCGGCGGCGCAAGATCCACCACAGCACGATCAGCGCCGGTGACATCTTCGCCATCGCCGCGACCCCGACCAGGGCCCCGGCCAGCCCCGGCCGGCGCTCCTCCTGCCACAGCCCTGCTAGGATCAGGGCGAGGACGAAGGCGTTGGCCTGGCCGAGCTCAGCGCCGTAGGACACGCCGTAGGACAGCGCGCCGACACCGACCACAACCGCGCCGACCCACGGCGACAGCGGTCGCCACCATCGCCACAGCGCCAGACCCGCCGCGATCAAGAAGAGCTCGTTGAACACCTCCCAGACCCCGAACGCCACCGGCAGCGACAGCGGGACGGACCACAGCACGAACAGCACGAACGGCGGCGGGTAGAAGTACGGGTGAACGCGGCGCCGGGTGCCCTCGGACCTCGCGACCTCCTCGAGGCGCGCCTTGTCGTACGGATCGCCCCCGGCGGCCGCGACCTTGGCCGCGTAGTGGTACGACGCGAAGTCCCGTCCGGCGCTGTCTCTGAGCGGGGGCTGCAGCGGCGGCGCGAGCAGGGTCAGCAGGTGCCACACCAGCGCAGCGGCCAGGACCGCCCAGACCGTGCGCGCGAGCGCGGGAGCCGCATCGTCCGACATCGCACGGTGTCTAACGGACCGTCGCCGGTTCGGTTAGGTCTCGGCGCTCGGAGGCGCAGTGACCGACACGACGCGGACGCACCGCCAGCTGCTCGCGCTCGTGTTCGCCCTGTACGCAGGCCTCGTGGTCCGCTTCTGGTTCCTCGCGGACGATGCGTTCATCACGTTCCGCTACGCCCGAAACTGGGCCAACGGCCTGGGGCTGGCGTTCAACCCGGGAGAGCGGCCGCCCGTTGAGGGGTACTCGAACTTCCTGTGGCTGATCGGCGCCACGCTGGTCGAGGCGGTCGGCGCGCCCATCGGCTGGGTGGCCCCCGTGGTCTCGGCGGCGTGCGGTGGCGCGCTCGTCTGGAAGACCCACGACACGCTGCGCAACACGCTCGGCGTCGGAGCCACCGCCGCCCTGATCGGGACGGCGTCGCTGGGGCTGTCCCCGGCGCTCGGGGTCTGGAGTACCAGCGGGCTCGAGACGGCCCCGTTCGCTCTGCTGGTGCTGATGCTCACCGAGCGCCTGGTGCTCCGCGACGCGCCCGACGACTGGATGGTCCCGGCGGGGCTCTCGATGCTCCTGGTGCTGATCCGCGCGGAGGGCTTCGCCTGGATCGGCGTCATCGCCGCAGCGGCGCTGCTCACGCAGCCCGGCCAGGTCCGACGGGTGCTGTCGGTGGGGGGCGCGGTCGCCGCGCTGCTCGCGGTGTACTGGAGCTGGCGCCTGTACTATTTCGGCACGCTCTTGCCCCACACCGCGCTCGTCAAGGTGAGCGGGTCCCCGCGCGCGATGGTGCGCGGCGCCAAGTACGTCGGGCTGTTCTGGCTGACGGTGCTGGTCCCCGCCGTCTCGCTGCTCGGTGCGGTGCCCACAGTGACGGGTCCCGATGCTCGGCGGTGGCGCGCCGTCCTGCTGATGGCGCTCGCTTTCCCCGCCTACGCCGTGGTGGTCGGAGGCGACTTCATGCCCTTTGGGCGGCTGCTGGTCCCCGGGCTTCCGTTCGCCGCGATCCTCTTGGGCGGCGGGCTCGACGCGCTGCTGGCGCGGGGGGTCGATCCGCGCCGGGTCACCGGGGGCGCGCTGCTGCTGCTGCTCGTCGGCCTCCAGCCTGCATCCGGCCGGTCGCTGGTCCCCGCCGCGCTGCGCCGCCCGCTGCACTTCCGAATGTCGGACAACGTGTTCCTCTCCGAGCGCGATCGCTGGGCGAACCAGGCCGAGAACACCGCCGGATTCCAGCGGCGCGGTCGCGCGCTGGCGCAGGTCGCCGCGCCCGGCTCATCGGTGGTCGCCGCGGCCGTCGGCGCCGTGGGGTACTACTCGGGCATCGAGGTGCTCGACCAGCACGGGCTCGTCACGAAGGAGGTCGCGTACCGGCCGATCCCGAGCGGCCCGCTGACCCGGTCTCCCGGCCATGATCGGCACGTGCCGCCCGCCTTCTTCGTCAAGTACTCGCCCACCTACCTGTACGCCCGCGCGGTCGAGGGCACGATCTCGGCAGGCCGAATGAAGGACACGCTGGACCAGTGGCAGGTGCCGCTTAGCGTGATGGACTCCTACGTCCCGGACTTCCACGAAGTCACCGCGCCGGATGCATCGGAGCGCGCGTTCCTGTTCGTGGTGCGCCGCAGCCTTCCAGGCGAGGACCCGGCGAAGCAGTGGAGCGGCTTCCCCGCGCGCAGGCGCGCGCTGAACAGCGAGCTGCGGGCCGCTCGGTGACACCAGAGGGGCGACCGACCGAAGGTCAGTCGACCGCGCGCTCGCACGCTATCGCATCGCCGTCGTTGATCGAGACGCTGTCGTCGCCGACCCAGCGCACCGAGGTGCCGCGAACCGCGGTGAACGCGCACCGCACCGCGTGGCCGTCCTCGAAGCTCAGCTGCAGGACGGTGGGACCTGGATCGACCCGGACCGCGCCCTTCTCGACCAGGATCTCCTCGCCCAGCTCCGCCCGCGCGCCCAACGGGATCCACACGTCCACCGTGACCTGATCGTCGGCCGGTGCCTCGAGTTGGCTCACCGGGGCGCCGTCGTCGATGGCGCCTAGCAGCGCGGGCAGCAGCGCCTTGAGCAGCGCCAAGCCGCCAAGCAGCACGACCACGAAGCCGAGCACCCCCACGAACACATAGGGCGCCATGGCCACCCCCGGCTGACCCCGCAGCGGACCGGTGAGCGCACCGGTGACCTCACGGAGCAGGTCGTCGTCCGCGTGGCTGATCGCGTCGTCGGGCGCGGTGCGCGGTCGCGACTCGTAGATCGGCAACACCGTGGTGCGGGCGAACTCGTCGAGCGCAATGAAGAACCGGCGGTCGATGGCGTACTGGAGCTGCTCGAGATCGCGGGCACACTCGGAGGAGCTGGGCCGGTAGTCGCGCGTGTAGGCGCACATCCTGCGGATCAGGTCGCGCAGGTCGTCCAGCGCCGCCTGGCTCATGCCCTGGACGCGCAGGTGCTGGAGCTGCCGGTTCATGGCCTGGTCGTGGCTCACCGGGTTGATCGACAGCGACATCGTGCGGCCGGTGAGCAGCTCGTACAGCGACATGCCCGCGGAGTACACGTCGACCGACGGGCTGTCCGAGACCCCGTCGAGCCGCTCCGGGGCCATGTACGGCCTCGAGCCCATCACCACGGACTCAGTGCGCGCCTCGCGCCCCTCGAACTCGCCGCGGGCGATGCCGAAGTCGAGGACCTTCACCTCGCCGTGGATCGACAGCATGATGTTGCTGGGCTTGATGTCGCGGTGGATCACCCGCAGCGGGCGCCCGTCATCACCGGCCGCCTCGGCGTAGGCCACGTGCAGCGCCAGGCACGCTTGGCGCATGAGCTCCATCGTGACCGCCGCGGGCAGACCGTCCTTGAACCGCAGCAGGAGCTGGTCCAGCGAGACTCCGCGGACGTGCTCCATGACCACAACCGGACGCCCGCTGATCTGCATCAGGCGCTCGACCCGGACGATGTTCGGGTGGTTGATCGCGGAGAGCAGCCGGGCTTCGTCGCGGGTGCGGTTGAGGATCTTGGTGTTGGAGGCGTAGGCCCCCTTCAGGATCTTGAGCGCTACCTTTCGCCGCAGCGGATCCGCGGACACCCGGGCGACGCACACCGTGCCAAAGGAACCCTCGCCGAGGATCTCCAGGATCTCGAACGGCACGGCTGCTCGCTTCAACCACTCTCCAGTGGCGCTGAGCCTAACTCAGCCGCATCCACCGCACAGCCGCGATGCCAAGCCCGGCGCCGAGCAGTCCCAGGACCACGTTGCCGAGCACGCTCGCTGCGGCCCAGGACAGCGCGCCGCGCTCCACCAGCCGCACCGTCTCGACGCTGAAGGTGCTGAAGGTCGTGAACGCCCCGAGAAAGCCCGTGGTCCACATCAGGCGCATGCCCGGAGACAGTGTCGTGCCCCCCTCGAGGGCGGCGCCGAGCGCCGCCGAGCCGACCACGTTCACGACCAGCGTGCCCCACGGCACCCGCGGGCCCAGCGCCGACACCGTGGCCAATCCCACGCCGTACCGTGCCATCGCACCGGCAGCGCCGCCGAGCGCGACCCAAGCGAACATCCTCACGTGACCTCCTGTCGCAGCATTCTGGCGCAGGTTGCCCCGCGCGTCCGGTGGAGCTATCTCAGCGTCCTGACGACGGAGCGTACAGATGGGGTTCTTCGACCGCCTTGCGAATATCTGGCGGGGCTTTCTGAGCCTGTGGGTGTCGGACCTCGAGTCCAGAAACCCCGAAGCAGTCTACGAGTCGGCGATCGACGAGCGGGTTCGCAAGCACCGCGAGCTGAAGAAGGCCGTCAGCGGAATCGTGTACCTCCGCAACAAGCTGTCCACCGAGCTCGAGACCAAGGAGCGCGAGCTCAAGGAAGTGATGACCCAGCTTCCGATTGCGATCGAGGACGGCCAGGATGAGGTCGCGCTCGTGCTCATCCAGAAGAAGGACGAGCTCACCGGCCAGATCGAGAAGCTGTCGTCCGAGCTAAGCAAGGTCAGCGACCAAGCCGAGGAGTACAAGGGCGGTCTGATCTCGTTCCAGGCCGAGATCGAGAAGCTCAAGCGCGAGAAGGACCAGATGCTCGCCAAGAAGGCCACGGCCGAGGCCCGCATCCAGATCCAGGAGACCCTCGACGGCCTGTCCACCGACGCCGACGTCAAGGCCCTCGACGGCGTCCGCGAACACATCAGCAAGCTGCAAGCAGAGGCGGACATCGGCTCGGAGATCCAGGGCGACAGCCTGGACGCCAAGCTCGCGAAGATCAAGGAAAAGGCAGCCAACTCCAGCGCCCGCTCCCAGCTCGACGAGATGAAGCGCCAGATGGCCGCCCGCAAGACGGCTGCAACCGAGGGCGTCAAGAAGACGATCTAGGGGACTCCATGACGCTGCCCGAGCGCTCCCACGACGCCGAAGACGCGTTCGTCGCAGTGCTCGCTGCGTCAGACGACAACGACGCCCTGACCGAGGCCGTGAGCGCGTCGATGGCGGCAGGGCGACCGCGTCTCGCCGCCCGCCTCGTCGGGCTGCTCTCCGATCGCGTCGAGGTGACCCCGGGCTCCGACCTCGCTCGGGCCCAGCGCGCCGCGCACCTGCTCTTGTTCGACAAGCAGCGCCCGCAGGACCTGTCCTGGTCCGAGCTCGAGGACGCATGGGGTCAGGTTCGGCGCCGCCGGATGCGACGGATCCGCGACCGCATGCGTGCGGCGCTGTCGGGCAGCCGCGCCTCGTTCGGGCGCCTGGGCAACAAGCGGCGACGGTGATCCGCAGCACCCGAGCCCACGGGCTGCTGCTGCTCGTCCTGACCGCCGCCGCAGCCGGGCACCACCTGGTCCACTGGCTGTGGATGATCGAGGACGCGGCGATCAGCTTCGCCTACGCGAAGCACCTCGCCGCGGGCGAAGGGCTCGTGCCGTTCGTCGGCGGAGAGCGGGTGGAGGGCTACAGCAACCCGGCCTGGGTGTTCGCGCTGGTGCCGGTGTTCTGGGTCGGCCTGGGTCCCTGGATCGTCGAGGGGGTCCGGTTCCTCCAGCTCGCGATGTGCGCGGCGACGGTTCCCGTCGTGTGGCTCGCCGGCCGCGAGGCCATGGGGAGAGACAGCGTCGCACCGCTGGTCGCGGCGGGTCTGATCGCCGCGAGCGCGCAGTTCGCAGTGTGGGGCTCGGCGGGCCTCGAGACCGGCCTGCTGAACCTATGGATGGCGCTCGCGATCTGGCGCAGCCTGGTCGAGATCCGGACCCGCGCCTGGCCCGCCTCGGCGCTGCTGTGGTTCGGGGTCGCGCTGTGCCGGCCCGAGGGCGTGCTGTACAGCGCTGTCGCCGGGTTCGTGGCGATGGTCTCGGCGCTGCATGCCGGCCGGGGCCTCAGTCCGACCCTGCGCTGGCTGCTCATCTTCTTCCTGCCGTTCGGGGCGTACCACACGGTGCGCTACCAGTACTTCGCCTGGGAGTGGCCCAATACCTACTACGGCAAGCTCGAGCGCCGCGGTCCCCCGTTGCTGCTGCAGTGGACCTCCCCGGCCTGGCGCTACACGCGTGACTTCCTCTCCGAGCTGGGCTGGGGCGCCTACCTGCCCGCGTGGGCACTCGGCATCGCAGGAAACGGGCGGGGCCGAACAGCCCTCGCCTGGAGTGCCGTGCTCGGCATCGGGGTCGCGACGCAGCTCGCCGGCGACCAGCGGTTCCTGCTCCCCACCGTCGTCGGGGTCGCCGTGATCGCGGCGCTGCGGAGCCTGGGTCGCCAGCACACGCCGCGGCCCGCGCTGGCCGTGATGGCGGTGGGCGCCGCCCTGATCGCGGTCACCGAGGCCCTGCGCGCGGCCGGCGTCCCCGTTGCGCGCCTACCCGCCCCCCCAGGGGTCCGCGACAGCTTGGTCGTGCCGCTGCTGATCGGTGCAGGCGCTGCACTGACCGTCGCCTCCGTCGGCGCGCGGGCCTGGCAAGCGCGGATGCTCACCTTCGGTCTGTGCCTCGCTGCGATGGTCTTCGCGCTGCTCGCGCAGTGGGACTGGATGAACGGCTTCCGCTGGTACGCTCCCGCCACGGTGCCCGGCGCGCTGCTGCTGTCGATGGGGGTCCACGCCCTCGCCGAGGAGGCGCGCAGCGCGCTCACGCCCCTGGGTCGACCCGGGACCCGGGTCGTGCAGGCGGTCGCGGTGCTCCTGACCCTCGCCGCGGTGCCGGCCAACGCGCTGCACACCGCGAAGCTCGCGCGGGCGCCCCAGACCCAGCCCCAGCATGTCTACGAGCGGGTGGTCCACGTGACCGGCCTGCAGCGCAAGCTGCACATCGAGGAACGACTCGTCGACCTCGACGTCGACCAGGGGGCGCACCTGCTGTGGTCGGATTTCGAGATGCTCGATGTCGCGGGCCTGATCGACATCCCGCTCGGCCACAACAAGTTCGACCCGCGCTTCCTGCGCGACTACGTCTTCACCGAGAAGCGCCCCCACTTCACCCACATCCACGCGCAGTGGGAGCGGTCGATGCGGCTGGCCGCCCTGCCGGAGTGGAAGCGCGACTACATCGCGCTTCCGGACTACCGCATGCGCTCGGGAGCGATGCACCCGGGCAACTACCTCCGGCGGGACCTCGTGGTGTCCGAGTCCCGCTGGCCCGGGCCCGGCCAGGCCACGGCGCTGGACGGCGGGATCGTGCTCCACGGGGTCCGCGTCCCCGCTGCCCCCGCAGCCGGCGGCGCCGTGCACGTCGAGGTAGGGCTGTCCCTGACCCGGCCGCGCCCCACCCCGGCCGACGACTTCCGGGTCGCGCTGTTCGCCGTCCGCGACGGGTCGGTCGCGGCGGCGTGGGACGTCGCTCCCGGGTACGACTGGCTCACCCCACACGACTGGCGACCGCGCGAGGTCTTCCGCGGTGTGTTCGACCTGCCGCTGCCCGCGGCCCTGTCCCCTGGCACCTACGATCTCGCCACGGTGGTGTTCGGCGCCGACGGCACCGTGCGGGCCCCGTCCCACATCCGAGTCGCCGACCCGGTCGTCGCGCAAGGCGAGGTCCTGTTCCTCGGGGCACTGCGGATCCTCCCCGCGTCCGCACGCGACGGCCTCGCCAAGATGCACGTTGACGCCGCGCTGGCGGCGGCTGGGTCGGGCGAATGCGCCGCAGCGGTCCGCGATTGGCGGATCGCTCGCCAGCACCACGCCGGCGACCACGACTGGGCGGACGCGCGGCGCGAGGCCGTCCACACCGCGCTCGCGGGCTGCCATGCCACCGCCGCCGACACGGCGGATCGACCCGGGAAGATCGCCCACCTCATCGCCGCGCGGGAGTACGACCACTGGCACCCCGGCACCCGCGCGCGCGTCGCGGACCTCGCGGATGCCCTGATGGCGGAAGGCGAGGCGGCGCGGCAGGCCGGAGACCACCGCACTGCCTACCTATGCTACCGAGACGCGGTGCGGGTGGATCGCACCCGCAGCTGGGCCCGGCGCTATGCGGAGGAGGCGCGAGCGGCGGGCGGCGCGGGCCCACCGGACGACGAGCAGGGCTCGCGATAAGGGCCCCGGATGCCGTCCCTCGACCGAGCCAAGGTACACCTGGCCCTGCTGGTGCTGATCACCGCGGGCGCCGTCGCCCACCACGTTGTCCTCTGGAATTGGTTCGTCGAAGACGCCGCGATCAGCTTCGCGTATGCGAGGAACCTGGCGCACGGCGAGGGCCTGGTCCCGTTCGTCGGCGGGGAGCGCGTCGAGGGCTACAGCAACCCAGCGTGGGTGCTGCTGCTCGCCCCCTTCTACGGCGTGGGGCTCGGCCCGTGGATGTACGTCGGCGTGCGGTGGATTCAGCTGGTGCTCGCGGCCCTGACGGTCCCCGCCACCTACTTCGCCACCCGCGAGGGGGCGGGCAGAGACAGCCCCGTTCCCCTCCTCGCCGCTGCCGTGCTCGCAGCCAGCTCTCAGTTCGCGATCTGGGGGAGCGCGGGGCTCGAGTCCAGCCTGATGAACTTCCTGATGGCGATCGCGATCTGGCGGAGCCTCGTCGAGGTCCGAACGGGACGCTGGCCGTGGTCGGCGCTGCTGTGGCTGGCGGTCGCCCTGTGCCGGCCCGAGGCCATCCTGTACGCGGCGGTCGCCGGCTTCAGCGCGATGGTCGCCTCGCTGCACGCGCGCCGGGGACCCCTGCCCACGGCACAGTGGCTGTTGATGTTCTTCCTGCCTTTCGGCCTGTACCACGCCGCGCGCTACCAGTACTTTGCGTGGGAGTGGCCCAACACCTACTACGCCAAGCTCGAGCGCCGCCCCGGTCTGCCCTGGCTCGACTTCCACAAGAAGTCGTGGCGGTACACCCGCGACTTCATGCACGAACTGGGGTGGGGGTTCTTCCTCCCGGTGTGGTTCCTCGGCGCGATCGGACACCGCGGCTGGCGGCTCCCCACCGCCGCCACGCTGGCGTTCGCCGTCGCGCTCGTGACCCAGCTCGCGTCCAACCAGCGCTACCTCGTCCTGGTCGTCGTCAGCTTCACGCTGATCGCGTTCTGGATGGGCCTGCGGGCCTCCGACGAGAGCCCCCCACCGGGGCTCGCGCTGGGCGGTCTGGGAGTCGCCATCGCACTGGTCGCGATCTCTGAGCTCCTGCGCGATCGGGGAATGCTCCCCAACCCGCTCCCCAGCCCGGCGTGGATCAAGCAGCTCGCCCCGCTCACCATCGTGGGCGCCGCGGGGCTCCTGACCGTTCTGTCCGTCGGAGCCCGGGGCTGGCACGCGCGGATGCTCACGTTCCTGCTCTGCCTCGCCGCGGTCACCTTCGCGGTGATCGCCCAGTGGGACTGGATGAAGGGCTACCGCTGGTACGCGCCCGCGGTCGTTCCCGGCGCCATCCTGTTCGCGCTGGGGGTCGAGTCGTTCGCCCGGGTCGTCCAGGAGGCGCTTCACGGAACCCGGGAGGGCTGGCTTGTCTCCGGCGTCCTGACGGCGCTGGCGATCACCGTGGCGATCATCCCGCCCAACGTCGTGCACACCGCCCTGGTCCGGAAGGCCCCCGACACCGACCCCATGAAGGTCAAGGCGCGCGTGGACTTCGTGAAGACCGTCCAGCAGCGGCTGCACATCGACGGCCGGCTGGTCGACCTCGACGTCGACCAGGGCGCGCACCTGCTGTGGTCGGACTTC
>Ga0316189_10000154_pt1 | contig 64640 bp, 55 predicted proteins | sample LowCovwburrow_MG_FD_204930 | JGI IMG/M metagenome (GOLD analysis project Ga0316189, IMG submission 204930) | Coastal sediment microbial communities from Maine, United States - Lowes Cove worm burrow | ecosystem: Environmental > Aquatic > Marine > Coastal > Sediment | place: USA: Maine...
GGACGCTCCCCAAGGGATCGTCCAACAACAAACGCTGCATTCGGATGCGCTGCACGCCCGATGGCTGCGTCGTCGAGTTCTCGGGATAGCTCGCACTCCCCTCGACTCTCCTCCTTGCCCTCGAACGAGCATCGCGTCCTCGATGCCGAGCGTCTCATCTCGGTCGAGCCCTCGCAGTGCTCGGGAGAGCTCCGGTCGGTCTCTGCGAGACCGGAGCTTCCCGCGCCCTGCTGGCTCATGTGGCTGGTCGGCCCGTTGCGGTCCTCCCTCGATCGCATCGCTCGGGGGAAGGCCGGCCCCCAGTGGGGGCCTTCCCCCCCAGCGATGCTAGGGGACGTCGATCCGCGCGAGTGCGCGTTCGGCGACCCCGATCGCCACCATGGTGATCAGCAGCAGCGCAGCCCAGGGCTGCCACAACGGGGCGGTCCCGTCCACGACGTCGCGCCACACGCCCCAGGCGCTGGAAGGGAGCCACGGTGCGAGCTCGAGCAGCACCGCCGCCCAGGTCGGCACGTCCGCCCCGCCGGTCGAGTACCCGGTGACGGCGTCCGCGGCCCACAGACCCCACGTCGCGACTCGCTCGAGCACGAGAAACAGGAACAGCCCTGCGATCGAACCGGGGACGCTGCGTGCCAGGACGGCGACCATCAACACGACGGCCGCGAAGCCCGTGTCGACCACCCAGCTCGCGACGTATCCCGACAGCACATCCGCCCAGACGGTGCTGCCCTCGGTCTGCAGCAGGAGCAGGCCGGCGCCGAGGGCCGCAACCCACTGTGCCGCCAGTCCGACGGCGGACCAGATCGACAGCGCGCCCCACTTGGCGAGCAGCACCGCCCAGCGGGGCACGGGTCGGGCCAGCGTCTCCCGCAGGGTATGGGCTTGCAGCTCGCCGGCGAGCGACGTGGCGCCGAGCAGGAGCAGGAACGCCTGCGTGACGTAGAAGTTGCGCGCGATCAGCGCCCAGCGGACGCCATTGGCGGCGGACTGATCCAGGCCCGCGCCCGGCGCCGCGTTGTTGACGGACACGGTGCCCCCGGCGATCACCATCAGCGGTGCCGCGAGTCCGATGAGCAGCAGTACCAGCCAGCCGAATCGCGCTGCGCGGCGGGACTGCAGCTTGAGCGCCTCGACGCGGACCAGCGCCAGTTGGTGTTGGAGGCTCACTGAGGTGCTCCGGAGGTGACCTCGAGGAACACCGCCTCGAGATCGCGGTGATCGGGGACCACGGCGTCGACCGCCACCCCGGCGCCGACCAGGTGGCGCACAAGGTCCGGGACCGTGACGCCGACGAGGCGGAAGCGCTGTCGCCCGGCGTGCCCGGCTCCCTCCGCGGTGACGCCATGCAGCGCCTCGGCGGCCGCCTGCAGGGAAGCCGGGTCGCTCGCGCCGACCTCCACCCGCACGGCTGCCATGGCGTCGCCGGCCAGCAGGTCCGCCACGGCGCCTTCGGCGCTCAGCTGGCCCGCGGCCAGGATGGCGACCCGGTTGCAGGTGGCCTGGACCTCCGCGAGCAGGTGCGAGGAGATGAACACGGTGATGTTGTCGTGCAGGGCGAGGGAGCGCACCAGCTCGCGGACCTCCCGCATCCCTTGCGGATCGAGGCCGTTGGTGGGCTCGTCGAGCATCAGCAAGCGCGGGCGGCCCAGCAAGGCACGCGCGATGGCCAGGCGCTGCCGCATGCCCAGCGAGTAGGCGCCGGCAGGGTCGCGCGCACGCTCGGTCAGACCGACCCGCTCGAGCACCCGGTCGACCTGCGTTGTGGCGACGTCGCTGGACAGCCCGGCTGTGGCCGCCGACAGCTCCAGGTTGCGGCGCCCGCTTAGCCAGTCGTGGAACGCCGGGGTCTCGATGAGGGCGCCTACGTGTCGGCGCGCGGTGTGCCCCTGCTCGTCGAAGATCCGGATCTGGCCCGAGTAGCGGATGAGCCCCAGGACGCAGCGCATGACCGTGGTCTTCCCGGCGCCGTTCGGACCCAGGAAGCCGTATACATCGCCCTCTTGGATCGTCAGATCCAGATCACGCACGGCGGCGCGCTGGCCGAACCAACGAGATAGCGCGCGTACTTCCAGGGCCACAGCTCGAGTCACGCGCGCTGGATAACGCGCGGTGGTATGAGGAGGCGAGGAGGGCCGAGTGCGGTCGTTCACGGGTTGTTGTGCGTTTCACTGCTGGTGAGCCCATTGACGTTTGGGTGGTCGAGGCTCCGCTCGGCCATGGCGGCATGGGGTCGGTGTACCGCTGCCACAACGCTGCCACGACCAGGATCATGGCCGCCGTCAAGGTCCTCGACTCGGCCATGCAAGACACCGAGGAGGCGCAGCAGCGGTTCCTGCGCGAGGCCGAGATCCTGTTTCGGCTCGACCACCCGAACATCGTTCGGGTGCGCAACGTCCGGATGGACGGGATCCCGCCCTATATCGAGATGGAGTATGTCGAGGGCGAGCCGCTAGAGCGTCGGATCTCGGCCGGCGCTACCGCTCCCCAGGACGCCATGCGCTGGGTCGCCGAGCTGGTCGACGCGCTGGTGTACATGCACGCCCGCGGCGTTCGGCACCGCGACATCAAGCCGAGCAACCTGATCGTCACGGCGTCGGGGTCGATCAAGCTCGTGGATTTCGGGCTGGCGATGGAGGCCGACCTCGGGCGGATCACCGCCGAGGGGTTGAGCTTCGGGACGGTCTCCTATGCGCCGCCCGAGTGGGTCGATCCCAAGGTGATCGACCCGGTCCAGTGGGACCTGTACGCCGTCGGCGTTGTGCTGTGGGAGCTGTTGACGGGTTCCTTCGCGTTTCCGCTCTCAGGGGACGGGCCGCAGCGCAAGCAGCTGCTCGAGGTGATGGTCCAGAAGCAGAGCGCTGGACCGCTCGACCCGGGTCCGGAGTTCTCGTCGGGCATCCGCGACCTCGTCCGGCGCCTGACCGCAGGAGCGGTGTCGAAGCGGCCCCAGTCCGCCGAGGAGCTGCAGGCGTTGGTCTCAGCGGTGGTTCCCGCCTCTCGTCCTGATGGGGCGGTCTCCGATGTGGCGGTCCGCACAGAGCTTCCGCGGCGCGTCTTCCTCGCAGCGGGAGCGGTGGTCGGGGCGCTCGCGATCCTGCTCGGGGTCGCGATCCTGGGCACGCAGAGCGGACCGGCTGCCCCCTCGGTGGTGCCGCTGCCCGCGCCGCTGCAGGTGCAGCCTGTTCGGGTCCACGGGATCCCCCCTGGCATGCCGCTGGAGCTGCGGATCGGGTCGCTGCGGGTGCCGGTGCAGGGCGGCAAGGCGCAGTTGATCGGCGCGCCAGCAGACGAGGCGGATGTCACCTGGGTCGCGGGAGCAGACTGCGCAGCGTGCCCGGGGGTGGGCTGTCCAACGTGGTGCGGCGTCGGGGTGGTTCAGCGCCCCGCAGCGGGCGCCGAGCTGGTGATCGGCGTGCAGGTGCCGCGGGCGACCGTGACGGTCCACCTGCCGGAGCTGGTCGAGGCGACCTCCGGCAAGCTGCTCCAGAAGAAGAGGCCGATCTGGAACTTTGGCGTGCGCGTCGGCGACCGCGTGGCGGAGCGGCCGAACCACTACACGGGCGTGGCGCGCGGCGTCCCTCCCGGGCGCCATCGGGTGGTCGCGACGATCGGAGGCTGTCCCGAAGAGGCGTTCGGGTGCTGGCCCGACGGCCGCTGCCCGTCGCGGTGCAGGTCGGGCGAGGTCCAGGTCGTGGTCCCCTGGGGCGCGACCCGCAGGGAGGTCACAATCGGCGTGCCGCTGCCGCCCTGAGGTCGCTGCGGCGGCGACGCAGGAGGCACAGCGCGAGTAGCACGCCCACTGGACCGTGCGGGGCGGTCTGGCAGGCGCCGCTGCCCTGGATCACGAGCGGCAGTGGGGTAGGGCGCGCCTCGATCAGCGCGATGCCTTGCTTGCCGTCTTGGTCGGTGACCACGACCTCGAAGGACGTTGCCTCCGCGCCGGTCCAGGTGATGGTGCCCTCGGCGAACACCCGGGCGGTTCCACTGTCGGGCCGGCTGCCGAGGGCGAAGGTGTGGGTGTCGTCGGGATCGGGGTCCCCCGGGTCGACCCGGACGACGCCCAGCGCGGACCGCGGTGCCACCAGCAGCGGCGCTGTGGGGCGCGGCGCCTGGTTGCGACCGACACAGCTCGGTCGGGGCAGCGTCACTGCGGTCTCCGCCTCGACCCAGTCCGAGATCGCGTCCAGCCGAACGTAGATCCCGCCTCCTCCGCACGGTGTCTCTGTGGGGAGCGCGGCGCGGCTGGTCAGCCCGACGAGGTAGTCCGCCTCCGGCACGGAGAGGTACAGGGGCCCTCCGCTGTCTCCGCTGCACGAGTCGACGCCGCCGCCTCCGGCGATCAGCTCTCCGCCGGGGCTGACCTCCTCGTTGCAGCCCTCCACGGGGTCGCTGCATGCGGGGTCGCGGACGGTGGTGGCCGCCTGCTGCAGCGTGGTGCCCCACTCCAGGCCGAGGGGGTCGAGCGCGCCGTAGCCGACGATGTGGACCACGGCGCCGACGCGCAGATCGTCCTCGACCACGCAGTCGAGCGCGAGCGCGCGGGGGACGATGGTGGTGATGGGCTGTGCGAGCACGACCACGGCGACGTCGTAGGTCTGAAACGGGCGGGGATGGGCCGTGACCTCGGCGATGTCGACGACCTCGCCGTCGTCAGCGGTCAGGTCGGTGCGTCCGACGACCACATGGCTGAGCCCTGAGGCGCAGTGGCCGGCGGTGAGCACGACGTCAGGCGCGACGAGCACGCCAGTGCACGCGAAGTCCCCGGCGAGGTTGTACAGCGCGGCGGCGTCAGGCCAGCGCCCGGGAGGTGCTGGCTCCCCACCGACGACGGGCAGCGGCGTGGCCGCCCAGGCTGCGGAGAGCAGGGAGAAGAAGGTCATGGGGGCACGGTATCAACGATGGGTCGGGCGCGAGGAGCGGTCGCTGGGGTTGCGCCGCGCGCCGTTCCGTCCTCGAGGCCGCTCACCAAGGAACACCCGAACCACGACGCCTCAGAACAAGCAGGCCCACGAGGACGAGTCCGGCGCTGCCGGGCGGCGCTCCCGCCGAGCGGCACCCCACCCCCTCGAGCGCTCCTTGGGACACACCGTTCAGGCTCCAGGTGGACGCGGGCGATCTGGTGCAGTCCACCGCGCCGTCGTAGGTGATGCTGGCGACCTCGCCGCCAGCGCTCAACTCGGTGACCCCGCAGAGCGTCTCCGTACTGCACGCACTCTCGTCGATCATCTGCCTCACAGTGACTGCGGCCACTTGGCCATGGACGGTGTGAACCTACTCGCCGGCCCCCGCCCACTCGCCGATAGTGAGCTTGGCACCCATGTCGTTGTGGTCGACGCTGCCTGTGCGAACTGCGCAGTGAAGAGCTCTGGATAGGTGGTGAGCGAGACGGTGGCCATCCCGTCGAACTTCGTGCCGCCGAAGCTGACGCACCCCCCCGTGTAGGTCGTTGTGGTGCCGTCTTCGCTCTTGGTCTCGACCGGGCACCCGTGCCTGCCGTGGACCTGCGCGATGTTCACGAGGCCGAGTTGTTCGAGGTAGATGCGGTAGGCGCTTGCCCGTGACATTGCACGGACAACATCTGGATCCTGCAGGTTGGCATCGAAGGGTTCGATCGGCGGAGTGGTCTTCGTCGTAGCGGGCGGGCACCCCGTGGCGAGCACAACAAGGATCAGCGGAACCAGAACCTCTCGCATGCGACCTCCTCCGTGCACCCGCATCCACTCTGCCCGGCGATTCCGTTCTTGTCGGCCTGTGGGCTCGACCAAGAACAAACGCTGCATTCGGCCGCGCTGCACGCCCGATGGCTGCGTCGTCGAGTTCTCGGGATCGCTCGCACTCCCCTCAACTCTCCTCCTTGCCCTCGAACGAGCAGCACCTCCTCGATGCAGCGCGTTTGTTGTTGGACGCTCCCATAGCGGCGGTTTCGAAGCGGACGACGATCCGCAGCGGTCGTCACCCCTGGCGAGCAGAGAGCCCTGCCCTCAGGGTTTCCAGCCGCGAATCGCCTCCAAGAACGCCGTCCCGTACTGCCGGAACCGCGTCTCACCCATGCCATGGATCGACAGCATCGCGCGCTTCGTGGCGGGCCGGAGTCGCGCCATGTCCTCGATTGTTCGGTTCGGTGCGACCACGTAGGTGGGCAGGTTCTTGCGGTCCGCCAGCTGCTGCCGGATGTCGCGCAGCATCGCGAGCAGCTCGCCGGAGAGTTTCGGGCCCGCCGCCGCCGATCGCCCGCGCTGGAGGCGGGCCGCATGGGGGAACTTGAACACCAGCGGGTCGCCGCGGCGCTGCAACACCTCCCAGCCGCGCTCCGTCAGCGTCAGCTCTCGGTACGTGACCTGCTTGCCTGGCAGGTCGCGCGTGATGTACTCGGCGGTCAGGCAGCCCGCATCGACCAGGGCACCCAACAGGTCGGCCACCTCGCCCGCCGACCACACCGGGCCGTCCGGGGGCGCGAGGATTCCATAGGTGCTGATTGTCTCGAAGCCCCAGCGGAGGACCTTCTTCTCCTTGCTGCCCGTCAGGGTCTTGGCGATGAGATCGATGCCGAACCCGCCCTTGTTCGCGTGCCGCTCCATCCGCACCACGCAAGAGAGCGCCTTGAGGACGACCTGTTCCTGGTCAGGGGTGACCTCGGCGGCCGCGTCGCTCACCGGCGCACCCGAGCGGCACACGTCGCAGGTGCCGCAGGCATCGAACGGGGTCTTCTCGCCGAAGTACTCGACGACGTAACGGCGCCGGCACACCTCGCCGGTGTAGGACTGCATCCGATCGAGCTTGGCGTACTCGCGATTTCGCCGGCGCCTCATCTTGGCTTCATCGAAGCTCAGTGGGGCGCCCGGGTCGATCAGCTCGACGCCGCCGACGCGATCCGGTGCCTGGTAGGTGAGCAGCCCGCGGTCCTCGAGGCCGCGCAACGCCGCCGTGAGCTGATCGCGGTCCAGACCGAGCTGCCGGCACCATGCGCCGGGCTGCAGCTGCACGACCTCGGACAACTGCAGCGATGCGCGCTGCGTCTTGGCGATTCGCTCCCACACCGTGCCGCGATGACCCTGAGGCGGCTGGGCCGGCTGCTTGAGGACCCGGAGCCACGCGGAGCGATCAGAGGGCGCGATGCGTCGGAGGCGACCCTCGCGGATGAGGATGTGCACACACGCGGCCACCGCGCGGTCACCCGCCTCGGGGGGCAGCGCGGCAGACATGGCATCGACGCTTCGGAACACCGGGTTGGCGTGCTGTGCGATCAGCCAGCTCCACAGCCGGTGGACCCAGTCCGCGGGCGGGTGTGAGTTGTCGATGAAGAACTCGTGGATCCGCCGGTCGCTCGGCGAGAACAGCAGGACGGCGCGGCTTGTGCGACCGTCGCGTCCGGCGCGCCCGATCTCCTGGTAGTAGGCCTCGACGGTTCCCGGCATGTCGTAGTGGACGATGCTGCGGATGTCGCGCTTGTCGATGCCCATGCCGAACGCGTTGGTCGCCACGACCACGGGGATCTTGCCGCCCATGAACGCTTCCTGCACCTTGGTGCGCTCGTGGGGGTTGAGGCCTGCGTGGTAGTAGCCGGCGCGCACGCCGGCCTCGCGGAGCGCCGCGCTGGCCTTCTCTACGTTCTTGCGCGTGGCGCAGTACACGAGCGAGGGACCCGGCACGACCAGATCGGCCAGCAGGCTGGCCTTGCCCGACGGGCGCTCGAGTGGCAGGACCTCCAGGACCAGGTTGTCGCGGTCGAACCCTTGGATGAAGCGCCGTCCATCACCGATTCCGAGGGTCTTGACGATGTCGTCCTGGACCTCGGGAGTGGCGGTGGCGGTGAGCGCGACCGTGGGCGGACACCCCAGCGACTCGCGCACCCGGCCGAGCTTGAGGTACTCGGGGCGGAAGTCGTGCCCCCACTGCGACAGGCAGTGCGCCTCGTCGATGGCGAGCAGTCGGATGTCCAGCCCTTCGCAGAACTTCAGGAACGCAGGGGTGAACCGCTCCGGCGCGACGTACAGCAGCTCGATCTGTCCGGCGCGTGCTGCGGTGGCGCGGGCTTCGTACTCGTTGCGGTCGATCGAGCTGTTGAGGAACGTGGCCTTGATGTCGAGCTCGGTCAGGTGATCGACCTGGTCCTTCATCAGCGCGATCAGTGGGCTGACCACCAGCGTGAGACCGCCGAGCGCCAGCGCGGGGTGCTGGAAGCACAGCGACTTGCCCGCGCCGGTGGGCATCACGACCAGCGCGTCGCCCCCCTCCACGATGTGCGACACGATCGCGCGCTGCCCGGGCCGGAATGCGCGGAACCCGAAGCGGTCGGACAGCACCTGATCGAGGTCAGCCATGGCGCGGGCCCTAACCGTCGCCGTCCTGCCGTCGCCAGTGCGCCGAGCCACTGCGGTGTCCGCGTTTCCGTGGGCCACCGTGGCCGTCTGTGCCGTCGTGACTCCTGGCGTGACGTTCTGTCGTGGCCCTGAGCGGTTCGTCCCTGCGCTGCGCACGGGAGCGTCCAAGCTCCATGTCGGAGCCGCCGACGCTGGACGAGGACGACACGGCGATGGGCCTTGCATCGTGCGGCGGGCTGTGCGACTTCGCCCGCGGTCGCCCCGCTGGGAGTCTATCTGACGTTGCTCCTGCTGCGGCGGCGTCGTCGGAGCGATCGAGTAGGAGATTCCGGCCCCGGCGAGCGACGCCGCGACCGCCTCAGCCGGTCCGACCACGGTGACGATCTCCCTTCCTTGGCAGGGAGCGACGCTGCGAGACAGGTCTTCGGTCGTAGCCGGGCGGGTCGGCGCCTTCGCGGGCGGCGGACTCCAGAGATCGACCGACGGACGCGTTGTCTTGGGGGACCCTGGGTCCCACGACGACAATCGTGGAGTCCCGCAAGTGGATCTGGCAGTCGACCACGCGCTCTGCGTCGCGCCACGGCGTTGCCTGCAGCACGCCGAGCGCATCGTCGTGCATCCACGGGTGGCGCAGCCCGTCCGCCAGGGGCTCCCAGCGAAGCCGCTGGGCGATCCGGCTGGGGGGTGCTCAGGTTCTCCTTTCGCCACCCGTCGAGCCACTCGGTGAGGCCCGTGTAGGCCTTCTTGTCTGTGGTGGGGACGTCGGGGGGAAGCGCCTCCATCAGGGCCTCCAGACCTGCGACGCGCAGGGTCCAAGGCCCCCCGGCTGGGGCCACCCACAGGGGGGGGGGAGTGCGGCGAGGCGGACGCCGGAGGGAAAGCACAGGTTGGTGGAGCTGGCTTCGAGGGGGCCTGCGGCCAGAGCGGCCGACAGAGCAGCGCGGGTCATCCACACACCGCACCTCCGCTCGACGCCGGACGATCGCATGGCCGTGATAGGTCCGGAGGATGGACTGGGATGACGTACGCCACTTTCTCGCGCTGGCGCGCCTCGGATCGGTGCGCGCCGCGGGGGCGTCCTTGGGGGTCAGCCACTCCACCGTCTCGCGGCGGGTGGAGGCGCTCGAGGCGCGGCTCGCCGCGCGGCTGTTCGATCGGGCGCGAGACGGCTTCACGCTCACTGAGGCCGGGCGGCGGATGTTGCCGGGCGCAGAGCGCGTCGAGTGCGAGCTGGTGGGTCTGGAGCGGGATCTTGCAGGGCAGGACGAGCGCCTCGCGGGCCCCGTGACGCTGACGTGCTGCGATGCGTACGTCTCCGACCTGCTCCTGCACAACCTGTCGTCGTTCTGCGCTGCGCACCCGGAGATCGAGCTGTCCATGACCACGGACAGTCGCCCGTTCGACCTGGACCGCCGAGAGGCCGACATCGCGATTCGCACGCTGGCGGTGGGTGCGCAGCCCCCCGGGTCTCTGATCGGAAGGCGGCTCGCTCCGGTGATGATCGCGAGCTACGCGGCGCGGGCGCATCGCGACATGGTGGACCCGGTGTTGTCCGGTTCCCACGCGCGGTGGCTGTCGTTCGAGCCGCGCAAGCTGCACCGGGAGATGGTCGCCAGCTGCAGCTACCCAGCCCTGCCGCTGTGGGGCGCGTTCAACTCGCTCGAGCTGATGGTCCAGGCCGCTCGCCAGGGGCTGGGGCTGGTGATGCTCCCTACGTACGTCGGGGACGCCGAGTCGGCGCTGGTGCGCCTGGAGCCGCCCGACCTTCGGCACGTCGCCGATCTGTGGTTGCTGAGCCACCCGGATCTACGAAGAAACACGCGCCTGCGTGCCGCCCGCACCCAGATCGCGGCTGGCCTGCAGGGGCACGCGGCGCTGTTCGCCGGTGACCATGGCGCGCCTGCGCAACCGGCGGTCCCGAAATCGCACCGGAGAGATGGCGACTGCCCTGCGTAGAGGGGAGCAGCACAACGGAGCGACCGATGACTGCAGACCCCGCCTTCTGGAATGCCCTCGCAGAAGAGTACGCCCGCAAGCCTGTCGAGCGGCCCGAGGCCTTCGAGCGCAAGATTGCCCACACCCGCGAGCGGATCACGCCCACGTCCGTGGTGCTCGACATCGGCTGCGGCACCGGCTCCCTGGCACTCAGGCTCGCCCCGGGCGCCGCTCACGTGCACGGGCTGGACATGTCCAGCGAGATGGTCCGCATCGCAAGGACAAAGGCAGCAGCATCGTCTACCAGCAACGTGACCTTCCACGAGGGGCCGTTCGACGAGGCATTCACCGCGTTCGAGGACGGCTCGCTCGACGGCATCTGCGCGTACAGCATCCTGCACCTGGTGGACGATCACCGTGCGGCCCTGGCCCGGATCGCGCGATTGCTGGAGCCGGGCGGGTTCCTGGTGTCGTCCACACCCTGCCTCGGCGAGTCCTGGGTTCCCTACCGGCCGGTGCTGTGGGCGCTGCGCAAGATGGGCAAGGCACCCATGGTGAAGATCATATCGAGGCAGCAGCTCGCCGTGGACATGCGGGCCGCCGGGTTCGTGGACCTGACGCAGCCCGACGTCGGCGCCGGGCCGCACATCGCGTTCGTGCTGGCCCGCCGGGCCTGATCTGATCAGGGCGTGGCGTCGTCCTGCGGCTCCGCCTGCAGCACGACGGTCAGCTCGCGGGTCTCGCCCGCGGGCATCTGGATCGTCTGGGTGTGCACCCGGAACCCCGGCGCGCTCAGCGCGACCGTGAGCTCGCCCGCGGGCACGTCGAGCGCTGTGCCGTCCGTCGCGAGCCCCTCGGCGTCGCTGACCCGCATCACCGCCGCCACCGCCGCGCCGCGTTCGTCGACAGCCCACACCTTCAGCGACCCGCGCTCGGCGACCACCGGAATCTCGATGCGGTGGCCCTGCTCGGCCGGGATCCGGAGCTCGCCGGACCACGGGGTGTGCCCCGGCGCTGTGGCCGTGGCGCGGTAGGTCCCGGGGTGCAGCGTGACCAGCGGGTCGCCGGGCGGCAGCGTGTGCAGCTCGGGACCGCTGAGGGTGACGGTCGCATCGACCGCGCTGCCGGCGGCGTCGCGCACGTCGATCCGGATGGCCATGCTGGGGTCCGGGCAGCCGTCCCAGTCCTCGAAGGAGTCGGGGTCTTCCGGGTCCGAGGGGCACCAGTCGTCGCGGTCGACCAGGCCGTCGAAGTCGGCATCCGGGACCGGATCCGGCTCCCACGAGACCCCGGCGAGCAGCCGCACCAGTGGCGCGCCCGGGGCGGCCGAGAGTCCCGCGCTCACGCCGCCGCGCACGACGAGCGCCTCGGCGATGCGTCCCCACCCGCCGGCGAGCAGCTCGACCGCGGACCCGGCGGGGTTGGTGCCGGAGGCCCAGTTGGTCTGTCCGGACAGCTCGAGGCTGCCTCCCAGCGTGTCGGTGAGCGGAATGCCGGCGCCGACGCGCGCGAACACGGCGTCGTTCCACACCAGGTCGCCGACCTGGGCGCGGGGCACGCCGCGCAGCCCGAGGTTGCCGGCCACCGTGAGCGTGCCGAACTGCCGGTCCACCGCGCCCAGCAGCTCCCAGCCGGTGCCACCCGCGCCGAGCGGCACGGCGACCGAGGCTGTGGGAAGCAGCAGCCGACCCAGCAGGGCGACCCCGACCGGCGCCGTGGTCGCATCCAGCAGCGTGGCCTTTACGTCGACGGCGACGTCACCGAGACCGGGGGCGGTGGGCTGGCCGGCCCCGGCGGCCAGCGCGATCACGGGGATGTGCGCGCCGAGCCGCAGCCCGCGCCAGTGCCACGCGCCGAGGAGATCGAGCTGCAGGACGTCGGACAGCAGGTGCTCGCCGTCGTAGCGCGCGAGCCCGTTGCCGTAGTGCAGAAATGCGCGCGCAGTGACCGCCCCGTCGGGAGCGGCGTGGCTCTCCTCGATCCACAGCAGAGCACGGCCGTCGGCGCTGGGCCGCAGGAGCTGGGCGTTGAACCGGTCGGGCGCGCCCTGCGCCGCCGCGACCGGGATCAGCAGGGTCCACCACATGGGCGCCTACTCTAACAACCGGTGTAGGCTGGGTGTCTGTGCGATTTCAGGAGGTTGCTTGGACCACGAGGTTGTCCCGGCGGGGATGTCGAGATCCCGCAAGGCCGCCGTCGGCTGCGCCGGCGCAGTGGCCGTCGCGGCGCTCGCGGTCAGTGGCCTCGGGGTGTGGTGGTTCAACGCCCGGGAGCGGGCGCAGGAAGAGGCCCTGATCGCCCAGCAGGTGAAGGCAGAGGAGGTCTTCGATCCGGCGATGGAGCGCCTCGAAGAGGCCGCCAACGCAGCGCCTGCCTACGACATCGATCAGACAATCCGGATCATCCATGGGCTCGACCGCGCGCTGCAGGAGACCGATGATCTGGAGGGGTACCTGCGTGAGCTGGCGCGCCAGGACTACCGCGGGGTCGCGCCCGAGGTCCTGAAGGGGCGGCAGGAGATCCTGGAGGTCCTCAAGCCGCTGTACAGCAAGCAGGTCGCGCTCGAGGACCAGCAGGCGATGTGGGAGATGACCAGCGAGCTCCTGCTGGCCACTCTGTCCGTCGTCTCGGTGAAGGGGGAGATGAACCTGGTCAGCCCCGCCGGAGAGTTTGCCGTCGATCGCGAGCAGGCGCGGCAGCTGTGGGACGACCTGAAGGATCGGCAGTCGGACCGCAGGCAGCTCAAGGCTGAGGTCGAGGCGCTGGACGACCAGCTGTTCGGCGCGCTCGTGGACTACGCGGACGTGTACTGGGGGTACGTCGAGGAGTGGGACCGGCTGTCGGTGCTCCGCGATCGCGCCTACCTCGCGGCGTACTCGGGCGACTGGCCGGCGGCGGAGGCGAGCGCCAAGCTCGCGGTGGAGCAGTCTGCTGGAGAGCGGGAGGCGCACCTGCTCCAGGCCATGTCGATCGTCGAGCAGGGCTCCGAGGAGCGCTACCCCGAGGCACAGGCACTGCTCGAGGACGCGATCGAGACCCACCCGGATCAGACCGCACCGGCGTTCCTGCTGATGGGCGTGCTCGCGGCGAAGGCCGGCAACGGGTCCCAGGCGCGGCTGCATCTGCAGCAGGCGGCGGCGTACTACCCCAAGCAGTCCGACCAGCTCCTCGACATGCTCGATCCGTACAAGATGCGCGCGTTCCTCGAGAAGTCGCGCGAGGGAATGTTCATCGTCGAGCTGTACCGGTCGACGATGCTCGGCGCCGGCTACTTCAGCCCCGACCTTCAGCTCGCGCGCCTTCATTTCGAGGAAGGGGACTTCGAGGGCGGCCGCGCCAAGGTGCTCGACCACTTCGCCCGTCGGCGCAGCCAGCAACAGTGGGACTTCGTCATCTCTGACATCCAGTTCTGCCAGGAGCTGCTCGGCGACGACTTCCGGAAGATCTTTCCTGATGAGCACTGGCTCGATCTGACAGTCAGCCGGCCGCTGATCGGCTCCGCGATCCAGCTGCAGGTAGACAACCGCGGCGACGCCACGCTGCACAACGCCACCCTGGTGCTGGCGCTGCACCTGACCGACATGTTCCCGGGTCAGTATGCGGCGGTGCCTGCCCCCCAGACGGTCCCCGCGGTGGTCGCCCACGATCAGACGGACTTCGGGGCGCTGGAGCCGGAGCTGCAGGTGGGTGGCGTCGTCAAGACCGTCGACGACATCGTGCAGCATCGCGCGATCCTCATCTCCGACGAGGCCGTGTTCTGGGTCGACACCGACGAGTTCAAGATCGCGGAGGCTGAGGAGCTCCGGAAGGAGCGCAAGGCCGTCCAGGCCGGCCTGCGGCCCGAGCCCGCCCCGAAGCCGACGCTGGCGTCGAAGGGGCTGCGGTCCACCTACGATGCGCTGGTGTCCGGTCTGTCCCAAGGCGTCGACCTGCAGATCGAGCAGAAGTATGGATCGGACAATGTCCTTGTCCACTTGCCCCGCGAGCTGTCGATTCTCAGGCCCGTGTTTCGGCTCAAGTACGGCGATCAGCTCGTCGTCGCCGAGGACAACCTGATCGAGGGCGACCAGATCGTGTTGCGGTTCGCAGGGGTCGACAACTTCGACGGAAAGACGCCGGAAGACGACATCGAGCTCGTGCTCGCGAGCCCCTTCGGAGATCTGATCCTTACCTGGAAGACTGGCGGCGAGCTCACTTGGAACTATGCCGGCGTGCAACCATCGGAGTAGCGTAGGTTCTGGGGAGGGAAGTGCCACAAGGACGCCAAGGGGTGGCTGGCATCGCTGGGAGCGAGCCGCCGGTGCTCGCCGGCCGGTACGCCGTGCACGATCAGCTTGGTCGCGGCGGTGCCTCGGGAGTCTACCTGGTCCACGATCGGAACCTGGCCCGGTGGCGTGCAGCCAAGGTGTTGCACCGCCGCTTCGCGTCCAACGACGACCTTCGCGCGCGCTTCCTAAGGGAGGCTCGCACCCTGGCGCGCCTCGACCACCCCAACATCGTGCGCGTGTTCGATGTCGTGGACAGCGACGAGACCCCGTTCATGGTGATGGAGTTCGTCTCCGGCGGCTGCGTCTTCGACTGGGTGATGGAGCACGGCCCGATGCCGCCGGTGATGGCGGTCCAGGTCACCTTGGATGTGTGCCGCGCGCTGGCCTACACGCACGAGACGGGGGTCGTCCACCGCGACGTGAAGCCGCAGAACGTGCTGGTCAGCAGAGACGGCGTGGGCAAGCTCATCGACTTCGGGATCGCCAAGCTGTCGCCGACGGACCCGGCGCGCGGCATCGACGACCAGTGGACCGACGCAGGCACCAGCATGGGAACGGACTCGTTCATGGCGCCCGAGCAGCGTGATGACGCGAGCACGGTGGACTTCCGGGCTGATATCTACGCCACCGGCGCCATGCTGTTCGCGCTGGCCACGCGGCGGTCCGCGGCCCAGCTGTGGACGCTGTCCCGCCACCCCGAGCGCCTCGAGCAGCTGCCGGCCTCCCTTCGCGAGATCGTGCTCCGCGCGACGAGCCGCGATCCGGTCGAGCGCTACCCGAGCGCCGCAGCCCTGGAGTTCGCCCTGCGGGACGCGCAGTGGGATCTGCCGACGGCCAACGACGCCCCGCAGCTGGTCCGGCGCAATCCGAGTCCACCCGACACCCCGTCTGGCTCCATCTCGCCGGCCTTCACCCGGCGCTGGGACGACCTGCACTCTCCCCGACCACAGCCCCGCGTGCAGCAGCCGACGCCGACCCAGGCGGGCCAGCGGTCGCTCGCACGGCTGGTGCTCGGTGGCATGGTCTTGGTGGGCATGGTCCTTGCGGCCCTGGCGGGCTGGTGGGCGGCTGTCGCCCCCGGGTGACGGACGTCCGTCGCCGCGGCACGGACAAACCTGACTAGTTCTTAGGCATCCCGCTTGCTCTGTGCTGGGCGGAGGTGCGCATGCTGGAGCGGGTTGCAGTCGATCTGACCGCAGGGCGAGAGGATCTGCGCGGGGGCATGTTTCGGTACGACGCGCTGGGTCGGGTGCGCCGCTGCACGGCGCGCCGCAGCGTGAGGGTCTTGGCGTTCGGGTTCGACGAGGACCACCTCCGACTGGTCCTCGAGGGCGAGCCGCAGGCCATCCAGCGGTCGCTGGTGGGGGTGAAGGTCGGCACCGTGCGCATCGCCCGTGGATGGGGGGTGCGACTGGTCATCGGGCCCACGCTCCGCGAGCCGCTGCAGCGAGATGATCTGCACGACGCCGTGCTCTGGGCGCATCGCGGTCCCCAGGCGACGCTGGGTCCGCTGTCTACGCCGTGGTCGAGTCACCGCGACTTGATGGGCTACCGCACCGCGCCGTTCTTCGACCCCGCGGACCTCGCGGGTCGGGTGGACCCCGGTGTGGTGCACCGCGCGCTGGGCGGCGGCGCGCTCCCCGGGGCGGGCGTGGTCCCCCCGGGCGGGGGAGAGTCCCTGTCGTTGCTGTTGCGCGTGGCCGGCGGCGTGCTGGGCGTCCTGCCGGCGGATCGCCGCTGCTTCCGCCTGTTCGTTCACCTCGCGCGTGCCCGCGGCTGGCGCAACGACGACATCGCCAGGGCGCTGGTGCTCACGGTCCGCCGGATCCGCCAGCTCGCCGCCGCCTCGGCGGCCGAGCTCGCGCTGGGGCTGCAGGCGCTGTCGGACCCCCGCTTGCGCCGGGTCCCGTAGCGGCCACTACTCTACGCGCCGCATCCACACGTCGAGGAGGATCGGGGTGTTCGGCGGAACCACGCCCTCGATCCCTTCTTCGCCGAACGCGAGCGCTCCGGGCACGAAGATCGCCCGATGCCCGCCGGCGCGCATGCCCAGGATCCCGAGGTCCCATCCGGCCAACAACTTGCCCTGGCCGGCCACCGCCTCCACGGCGCGGGTGCGGGTCAGGCTGGTGTCGAGCGCCTCCGCTTCGTGCCACAGGACGTAGTCCATCACGACCGCGGAGCCGGGCACCACCGGGGTGCCTTCGCCCACCAGCACGTCGCGGATCTCCACTCCGTCGGCCAGCGGGACCCGGTCGCCGGTGGTCGGCGCGTCGGGCACCCAGAGCACGTCGAGCAGCGTCACCTCGTAGATCAGCGTCGTGTTGGGCGGGATGCGCTGCGGGACCCCGGCGTCGCCATAGGCGAGCTCGGGCGGCAAGATCAGCTGACGCACGCCCCCGATCCGCTGGCCGCGAACTCCCTGGTCGAGCCCCGCGGGCGTCCGTCCGCCGCCGAGGAGGAAGCGCTGCGGGTCGGGTTCGGTGTGGGAGGTCTGGACCCGGGTGCCATCCACGGTCCACACGGTGGCATCGATCACCACGAGCTGGCCGTCGCGGGCGGGCTGCCCCTCGCCGGGGGCGACGTCCCACACCTGCAGACCGCTCTCGAGCATGCGGTGGGCGCCGGGCGGGGGCTGGTGGGGGGCATCTGGGCCGGGTCGCACCCGGGCCCGCGGAGGGGCTGGCGGGAGCTGGCTCGCGGGTGCCGTGCCCTGGAGAAGAAACGGCACGGGCGCAGCGAGGAAGGGCGTGGTGCTGCCCCGCAGCCAGGCGCCGATCACGCAGAGCCACAGCAGCGCCGCGGTCCCTGTGGTGGCGCGCTGCAGCGGGCTCAATGGCCCAGTCCGATCAGGTCGAGCAGGATGTAGACAACGCCCGAGCAGCTGAAGGCGCCGGTGCCGAGCAGCCCCAGCAGCGCGATCCCGGCGCCGACCAGCACCGGGGGGCTGGTGAGCCGCCCGCTGCGGACCCGGGTCCAACCCTGGTAGGCGGACCGGAGCGGTCCCGGCCGCGACAGGGCGCGCGCCTCGGCCCGGCGGACGACCTCCGCGAGCACGCCGCCCATCAGCGGCCGGCCGTCCGTTGGGGTCGCGGGGACGCGCTCCTGCACGATCTGGAAGCGCGGACCGCCCGGGGTTCCCACGATCACAGTGTCTCCGGCGCTCGCTTGGACCGGGCCGGTGACCGGCCACACGTGGGGTTGTCCGGCGGGCGTCATGAACAGCTTGCAGTCCCCGGTGGCCGGGGCGAGAGCATACCCGCCGCCCGCGACGGGCTGCAGAGTGGCGTGGACGGGGAAGACGCCGTGCGCAGGGTCGAGGACCATGTCGCAGCGCGGCGCCGCGCTGCCGAAGACGACCGGTCCGGTGAACGGGCCGTACCGCGTGCCGCCGAGGTCAGCTGGCAGCTGTAGGTAGGTGGTGGTGTGGGCCGCCATGGGGCGGATGCTACCCGAGTTGCCCGACTACTTCTTCTTGGAAGAGCCCTGGCGTGCCTTGAACCGCGGGTTCGTCTTGTTGATGACGTACACGCGCCCCCGGCGCTTGACTATCTGGCAGTCCTTGTGGCGCTTCTTCAGCGAACGCAGGGAGTGGGCGACCTTCATCGGAGACCTCTTGAATTCGAACAGAGTGCCGTCATTAGCCGTCGTCGGCGGGGGCGTCAACCGGGCAGCGAGGCTATGGTGCTCCTCGGTGACGACGCGCGTGTGGCGACCCACTGAGCTGAACGCTGGGCAGCTCGACGATCTCTTGGAGCGAGGCTGGTTTCGTATCGGCCGCACGCTCATGACGTGCCGTCTTGTGTTGTTCGATGGCACGCTGCGCTCCGCGCTGTGGACCCGGTTGCCGCTGGCCGGCCATCGGTTCAGCCGATCCAACCGAAAGCTGCTGTCGAAGGCGCGGCGCAAGTACGACGTGAGGTTCGGGCCGGTCACCTTGGAGCCCCAGCGCGAGGCGCTCTACCAGCGCTACCGGATGAGCGCCCGCGGAGAGCGTTCCCCGACGCTCGCGGACTTTCTGTACGGTGACGCAGTCCCCGTCTCGCTGTTCGACACCCGTCAGATCGACATCTACGAGGGCGATCACCTCGTGGCGTTCAGCTGGTTCGACGTGGGGCACGAGGGGGCGCAGAGCCTGATGGGGGTGTACGAGCCGTCCCGACGCCGCGAGAGCCTCGGTTACACCACGATGTTGCTCGAGATCGAAGCGGCGAAGGCGTCCGGTGTCCGGTGGTACTACCCAGGCTACGTCCTGCCCGGCGAGCCGGCGATGGACTACAAGCTGCGCATCGGCGCGGTTGAGTTCCTCGACCCGGACGCCCAGAGTTGGCGCCCGTGGGAGCGGCTCGATCGCCACGAGCTGTCGGAGCAGCAGCTGCGTCGGCGGCTACAGGAGATCGCTGGTGTGCTCGAGGCGTCCGGGGTCCGCACCCGACTCGAGGTGTACCCGATGTTCGAGGCGCCCGCGTGGCATGAGCAGCTCCGCGGCTGCCTGGACGCGCCCATCATGCTGGTGTGTCACCCCGAGGCGCTGGCCCGGCGCCAGCTGGTCGTCACCTACGACCTCGACGGCGCCATCTATGAGATCCGGTTCTGCTCGCGCGTGAGCGCGGTGGCGGTGACTGCTGAGGGCGACGTCGGTCGTCCGCTGGAGCTGTGGATGGCCGAGGATCGTGTGGCGTCTGCCTCCACGGTGGAAGTGGTGGTCCAGCGCGTCACCGAACTCGCTGCGCGGGCCTGAGGCCGGTGCGCCTGCTCGTCTCCATGGGGGTGCGCGACCGACCAACCGGCCGCCTCGCTGCGGAGCTTGCGGTGGTCGACCCAGACGCCGGGGTCGTGATGGACCGGGTCCCCATAGAGGTAGAGCACGGTGCGCCCGGCGCCCACCGCGAGCTCACGGGCGCGGTCCGCACGCCGGGCGGGCTGCTGCTTCAGGCCGCCCACACCGAGGTCCTGTGGATCGACCCGGAGACGTTCTCTGTCGTCCGAAGGGTCACTCATCCCCGGATGCACGGGGTCCACTCCGCCGCCCCGGGGCCCGCCGGCACGGTCGTGCTGACCTGCGCCGGCACCGACACTGTCCTCGTGCTCGACCGGACCGGCGCGCTGCGCTCCGAGCACTACCTGGGACCCCAGGGGGGCGACGCCCGGTTTCGCGGTCTCGCCGACCTGCGATTGTGCGATCACGACGCCTTCAAGCCGCACGCGGTGCATCCCAACCACGCAGCGTGGGTGGGCGACGACCTGTGGGTGACCCGGTTCGAGGACCGTCGCTGCAGCAGCCTGACCACCCAGCGGGTCATCCCGCTGGCGGAGGGCATCCCCCATGACGGTCGGCTTCGGGACGGGCTGATGTGGTTCACCCAGGTCCAGGGCCGGGTCATCGGTGTGGACCCGGTCACGCTGCAACGACGCGTCGAGCTCGATCTGGCGGCGCTCACCGGGGAGCGGAGGATGCTGGGCTGGTGTCGCGGCGTCGAGGTGTGCGGCGATCGGCTGTTCGTCGGCTTCACGATGCTTCGCCGCACCCGCCACCGGGAAGTGCTGAGGCAGGTGTGGCGCGGGCTGCGCGGCCGCAAGCTGCCGACTCGGGTGATGGAGATCGACCGGCGGACGCACGAGGTGGTGCGGCAGATCGAGCTGGGAACCGCCGCGGGTGGCACGATCTACGCGATCAACGCCGTGTGATCGAGCGCGCTACCGCGACCTGGGAAGGTGTTCGGTGGCCAGCGGGCCGCTGCTGCGCTCGGGGAGCGTGGGGTCGCAGAACACCACCATCCAGCCGCGCGTCTGCCGCTTGTCCTCGTCGAGCATCTCGGCGAAGCTGGGCAGCGTGTGGTCCTTTTCGAGCTCCTGCACGAGCGGCGCGGACTGCCCGGCGCGGATGCAGTGGGCGAACTTCTTCTCGCGCACGCCCTGGGTGATGGCGGCGGCGACGGTCTCGCGGCAGTTGCCGAGCTTCTTGCGGTTTCCGCGGTCGCAGACCTCGAGCTGGGCGCCCTTGATGAAGTCCTCCCAGCGGTTGAACAGCGCGTCTTCTCGGGCGGAGTCGCGCTGCTTGCGGGTGTCGAGCAGCTCGGCCTCGGTCATGCGGAGCTCGGACAGCAGCTCCTTCTTCTCGACCTCGGCGATGCGCAGCGCCTCCTTTGTCTGTGCCAGCTCGGCCTTCAGGCTCTCGAGCTCGGCGACGAGGCTGCGCCCTCGGTCGGACCGCCGCTTCATCTCGGCTTCGAGCTCCTTCACGGCGCGCTCGCGCTCGGCGACGCCACGCTCGAGCGTCATCACGGCGGTCTGCACCGCCGTCAGCTCGTCGGTGACTTCGTCGACCTCCACCTCGCACAGGGCGGCGATCTCGGCCTGTGTGGGAGCGCGGGTGACCTCGACGGTGCCCGGGGCCTGGAGGAACCACATCGCGAGCGCGCCGATCAGCAAGCCTGCGACGGCACCGATGGCGAGCGCTACGGGCGCGGCCAGCGCCAGGGCGCTGGTCATCGCGGTGGAGCGGCTGCCGGTGTGTTCGTCGTCAAGCTCGTCATCGAAGTCGTCGTGGTCGGCCATGCGTGCCTCCAGTGCCAAAGGCTACACCGAGCGCCGTGTCGTGGTGGTCAGTGATCGAGGTCTTCGACCACAACCTTGAGAGAGTCGATGTCGGCGTACAGCTCCTCGACCTCGGGGCAGGACAACAGTGCCGCCTCGACGTTCGACAGCAGGGAACCGCCGCGGGCGTGGGTCCCGAGGTGGTCTGCCAGGTAGCGCACCACACGGCCGCCTTGTTCGGCCTGCACCTCCAGGAGGTCCCGCTCCAGAAGCGTGACAACCAGCGCGTTGGCGAAGCCAGTCAGGAAGGGTGTCGACACGGGTGCGGCGTATCCTGGATACAGTGTCCTGGCTGTGGAGGACGCGCATGAGATTCGTGTGGTTGGGCATGATCTTGATGGCCTGCGGTGGTGGCGCCGCGGACGACATCGCGCCGGTCGACGGCGACGCGGACACCGACGCGGACACCGACGCCGACGCCGACGCCGAGCTCGGCGGCGACGTGTTCGACACCGCCACCACCGAGGCGCTGACCTGGGACTTCGAGGTCGGTCCGTTCTTGGACCTCAGGTGCGGCCAGTGCCACGTGTTGGATGCCCGCGGCTCGCTGCAGTGGGCCGGCACCGACGATCTGGTCGACGCGCCCTCCGGGCAGGGCAATGCTGCGCTGATCGTCCCCGGCGACCCAGAACAGAGCTACCTGCAAGCCAAGCTCGAGGGAAGGCACTACGAACTTGGCGGCGTGGGGTCGCGGATGCCCGTCGGCGGCGGGATGTTGCACCCTGGCGCGGTCTTTCAGATCCGCCGATGGGTCTCCGAGGGGGCGCGATGATCTGGATCACCCTCGCAGCCTGTTCTCCGCAAGAGCTCGCCCCGCCCGGGCCGGACGAGCTCGGCTTCCTCACCTCATTCGGAGCTCGCAACGACGATCAGGTTGGTGGGGTTGCGATCCTCGAAGACGGCGGTGCCGTGGTGGCGATGGTGCGGGCCAACCCGTCGCTTCCCGACCTGATCGTGACCCGGCTCGATGCCGACGGCATGCCGCTGTGGGAGGACATCTGGAAACGCCCGTTCGCCGAGGAGGTGCACGCGGTGGTGATCGAGGGGTCGCGCGCCCGGGTGGCGGCGGGGGTCTGGGACCGCACCGACCCGGTAACGGTGGACATCAGCGCTGCGGTGGTCGACTTCGATCTCCAGACCGGACAGGTCGAAGAGACCCCGTGGGAGTGGAACCCGTCGGGGGAGCGGGACCGCACGACCGACCTGATCGGCCAGGGCGACACGGTGCTGGCCGTGGGCTGGGCCGGTCCCGATGGCATGCTCGCCCGTGTCGGCGACAACGGGGACTGGGTCGACCGGACGGTCTGGGACACGGGGCTGCGCGAGGAGATCGAGGCGGGCACGGTGGTCGGTGACCGGCTGTACGTCACTGGGCGCACCAAGGACGAGCTGGAGCAAGACGACTGGGGCCAGCTGGTGGTTGCGTCCTTCGATACGGCGGACCTGTCCCTCGAGTGGACGCTGTCCTGGGGCGAGGGCTACCGCGCTCGCGACGTCGGGCACGGCATCGCTGCGGTCGGCACGGTGCTGGTGGTGGTCGGCGAGAACGGCTTCGGCGATGCGGTCGTGCTCGGGGTTGATCTGAGCGGAGACCTGCTGTGGGAAGACCTCTACGACTCGGGCGGCGAGGACGTGGCCCGCCAGGTGGTGATGGAACCCGAGGGCACCGCGTTGGTGGCGATCGACGCGGACGGCAGCACGCTCCTGCGGCGGATCGATCCCGCGAACGGGTCGGTGCTCGACGAGCTGGTGCTCGACGGGATCCGGCGGATCACCAACGACCTGAAGGTGTCCGACACGCTGGCCTGCCTCGGGGGGGCTGAGGAGGGCGGGGTCGACAACGCGCTGCAGGCCGTGGCCTTCTGCCTCGATCGGGTCACTCTGACGCTTCCAACGAGAGGATAGATGGCCACCGGACGGTTGATCGAGCACATCCGCAACCACATCGTGGGGGATGATCACGCGATCGACGGTCCGTTCGGTCCGCGCCGCGTCACCTACGCCGACTACACGGCGTCGGGGCGGAGCCTCGCGTTCATCGAGGACTACATCCGCACCCAGGTGCTGCCCCTGTACGCCAACACCCACACCGAGACCTCGGGCACCGGGCTGCAGACCACGCGCTTCCGAGAGGACGCCCGGCGGCTGATCCGCGACGCGGTGGGGGGCAGCGATGAGGACTGCGTGATCTTCTGCGGGTCGGGCGCGACGGGCGCGATCGACAAGCTGATCGGCATCCTCAACATCCGGATCGCTGCCAACCTCGACGCCGCGTACGGCCTGTCCGATCAGATCCCGAAGGACGAGCGACCCGTGGTGTTCATTGGTCCGTTCGAGCACCACAGCAACGAGCTGCCGTGGCGCGAGTCCATCGCCGATGTCGTGGTCATCGAGGAGGATCAGGACGGTCGAATCGACCTCGAGGTCCTCGAGGACCGGCTGCAGGCGTACGCCCACCGGCCGCTGAAGGTCGGTAGCTTCTCCGCCGCCAGCAACGTCACCGGTATCGGGAACAAGACCCGCGAGGTGTCGGTGCTGATGCACCGCTACGGCGGTCTTGTGTTCTGGGACTTCGCGGCCGCAGGCCCGTACGTTCAGATGGAGATGAGCGCGCCGGACGACGGGCCCGACGGCCACCTCGTGTACAAGGACGCGCTGTTTCTGTCCCCGCACAAGTTCATCGGGGGGCCCGGCACCCCCGGGGTCCTCGTGGTGAAGCGCGCGCTGCTGACCAATCGGGTCCCCGTGGTCCCCGGCGGCGGCACGGTGAGCTACGTCTCGGCCGAGACCCACACCTACATCGACGACCCAGAGCACCGCGAGGAAGGCGGCACGCCAGCCATCGTGGAGTCCATCCGCGCCGGGCTCGTGTTCCAGCTCAAGGACGCGGTCGGCAGTGACAACATCCGCGCCCTCGAGGAAGGCCACATTCGCAAGGCCATCGCGTCTTGGAGCGCCAACCCGAACATCCAGGTGCTCGGCAACCACGACGCCTGGCGGCTGTCGATCGTCAGCTTCATGGTCCGGCACGGCGACAACTACCTGCACCACAACTTCGTCGTCGCGCTGCTCAACGACCTGCTCGGCGTCCAGGCACGCGGCGGCTGCTCGTGCGCGGGTCCCTATGGCCACCGCCTGCTCGGGATCGACCTGTCCCAGAGCAACGCCTACGCGCGCGAGATCAGCCGCGGCTGCGAGGGGATCAAGCCAGGGTGGGTGCGCGTGAACTTCAACTACTTCATCAGCGACACGGTGTTCGACTTCCTGATCGACAGCGTCAACCTGGTGGCCACCGAGGGCTGGAAGCTGCTTCCGTACTACCGCTTCTGCCCCAAGAGCGGAGAGTGGCACCATCGCGGCGGGCACCCCGAGCCAGTGATGCGGCTGACGGACATCACCTACCGGACCGGACGGATGGAGTACCGCAGCCTGCACCGCACCGAGCCGGAGATGGCGCTGCGGGGCTACCTCGAAGAGGCGCAAGAGATCATCGACAGCGCCGCGACGAGGTACGGCCACCTGCCCAACCCGGAGGACCCGGATCTGGGCGCGGACTTCGAGGCGCTGCGCTGGTTCCCGCTGCCGTCAGAGGCTCAGCGCCAGCTCGACGCGACCAGGTAGGGCAGGTGCAGGCAACCGAGGGCACACCGCCCGATCCGCCGCTTCCCGCTCCGCCGCTGCCGGAGACGACGCCCCCGCCGTTCGGGTTCATGCTGGTCTTGTGGATGGGGGCCTTTTCGGCAATGACGTGGGGACTGATGGTACTGTTCCGGGGCGCGGGTGGCCGCCGGCCAGGGCCCGGCGGAGGACACGATGAACGGTGGTGACCGGGTCGCGCAGGTGCTGCAGGCGCACGGTGTGCCCTTCCTGTTCACGCTTGTGGGCGGACACATCTCGCCCATCCTCGTGGCGGCGAAGGCGCGCGGAATTCGGGTGGTCGACGTCCGGCACGAGGTCAACGCGGTGTTTGCCGCTGACGCCGTCGCTCGGCTCACGGGCGTGCCCGGCGTGGCGGCGGTCACCGCGGGCCCCGGGGTCACCAACGCGGTCACAGCGGTCAAGAACGCGCAGCTCGCACAGTCCCCGCTGGTCCTGATCGGGGGCGCCACCGCGACGATCCTGCGCGGACGCGGGTCTCTGCAGGACATCGACCAGGTCGCGTTGATGCGTCCCCACGTGAAGTGGCTGGCGCGACCCAGCCGGCTGCGCGACGTGATCCCGGCGTTGGAGCGCGCGTTCTTCGAGGCGCAGTCCGGGGTCCCGGGACCGGTGTTCGTCGAGCTCGCGGTCGACCTGCTGTACGAGGAGTCCACAGTCCGGGAGTGGACCAGCGCCAAGACCGACAAGCCCAACCCCACTGCGATGGAGCGGGTTCAGTCCACCTACATCCAGGGTCACCTGAAGTGGACGTTTCAGCGCAGCGCACAGCCAGTGTTCACGCCGCCGGGCGCGCCCGATGTCCGCGAGGCTTCGGATGGAGAGATCGCCAAGGCGGCCGCGATGCTGGCGGGGGCCGAACGCCCGCTGATGGTGCTCGGGTCGCAGGCCACGCTGCACCCTGCGCAGATCGATGAGCTGGTCGCCGCCGTGGAGCGTATGGGCGTGCCGGTGTACCTGTCGGGAATGGCGCGGGGACTGCTCGGTCCTGGGCATCGCCTGCAGCGGCGCCACAAGCGGCGGAACGCGCTCAAGGAAGCGGACGTGGTGCTGCTCGCCGGGGTCCCCAACGACTTCCGACTCGACTACGGCAGCCACACCAGCCGGTGCAAGGTGATCGGGATCAACCGGTCCAAGCAAGACCTCACCAAGAACCGCCGCCCGCAGCTCGGTCTGCTGGCCGACCCGCACGACGCGCTGCTGCGGCTGGCACGACGGCTGCCACCAGGGCGTGACCTGAGCGATTGGCTGCAGGTACTCGCCGACCGCGATCAAGCGCGCGAGACCGAGATCAGTCAGATGGCGGAGTCGGAGATCGAGCTGCTCAATCCGCTTGCGTTCTGCCGTCAGCTCGACGCGCACCTGGCGGACGACAGCGTGCTCGTAGGTGACGGTGGGGACTTCGTGGCGACGGCCGCCTACACGCTGTCGCCGCGCCGCGCGATGTCGTGGCTGGACCCGGGGGTGTTCGGCACCCTGGGAGTAGGCGCTGGCTTCGCGCTGGGCGCCAAGCTGGTCCGGCCCGATGCCGACGTGTGGCTGCTGTGGGGCGACGGCGCGGCCGGCTTCTCGATCATGGAGCTCGACACGTTCGCCCGTCACGGCCTGCCTGTGATCGCGGTGGTGGGCAACGACGCAGCGTGGACGCAGATCCTACGAGACCAGGAGCCACTGCTCGGCGACGATGTCGCCTGCCGCCTCACGTACATGGACTACCACGTCGTGGCGGACGGCTGCGGGGCCAAGGGGTTCCGGGTCGACCGGCATGATCAGGTCGACGAGGTGCTCAACGACGCGGTGGTCGCAAGCCGCGCGGGGACCCCGGTCCTGGTCAATGCGCTGCTGGGCAAGACCGACTTCCGCAAGGGCTCCATCTCGATGTAGCGCTACAGCGCCAGCAGGGCCTCGGCAGGTCGGCCGATCACGGCGCGCTCGCCGACCACCCCGATGGGGCGCTGGATCAGGCGGTTGTTGCCGGCCATGGCAGTGATGAGCGCCTCGTCGGACTCCTTGCCGGTCAGACCGGCCTTCTTGGCGTCGCGGGTGCGCAGGACCTCGCGCGGACCCACGCCGAGCTTCGCCAGCACGGCGGTGATCTCGCTCTCGTCGAGTGGATCGCGCGTGTACTCCCGGTAGGTGTGCGAGATCCCGCGTTCGTTGAGCAAGGCGACCGCCTTGCGACAGGCGCTTCAGGTTCGGGTGCAGATCAGCTGCATGTTGCCTCCGGGCGGCGAGCCTATCAGGTGCGGTGGGGACTGCGGGTCCCGATCGCCCAGACGGCGCGGCAGGAATGTCGCACGCACTCGAGAGCGCTGCGCGTTTGATGAGCTTGATCCGATAAGCCTGTTACTGATGTCTGGCACGGTTGATGCAGTATGTCGATGTAGACGGTTGGGTGTAGCATGCGGATCTTGTGCGTTTTTCCTGTTCTTGCGTTGGGCTGTGTCGAGTACGGCGCGTTTGGTACCACGGGCGGTGGCTTTGGCACCACGGACGGGTCCGACAGCCCCGGGGTGGGCATCGACGTGCCGGACGGGCAGGGGCAGGACAGCTGGGATCTGCTGCCGTCCAGCTCCTCCATCGACGTGATCTTCTACGGGGACACCAGCACGTCCATGAACGCCGAGCTGAGCAGCATGGGCCAAAACGTCTCCACGTTCATCGACCGGATGGCAGCCTTCGTCCCCGACTGGCAGCTCGCCACCGTCACTGGCGACGAGGGGTGCGCGATCAACGGAATCCTCACGCCGGAGACGCCCAACTACGCGGGCCTGTTCGCTGACGCTATCGTGCAGCCTCCGCACAACATCTCAGGCGACGAGATGGGACTGTTGAACGTCGCGCTGGCGGTTGAGCAGGCGGTTCCACAGGGGTGCAACGAGGGCCTGATTCGCGGCGGCACGCTGCACGTCGTGTTCATCTCGGACGAGAACGACGAGTCTCCGGGGCACACCGAATCCGTCGACTACTGGGAGTCCTACGCCGATCGGGTCACCGCGGTGCACGGCGACCCCAGTCAGGTGGTCATGAGCGCAGTGGCCGGTCCCGCTCCGGGAGGATGCTACGGTGCGGAACCTGGTTTTGGCTACCACGAGGCGGTCGAAGCGACGGGCGGCGAGTTCCTCTCAATCTGCGAAGACTGGGAGAACAACCTCGATATTCTGGCCGACGCCGGGGTCACGCGCAGCACGTTCATCCTCTCCCAACTCCCGGTGGAAGAGACCATTCAGGTGTGGCGCAACGCCGCCCAGGTGCCCGCGTCGGACTGGCTGTATCTGCCGCTGGTGAACGCGGTCCTGCTCGATCCGCCCCCGCAAGGCGGCGACCGGATCGACGTCACGTACGAGCTTGCAGGAGAGTAGTCAGCACGCCCGCGCACAACAGGAGCGCACCCCAGGTGAGTCCGATGAAGCCAATGGCGTAGAAGGGCCAGGCGGCCGTGCGCTTCTTCGGAAGCGGAGCGGGCGGATCCCCCGGTTCCGAGACGGCCTTGGGCAGCGTGCGGGACGGTGCGGTGGCGGGCGTGAGCGGCAACGGGTCGGGGGTGCTCGGCGGCGGATCGAGGTCGGCCGGCTCTGGCTGCACCGTCAGCGCCGGGCTCTCGGTGGTTCCGGCCCGCAGGTCGGCGACGTGAGCTCGGCCGGCAGTGTCGGCCGTGCCCAGCCAGCGACCCGGACCCAGCGCGACCCCGCAGAGTTGGTCGTGTGAGGCCTCGACGGCCCCGGCGTCCGCGCCCTCGGGAAGGGTGACCACTGAGATCCGATGGGTGTCGAGCCGCATCGCGAGGCGGTCGCCGCGCGGGCTGCACGCCATCTCGACCACCGGCCGGCCGCTCTCCACTTCGGCGACCCGGGAGACGACGCCCTGCAGGTTGATCGCCACCACCCGCGACCCCAGCGCGACCACCCAGCTGCCGTACGGGCACCACGCCAGCGCGGTGATCACGTGGTTGAGCGCGTGCCGCTGCAGCTCGGTGCCGTTGGCGTCGAAGGTGTACAGATGGGGCCCGCGCCCCATGCCCAGCGTGCTTCCCGTCCCCCAGGCGAGCAGGTCGGCGCCGCCGATGTCCGCGGTCGCGCGGGGCACTGTGGGCGTTCGGATCACGATCTTGCCAGGCAACGCCACGGCGGTGGTCCCGTCTTGGTCTACGGCCAAGGCAAGGGGCGAAGCGGCCAGCTCGGCGGCACCCAGGACGTGTTGGCCGTGGGCGTCGAACCACCACACCTGGCCCGCCGCTGTCGCTGCGACGACTGTGGCTGCGGTGGTCCGAACGGCCACGATGTCGCTGTCGAGGACGTGGTGCCAACGCGCTGCGGGGGAGGGGCCGTTGAAGACCCGCAGCTTTGGACCGACGGCCAGGACGATGGTGGCACCGGTCGGATCGGAATCGAAGCGCATATGCGGCAGGGTACCGCGGATCCCATCACGGATGGCTGCGCATCGGGTACCGGATCCATCGGCAGTCGATCCCGCCGTTCTGCACCGGGATCCGTCGGTCGGCCCGCAGCCCGAGGTGGCGCGTCAGCTCCGGGTCTCCCGAGAGGACCCAGGCAGTTCCGCCGGGCAGGCCCCGCAGCCATCCGCCGAGCTGCCGCCACGCCGCGCCCGGCTCGAGTCGGACCCCGTACGGCGGGTTGACCACCACGAGCTCCGGGACCGGGTCAGGGGCGAAGGAGTCGATGTCCCCGTGGCGAAAGGAGATCGCGTGGTCGACCTCGGCGCGGACCGCGGCGTCGCGCGCGATCTCCACGGCACCGGGGTGCAGGTCGTTGCCGCGGAGTGCCGGGATTCGCTCCCGCCCGCGCGCCCAGCGCGCCTCTGCGTCCTCGAGCAGACCGTCCCACAGCGCCGCGTCGTGGTCGCGGAACCGCGTGAGCGCCATGGGGCGGCGCAGCCCCGGGGCGCGGTCCCCGGCGAGGTGTGCGGCTTCGATCAGCAGCGTTCCCGACCCGCACATCGGGTCGGCCAGCGGCGCGGTGCGGTCCCAGGCCGTGTGCGCCACCAGCCCCGCTGCCAGCGCCTCGTTGAGCGGCGACTTGACCTGGATGGGGCGCCATCCACGCCGGTGGAGGCTCTCGCCGGCCAGATCGCGGGCGAGCGTGGCGACCCCTTGGCGGACGGTGAGCTTCAGCGGGAGATCTGGGTCGTCGCGGTCCACTGATGGGCGGTCGCCCCAGGTCTGTCGCAGCTGGTCGACGATAGCGTCCTTGACGCGCTGCGCCGCAAACGGGCCGTGCCGGATCCGCGCACCGGAGACTGCGGCGTGGATGGCGAACGTCTGGCCTTGGCTGAGCAGGGTGTGCCATCGCAGCGTGCCGGCGAGGCGGTACAGGTCATCGGCGTCGGACACCTTCTTGCGCGCCAGCTCCTCGAGCACACGCACCGCCACCCGCGACCACAGCGCGAGGTGGTACCCGACGCGGCGGCGCCCCTGGAAGCTCACGCCACCGCGATCGCGGCGGATCCGGGCCCCGCCAGCGGCTTGCACCTCCGTCTCCAGCACCTCTTCGAGCCCCGGCGAACAGGGGGCGAAGTACCAGCGCTGCTTGTCAGACCCGGGGGTGCGCTTCATCGGTCGAGCGTGTAACAGGCGCTCTGGAGGCCGGCATGAAGCGTGCAGAGAAGGCAGAACGGATTGCCGAGATCCTCGATGAGCTGTACCCGTTCCTCCCGGTGCCCCTCGATCACGTCGATCCGTTCACGCTGCTCGTGGCGGTGGTCCTCTCGGCGCAGACAACCGACAAGAAGGTCAACGAGATCACGCCCGCGCTGTTCGCGCGCGCGCCGGGTCCCACCGAGATGGCGGCGGTGCCGGTCGAGGAGATCCGGCACTTGATCCGTCAGATCGGCCTGTCGCCGCAGAAGGCCAAGGCGCTGTCTGGCCTGTCGCGGCTGCTGCTGGAGCGGCACGGCGGGGTGGTGCCGGCGGACTTCGACGACCTCGAGGCGCTCCCGGGAGTGGGCCACAAGACCGCCTCGGTGGTGATGGCCCACGCGTTCGGGGTGCCGGCCTTCCCGGTCGACACCCACATCCACCGGCTCGCGGCCCGGTGGGGTCTGTCGAACGGCAAGTCGGTCAAGCAGACGGAGGCGGATCTGAAGCGGGTGTACCCGCGGGACACGTGGAACCGCCTGCACTTGCAGATCATCCAGTTTGGGCGGGATCACTGCCCGGCGCTGTATCACGACCTGACGACCTGCCAGATCTGCGGCTTCACAGCGACGAAGAAGCGCGTCGAAGAGGAAGCAGTGCGCAACCTGGGTCTGCGCACCCGGCGCAAGCGCGGAGCCTGAGGCGGCGCGTCACAGCGTCAGATCGGCGACCCCGATCCCCCCGGGCGCCACGAGCAGCGCCGTGGCCACGCCCCCTTCGATGAACACGAGGTCGGATGGGACAAGCGTGCGACCCCAATCGGGGTGGTAAGAACGCCACATGGCGTGGCGCAGTGTGGAGGATGCCCTGCATGGATGCGCTCCTCGACAAGTCATGAAGTGGCTTACAGTGGGCGCCACCGGTGTGTCCATTGGGCTGCTGGCGGCGTGTGGTTTAATCGGCGCGGGGGAGCCAGTGCAGATCGAAGTCGAAGCCTCGCCTTCCTATGGGATGGCGGTCGTGACCCTCGACAAGGGGGAGGCGCTGACCGCAGAGTCGGGCGCCATGGTTGCGATGAGCCCTGGACTGTCCGTGGACACCACGTTCAACGGCACGGGCGACGGCGGGCCACTGGACTGGCTGCAGGCGATCGTCACCGGCCTGGTCCGGCGGTTCTTCGCAGGGGAGACCCTGTTTGTGAACCACTTCGTCGCCCGCAGCGATGGCGAGCAGCTCCTGCTCTCCCCGGCGCTCGTCGGCGACGTGGCCCACGTCCGGCTGGACGGGACGAATCCCATCATCGTGCAGTCGTCGAGCTACCTTGCCAGCAGCAAGGGCGTCCAGGTCGACCTGATCTGGGCTGGGTTCTCGATGCTCTTCAGTGGCGAAGGCGCCTTCTTCCTGCGCTGCTCGGGCTCCGGAGACCTCCTCGTCAACGCCTACGGCGCCATCGAGAAGGTCGAGGTCGACGGCAAGTACCGGGTCGATGGGGGCCACGTCGTCGCCGTCGAGGGCGACCTGGCGTACAGTATCCGCAGGGCCGGGGGCCTCAAGTCGACCCTGTTCTCCGGAGAGGGCCTCGTGCTCGAGTTCTCCGGCCAAGGCGTGGTCTGGATGCAGACGAGGAACCTCAGCGCCTTCATCTCCTGGCTTACCCCCTTCCTCCCGGGCTGAACCATGCGTGTCGAAGTTCAGCACCGCCCCGCCTACGCGCTCGCGATCGCCCACCTCGACCCCGGGGAGACCATCCTCGCGGAGGGGGGCGCCATGGTCTCGATGAGCACCAACGTCTCGATGGAGACGTCGGCTGGCAAGAAGGGTCAGGGCCTCCTCGGCGGCCTCATGGGGGGCCTCAAGCGCATGGTTGCCGGGGAGTCGTTCTTCCAGAACCGGTTCACCGCGCAGGGGGCCGGCGGCCACGTCACGCTCGCGCCGGCGGTCCAGGGCGACATCGAGACGGTCGACCTGGCGCAGGACATGGACCTGTACCTGCAGTCGCAGGCGTTCCTGGCGAGCGACGACGCCATCCAGACCACCGCCAAGTGGGGGGGGGCCCGCACCTTCTTTGCCGGGGAGGGGCTCGTCATGCTCCGGGCAACCGGCGCGGGGCCCATCGCGTTCAACTCGTTCGGCGGGATCAAGCGCATCGACATCGATGGGGAGTACATCGTCGACACCGGCCACATCGTGGCGTTCGAGAGCAGCCTGGACTTCACGGTCTCGCGCTTTGGCGGGGGCTGGAAGGCGTTCCTCTTCGGGGGCGAGGGGCTCGTGTGCCGGTTCCGGGGCAGAGGCACGCTGTGGATTCAGACCCGAAATCTCCATGGATTCGGACGGCTCATCGGCCAGAAGTTGCCCGCGCGGAGGGGGTGAGCGTTGCGACATCAGATCACCAGCAAGCCAGACTTTGCGATGCTCACAGTCCACCTCGACAGCGGCGAGGCTGTCGTGACCGAGACGGGCGCCATGATGGCGATGGACCCGGCGCTGAAGTTCGAGACCAACATGAAGGGCGGCGTGTTTGGGGCGGCCAAGCGCGTGTTGGGCGGTGAGACGGTGTTCCTGAACACCTACACGGCCAGTGGACCCGAGCAGCGTATCGACATCGCCCCGTCACAGCCCGGCGACCTGATCCACCTCGCGCTGGACGGCACCACGTCGTTGACCGTGCAGCGCGGGTCGTTCTGCGCGTCGACCCCGGGGGTGTCGCTCGACGCCAAGTGGGAGGGCGCCAAGGGGTTCCTCAGCCGCGAGGGCCTCATCATGCTGAAGTGCACGGGCGCTGGCGACTTGTGGCTGTCCAGCTACGGAGCCGTACACGAGGTCTACGTCGAAGATGGCTACATCGTCGACACGGGCCACGTCGTCGCCTTCGAGGACACGCTGACCTACAAGGTCACGCGAACCGGCGGGATGAAGAGCTTGTTTCTGTCGGGTGAGGGGCTGGTCTGCCGATTCCAGGGCCGTGGCCGGGTCTGGGTCCAGACCCGGGACGCCTCGTCGCTCGCCTCGTTCCTGCACCCGTTCCGACCGGTCCAGAAGAAGAACTGAGGGGGGTACGGGTTAGGGCGCGGTGACCTGCACCACGGCGACCGTGGACGTCCAGGGCACCGTTCGACCCCGCAGGGCGCGCACCGCGGTCGACAGGTCGGCGACCTGTGCCGGATCCAGCTGGCCAGCCATGCGGCCGACCCACGATGTGGACCCGGTCTGCAGCCAGCGCTCCGCCATGGCCTCGGTCACGGCGAGGTGTCCGGGGAGGGGCTCGGCGACGACCTCCCCCGCGAGCGCCGCGCCGAGCGCGGGCGCGTCCCACTGCAGCGCTGGCTCGGTCGCGCTGGCGTACAGCGCCTCTTCGGCGTCGCGCCACGCCGCGAGTCCGGGCAGGTCGGTGATCCGCTGTGCGCGGCACGGGATGGTCTGGACCCACACCGCCCGGCCGCCGGGCGCCAGCAGTGCGCGGATGGCCTCCGCCGCGGCGGGCCACCCGGCCGGGTCGACCGCGGCGTCGCGCGCCACGATCCGGTCAAACTGCACGGCGTCCGCGGCCGCGGCGGCGACGAGCGCGTCGAGGTCGCCCACCACCACCCGCGGTCGTCGGAGAGCGTCGATGCCGCGCCCGAGCGCCTCCAGCGCGTCGCCGCTCCGCGCATCGGGGACGCGGCTCCACACGTGTCCCTCGGGGGTGCGCCGCACGGCCTCCCACAGCAGCAGGCCCGACCCCGCGTTGAGGTCCGCCACGATGTGATGGCGCGCGAGCTGGGCCGCGCCGAACACCAGCTCGCGCAGCCGCGCCATCTGCGCCCCCGGGTCACCGACGGTTCGCTGCAGCCAGCGGTCCTCGGACGGCCGCGCGGGGGACCACGACAGCGGCTCTGCCGGGGCCTGCATCATCGCGGCGAGCTGCGCCTCGCGCCGTCGCTCGACTCCCGCGCGCAGGCTCCCCTCGTGGCCCTGATCGGACGGCCGCCAGAAGATGCGCCCCTGCAGCGCCTCGGGGAGGTACTGCTGGGCGACCCAGTGGTCCCGGTAGGCGTGCGGGTACAGGTACCCCTGGCCGTGGCCGAAGTCGGCGCCGTCGCGGCTGGGGTCCTTGAGGGGGGTCGGGACATCGCCCGTGCGCTCCGCCTCCACCGAGGCCAGCGCGTCGAAGAACCCCATGGTGCTGTTCGACTTGGGGGCTGCGGCGAGCACCAGCGTGGCCTGCGCGAGCGGAAAGCGCCCCTCGGGCATCCCGATCCGGTCGAACGACTGGGCGCAAGCGAGCACCGTGCCGAGGACCTCGGGAGCCGCGAGCCCGACGTCCTCGGAGGCCACGATGATCAGGCGCCGGAAGATGAACCGTGGATCTTCGCCGGCGTAGACCATCCGCGCGAGCCAGTACAGCGCGGCGTCCGGGTCGGAGCCGCGGATGGACTTTATGAACGCTGAGATGGTGTCGAAGTGGGCGTCGCCCTCGCGGTCGTACAGCACGGCGCGGCGCTGGATGGACTCCTCGGCGACGGCCAGATCGATCACGATGCCGCCATCGGGGCCGGGGTCGGTGGTCTCGACGGCCAGCTCGAGCGCGTTGAGAAGCGCTCGGGCGTCGCCGTTGGCGACGTCGACCAGGTGGGCCTCGGCCTCAGGGGCGATCCGGACGTCCAGGGCGCGGTAGCCGTCCGCTGCGGACAGCGCGCGCCGCACGACCGCGTGGAGATCGGCGGGGGAGAGCGGCTCGAGCCGAAACAGGCGGGAGCGCGACACGAGGGCCTTGTTCACCTCGAAGTACGGGTTCTCAGTGGTGGCACCGATCAGGATCAGCGTGCCGTCCTCGACCCAGGGCAGCAGCGCGTCCTGCTGCGACTTGTTGAATCGGTGGACCTCGTCGACGAACAGGATGGTGCGGCCGGCGAACAGGCCCGCTCGGGCCGCGCGGGCTTCCTCGACGGCCTTGCGGATGTCCTTGACCCCGCAGAGCACCGCGTTGAGCGAGACGAACCGGGCGGCGGTGCGCTCGGCGATCACGCGCGCCAGGGTGGTCTTTCCGGTGCCAGGCGGACCGTAGAAGATCACCGAGGAGAGCTGGTCGGCCTCGATGGCCCGACGCAGCAGCCGCCCAGGACCGACGATGTGGCGCTGGCCAGCGACGTCGTCCAGGGTGCGGGGGCGCAGCCGAGCGGCGAGCGGTGCGCTGTCTCTCAGCGCTCGGTCCAGTCGCCGCCGGCCGACGAGCAGGTGACCGAGGCGGACGCGGCGGTCCAGAAGGCGGGGTAGAACGAAGTGACCGTCTCGAACGGGTTGCCGGCATCCACGGTGCAGTCCCCCAGCGCGCCGGGCGGGCAGATGGCGGAGATGAGGCCGGTGGGACAGGCATCGCCGACGTCCTCGGCCACCCAGCCGTCCCCGGTGAACAGCACGCAGTCGCCGTCGACCATGGACTGATCGCAGGCCGGTGGGAACGCGTCGGGGTCGGCAGGGCCGTCCGCGGCGGGGTCGCCGCAAGCCACCGCTCCGAGGATCACGTACACGCGCATCGAACCTCCCTCGGGAGCCTATCGCAGCGGCACCTCGAGCAGCGACGCGAGCCGCTGGTGCTCGATGCCATAGAACGCAGCGAGCGCGGTGACCTGCTCGGCGGCGGCGGGGTCGGGAGTGTTCGCCCGGGTCCCCGTGATCATCAGGTTCTTGTCGGTGTGCTCGGTGCTGACGAACTCGAAGATCCGCGTCTTGTAGCCGGACGCCTCGAGCACCGCGCCGCGCAGCGCGTCGGTGGCCAGATCGGCCTCGCGGGACCGCAGGATGCCGTGGCGCCACACCGTGGACCGCACCTCCGGGCCGCTCAGCTGCGGGCGGATCTCTTTGTGGCAGCACGGCGCGACCATGAGCCAGCGCGCCTGCGCGGTGACGCCGGCTGCGAGCGCGTCATCGGTCGCGGTGTCGCACGCGTGCAGCGCGATGACCACGTCGGCCGCACCGATCGGGGTCTCTTCGATCGCGCCGGAGACGAACGTGAGGCCGTCGCAGCCGAGCTTGCGGGCGAGCGCCTCGCTGGCGGCGGCGAGGGCCGGGCGCAGCTCGACCCCGACCACCTCGGCGTGGGGGTAGCCGCGCTCCCGCAGGAGCTGCCACGCGGCGAAGGTCAGCGCGCCCCGGCCGCACCCGAGGTCGACCAGCCGGAGCCGCCCGTCTTCCGGCCGCTCTGCGTCGGCGAGCAGGTGGTCGAGGACCTCGGTGAACCGCCGCACCTGGCGCGCCTTGGCGCCCTTGCTGACCTTCAGCGCATCCATCCACCGCTGATCGAGCGCGACCGGTCCGGACTTGCTGCGGTCGTGCCGCTGGGAGGGAACGGCGGTGTGCTGTGGTGGACCCGACGACAGGTGCCACCCGCGCTTGCGCTGGTTGACCTGCAGCGAGCGCTCCGGGGTGTACAGGTGCGCGGAGCGGAACGCGGGCCCGAGCAGCGCGTCGACCTTCGCGATCCCCTCGTCGTGGGGGAGGTTCTTGGTGATGTCGCGGGTGTCGTGGCGGAACAGCAGCTGCAGCCGCGGGCCCGCCTTGAGCGTGACCAGGCGCGCCTGGACCTTGCGCAGTGTCGGATCGGGGCCGCTGGGGGCGCCGAGGGTGAGCTTCGCGAGCACGCCGGTGTCGACGGCCTCGCGGAGCGCTTGGAGAAACTTGTCGCGCGCCATGGTCGACCTGGGGCTGCCGGAAGTGAACGATCGGGAGCCCGGTTGACCGAACCCCCACGCTGGAGAGTCCCATGCAGTACCTCGAGGCGACGCGCAAGCTGTATGCGGAAGCCGCCGCGACCCCAGACGACCAGCTCTGCTGCGTCAGCACGCCACCCTGGCGCATGCCCGACCTCGAGATTCCCGACATCATGCACGAGATGAACTACGGCTGCGGGACCACGGTCCACCCGCGCGACGTGCCCGATGATGCGCCGGAGCTGTACATCGGAGTCGGCGGTGGGCTCGAGCTGCTCCAGTTCGCCTCGCTCGCGCGCCGTTCCACCGGGGTCATCGGGGTCGACAGCGTGCCGGAGATGATCGATGCGTGCCGCACCAACCTGGCGCTCGCAAGGAAGACCAACCCGTGGCTGCGGGAGGACGCGGTCGACCTGCGCGCGGGCGACGCGCTGTCGCTGCCGATCGACGACGACGTCGTGGGGCTGGTCGCGCAGAACTGCCTGTTCAACATCTTCCGGGAGGACGAGCTGGACCAGGCGCTGCGCGAGGCACACCGCGTGCTGCGGCCGGGGGGCGCGCTGTCGCTGTCCGATCCGGTGAGCCCGCGCCCCATCCCCGAGCACCTGCGCGCCGATGATCGCCTGCGTGCCTTGTGCCTGTCGGGCGCGCTGACGCTCGATGCCTACATGAAGCGCATCGTGAACGCCGGCTTCGGCATGATCGAGATTCGCGGGCGCCGCCCCTACCGGATGCTCGACAAGGTGCGGTTCGATCTGGACGACAACCTGCTGCTGGAATCGGTCGAGGTGGTGGCGTACAAGTCGGCGATCCCAGCCGACGGCCCCTGCATCTTCACGGGCCGGACCGCCATCTGGTTCGGCGAGCGCCTGCACTTCGACGACGGAGCGGGCCACGTCCTCCGCAAGGACGTCCCGCTGCCGGTCTGCGACAAGACCGCGGCCGCGCTGGGCGCGTTGGGACGAGACGAGCTGATCGTGACCGACAGCACCTGGCACTACGACGGCGGCGGCTGCTGTTAGGATCGGCCCCATGGCCATCTCCCTTCACCACCACCCGTTCACCCGCGCGACCACAGCCCACTGGATGCTCGAGGAAGTCGGGGTGGACTACGCTCTGCACTACGTCGATCTGAAGGCGGGCGCGCACAAGGCGCCAGAGTTCCTGGCGGTCAACCCGATGGGCAAGGTGCCCACGCTGATCGACGGCGAGGTCGTGATCACGGAGTCCGCCGCCATCGGGCTGTACCTGGCGGATCGCTACGCCCCGGGCGTGCTCTCGCCGGCGCTCGACGACCCCGCCCGCGCCGCGTACCTGCGCTGGTCGCTGTTCGGCTCCGCCGTCGTGGAGCCGGCGGCCTACGCCCGGCAGGCCGACTGGGACTACTCCGCGAGCTCGGCAGGGTGGGGCACCTTTGAGGAGATGAACACCACGCTCGATCACGCGATCGGCGACGGTCCGTTCCTGCTGGGCGACCGCTTCACGATGGCCGACGTGATCCTCGGCGCGACTGTTCGGTTCCTGCTGATGTTCGGCATGCTCGACAAGCGGCCCGTGCTGGAGGGCTACGTGGAGCGGCTTCAGGCCCGGCCTGCGTGGCGGCGCAGCAGCGTGGCCAACGCCGCGATCATCGCTGAGCGCGGGCTCGCCACCCGCTGATCAGCGCCGCAGCCGCGCCTCGATGAGCTGCTCGCGAATGGCGCGGCGCTCGGCGGCCGCTTCCAGCCCCAGCTCTCGGCCCTCCACCGCCTCGACGTCGTCCAGCACGCGCGCCCGAACGGCGGGCCCCGGGTCCCCCACGACGGGGCTCTCGACCGCCTCGATCTCCGGGTTGCGCACGGGCAGGCGGACGTGGCCGGGGTTGTTCGGCAGCGGTGGCGGCGCGCCTCGACCGCTCGTGAACACCCACGCGGCGAGGCCCACCGCGACGACACCCGCCGAGGCGATGCTGAAGCGGGTGGCGGGCCTCACTGGGAGGCCCAGCCGCTGCCGGTCCACCGCTGGGTCTCGGTGTACTCCTCGTCGTCGCCGGGCGAGCGCTCGCGGGTGACCTCGTCGCCCAGGGTCCAGCGCTCGTCCCAGTTCCCGTCGCGGTCGAGGTCGACATGGGCGCGGTTGACGCCGGCCTCGCCTGGGTCCTGGAACAGCGCGACCCGGCTCGGAAACCCCGGCGTCATGTCCTTGATCTGGGGTGCGCCGATGTCGCGACCACGCATCGACAGCACGGTCTCGTCGATGGCTGTGTAGGCCGGGCCGGTGGGCGCGCGAGCAGCGGCCGATTGCCCGGGCCGGATCCAGCTGCCGCGGTCGAGTGTGTACGTCTCCGTGTAGTTCTCGTCGTCCGCCGGGGAGACGTCCCGCGTGATGGCGTCGATGACCTGCCAGCGCTCGTCGATGCGGCCGTCGCGGTCCAGATCGATCAAGACGGCGCTGACGGTGGGCATGGTGCCCTGCTGGACGAAGTCGACGCGCGCCGGGTTGTCGGGCAGGGCGTCGTGTTGCTCCCGGGTTCCGAGGCCCGCGTTGACCCGCTGCAGCACGAGTCGATCGAGCTCACGCTCCACGCGCAGGGGCGTGTCGGCGGCCGCAGCCTCCGCCAGGATCGCGTCGATCGACCTGGTGACGGGGCGCTCCTCGTGGATGAGCTGGTCGACCGGCGTCTTGGTGGTGCGCTCCCACGCGGCGAAGGCCATCGTGGCTGCGATCCCGATGCTGGTCAGCAGTGCGGCGGCCATGGCCAGCGTGCCGAGCTGGGTTCCGGATGCCAAATCGTCCTCCGCGCGTCCACCTAAGACTACCTGAGGCGGTCGCGCGCCGCCGCGGCCCGCTCGCGGACCACGGCGTCCGCGTCGGTCTGCATGATGTCGAGCGTGGCGGCTGCGCGCGGATCGGCGGACCACCCCAGCGCCCTGGCGACGGCGGCGCGCACGAGGGGGGCCTCGTCGGTGGCCCGGGCGAGCAACGCGGGAACGAACTCGTGCAGCGTGGCGTGACCGGCCATGGTCTGCGCTGCGTGACGGCGGCTGGTCTCGTCCTCGTGCTGCAGCCCCGCGGTCAAGACGGGCTGCGCGACGGACGGCGGGGCGCGGCGCATGCCGCGCAGCCAGATGACGCGCACGTCGTCGTCGGTCTCGGCGGCCGCCAGCGCGATGAACGCGGGGTGCCAGACCGGGTCGCTGTCCGGGAGGATGCGCACGAGGGCGCCGACCAGCGCGCCCTTGCGCTGAGGCTCGTCGGTGCTTTGCACACGATGTAGCAGCGGTCCGATGATCGCCGGGTCTTCGAGCGCCTCGTCCTGGACCATCCACGTCCCCGCGCGGGTCTCGCGGATGAGCAGGTTGTTGACGGCGTCGCAGGGGGCGGGGTCGGCTTCGCAGCCGGTGAGGGCGCTGGTGATGGGGTCGTCCCAGCCGGCGTGGGCGACGGTGGGCAGCGTCAACAGCAGGGGGAGCAGGGCGCGGGTCACTCGTCACCTCCGTTGGGGGTCCACCACGCGAACTCGGGCGGGGGCGTGCGGACGACGTTGGTGCCGCAGTGGACCTCGCCGAGCGCCAGGTGGTAGGTCTGGAAGTCGTCGAGGAAGTGCAGCTGTAGCTCGGCGGGCATCGCGTCCCGCACCGCCGCGATGTACGGGTCGGCGTCCAGATCGGACTCATCAGCGCGCAGGTACGGGTCGGCCATGAACACCTTGGACGGCTCGCCCGGCTGATTCGTCACGATGAGGTTGGCCATGCCCGGCGTGAGGGCGGCCAGGGCGCCGGCGCAGCCCGCAGGCTCCTCGAAGATGCCCGGGAACAGCACGATTTCCTCGTCGAGCAGGCCGAGCTCGGAGATCATCTGTTCGAGGATGGGGTCGAGGATCTGGACCTGCGTGTCCTCGTTGAGGAGGCGAAGGCCGTTGTCGGTGACCAGGTCGCCGACGGTGTCGAAGCCGTGGCTGTTGGGTCCGGCATAGCGGTCCAGAGCGATGCCCGGGTCCATCGCATCGAGCAGCGCGTAGCCGAGCGTGATGTCGGTGTAGATGAACCGGAAGCCGCGCGGCGCGTTGCTGTCCGGCACGAAGCTCATGAACTCGTCGACGTGGCCGACGCACAGCCACGATGTGTCGACGGTGAACGGGTCTTGGATGACCTGCCGCTCGAGCTTGTCGAACAGGACCGTGTCGCGCGGGGCGAAGCCATCGAGGGCCCCGTAGTAGATGCGGCCCTGCGGGAAGCCCTCCACGGGGGGAGAGACCTCGAGGTTGCCGAACGAGTCCAGCGTGTTGGCGAGGCCGTTGCCCCAGGTGAGCACGCCGAAGTCCTCGCCGCGGAGCAGGTCCTCGGGCATGTCGTCCAGTCCGCGGTCGCGGATGGAGTCGATCGCGACGTTCATGCGCCGGCCGCCGGGTGCGACACCCCAGGCGAGCTCGATCTCGTCCTGCAGCCAGACATCGAACCCATAGGTGGGGCCGTCGACGGAGCTGAAGTGGTCGCCCAGTATCGCCCGGTAGTCCCGGATCATGGCCTCGTTGCCGAACGACTGCAGCGCGTAGACGTGCTCGGAGGCCTGCAGGTGGTGGTTGAGCAACAGCGGGGAGGAGGCCAGCGTGACCGTGCGGGTGTCGAGCAGCGCGCCGTCGGCGTCCAGCGCCTCGATGGTGAGCTCCGTGCGCTGGTTGAAGTCGCCGAACTCGGCCTTCAGCGCCACCAGGTACAGCGCGGAGACCGTCGCGGTGTCGACGTCAGCGTCGAGCAGGATGTCTCCGGCGTGCCAGATCCGGTGAAATCGGCGCCCGTCCCCGAGGGAGAGCCGGAGCTCGTGCGCGGAGGGGTGCGGCTGGACGAGGAACGATGACAGGTCGTCGTCGTCGAAGCGAGGGTTGTCCCACTGATTTGCGAAGTCGTTGTTGGGGACACCGTACACGGCGTCGGGCACCCGCGTGCCTGCCACATCGACGTCCGATGCACGGGGGCCACAGCCCGCCAGCGCAACAAGGACCATCATCTCAATGCTTCGACCCACGCATTCTCCCTGCTAGTCAGCGCCCGTAACGCCCTCGTTCGCGATCGGCGCAAGCACGCGCTCGGACAGGCGGGGCAGGGCAGCGGCGATGCACGCGGTGTTCGGGCATCCCGGCGCCGCTGCGGCGGCCTCCTCTGCGTGGGCGGTCCCCGGGACGGTCCCGAAGCTGCGGGTGATCAGCCGCCCGGCGGACTCCGAGAGCAACACTTCCTCGTAGAAGGCGAACATCTCATCGTGCGTGAGCTGGGCGATCTCCGCCGCGATCTGGTCCTCCAGGTCGAAGGTGTAGACCCCGGCGTGGAGGTTTCGGGCGAGCCGCGCGTTGTGCTGCGACAGCTGCGTAGGCGGCTCGGTCAGCGTGGAGACCAGGCCGGCGCGGACCGTCTCGAACTCCTCGATCGGCATGGTGTCTACCACCGCGTGGTAGTCCCCCAGGAAGGTGTCGACCCGGTCGAGCAAGGTGACCGGCCCGGCCACCGGCGACTGGATGACTGCCCGCAGCCCGGGCAGCTGGTCCATCCGGCGGTATCGGATGCCTACGGCGTAGCCGAGCTGCTGCTCGGTGCGCAGCTCGCTGAAGAACGCAGTCTCGAGCAGCGAGCCCAGCAGCATCCAGCGGGCCGTCGACGCGAGGTCGGGCTCTGCGCCCTGCCAGGTGACCACCAACACCGAGTCGTTGTGGTCGACCGTCACGTCGCGCACGACCTCCTGGCCCGGCTCCAGCAGGCGGCGCTGGATCGCCGGGCGCGGTGTGGGGTCGCCCGAGACGAGGGCCTCGCCGAGGGTCCGACCGATCGCAGTGGCGTCGGCGGCGCTGTGGTTGCCGTGCACGAACGCCCGCACCGAGGCCCCCTCGAAGAACCCGTCGAGGTGCGCCTGGACCTCCGCCGCGGTCGCTTCCTCTGCGATCCCGATCGCCGAGGCCCGGTCGAAGTCCTGCGTGTCGAATGCCTCCCCCTCGGCCCAGAGCACCTGGCTTAGCGGTCGGGCGCGCTTGGTGTTGCCCCACTCGCGGACCATCGCTGCGCGGACCACGTCGAGGCGCTTCGGCTCGACCTTCACGGACCGCAAGCGCCCTGCGAGTTCCTCGATAAGCGTCTGTTGACCATGATCGTAGCCGCTGACACTCAGCGTCATGCCTCGGTCGTCGAGGCCGATATGAACGTCGAGCCCCGCCTCATCGAGCGGGTAGCGGAACGCCTGCAACGCGTCGTTGATCACCCGGCGCCCGAGCTGACCGAGGACCTGGGAGCGCACGCCGTCAGTGCGCGGCGCCGGTGAGTAGATGCGCACAGTCACCATCCCGCGCGGAACCCCCCAGGAGGTGTCGGGGAGTGTCCACAGCTCGACCCCGGGCGCGGGCGTCAGCGGTGTGGGCGACGACAGCGCCTCGGCGCCCGCGATCAGCGCGGTGGACGCGGGCAGGAACGCGTTGGGCACGGGCAGCGCGATCGCCAGCTTGCTGCCGCCGGTGAAGTGCGCACGCTCTGCGTCGGTGAGGGGTCGCATGCCCCACGGCACGCGGTAGAGCGGCTCGACCTGGTCGGTCTCCAGCCCGGGCAGCGTCACCAACAGGCGGAGGTTGTCCACCGTGAGGGCGCCGAGCGCGGCGTCGACCCGGTCGCGGTTGAAGTCGGCCCAGATTGCGCCGTGGTCCAGCACGTGCTTCGCCGGGTAGTCGTGCAGCATGCTGGCCGCCCACCGCACCGCGCTGGCCGGACGCGCGGCCTCGGCGTACTGAAACCCGAGCTCGGCCATGGTGCGGGCCTCGTCGTATGGGTAGGCCGGACGGTCGCCGTCCCGGATCGCCCCGATCGCCGCAAAGCTCGCCGCCACGATGTCGTCGAGGTGGTCGACACCCGCCTCGGTCAGGGTGTACGTCAGCGAGATCAGGTCGTAGTCGTTGCCCGGTGCCGTCGTTCCGCTGCCCAGGCGCTCGATCCAGCCCTGGCCCTTCAGCACGTCGAACAGCGTGCCCTCGCCTTCGTGTCCGAGGATCTGCGACAGGTAGGCGTAGGGCCGATCGGGCCACATCGCCTGCTGGGCGGGCACGGGGAACTGCAGCTCCAGCTCGCGGCGCTCCTCGAGTGGCACGATGTCGATGCGGACTCCGAGCTGGTCGTCGGTGAACGGGGGCGGTCGCTCTGGGCGCTCTGCGGGCGCGCCGGGAACCTCGGACAGGTCGGTGCGGACCCAGCCCTCGAGTGTGTCCAGCGGCTCGCGTCCCAGGATCGCCATCGCCATGCGGTCGGGGCGGTACTCCGCCTCGTACAGCGCCCGCAGGTCGGCGTAGACCGGGCGCCCCTCTCGGTCTGCCAAGGTGTCGAGGTTGCCAACCGAGAACTTGTGCTCGGGGTGCGCCGGGTTGGTCGTGGACTTGCGCACCTGTCGCGACCGCCGCCAGTTGTCCTGGATCTTCAGCGAGTACTCGGAGTGGACCGCGTTGCGCTCGCGCTCCACGTACGCGGGGTCGAGGTTGGGCGAGACGAAGAACCGCGCGAATCGCTCGAAGGCCGGGTGCAGCGCGTCCTGCTCGATCTGGAAGAAGTAGGTGGTGCGCTCCCCGCCCGTGCCCGCGTTGGAGCTGCCCCCGTGGTCCTCGATGAACTTGCGGTAGTCGTCGACCCCGGGGAACCGGTCGGTCCCCATGAACAGCATGTGCTCCAGGAAGTGGGCGAGACCCTGGCGGTCTTCGGGATCGGCGTAGTGCCCCACGTCCACACTCAGCGCCGCGGCGGCCATCTCGGTGTCTGGGTCGGAGATCAGCAGCGCCTGCAGCCCGTTGTCGAGGACGACGTGCCGGTAGGCGCGCTCGTCTAGCGGGCTGCGCCGGATGGCGTCGTCGCCGTCGGTCCGTGGGGCCGTTGGCGTGACGTCCGCAGGCGCCCGGGCGGCGCACGCGGCCAGGCAGATCCACCACATGTGTCTCACAGAGCCTCCCAGAAGGGTGCGCTTCTTGTACCATCGGGGCATGTCCGATCCCGACGGCTCTGCGGAGCGCCTCCGGGCGCACCAGACCGCCAGCTCAGTACCTGACGGCGGCGGGTATCACCCGTTCCACTACACGCCGTTGCGTGGCGAACCGCTTCACGATGGCGCCCTCGAGCTGCTGCGCCAGCGCGGCGCCGAGGCGTTCTTCGACGACCTTGGGTGGCGCCACGATCACGGTGCGCTCGCTGCCGTCGCCGCCAGGGCGATCGCGTCGGGCGACCGGCCCCGAGCCGCATGGCGCTACCTGGCCAGCCACCCGGAGCTCGGCCTGGGTCCCATCCGAGAGGGCCTCGAGGCGCTGGCGTTCGTGCTGGGCCTCGACCTGCGGCTGGTGGACGACGGCGTGCAGGTGGCGTTGATGCACCGGCGACCTCCGGACGCCTGGTCCAGCGGGATGATCGAGACGTCCGCGGCGTTCCGAGGAGGAGAGCCAGCCTCCGGTGGCATGCACGACCCTGCGCTCGTCGGCGCGCGCGGCGCGGCTCGGTTCGCCCACATCGAGCTGCCATGGCGGTTGCTGCCACGTCATCTCCTCGGGCGCGTCGCAGAGCTGGTGGATCGCGCCGAGAGCGACTTGCTGAAGGAGACCCGGTCCAACGGGGTCGAGTGGCTCGTTCCGGAGCTCGACCGCGCGCTGGAGCGTCGGCTGCCGCGGCCGCTGTCGCTGGACGGCTCGCCGCTGCGCGCCATCGACTTTCTGTGGTCCGAGGTCCCCGTGGTGCCGGGCACCTTCCGGAGGCCGGTGCGTCGAGACGGAAAGCGAAGCCCCCACGGGCTCGACGGTCCGCTGCATCGCTTGATCGCCGCGGTCCGTCGGCGCCGGAAGCTCGGGGTGTTGGAGCCCGATCTGGAGGCCGAGCTGCGTCGACATGTCCAGGATGCCCTGGACGCGTACCTGTCGTACACGCCGCACGGCGAAGAGGCGCACGGCGAAGAGGAGGAGTGGGGTTGGAGCGTCGCGGAGGACCTCCAGGGCACCCTGCGCGTCGACGGCATGATGGTCGATTGGGGCGGCCGGGCGGTGTGCGTGGTCGAGGACCGCCCCGACCTCGGGCTGCCCGAGGGGCTGCGCGAGGCCATGCCGGACCCCGATGATCCGGGGCCGGTGCTGCTCGTCCGGATGCCGTCGGGCGCGGCGGTCGCGCAGCCCAGCTGGGTGCCGGGGTCGTGCATTCGCCTGCCCATCGGGCTCGCGGACGCCATGGGGGCGAAGCCGGGCGAGCTGCTCCGGGTGATCCCTGCGCTGTCGCAGGACGCCAAGCTGGAGTTGACCGCGATCGCCGAGGGCATCCGGATGTCGCCGCTGCCCGGTGAGCCCGGCTTTCTCGATGCCGTGGCTGCGGCGCCGCCGCACGCTGCGGCGCGCGTCTTGGCCAACGCCACCACCGAGACGGCGATCGACCGTACGCACGGTCCGGTAGGGCGTCGGGTCTACGCTGGAGCGCTCCCGCCGGTGCGCGGAGCGGCGTCGGAGGAGGTCGACCGGGTCCACCGCGGGTTCCACCTCCTGTTGAGGCTCGCCGAGGGGCCCGGAGGCACGCTGCCTCCCGGCGTCGCAGCAGAGAAGCTCGAGATGGTCGAGGAGCAACTCGGCGCTCCGGTGGTTCCCGAGATACGCGCCCTGTGGACGGTCCACGACGGGCAGACGGGCGATGGCGCCCCGCTGGTCTACTTCGATGGCCTGCCGTGGCGCCTGCTGTCGCTCGAGCCCGAGCGCCTGCGGGGAGATCGGCTGCCGCTGGCGGTCGGGGCGGGTCGCGAGGTGCTCGAGATCGACTCGAAGGGCCGCATCTGGCGGGGGGACTGTCTCGTCGGGCGCAGCCTCGGGCGGCTGCTCCAGGTGTCCTTTCTGCGTCAGCGGTAGGCGCCCAAACGCGGTAACCAGGCGCCGGGTCTGCCGTACCGTTCGGCCTCGGGAGGCTGGATGCGGTGGTGGGCGGTCGCGTTGGTGGCGGCGGGATGTGGGCAGGGCGGCACATCGGATCTCGCCGATGGGTCGACCGACCGCCCCACGATGGTCGAGATCACGGACGGCGAAGCGCTGTACCTCGATTCGCTTGTGGATGGAAACGCGTTCGCCTGCGCGACGTGCCACGCGATGACAGAGCCGACCGCAGACGGGCTGCGTCGTCCGGGTCACCCGATCGGCGATGCCGCCGCGCGGCCTCACTACAAGAACGGCCAGCTCGACAGCCTCCTGGAGGCGGTCAACTCCTGCCGGCAGGAGTGGATGAACGCGCCCGAGTGGGCGGAGACCGACCCCTCGTGGGGCGCGCTGCGCACCTTTCTGGAGTCGAGCGCCCCGGCCACCGCCGAGCCGCTGACCTACGAGATCGAGCCGCCGCCAGCAGACCTCTCGGGCGGTGATGCAGACGCGGGGCAGGCGGTGTTCAACAGCAGCTGCGCGGTGTGCCACGGGACGGACGGAGCGGGTACGCAGCAGGGCCCGGGCGTGGCCGGGCTCGCGCTCGAGCCCGGCACCATCGCCACGCGGATCCGGACCAGCGGACGCGCCAACAGCGAGGTCTACCCAGGGTTGACGGGCGGGATCATGCCGTTCTGGGCGGCCGATCGGCTCAGCGACGCCGAGCTGCTCGACCTGGTCGCTTGGCTGAGCGCGTCGCCGAAGACACCCGAGCCGGACACGGGCGGAAGCATGGACACCGGCACGTCCGCCGGGGGGACCACGTACGGGGCGTTGATCCCGGGATGCACTTCGGTGCACGCGAAGGTCGGCTGGACCGCCACGCTCACCGCGAACTTCCACGGCGTGACCGGCACCGCGGAGATCGTGGATGACTGCAACATCGTCATCACCGGCTTCGGCTTCGACGGCACCGGCATCGACGTGCTCCTCTACGGAGCCCAGAACGGGAGCTGGGCGCTGGGCTTCGCGATGACGGGCAATCTGTTGCTGCCTGGCGGGTACGACGGCGACACGCTGATCGCCAACCTCCCGGCGAACCGGACCTTCGACGACCTGGACGGGGTCAGCGTGTGGTGCGATCCGGTCGGCATCGACTTCGGCAGCGGGACCTTCTCGCCCTGACAGGCGTGTACAGTGGGCGGCCGCCCTGGAGGCCTCCATGCGCCGTACGCTGTGGTCGTTGCTCGTCGTCACGGGTTGTGCTGGACACCCTGCCACCGTGGATGTGCGGGACGCGACTTGCTTCGCCGACCTGGTGACCCTGCTCTCCACGGATGCGATGGAGGGGCGCGGGATCGGAACCGAAGGCCTGGAGCGTGCGGCGTTGGCGCTGGAGCACCGGCTGCGTGCGGCCGGTCTGGGCGATGGGGGGATGGAGTTTCGGCAGACGTTCAGCGCGACCACCGGGGTTCGCCTGGGCGACGAGAACACGCTGTCGGTGGGCGGCGAGGCGCTCGTGCTCGAGACCGACTTCGTCCCGCTTGGCTTCTCGAGCGATGGCGCGTTCGACGGTCCCCTGGTGTTCGCGGGGTACGGCATCGTCGCGGAGGAACCGTCCTACGACGACTACGCTGGGCTCGACGTGAACGGAAAGGTCGTGCTGGCGATGCGGTACGAGCCAGGAGAGACCGACGAGGCGAGCCCGTTCAACGGCAAGAAGCCCAGCCGGTTCTCCGATGTTCGCTACAAGGCCATGCGGGCGCGCGAGCTCGGCGCCTCGGCGCTGCTGCTGGTCAGCCCGGCGCGCGGCGATGACGAGCCCGACAAGCTGCCGCCGCTCCGGCGCGCGGGCCCCTCGTCTCGGGCGGGACTGCCTGTCGTCCAGGTGACCAGGGCGGTGGCCGATCGTCTGCTGGCGCGCGCCGGCACCGATCTGGACACGCAGCACGAGAAGATCGACGCGACCTACGCGCCGGCTTCGGTGGCGCTCGACGGAGACGCGGTCGCGGGACACGCCGAGGTCGTGCCAACGCAAAAGGACGTGCGCAACGTGCTCGGGGTGCTCCCCGGGTCGGGCGCGCTCGCCGATGAGACGGTGGTGATCGGGGCGCACTACGACCACCTTGGCCATGGCGGGGCGGGCTCGATGCGGCCGGACAGCAACGAGATCCACAACGGGGCCGATGACAACGCGAGCGGAACCGCTGCGATGATCTGCGCGCTCGAGGCGCTCGCTGCGGATCCGCCCGCTGGCGATCGCCGCACGGTGCTGGGGATCGCGTTCGCCGCGGAGGAGATCGGGCTGGGGGGATCGGCTTGGTACGCCGATCACCCACTGTTCCCGCACGAGAACACCACGGCGATGATCAACCTCGACATGGTGGGCCGGGTCCGCGACGGCACGCTCCAGGCGCTCGGAGGCGACACGGCGCCCGAGTGGGAGGAGGTGTTTGCGGGGCCTGCTGAGGCGGCCGGGCTGACGGTCGATCTGGGCGGGGACGGCTACGGGCCCAGTGATCATACGAGCTTCTACGAGAAGAGAGTGCCGGTGGTCCACTTGTTCTCCGGCACGCACGAGGAGTACCACACCCCCGACGACGACCTCGAGACGCTCAACCTCACGGGCGGAACGCAGGTGATGTCGCTGCTCGACGGCGTGGTGCGTGCGCTCGCGGTGCGGCCCGACAAGCTCACGTACGTCCGCTCGGAGTCCGGTTCCACGCTGCAGGGTGACTCCCGCGGCTACAACGCCTACCTCGGCACCATTCCGGACTTCAGCGCCATGTCGAGCGACGTCGGCGGCGTGCTGCTCACCGATGTTCGCGACGAGGGCCCGGCCCATCGCGCCGGCATCCAGGGGGGCGACATCATCGTGGGCATGGCGGGCGCTGAGATCCAGAACCTGTACGACATGACGTTCGTGCTCCGCGACCACAAGCCGGGGGAGACCATCGAGGTGGTGGTCCAGCGCGGCGAGGAGGAGCTGTCGCTCAAGGCCACGCTCGGCACGCGCGGCAAGATGCCGTCCGCGACGCCCGCACCGGACAACCCGACGGAGCACGGGGACTTCTCGGTCGGGGCATCGCACCCCGCAGGCGGCGACTGGGCGCCTACAGCAGGCAAGCCCGTCCCCGAGCTGCTGCACGAGAGCGAGACGCACCTGGCCGGCCTCCGGCAGCTCACCTTCGGTGGCGAGAACGCCGAGGCGTACTGGGGTCCCGGTGGTCGGCGGCTGGTGTTCCAGCGCACGCCGGTCCCCGGCGAGGGGTGCGACCAGGAGTACGTGCTCGACCTCACCTCCGGGGCGGCGTCGATGGTGTCCACGGGCAAGGGACGCACCACCTGCGGCTACTTCGACTACCCCGACGCAGAGCGCGTCATCTACGCCACCACCGAGGAGGCCGGCGAGGACTGCCCGCCGACGCCCGACCACAGCAACGGCTACGTGTGGCCCATCTACGACAGCTTCGACCTGGTGTGGCGCACGGGCAAAGGCGAGCCCCAGACCTGGCTCTCCAGCCCCAAGTACGACGCGGAGGCCACGGTCTGCATGGCCGATGGTCGGGTGGTGTTCACCAGCACGCGCGACGGTGATCTCGACCTGTACATCGCGAACGGCGATGGCACGGGCCTCGAGCGGATCACGGACACGGCGGGCTACGACGGGGGCGCGTTCTTCAACCCCGGCTGCGACAGCCTGATCTGGCGCGCGTCGCGGCCGACCGGCGAAGCGCTGGTCGAGTACCAGGGGCTGCTCGCCGAGGGTCTGGTCCGCCCGTCCGAGCTGGAGATCTTCTGGATGGACCTCGAGACCCGGACGATCGAGCAGCTCACGGACAACGGCGCCGCCAACTTCGCGCCGTACCCGATGCCCGACGACAGCGGCGTGCTGTTCTCGTCCAATGTGGGAGGCAGCGGGCGCGAGTTCGACATCTACCGCGTGTCTCGCGGCGGCGGGGAGACCGAGCAGATCACGCACACTGATGGCTTTGACGGGTTCCCGATGTTCAGCCCGGACGGCCGGTGGATTGCGTTCTCGAGCAATCGGGCGTCGGCAGCGGGTGCGCGCGACACCAACGTCTTCGTGGCGCGCTGGGTCGACTGAGCTTCAATCTTGACGGGTTGGGCCGATGAGGGGGAGACGGGAGGTCTCCAGTGGCCCGCACCATCTACGTCGACTGTGTCCGTCGCAACCCCAGCCACGCGCTTCGCGCGGTGATTCAAGTAGTTCGCCAGGTTCGCCCGGGCTCGACGATGCTCGTCGTCCGCTCGGACTCGGCCCAGACGGTCTCGCTCGTGCGGGAATGGGCCCGGAGTCGCTGCGTCGTCGGGAGCGTCTCGGGCGAGGTCGGTGACTGGGAGGCGCGCCTCTACCTGCTCCCCGAGCAGTTCGCCGAACTGCCGCGCTGCACCCGAGCTGAGCGCAGAGAGAGCATGGTGGCGCTGGGCGAAGAGCGTCGGCGAACTGCCGCGCAGGACAATCATGCGTCCAATGCGCCGCAGACCGCCGCCCACGCAGATGGGCTCGTCAGCAGCCCGGCGTGACCGATGTGGTCGATCACGATCGCCTCGGTGCCGGAGACGATGGCTGACGAGATCGGGTAGACGATCGTGTCGGTCGAGCCGGCGATGGTCACCACCCGGACGCCCGGGCACAGTGCGGGCAGGTGCGGAAGGTCGCGGAGCATCGGTGACGAGCGCCGCATCGCCCGCAGCTCGGGAACCAGCGGGATGCCGCGGGTCGCAGCGGTTCCGCAGTGGGGCGACCCGAGCGTGACCACGGTGTGCAGCCGATCGCACAGGTCGGGATGGGCGGCGAGGGCCATCCGGAACACCACGCCGCCCATGCTGTGACAGACCACGTCGAAGCCGTCGGGGAGCTGTGAGGCCAGCCGGCGCAGGCGCCGCACCAACCGCCACCGGTACCAGGTCAGCGGCGTGAACCGCACCCACATCGAGATGCCGACGGTGGGCCGACCCACCGCGTGGAGCGCGCGCCGCAGGCCCCAGAAGTTCGTGGCGTTCTGGGTCCAGCCGTGGATGCAGACCACCGGGCGGCCGGTGGGTGGGGAGGGCTGGTGCATCCCGTCGCGGAGGAAGCCGCGCACGTGCCACCATCCCAGGGTGGCGATGCTCCACAGCTCGGCACTGCGCGCCGCTCTTCCGATCGGCGGCGCGGGGACACCCTTGTGGTGATGGTAGGCGAGGAACCGGCGGTGGTGCAGCCACAGGACCGCTGCGAGGCCGCCCGACACGACTGCGAGCACGGCCATCAGTGAACCCATGCAGGATTCATAAGGGACTGCCGGTGAACGACCACCCCGAGGTGCTACTGGTCCTCGAGGAAGTCCTCCAGGTCGATGCGGTGGAGCGGCGTGTGCTGGCCGAACACGGTCCAGGACAGCGTCGCGGCGAGATGGTCGGACCGCTGGATCCAGGTCGGCACGATCGCCGCGGGCAGCAGCGTGCCGTTGTCGATCAGCGGACCGAGCGCGAGCGCATCACCGCAGGTCAGACGACCCAGGAACAGCCGCTGCGGTAGGTCGTCGCGGTGTTCGCGCAGCGCCGCGAGCAGGAACGTGTGCACCTCGCGCAGCCCGCGGAGGTACACCACGTCCTTTGTGAACGGGATGCCCCCGCGCACGTCCCCCCCGCGGAACACCCGCATGGTGCTGCGGTACGCCTCGACCTCGGGCTGTCCCGCCTCCAGCAGCAGCTCGAACACGTCGATGAAGTCGGCGCCCTGCGTGGCCGCGTGCACCGCCCGGACGCGCAGGGCGATCCGGCGCAGGCGCAGGAGGTCCATGCTGTTGGTCATGAGCTCGGCGAGGGTGGCCAGACCCTCTTGGGTTGCGGTCGTTCGCGGCGAGGAGAGCCCGAGGCTGGTCAGCATGGGCTGGCGGCGCCCGTTGCGCTTGGTGGCGGCGTGCACCAGCGCCTCGTGCTGCAGCAGCTGATCGACCTGCGCCTCGGTGTAGCGCACGCCGGCGCGGAGACGCACTCGACGACTGCCCGCGGCGGCGAGCGACCCGAGGTCCGGGTCCAGCACGACGGGAAGCGGGTCGTCGAACCACTGCGGGAACGCCTCGCTGAGGCGCGCGGAAGCCTCCTCGTCGGAGAGTGTCGCGACGGGCCCCGCGCACGACATCGCCTCCGCGGCCTCGATCAGATGCTCAGCCTCCTGCAGCGGCGTGGGTGCGCCGTCGAACGGGGGGAGCTGGGGCTCGCCGAACAGCGCCTGCGACGCGGTGAGGAACCCGGGGGTCCCGGCGCTCCTGAGCAGCTGGATGGCAGTGAGGTAGCTCTCTGCAGTGCGGATCAGGAAGGCCCCGGCGGGGTGCTCGGCGTCTGCGCGCGCGACGACGTCGGCCAGAGGCTCGGCGAGCTCGCCGCTGGGCGGGGTCACCGGGGGCGGGTCTGGGAGGGCGGGTGCGCCGGCGCGCCAGGCGGTCAGGAACCGCGACTCCAGGGTGCTCGGCCAGGTGAGCGAGCCGAGGATCCGGACGCGCCGGGCGGCCGAGACGAGCTGGCGGTCGAGCGTGACGACGTCCACGCTATCGGTCGCCCTGTTCCCTGAGGCGAAGCTCGAGGGGATGCTGGCAGTGGGCGCATCGGACCCAGACGGCCTCGTCTGCGATCGACCCGGGCGCCGGGATCGACAGCTCCTCCGCGCAGGCAGGGCAGGAACCGGACACGGGCCCGACCCGCGCGTGGATCCGGGACACGTACACGGCGATTCCAACGGCGAGCAGCGGGAACAGCCAGGTGCTGATCAGGTGGACGCCGGGGATCACGATGGTGGCCACACCAAGCAGCGTGCCGCCCACCGCGATGCCGAGCGCCAGGGTCGCGCGGACGGCAGCGCTGCGGCGCGTAACCTCGGCGGTCCCCTGGACCGGGTCGCCGGTGCGCTGCCGGAGCTCTACCGTCTCGATCGCCACGCGCTCTCTCCCAAAGCCCGCTCGGGCAGGCGGACAGCATACACACGCACCCGGCCCGACGCGGCCGGAGAACCCGTCCTTGCCTCAACCGTGAGGCCGGTTGGTCCGATGGGAACCATGGCAGCCCACGGGCCGCTCTGGGAGTCACCTTGGTTCGCGGGTCATGGATGCTCTGGTTCGGTGTTCTCCTCCTTCCTGGTCTTGCCGACGCGGCGTGTGGGGACGGGATCGTCGAGACTGCCGCTGAGCGCTGCGACGACGGCAACGCGCAGACGGAGCCGTGCGCCTACGGCCTAAGCTTCTGCGAGGTCTGCGACGCGACCTGCCGGGTCCGGTCGGGAGCCGTGTCGTTCTGCGGCGATGGGATCGTCGATCGGGATGCCGGGGAGCACTGCGATGATGGCGGCGCGGTCGGGGGCTGTCCTGCGGCGTGCGGCCGGTTCCGTGCGGCCACCGTGGGTGACATCGAGGGCGTCCGCACGACCTTGAGGATGACGACGCTGGTGTTGTCCTTCGTCCTGCTGTGTTTCCGGGGCGTGCGCCTGTTCAGCCCGCACCGGGTCGGCTAGACCCACATGACACCGACCAGACGGGAGGGCGTGTGGGCAAACGAGGCCGGGGACAGCCGGGGCGTGGGCGGATGGGAGCGGGCACGGGTCCGCTCCGCAGAGGGGGGCGTCGCGGGGGCGGAGCGGTTGCGCTCAGCACTGCCGCGCAGGAGCGGCTGGCTGAGGCCAGCGCGCTGGCAGCCGCCGGGGATCACAGCGCCGCAGCCGAGGCGTTCGCGCGCCTTGCACAGGTAGCTCGGGACAAGGCGCGCCCCGAGATGGCGGCGCACTTCGGCGCGCGCGCGGCGGCGAACAGCGCGCGCGGGGGCGACACCGACGCGCTCCGGGCGCACACGCAGGCTGCGGTCACCGACGCCAAGGTGCAGGGCGACAAGGATCGCTCGGCGCGGCTGTTCGGCCAGCTGGTGAGCGCCGTGCGCGACTCGGCGGCGGCCGAGATCGCGGACGAGTTGGAGGCGCAGCTGCGGGCGCAGCTCGGGGTCGCTCCGCGGAAGCAAGAAGGGGAGGCGCCGGTTGTCAACCGCGCGATGCGCCGCCAACTCCCGGCGGCCTGCTCGGCGTGCGGCACCGGGGTGCAGGCCGACTTGGTCGTGTTCCACAGCGAAGCGGGCGCCGACTGCGCCGACTGCGGCTCGCCGCTCGGTAGGTAGCGCGGCGCAGGCACCTTCAGCCAGCCGCGAGCAGCTCGCGCACGATGCGGTTGGCCAGCTTTCCATCGATGTCGGCGCGGTGTGCGCCCATCAACGCACCCATCACCTTTCCCATGTCGGACGGTGCGGCGGCGCCAACGCGGGCGATGGCCTCCTCGACCCAGCGCCGGGTGGTGGCTTCATCGGCCAGTGACGGCAGGTAGGAATCGATCACGGCGACTTCGGTCTGTTCGACCGCCACGAGGTCGTCCCGCGCCCCGGCACGGTATGCCTCGATGCTCTCGTGCCGCTGCTTTGCGAGGCGGCGGAGGATCGCCACGGCGGCGGTGTCCGGCAGGGACGGCGAACCGTCCGCCTTCATCGCCTCCAGGAACGCCGCCCGGATGCCGCGGAGCGCCGAGACGCGCGGCTTGTCCCTCGATCGCATCGCGGCCTTCAGGTCGTCTGAGACCTGTTCAACAATGCCCATCGACTGCCTCCAGGGGCGGGATAGCGCGCGCCTGGAGGGTGAACAACTAGAGGCGAGGTGTCACGTTGCCTTGCAAGGTGATGCGCACCTTGCAAAGATGCATCGCCCGCCGATGCGACAGCACCGCGCGCGGCGTCGAATCGCCCCTTCACTGGCGTCCAAGGCTTCAGACACATGACCATTGCTTCCGCCCTTCTTCTCGTCAGCGCCCTCGCCCCCTCCGCAGTCGCCGCTGATCCGGTGATTTCCGTCGGTCTCGCAGGCGGTGGGATCTTCACCGACCAGCTCGAGATACTCGACAACTCCGTCGTGATCACGCCGCGCGTGGGCTACTGGTTCAACCCCACGCTCGGTCTCGAGCTCGACCTGAACCTGATTCCGGCCGGTCGCACCCGGGTTGGGCAGCCAGATCCGTCGCCGTACTTCGGTGTGCTGCCCGCCGCCAACCTCGTGGGTCGTGTCTTCGCCGATGAGCCTGTGAACCTGCTGCTCAACGTGGGCATGGGGCCGTTCTTCAAGAAAGTGAGCGACGATGGCACGCTGGGCCTCCCCACTGGCGAGAAGGTCGACGTCGACTTCGCCGGCATCTCGGGGCCGGGTCTGATGGTCCCGCTGGGCGATCTGGCGCTGCGCGCCGATGTACGCTGGCTGCTCAACATCGGCACTGAGAGCTACCAGAACCGCGGTGACACCTTCATCGACACGGTGGCGACCCTCGGGCTGCAGTGGCTCCCCATTGGGCCTCGTGACGCCGATAAGGACGGCGTCGCCGACGACGTCGACGAGTGTCCGAACGAGCCGGAGGACATCGACGAGTTCGAGGATGGCGACGGCTGCCCGGATCCTGACAACGATGGCGACGGAATCGCGGACATCGATGATTCGTGCCAAGGCGAAGCGGAAGACTTCGACAGCTTCGAGGACACCGACGGCTGCCCGGATCTGGACAACGACGGCGACGGCATCACAGACGTCAACGACGCCTGCCCGGACGAAGCTGGCATTCAGGCAATGAAGGGCTGCCCCGACGCCGACGGCGACGGTCTGGTCGACGGCGAGGACGAGTGCCCCGACGAGGCAGGTGAGCACGCCGCGTTCGGCTGCCCAGACAACGACGGCGATCACGTCCCCAACTACCGTGATGACTGCCCCGAGGATGCGGCGCCGACGTTCATCGACGCGCGAAAGTCCGATGGCTGTGTGAAGATCGCGTACATCACGCGCGACTCCATCAAGATCACGGACAAGGTCTACTTCTTGAGTGGGAAGTCGACCATCCAGCGGAAGTCCCACGCGGTGCTGGACGCGGTCGCTTCCATCCTCGAGAAGTTCGACGGCATCAAGCGGACCGAGGTGCAGGGTCATACGGACTCCTCGGGCAACGACGACTACAACCTGGCGCTGTCGCAGAGCCGCGCAGATGCAGTGGTCGCCTACCTCGTCGAGAAGCGGGAGATCGCCGCCGAGCGGCTGCAGTCCAAGGGCTACGGCGAGACCAAGCCCATCGGTGACAACGCGACTCGCGCCGGCAAGGAGACCAACCGCCGCGTCGAGTTCGTCATCACCGAGCAGGAGACTGCGGTGAAGCGCGTGGTCAGGCCTCGGAAGGCCAACGACAAAGCCGACAAGGCCATGGACAAGGCAGAGAGCGCCATGGACAAGGCGGTCGACAAGGTCGCGGATGCCGTCGAGGAGGCCGACTCGGGCAGCGACAAGGCCGCCGACAAGGCCGAGAAGGCCATGGACACGGTCGACGAGCTGAAGGAAGAGGCCGAAGACGCCAAGGACAAGGCCGAAGACGCCAAGGACAAGGCCGAGGACGCCAAGGACAAGGTCGACGAGATGACTGACAAGGTCGAGTAGGCCTTGCAGCCCCTCATCGATCGGGAGACCCTGTTCGGCAACCCGGACAGGGCCCAGCCCGCGCTGAGCCCGGACGGAGCCTGGATCTCCTTCCTTGCGCCGCGACAGGGCGTGCTCAACCTCTGGATCGCGCCCGCTGACGCTCCCGAGCAGGCTCGTCCCGTCACCGCAGAGACAGGTCGTGGTGTGCAGGGGCAGGCCTGGGCCGAGTCCTCGGAGCGGCTGTTGTTCGTGCAGGACAACGAGGGCGATGAGAACTGGCGGCTGTTCTCAGTCGACCCGGTCACCCGGGAGATCGTCGACCTGACGCCGCTCGATGGCGTGCAGGCGAGCGTGCTCGCGACAAGCCCACGTCGGCCGCACGAGGTCCTCATCACGCTCAACGATCGCGACCCAGCGCTGTTCGACCCGTTCCTGGTCGATCTTCGCACCGGGTCCCGCACCCGCGTGACCGAGAATCCGGGCTTCGTCTCTTGGGGCGCCGACTGGGATCTCGAGCTGACGTTGGCCGGCTCGATGCTTCCGGATGGCGGCACCGCGTTTCATGCGCGGGTCGGCGATGGCTGGGAGCCGGTGCAGCAGGTGGGCCAGGTCGACTCGCTCACCACACTTCCGATCGGCCGCAATGCTGCCGGCACGGTGCAGTACTGGCTCGACAGCCGCGGGCGCGACACCGCCGCGCTCGTCGCGGAGGCGCTGGACACCGGTGTGCGCGTGGTGCTTGCCGAAGACCCGCGGGCGGACGTGGTGGACTGGCTGACCCACCCGACCACGGGAGAAGCGCAGGCCGCCGTGGTCGTGTTCGAGGAGCAGCGCCACATCGTGCTCGACGAGGCAATCGGGCCCCACCTGACGTGCCTCAAGGGCCACGGGAACGGCGCGCTACAGGTGATCTCCCGGTCCACCGACGACACCCGCTGGCTCGTGGCCTGGCAGGGGAGCGACGGCCCCCTCCGCTTCGCCCTGTACGAGACCGCGACCCGCGCGGTGCGCGACCTGTTCGTGTCGAACGACGCACTGGTGGGGCTGCCGCTGGCCGCGCGGCGCCCCGAAGTGATCCAGTCGCGCGATGGGCTGTCGCTGGTCAGCTACGTGTCGCTGCCTCCCTGGCGCGACAACGAGGGGCGGCCGCCCGAGCCATTGCCGATGGTCCTCCTGGTACACGGCGGCCCGTGGGCGCGGGACATGCCCGGGTTCAACACAGAGCATCAGCTGCTGGCAAACCGCGGCTACGCCGTGCTGTCGGTCAACTTTCGCGGATCCACCGGGTTTGGAAAGGCGTTCTTGAACGCTGGGGACTTCGAGTGGTCCGGCAAGATGCACGACGACCTGATCGATGCGGTGGAGTGGGCGGTGGACGCGGGCATCGCGCGTCGCGACGCCATCGCGATCATGGGCGGCAGCTATGGAGGCTATGCCGCGCTGGTGGGCCTCACGTTCACGCCGAAGGTGTTTCGCTGCGCGGTGGACATCGTGGGTCCCAGCAACCTGGTGACGCTGCTGCAGAGTGTGCCGCCGTACTGGGCGCCGCTCAAGGCGCAGTTCACCACGCGCGTGGGGACGGACGAGACGGAGGAAGGGCGCGCCGCGCTGCTCGAGCGGTCTCCGTTGTCCCGGGTCGACGCCATCGAGCGGCCGCTGTTGATCGCCCAGGGCGCGAACGATCCGCGGGTGAAGCGCGCTGAGGCAGACCAGATCGTTGCCGAGCTGCGGCGGCGGTCCATCCCGTACCGGTACGCGCTGTTCGCCGACGAGGGGCATGGTTTTGCGCGCCCCGAGAACCGCATCGCGTTCTACGCGGAGGTGGAGGCATTCCTGGCGGAGCACCTCGGCGGCCGCGCCCAGGCCCTGGGCGATGCGCACCAGGGCAGCTCCATCGAGGTCACAGCGGGCTAGGTGCCTCGCCCCAGACGGGGTCGGAGTGGAGCCCCAGCCGCGTGGCGTGCCGATCCAGACGGGCGGCCAGGGAGCGGGCGCGCTCGGCGTGGGTGGGATCCGTGCAGAGATCGACCCGCTCCTCGGGGTCCGACTTCAGGTCGTACAGCGCGGGCGGCGCGTCGAGGCCGTGGTGGGTGATGTACTTGAAGCGGGGTGTGCGCAGCGCGATCACCGTCGGCGTGCTCGGGAATCGGCGCTCGTGGAAGTACGTGTAGAGAAATTCCTTACGCCACGGCGCGTCGGTGTCCGCGAGCACCGGCCGCAGGGACCGACCGTGCATGTGCGGGGGTGGCGTCAAGCCCATCAGATCGAGCACGGTGGGCGCCACGTCGACGTTGAGGACGGGTTTGTCGATCCGGCTTCCCGGCGCCACCAGCCCCGGGACCCGTGCCAGCAGGGGCACGCGGATGGAGGGCTCGTAGGCAACTCGCTTGTCGAGCACGCCCTTCTCGCCGAACATGAACCCGTTGTCGGAGGTGTACAGCACCGCGGTCTGCTCGGCGATGCCGGCCGCGTCGAGCGCGGCGAGGATCCGGGCCACCGACTCGTCGACCGCGAGCAGGGTCCGGTGGTAGTCCCGGTACCACGAGGTGAAGTCGGGCCACCGGCCACCGTAGGGCTGGTCCACCCCGAAGATCGTGTTGTGGCGCATCCGGCGCAGCCACGGCGGCAGGGACGCGTACGCCTCGTCGGTGTCGGGGAGGACGGCAGGGGGTGTGGCGGTAGCCAGTGCATCCGCGTGGCGGGGGGCGGGCTGGAACGGTGCGTGGCAGGCTTTGTGCGCCACGACAAGGCAGAACGGCGCACCGCTGCCGTGCGACTGCACGTAGTCCACCGCGTGGTCGGTCAGCAGGTCGGTGACGTAGCCCTCGGTGGGCTTCATCGTGCCGTCCCAGGAGAAGCCGCGGTCGAGCGGGTGCAGGGTCTCTGGCCCGGGGTAGTGGTAGCGGCCTTGGCCCCGGAAGCCGATCCAGCGCGACCATCCCGGGCGGGGGTGTGGATTGCCGCCCCCCATGTGCCACTTGCCGATGTACGCCGTGTCGACCCCGGCATGAGCGAGGTACTGCCCATACGTGGGGACGGTCTGTTCGAGCTCGGACTGGTTGTTGAGGACCCCGTGTGCGTGCGCGTACAGGCCGGTGAGCATCGAGGCGCGGCTGGGGCAGCACAGCGACGTGGTCACGAACGACTCGCTGCACCACGCTCCGCTGCGGGCCAGCCCGTCGAGGGCGGGCGTCTGCAGCACCGGGTGCCCCATGAAGCCGAACCCGTCCCAGCGCTGGTCGTCGGTGAGGATCACCACGACATTTCGGGGGCGCTCGCCGTTGGTGGGGAGCGCCATGAGGTGCCCGGTCGCGGCGGGGCGACACGCGGCGATAGCGGCCGTGGACAGCCCGCCAACCAGCACGTCCCGGCGGGTGCGGTTCGACACTAGCGCGCCGCCGGCGTGCCTGCGTGCAGCGCAATGAAGCCGCGGACCACCTCATGAACGTGCTCGTCGGCGAAGCGCTGGTGGGCAGCGAGGGTGGCCATTGCGGCGACCTCGAGCACGAACACGGCCAGGAGCCCCGCCGGGATCGCGACCAGCGCGCTGGCGCCGGCGTACGGGGTGAGGAAGAAGCCTCCGAGCGCGAACAGGGTGACCACCAGCGGGTGCCGCAGCGCCTCGTTGTCGAAGAACGAGCCCGCGTCGAAGTAGCGGTCGACCACCCCGGTTCGGATCGCCCGACGCGCACCGAGTCCGATCAGCAGCAGCAGACCCGGGATGCCGAGGGCGGCGGCGGTGACGCCGAGCGCCCAGGCCTGGACGACCCGGACGCCACCGTGCAGACCCCGGTGCAGGGCCTGTAGAGCGCGGAGTCGATCGGCGGGGCGGGCGACGCCCGCCTGGCCGAGCGCGGTGCGCGCCTGCTGCAGGGCTGCGGTGCGCTCGGCGCCCGTGGTGGCGAGGTTGAGGCCGAAGCGGTCTTGGACGGCGGTGAGGTACGCCGCGCGCGTGGGAGGGGGGAGCACGCCCTCGTCGAGCAGCGCGTCGGCGGGACGTCGCGCGCGGCGCCACACAGCGGCGCGGGTGACCTCGGCGAGCAACATGCCGCCGACGTACGCGCCGGACAGGCCGAGCAGGATACTCCAGACCACCGCGCTGCCCGAGAACACGCCGGAAGGCACGCCGATCAGTGCTCCGGTGATCAGCCCGGGGACCAGGTAGCCGTACAGGTCGTGGACGGTGAAGGGCAGCACAGGGGGGCCTCGTCGGGTGCGCGGTCAGGACAGGGTCGCGCGCCTGTATAGTGAGGTCAAGCAGGAGTCCGCCGCGCCCACGTCGTACCTCGAACCGGAGCTCGTGCTGCTCGGTGTCGCGGTCGCGTTGGGCGCGTTGATCCAGACGGCGATCGGCTTTGGTGCGTTGCTGGTGTGCGTCACACTGGGCGCTTGGTTCGTTCCGGTGCTGGAGCTGCCGGTGCTGCTGATCCCGGTGTCGTTGATGCAGACCACCCTGATCGTCGCCCGCCACCGCGACAAGGTGGACGTCGACCTGCTGACGCGCCGGATCTTGCCGCTGATGTTCCTCGGTATGGCGGGCGGGGTCTGGCTGTCCAGCCGGGTAGAAGACGCCTGGGTCCGGGTCGGATTCGGTGCGCTGGTGTTCGCCCTCGCGGTGCGCGAGCTGTGGCGCCTCTGGGTGGACCGCCCGGCCCCGGCGCCGGCCCCGGCGGTGTCGATCATCGCGATGCTAGTCGCCGGCGCGGTGCATGGCCTCACCGCGACGGGCGGCCCGCTGCTCGTGTGGGCGCTCGGCCGCACCGACCTCGACAAGAGCACGCTGCGGACGACGCTGACCGCGGTCTGGCTGGTCCTCGGGCTGGCGCTCGTCGCGGTGTTCGCGAGCCAGGGGCGCATGACTGCGGCGTCGCTCGGCCGGTCCGCGACCCTGCTGGTGCCTACGCTGTTCGGCGTGGCGGTCGGCGAGTGGTTGCACCACCGCGTGGACGACGCGTTCTTTCGGCGCGCGGTCTGGGTGTTCCTGACAGTCGCCGCGCTGCCCCTCATCGGGGGGTGACTGCGGCGACCGGCTGTCGCTACGGGCCGGTGTCGCCGGTGCCCGTCGGGCCAGGACAGGTCACGTTCGCGGAGCCCGGGGTGCCGAGGTCCCCGTCGCCGAACACGGTGGTGGCCGTGCACCAGTTGGTCCCGAAGTCGTTGTCGGCGGTGTTCTGGAAGGCGGGGCTGAGGTTCATCGTCGCTCCGTTGGGATCCGGCCACGCTGTGCCGCCGTCCCAGTCGATCTCGTCGATGACGCCGCCGGCGTTCTCGAGCACAAGCTCGTCCGGTCCGTTGGAGAGGAACATGGTTGGGTATTCGTAGGCCGCGTTGACGCCACCGTTCACGGCCGTGTCGTCGTTGTCGGCGAGCACCGCGTAGGCGCCCGGCGCGATGAGCACCGTGCCGCTGACGGTGATGGAGTCCGAGCCGTTGTCGCGGACGATGAGCCCGTCGAGATCGACCGTGACCTTCGAGGCGTTGTACACCTCGAACCACTCGCCGAAGTCGTCGATCACGGCGAGCGGGTTCTGCATGACCTCGGTGATCACGAGATCGCCGGGGCCGATGCTGTCGGCCGGAACCGTCACGCCGCCGCCGCCGGTGTCGCTACCGCTGTCGACCACCACCACGGGCGCGTCGTTGGCGGCGCCGGGCGTGCCGAGATCGCCGGTCACCGAGACCGTCGAGGCGTCGTACCAGTTGGCGCCGATGTCGTTGTCGGTCGCGTTCAGCAGGTTGGGGTCGAGCGTCATGCTGGCGCCGGCGGGGTCGGGGAAGTTGGGGCCCCCGTCGTACGCGACGCTGTCGATAATCAGGCCGGCCGCGGACTCGAGCACGACCTCGTCGTCGCCGTTGTCCAGCGTCGTACCGGTCCACTCGTAGTCGGCCACCAGACCGCCGTTGGTCTTCTGGTCGGCGCTGGCGGAGAGGACGGCGTACTCGCCAGCGGGAACCTCGAGCGTGCCGGCGATGGTGAAGGAGTCGGTGCCCTCATCGCGTACGATCAGCCCGTCGAGGTCGACCGCGTGGATGGCGTTGTTGTAGATCTCGAACCACTCGCCGTCGGTGTCTGCGACGAAGGCCGGGTTCTGCATGATCTCGGTGACGACGAGGTCGCCGGCCACGAGCTCGGCGATGGTCAGCACGGGCGGGACACAGGTGTCGTTGGCGGCACCGGGGGTGCCGAGGTCGCCGGAGGGGGACGCGGAGATCGCGGCGCACCAGTTCTCGCCGCTGTCGTTGGAGACCCCGTCGATCAGGTTGATCTCGAGATTCATCGACGCGCCGGCCGGGTCGGGCCAGATGGGCCCGCCGTCCCACAGGATGCTGTCGATCGTGCCGGTGGCGTTGTCGAGGTACAGCTCGTCGTCGCCGTTGCCCAGGGACATCGGGCCGCTGAACGTGTAATCGACCGCGATGCCGCCGTTGAGGACAGGGTCGCTGTTGGCCCCGAACACCACGAAGCCGCCGGCGGCGATGGGGAGCGGACCGGTGACCGTGAAAGAGTCGCTGCCGTCGTCGCGGATCACGAGCCCGTCGAGGTCGTGCGCGACTCCGTCGCTGTTGTAGACCTCGAACCACTCGCCGTCGGTGTCGCCCACGGCGCTAGGGTTCTGCATGACCTCGGTGATCACGAGGGCGCCGACCGGGATCAGGTCGGCCGGGGGGACGGGACTTCCCGTGTCACCGGTGGCCGTGTTGCCGGTGTGGCCGGTGCCGCCGCCCCCGATGACGGTGTCGAAGCCGGCGCCGCTCGCGAGGGTGCCGGGCGAGACGGGGCCGTTCGAGTTGGGAGCAGTGCTGTGCGGGACCATCGTGCCGGCGGTGAGCTCGGGCGACCGCGTGATGCTCTGGTCGTCGTCCGCCTCGCCGCCGTAGGTGTAGGCGTCGAGCGGGCCGCCTGCGGCGCCGGTGAGCATGAGGGTATCGCCGGTGTTGTTGAGCCCGAGGACGCCGGTCGAGGAGACCTGCACCTGCACGGTTGCGGGCAGCGCGACGCACCATGCGCCATTGGCGAGCGCGGTGCCGTCGAGCGTGGGGGTGCCGGCGCTGAACACCACCACCGCGTCGCTGGGCGCGAGGACCGTGCCCGCGGGGAACGTGTGCCGAACCTGGACTGCGTATTCGATGGTGGCGCCGGTGAGGTCCACCGAGAGGGTGCCCGTGTTGACGATCTCCACGAACTCATCGTCGGCGGTGTCGACGGTGCCGTCGCAGTTGGCGTCGTGCGGACCGGGATCGGC
>Ga0316189_10000155_pt1 | contig 64574 bp, 56 predicted proteins | sample LowCovwburrow_MG_FD_204930 | JGI IMG/M metagenome (GOLD analysis project Ga0316189, IMG submission 204930) | Coastal sediment microbial communities from Maine, United States - Lowes Cove worm burrow | ecosystem: Environmental > Aquatic > Marine > Coastal > Sediment | place: USA: Maine...
ACTTTTAATGTTGTGCATAGGCCTGAGCAGTTAAATTGGTTTGTTGTAATTCTAATTTACTGATAATCAGGCTTATACACTCATTTTTATCGAAAAATCATTCCAACAATTAATTAGCACAACGGGTATGGATAATATGCTTTTTCAAAAAACAGATGTCTTGAAATGGAGGGAAATTTACAGCCTGGCAGCGCTTAATGCAGCAGTAGTAATTAGCTGGATCGCTTATCACGAGTATCAGCCAATCTTGATGGAAAAAATCGACATCACTCATCTGGTTGACTTTCTGATCATAGCTAAGGCCATCGTCTTAATTATTATTCCCCCATTCGCAGGTCTACTGTCTGATTATATCTTACGGAAGAATGGTAAATTTCTGATCATTTTCACCGTTGGAATTGGGGCGACGGCAATGGTTTTTATGGTGGTGGCGACGCTTGTCGGGACACATCACATTTTGGATGTAAAGACGATACTTCCCTTCATGCTCGTGATCTGGTTGATCAGCATGAATCTATTTGTCAGTCCTGCGAACTCCATGATTGAGGCCTTTGCTCCCCCGAAGAAACTACCGATCGTAATGGGGTTCTTATTCTTAGTGACTGAATTGCTTTATGCACTCGAGCCTGTTGTGGTGGGCTTAGTAACCTTTTTTGGAGATACTTTGACCTTTGTTGTTGGGGGAATACTGATTGCGGGTACTGGCTATATTTTTCACCGGATCTCTTCAGATGAAGTTATCCAAAGGAAACAGGAATTAATGGCAAATGATAGGGTTAAGCGTCAATCCCTGATTTCGTATGTGACCATTTTGGTTATTGGGCTCTTCCTTGGACTGGGGAAGGCATTTTTGATTGAGTTTCTTCCTGAACACTTTGCTTTCAAGTATCCGTCCATTGGAGAATATGGAGGTTACATTTCTTTTGGAATTCTTGGGATATGCGCCGTGGCAGGCTTCTTAGTAAGTAAGAAAATCTCAGAATCTAGCTTGAAGAAAGTGATCACTGCCAGTTTTATCGTGCTTGTTGCTGGCGTGCTATTGATGCTGGTTTCCACCAACCCTTATCTGACCGTGGGGTCAGCCTTGATTATTGGGGCAGGGTTCACGATGATCAATATTAGTGGGCTTCCATTCGTTATTCAGAATCTTTCCGTACGACACGTGACGTATGGCGTGGGTATTTACATCGGAGCCTCCGAGGTGCTTACTGGTTTGTTCGAATACATGTATTCTTAGAGTAGAAATAGTGAACGGGATTAATACATCCCGTTCATGATCTAAAAATTAGATATACCTTGATAAACACCTGCATTTTCGACGCTTTCAATGTACCCAAGCATCGTGATCATTTGCCCTTGGGTATTAACAAAAGTGGCTGATTCATACCCTGATCCATTTATCTTAAAGGTGATCGTACCTTGACCAAACTGGTTTGTATTTACTTCAGCAAGAACCGTGATCGTTCCAGTCTTTTTATTCCTTTTTACTTCATAACTGGTGACAAGTCCTGTAGCCGTTATGCCTCCCAGGCCATTAAAGCCAACTTCGTTTGGAATAGCAGTTTGAAAAATGAATTTATCATCTTCAATCATCACGTAATTGTCTGAAAAAACAATCACTCTCTCCCCTTGTCGTCCATGAAGAAAGGACGCATTTAGCACAAATTTCTTGAGATCAACCAAGGTGTTGGCATCATCTAGCCTTTGCTTAGATTGTGATAATTTTGAGTTTTTCTTTGTCTTGTTTTTTTTGCTTTTTTGCTGTTGAGTGTCGCTTTTCATATTCTTAGTTTCAGCACTTTTTTTCTCCAATTCATAGGCCTGTTCCCTAAGAGCTTCAAGAGCCTTTATCTCAGCCAGTTCCCTTTCTTTATTCATGGATACTGCTTCAAGTTCTGCAAGCTCTCTTTGCCTTTGGCTGGTTACCGCTTCGAGCTTTGCCAGTTCTTTTTTCTTCTGAAGAGTTACGACTTCTAGTTTTGCCAACTCTCTTTCTTTCTCTTTCGCATTCAACTGTTCGGTCCTTGCGAGTATTTTTTCGTGTTTCGCTTCCTCCATTCTAGCCACTGCTTCCTCTTTGGCCATTCGGAGTTTCAGGGTTGCCATCGCTTCTTCCTTATCGGATTTGCTGGTTGCTGCTGCAGTAGTAAACTTGTGATTTTTGATGTAGTTCCTGGGGTTCTGATGCCCAACACCAACTTCAATTACTTCATAATGAAGATGTGGCCCTGTTGATCTGCCAGAGTTGCCGCTCAATCCAATTTCTTGTGATTTAGTGACTTTGTCTCCTTTTTTCACTTTGAGCTCCGATAACTGAGAATAGCGGGTCATGAATTTATCTTCATGCTCAATCATAATGTAAAACCCATACTTATCGTCATATCCAGCTTGATGAACAATGCCTTCAGCTGTAGCGATCACTGTCGTCCCAATGGGAGTACCCAGATCAAGTCCTTTGTGCATCTTTCTTTTTTGATCGATTGGATCAACTCGCATTCCAAAACCAGATGTTACTTTCATTTTATCCGTCTCTTTCAATGGAAGAATAGAGGGTAAGTAGTTGTCTTGCACTGGTACAGAGTCCTGGGCAGGCTTGGGACTGATCTTTGCCGTTCTTACCTCCAGTACTTCAGTAGGCTCTTCAGATGTAGCTAACACCTTAGCTTCGATCTCTGACTTTCCTTCGATCCTGACATCAGGTCTGTCGACCGTCTTGTTCGCAAAGGCAACAATGACGAAAAAGGTAACGGGTGCGGCCAACAAGTAGGCCCACATTGATTTTCTATTTTTTTGTTTGTTTATCATGACAATTCTTTTTTTAATCGTTGAGAAATTGAAATGACTCACCAAACCTGAATAGGGGGTTGCTTTTAGTTGAGAAAAGAGCACTTCCTGATAACCAATAGGGTCAGGAAATTTCTTTAAAACAGCGGCATCCGCCTGATATTCATGGATTTCGATGAGTGCTGTTCGGTACAAGTACATGAAGGGATTGAACCAAAGCAGAGCAGCCATGAAATCTACAAGCAGTCGATCAATAGAATGATACTGCCGGACGTGCTCACATTCATGTTCCAAAATTTGATCAAATGATCCCGTTCCAAAAATTCTACCTGGGATGAAAACATTGGTCAAGAAACTGAAAGGATGAACCTGAGCGGTTTTGAAGAGTTTAAACCATTTTTTTTCTACATAAAGACTTTCTTTTTTGAGTTTTTGAAGACCTATTAAGTGAACTATTGAACGTAATACTAGCGTCAACGAGAGGATCATATATATCCATTTTAGTGTCCACCAGTAATCTGTGTTAGCTGGTGTCGCTACGAATTCATGCTCATTAGGAACTGCCTCTTCGCTCAGCGAAATGGCATCCTCTTTCCAGTTGAAAACCTCCGCCTCAGTGATCACAATAGGAACTGACTTCGCAGGTACTGATAGTTCTATGGTGGGTACAATGAAAGAAATGACAAGCGTAGTTAATAGATACGCCCTATTCATTGCGTAAGTCGTTTTGTTTCTGAGAAACAGATAATACAAGAGAAAAAAGACACCTTGTATTGCGATGACCTGAAGAAAATACATCAGTAGTTCTCTACTTTCCATCTTCCTTTTGTTTACTTATCTGCTCATCTATCAAAGATCTAATTTCCTTTAATTCCTCTACTGACAACTTGTTTTCCTGTGTGAAAAACGACGCAAATTGTTGTGTGGAGTTATTGAAGAAATTGTTCATCAACCCGTTGAATGACTGCTTTGTGTACTTTTCTTTTGTCAGTAAAGGTTGATATTCACGTGCTTTCCCGTATGTATCAAATCGCACGAATCCCTTCTTCACCAACACATTTACAACGGTAGAAATGGTTGTGTATGCCGGGCGTGGCTCGGGATACATTTGGACAATGTCTTTGAGATATGCTTTACCTAGTTTCCACAGGTACTGCATCAATTGCTCCTCTGCTTTGGTCAATTCCTTCATGACGGTAAAACTATTACTATAATTATAATTATACAACTATTTTTATAGTTATTGAATTTGAAAGTTCATTAAAGACATGTCAGGCCACCGTTGGTGCTACCACGTGATATCATCAACAATGGCGTGAAAAATAGAACCGTAGAGAATGAATAGATCTCAATATCTCCAACTAGTCAGATCGGCACCTTTCGGAGCACTCTCTTCAATGCGTTTCATGATCTTGTCAACATACATGGTGTTGTATCGAAGACGGGTAATGTGATTCGGGTTTTCGGGATCACCGTTCCAACAGTGTTCTGCGCGGTCTCCATACGCCACTTCGCCTCCGTAATATGGATTCGTCGTATTTTCCAGAAATTGTTCCATTAAGTAGACAGCATTGTTTAGGTAATAATTGTCCATGTCCCCAGCGTAGATGTTGATCTTTCCTTCTAGTTTCTTCCCGATTTTGTCCCAGTCACGCTCAAGAATATACTTGATGTCATAGTTCTCTTTCCAGTAGTTCGCCACCTCGGGATTTATCACTCCAGTGTATTTATCCCAAAGTCTGACAGGATATCCGTCTGATCCCTGTGGAGAGTAGGTAGCTTCCCAAATGTCCCACTGTTGCCCTGATCTGGATTTATCGCCTAATGCCAACTCCCGATAATTAACATCTCGTAGTGATGCACTTACTTTTCCCAGATAGTCTCTTTGTGCGGGGACTAGATTTCTTTTGTTAGGACCTTCGTAGTAATAGGCATTTTGATCTTCGTAGATATTTGTCTGGCAATACGCCCTGAAATCGATAGGGTCGGGGCAAGCTGCGAAACACCCATTGTACTCGTCCGGATACATGACCTGAACAGCCAGCGCCTCCCAACCACCAGTAGATCCGCCATAGAGAAATCGAGACCAAGCTTCGCCCTGTCCTCTAAACATCTCTTCGATGTACGGGATCAACTCATAGGTGATTGCATCCCCCCAAGGCCCTTGGCTGGCAGAATTTACCGCGTACGAATCATCATAATAAGGTGTGGGGTGCTGAATCTCGATGATAAGGAATCTTGGAAAGTCATCGCTGATCCATTGCTGGTACTGATCATATGCTTCTTGTTGCTGCATGATGTTGTACCCTTCTACATCGAATCTAGCGGAGTAGACGGGCTCCAAATCAGGGTCTGGAGGAGTCGTCCTAAAACCACCGAAATCACTTGGGAAATGTCCATGAAAAACCATCAATGGATACTTAGCTTCTGGATGTTCGTCGAAGCCTTTTGGTAGCAACACATGAGCTCCCAAAAAGATATCACGACCCCAAAATTCGCTGAGTAGGTCACTTTTCATTTTGATATGTTTAATCCACTCCGTGTCTTCAGCAGGTTCGACCGGTGGAATTACTTGGTCCATCACTACCTCAACAGAAGCAGATCCACTTGGATCAATACGAACCTTGACAGGCTTGCTAAAAAGATTGCCTGGCGATCGATTCCACTGCTGTCCTTCACCATTGTCCATTGGTAGTTTGACTGTGTGTCCAGTGGAGAGTTCAAAGGTCTCATAGGTATGAAGTAGTGCTTGTGCCCAGTATTCGCCAGGTTTAATGTTCTGTAGGTTTTCAACGGGGTAGCCAAATTCCGAGCCATCGAAACTCACCGGTTGCCCGGGAGTCATGGCTTCAACATTTTTACCGAAAATCAGTTGCGTGCTTACGTTATCGGAGATCTGAAACCGAGGCTCTCGGCTGTCATCCGTGGACAGCATAAGCAGTAGACGGCCATCATAGGAATCAGATGAAAGATCTTCTGAAAATGAAACGTCGATGTTAAAGGTAGGTGCAGCTGGTTGACATGAAACAAATACCAGTGTTGCCGCAAGCAGGTAAAATAAGGTTCGCATGGTTAGGTAATTTCCTCTTAAGATAATGAGATTCTCCTTAGAATTGAATCAGTGCTTAATCACTTTTTTGAATTCGATCCCATTCTTAGTTTCAATCCTTACGAAGTAGATCCCTGTTGATTGACCACTGAGATCAATTTCAGAGTTAATTTCCTGATTTCCTGATTGGATAATTGCCTTTCCGTTTATGTCGAAAACGCGGATCGAAGCATCCTGATCTTTGAAGCCGTTAACATTGAAGTGTCCACTTGTCGGATTAGGGTAAATATGATAACTAGACACAAGAGACTCCGTATTTAGCACTTTCTTGGGCACCACCCTAGCAAGAAAGAAGTTAGGTGTATTTGGGATTGTTTCGGGTAGCGTAGTTCCTAGGAACCTAGACTCGTCTTTGAAACTTCCTGTTAGAAAAATGTTTTCATTCTCGACCTTTACATCCACAATCTTGGAAGGGCTGGACGAAATGATCTCAACCCAGGAATAAATCCCACTTTTAGAATACTGAGCCAGAAATCCTACGTTGGATGCGATACCCTCATTGAAAACTGTGTCGGTTTCAAAAACAGCTGTAACTTCAAAATTCCCAACTAAAAAAACATCATCGTTGTTATCGATATCAACGCCAAGACCAGATTCACTGGCAACTGCTATCCCTCCCCCTAATGTGAATCCAAAGCTATTAATCCAATTGAATTCACCGTTTGGATCAAGCTGAATCAAAAAACCATCTTCCATTCCCTGACCTTCGTAAATAGTACCCCCCAAAGAAATACTGTCGGTGAAATGTCCCGCAACATGGATTTCATTTTGACTGTTAATTTCAATAGTATTTACCCGCTCTTTCCCGGGACCTCCGAAGCGATGAGCCCAAAGGAATTGTCCAGAAGAACTGAGCTTAGATACAAAAATGTCATCACTGAAGGCATAAGAGTTGGAAAGATCTTGATTTGAAGTAAGACTGAAGTTTCCCATTGCCAATGTTCTTCTTTCTGGGGAAAATGAGTCATTGTCAGTTCTAAAATGGCCAGTGATAATTACGTTGCCTTGCTTATCGATTGCTATTCCATGAAGTGAAGAAATAGCTCCACCTTCTGTTGATCTAAACCACTTAAAGTCTCCACTGCTAGTATACTTAATCAAAAATGCCTTCAAGCCAGAGGTTACGTTGGCAGAAGAATCTCCTACAATAAACATCCCTCCAGAATATTTACCACCAACATAAACATCATCATTCCCATCAATGGCTATTGAATGTACTTCAGGAGTAGTGGCATTTTCAAGAATCTTATTTTGCCAAATAACACTACCATCAGAAGCATACTTGGTTAGGTATGAATCTTCAGCAAACGCGAAGCTCACTACAAAAACTTCGCTAGTGGAATTTATAGCTGCTTTAGATTTCCCAAAACCAGGCAGTTGCTTCACCCAAACTAACTCACCAGATAATTTTTTGTATTTTGCTAGAAATGATAGATGCCCGTTGTTGAGCGTCTGGTCAGAAAATTTCGAGCTGTTACCAGTCGTTACGCCAGTCAGATAAATGTGATCTTCATCCGTTACGATTGAGTAACCTGCATCTATTTCAAGTCCTATTTGCTGATATAGATCTCCTGCTCCTGTGCTAACCCATGACAGACCTTTTTGTGCAGAAGATTGAAAGAGTATAAGAGCTAAACACGTAGATACAAAAAGCTTCATATTTGATATGAAAATTTGGTTCGACAATTAATATTGCTTGTAAAGGTAGCAGGCTATTGTTGTCGAACAACTATCATGCAAATACGCAGAGACTACGGCCTATTATTACCATCCTTTAACCCATCCGCTCTTGATTTTTCTTCGACTTTCGGAAAGGCATTATTTTCCATGTTTACATCAGCTAGTTCTAAATTCGGATCAAGCATTACATTGACCACTTCTTTGTCTTTTAGAAAAGTCTTTTTTACTTCTGCTTCGTTCAATCTCCAGATTTCAGCAGGAAGGCGTTCGATTTCTTTTGTTCCGTCAGCGTAGGTCCATTCAATAATCACTGGCATGACCAAGCCACCTCTATTCTTTAGTGTGAGCTCATACAGATTTTTGCCTGCCATACGTGCCTTTACCTCATCTTCATCCACCCTGCTAAGGAACTGTCCATAAGCGGAATCGTCAGTGGGGAGCATGTTGATTTCTTCTGGCCCGTCGCTGAATCCTTTGCCTTTGTCACTTTTTCCTGACCCTGAAATTTTCGATGATTGCCCCTTCTTAACCTGATTTTCAATTGCAACCTCATCCTGTTTTACCTGAAACCATTTCACATCCGCCAGCTCAATATCTACGTTGTCTGTAGTGAAAAACCATCCTTTCCAGAACCAATCGAGGTCGACAGCTGTCCCATCCTCGAGCGTACGAAATAGATCTGATGGATTAGGATGTTTGTACTTCCAACGGTTCGCATATTCTTTGAAGGCCTTGTCAAACAGTTCTTTTCCAATAATTGAATTCCGCAACATTTGGAGTCCAACTGTCGGTTTTTGATAGTAGTTGCTTCCCATCTGGGATAGCAGATCATTGTCGGAATTTGTCATGACTGGACGGAGAATGGTTTTGTCTCCCTGCATAAAGGGAACGATACTGCTAGGCGTAGTACTTGACCATTGCGGGTATCTTTCAGCAAGTGTACGTTGATGCAGGAATGTATTCAACCCTTCATCCATCCACATCCATTTCCTTTCATCAGAACTTACAATCATTGGAAACCAGTTGTGCCCGACCTCATGGATGATCGTACTTGTCATGCCTCTTCTGGCTTGCTCGGTGATTGTTCCATTGACTGGTCTTCCGCCATTGAAGGAGATCATCGGAAACTCCATGCCGATGTTTGAGGTGTTTACAGAAATCGCTACGGGGTAGGGATAGTCAAAGGTAGCTTCGGAGTAAACTTCCAGCGCATTCTTCACGCCATTTGTAGACTCCTCTGACCAAACAGGTAGACCCTCATTTGGGTAGAAAGACATGGCCATAACCGTATTCGTAGGAAGTTTTACTGCCTGCGCATCCCAGATAAATTTTCTAGAACTAGCGAATGCGACATCCCGCACATTTTCCGACTTAAAAACCCATGTCTTCTTCTTCTTTGATTTAGTCTGCTCGTTTTTTTTCGCTTCATCTGGGGTGATGATCATAAGCGGCTTGTCGAAGGAGTTTCTGGCTTGCGCCATTCTATCCTGCTGAGCTTTGCTCAAAACTTCTTGAGCATTCGCAAGGTCACCTGTTCCCGCCACGATGTGATCTTCTGGAACGGTCAGGGATACTTCGTAGTCTCCAAATTCAAGAGCGAACTCACCCAGTCGTTGAAACTGCTTGTTTTGCCATCCTTCTGTGTCGTTGTATACGGCCATCCTTGGAAACCAGTGTCCGAGTAAAAAGACTTTATTGTCATCCTTTGGAAAATACTCGAAACCTTCTCTGGATAGCAAGAAATTGCCTCGATCGGTGATGTAATTTTTCCATGTAACGGAAAAGGTAAATTTCTGCCCCGACTTTAAGGCCTGTGGAAGATCGATTCGCATTTGGGTGTTGTTCACAGTAAATGACAAGTCTTTGCCACTCTCGTCTTTTACAGATTCAATGTCAGTTCCAGCAGGAAAATCAACTGGCCGAACCAACCGCTGCATGGTGAGGGAGTTCATGTTGTCTCGTACTCCGCCTGTGACATCACCAAAATCTTCGCTTCCTTTTCTATTCACATTTTGTTCTAACTGCACCCAAAGGAGTTTGAGCTCGTCTGGAGAATTGTTGTAATACACGATGGTCTCTGTACCTGTTAGGATATTGTTTTCCTCATCGAGTTCTGCTTTTATCACATAGTCCGCACGCTGCTGCCAATACTCAGCTCCGGGAGCTCCAGAAGCTGTTCTATATGGACTTGGTGGCTCTAGTAGCCGATCAATTGCATTGAATTTCCCTGAATAGGGAGGAAGATCTTGCGCTTGGGATTGAAAAATAATCACCAGCGAGAAGAGCGTAATCAAAAGTTTCATATGTATTTCGTTGAATGTGTGGATTAAAGATAGGGTCACAGCCCATCCCTTGCTTGGATCACTTTACTAGTGGTTGAATTGACAGCTTCAGTGGCCTAGGGAGGTGATTTCATGCATGTTGTTACTTCGCAGGAACCAGCTTAGTTTTCTCGACTGTTGCTGTTTCGATTTTTTCTCGAGAAAAATAGACTGGAAAATACTGGTCATTTGCCCATGACTCAAACAAGTTTTGATAGAATGGACTTTCAGGGTTCCCAGATTGTCCTGGACTGTTGGTGCCGATAGCTGCGTCCCAATCTCCTGTGTTTACAATAATCCTAAAAGAGGCTCCGCTGCTTTGTCTCTTATTTCCGCCAGAGGAACCAGGCGTATACGAATTTCCGCCACGCGGCAATGGTCCAACATCCAATTTGGATTTTGTTGCTTCATCAGTGGCGCCGCTAAGCGCGTGAGCAATGTAGGAGTGTTTGAACTTCTCCTGACCGTACTGCCAGTTATTCATGTTAGTTCCCAGTGTTTCCTGAAGCTCAGCAACTCCTTCATTGAAGGCCTGTACCAAAAATTCATTTCTAGCATCGGCAGAACCAAATTTCTCTGTAGGATTGACAATCCAGTCAACTACTTTCTTCATTTGAATACTAGATATGAGATCTCTGGCAGCTTCCGGAATGAACCTATCAGCAGCAAGCTTCCTCAATTGATTTTCCCATTCCACATATATTGCAGCTTCGATCGAGTTCGGATTTAAGACGAAATCCCATCCATTGAGTCGGTTTCTAGCATCGTTTTCTTGCCCTTCCAGTTCAAGTTCTTGAATGAGCGGAACAAGAATTCTGGCAGGAATAGAGAGGTAGTCTACCTGCAACTTCTTCATGTCTTCCATCGTGAGTTTTTCGCCTGATGAGAGTACTTCCTCAACGCGATCTCCTCGGTATGGATCGGACCATGAGTATCCGACGGCATCCCATTCATCATAGGTGTCTGGCGTAACATTTTGATTGGCAGAAGCCCAATATCCTTCTTCAGGATTGTAGGTGTTTGGCTTTTGAACAATTGGGAGGTAACCATCCCATTCGTATCGTCCATCACCCGGAACAGGAACCAGACCACTGAAATTTCTTCTGACAGGAGCGATCCCTACCGCTTGCCACCCAATGTTCCCATCCTTATCCGCCCAGATCATATTTTCTCCTGGAATGTGGCTGTAATTGCAGGCATCGCGAAATTCTTCCCAGCTCTTAGCTTGATCCATTCGCAATGAGGCCAGGTAAGGTGAGCCGCCCACTTCTAACCAGGCGCAGCGGACAGCGTAAGCTTTGTTGTTTTCGTTGTCGGTATAAGGAACGGGACCGTGCCGCGTGTATTTCATATCTACCGTCACATCTTCCATTCCTTTGACTTTGATTGTTTCTGAAATCACAGTCATGTCTTCCCATTGCCCTTGGTACATGTATTGATTTGGATTGTCAGGATTTGTGTCGTACACATAAAGGTCCTCACCATCGGTGCGGAAGACTGTTAAACCCCAAGCTCCGTATTCATTGTGTCCAATCGATATTCCGGGAATCTCAGGTTCACCGCCACCTATCACATTCCATCCCGGAGCTACAAGGTGCGCCATGTATCTAAGCGAGGGTACAGCTATCGTTCGATGAGGATCGTTAGCCATATAGGTGTTCCCATCTTTCATCAGTTCACCTCTAACTACCCAGTTGTTACTGCCAATTGAAAAAGGATCATCATTGTCCTTGTTGTTGGCTAGGAGTAAATCACTATTCAGTGTGGCTTGACCTTCTGTTGCAATATCACTTTTTTGAAAACGCACGGGTCTGCGATAGGCATTGTACACTTCCAGAATATCACTGCTAAGTAGGTCTTTGTCGATTGCGGGATCCAGATCGATATTCGGTTCCTTCGGATGGAACCAGGACAAATCTTTTACTTTTTCAGCTCCAATCTTGGCAACTGCCCTGCCAATTTGTAGCTCTTGACCAATGTTTCCTAAAAGGCCCTGATGTCTGGAAATAACAACATCTGGAGTCCAAGGCTCCGGTTGAATTTTAAGAAGTTTGAATTCGATTGGCAGTTTCTCTGGTGATTGCAGTATTTCCTCGATGTAGGCATTGACTCCGTCGGTATAGGCAGTAATGATCTCCACTCCATCATCGTGATAGTGATTCATTTCTTCCGTCATATCACCCCGAAATCTGAAGAGTCTTGTCCCAATGTCACGCTTCAACTCTCGTTCTCCTAGAATTTCGGCGACAGTGCCCGTTGCTTGTCTTCGCCAGATTTCAAATTGGAACAATCGATCCTTGGCGGCCGCATAGCCTTGGGCAAAAAAGAGATCACGCTGATTATTAGCATAAATGTGGTTGATGCCCCATTCGTCGCGCATAATTTCTACAGGTTCTTGCAAGCCGACTACTGCAAGCTGATTTGATGGTTCAGAGTCGCAGGCAAAGAACAATACGCATATCAATAGGAAATAGAGATATCTCATAGTTGGTTGGTTAGGTTGATTAAGTTGAGGTCAATTAAAGTTCATCAAACAATATGAGAGTGCAAAATATGAGGTTACAATACCTGAAATGATCTGATCCTATTTCTCACTAACAAGTACCACTGTATTTTGTACTTGTTCACTTAGCACTGTCTTGAAAACAGTTTTCTTATTTTTTGCGAGGTTGCGGCTTTAGTGACATCACATACTCATAGCTTTAGTTCAACACAGAAGATAAATATTCAACGTCTTCGTACAGTTTTTCTGGTATCAAAACATATCCTCGCATGAATGCTCCATAGTACTTATATGGAGTTGTATCATGTTCCATCATAAACTTCTCGCCAGATTCTTTTGAGAGACGAATGCCAAGTTCACCTGCTTTGTTTAACAGTGAAAACATATGCGTGTTTGCTGCGGTATAGGGCATTGTCTTGCCTAGTCGGTCAAAATTTGGATTAAGAGCGACCAATTGATCATAAAAGGTTAGCGCTTCATCGTAGGTCATAATACATCTTTTTTATTCTCTGCAAGTTGGAATTGATCTGGAAATGCCCAAAAGCAATCATAACATGGAAAGTGGCCATGAAATAAAGATATCAAATTATCGATAAGGGTACTGATTTGAGTACTGTACTTATCCTCAGGTGGGCTATTACGGTAGCATTACACTTGCAATAGTTATGCTGGGTGCTCTTGTTACACGACTTATTCATGGAACAGGTTGGTCAGGTGCTTCGTACATAGCCTTTTTTTTGATTTCAATGCTGTATATAGCATCGTATTTCAAAAAAGAGGGCTGACTAGCCTTAGTTTGCGCTTTTTTGAATCAGTCTTTAACCTGATAATTGTCATTTGAATTGCCTTCAAAGTTTGAGACCTTCAATTTCATAAAAATGGTCTTATGAAAGCTTCGAAAAAAGACAGAAATTCATTAAAGTGGAAGAAGTTAACTCGCAAACAGTATCAGGAGTTTATTGACATAAAACGATATTGGAAAAAGTGGGAGGACAAACATCATACCCTGTATATGGCAATTGGTCTGTGTGTGAGCTTGCTGTTTGTCAATGCAGCCTTTATGTGGAAGACTGAGGACACCCAAAGTATATTGGAGTTTTCTCGCGCAGATACTGATCTAAATGAATTATTAGATATTCCGATAAGCAAACAGCCCCCGCCACCGCCTCCAAAAAAGACCGTTGATCTGTTTGTTATCAAAGAAGTGGAGGAAGAAGTTATTGAGGAGATCGAAGTTAAGCTCGATGTTGAGATAAATGAGCAAAGTGTAATAGAGGAAATTGTGTACGAAGAGCCAGTGGAAGAAGTAGTGGACGAGATATTCACCATTGTCGAAAACTTTCCTCGGCCTCAAGGCGGAATGAAGGCCTTTAATGAGTATTTGTACACGAGTATTAAGTATCCAAATTTTGCGTTGCGCATGGGTATAAGCGGTCGGGTGTTCCTAAAATTTATTGTTGAAAGAGACGGTAGCTTGACGGACATAGAAGTAGTCAAAGGAATCGGTGGAGGGTGTGATAAGGAAGCCGTTCGGGTGCTATCGGAAGCTCCTGCATGGGAGCCGGGCAAGCAGCGTGGACAAGCTGTGAGGGTTAGCATGATTCTCCCCGTCACCTTCGTCTTGAAGTAATAGTAGATCCCTTCACGCTTATTTTCTATCTTTCGGGAGAATCAACAACCTGACTATGCATTTTAAGTTACCCAAAACCTTTTTCTTTCTGTCACTTCTTTTTCTCGTTGCTTGTTCCACGCCATCAGAAAATACGGAGGTAGAGCAAAATTCAAATGAACTAAATTTCGAAGCGATCGCTGATCTGATGATGCAGCGAATGAATTTGCAGGTAGGTGAGAAGGTTCTTTTGGTTGGTACTCCTGGAAAATTTGATCCTCTTGTTGTGGCATTGAATGACCGAATCACAAACTCACCCGGCGAATATCTTGGCGCGATAAGCATAGAGGAGGCACAACCTGTGGAATGGTCAACACCCTTTATCGCCGAGATGGCGGACTTAAAGGATGACGAAATAGAAGATTATCTGAAGCAAGTGGATATTGGCATCATGTTGCCTGGAGCAACTCCTGAAGATAAAATATATGGACTGATGCAGCAGAATCTGAACGAAGGCATAAGTCGAACGATTCACTTTCATTGGGCAGGAGCCTACAGCGCAAATGGTGATCCATTGGAGGAGATTACTCCTGAAATAGACCAGTTCTATCAGCAGGTGCTTTTAGAAACAGACTACGGTAAGTTGGCCAAGGATCAGAAACGATTTCAAGATGCCATGAGAGATCAAACGATCAATGTGACTACACCAGCAGGTACAGATATTTCGTTTAGCATCGGTGACCGACCCGTAACCAAGCAAAGTGGTGATGCTTCTGCGGCAACTGCCGCATTAGGCCGAAATCTGATAGATCGAGAAATGGAGTTGCCGTCAGGAGCAATTCGGGTGGCACCAATCGAGTCCTCAGTAAATGGAATGGTTGCTTTTCCCGATGCCTTATGGGCTGACTCGTTAGTCACCGATTTGGTCCTCACGTTCGAGCAAGGTAAGGTGGTGGACATGACAGCGAGTAAGGGTATTGAAACGGTGCAAAAAATAATGGATGAGGCGGGCGATGTTGCAAGGTCATTTCGAGAATTTGCGCTTGGTATGAACCCGAGACTTACCATTCCAGAGACTGATCCTTGGATTCCATACTACGGCTATGGTTCAGGAGTTGTAAGGCTGTCGCTTGGTGATAATACCGAGCTAGGCGGAAATGTCACAGGCGGGTTTGTCCGTTGGAATTTCTTTACTGATGCTACTGTGAAAGTAGGAGAGGACGTTTGGGTTGAAGATGGGAAGTTGTTGAGGTAGGTTTGAGTGATAGACATTGGTATTCAAAAGACTATGCTGCATTATCTGTTTAGTTCTGCAGACGTTTCAAACTAAAATTTTATTTAAGACGTTTATATGAATATATTACATTATGGAAAGTTCAAAGGACACAGGCTTAAGAGTTAATCCTAATGGGAGTATTAGGGTGAATAAATCCGTATTCTATTCCAGATCGGAAGTTAAGAGTGTAGTTTCTAAAATGAGGGCATCAAGTGCTTATCCCAATAAAAAATAGATGCCATATAATGTCCTTCTGATTCCATTAATTGGAGGGTATTATTTTTTGTCCAACTATGTATTTTTCAAGTATAAATATCAAAGAGTAAGCTCTCAAAGATTAATCCTAAATTCGGCACTAGCTGGAATTTTTGTTGGTATTTTCTCATTTGTACTCAGGTCATTGCTTCTGATTCTCTTTCCTTCATTATTCAATAGCCTGTCTTCTGGTTTATCTCAAATCTTTGATGGGTATCAACGGTACTTATGTACTATGATGTTCGGGTTGTTTGTGACAATCATTCTAACACATTTTGCTAATTGGGCAATTGGCAAAGTCCCAAAATGGAGAGGATTACCAATTAGAAATGCGATTAGAAATTACGGAAATGAGTTGGAACAGCTATGTTTGGATTCGATAATTTATGGATTTGCGCTACAGGTGACATTGAAAAACGATAAGGTATATGTGGGTTTTGTTGATGAGGCACCAATTCCTTCTAAAACCAATTACCTTCTTTTCACTCCTCTATATAGTGGATTCAGAGACTAAGAGCATGAAGCTTAATACTAGCTATGGACCTGTCATTGATTCATTGATTGCTGATGATTTGGCTGAAAAGAAATCAATAATGAATATCGTTATTAAGCAAGATGAAATACTTACAATGAGTCCCCATGACCCTGACGTTTTCAGTAGATTCTCAAGTGATACATGATGTCTCGAATGCAATTCACCACCCAATCCCGTAATCCTCACCGAAGTTGCTGCTGCCGCCCCAGAAGCTACCGTTCTCCCAATCAAAGAAGATGGCGTTGATAGGGCCAGAGGTGCGCTCACGGATCTGAAGTTTGTAACCCATGGTGCGAAGCTTTTTGCGTACATAGTCTGGTGTATCTTCTCGAATCAACAATTTTCCTGGTTCGATCACGTGCTGATCAAACGAACCACGCATTTGGTAACTGTTGATGTTAGCAGCCTCCGCTGCTTCCTGCACGTTCATGTCGAATTCCACCATGTTTAGGAAGAACTGCAACAAGTTCTGATCTTGTGAATCTCCCCCTTGAACTGCGAAAGAGAGAAAGGGCTTTCCATCTTTCAAAGCCATGGTAGGTGTCAAAGTTGCTCTTGGGCGCTTGCCTGGCTCTATGACGTTGTAGGGATTTTCACTTTCATCCAAGACAAAACTCTGAGCACGTTGACTTAAACCGATGCCCGTGTTCCCAGCAATTACTGCGGGTACCCAGCCACCACTTGGCGTGATCGACACGACCCAGCCTTCTTCATCCGCAGTTTGAATGGAGGTCGTACCAGAGAAAATAGCTGTCTCCGTCGGAAATTCCGAAGGTGCTTGGGTGTCTGGAACGTAGCCCACTTTCTTCATGTTCTCCTCGTTCGACCAGCTATTGAGATATTTTAGAAATGGATTGGTGCCTTCTTGAAACTGATACGGATCGCCAGGCTTTACGTCAGGGTCGTTTTTCTCCCAGTTGATTTCTTTCAGCCTTTGCTCTGCATATTCTTTGGACATCAGCCCTTCCATTGGCTCAACAGGTGGATAGTACGGGTCACCATAGTAGAAATCCCGATCGGCAAACGTCATGTTCATTACCTGATACAATGCATGGATGTAGTTGACGGAATTGTAGCCCATGGACTTTACATCCAGTTTCTCCATCATATTCAATGATTGAAGCATTACAGGGCTTTGTACCCATGAAGTCAACTTGTACACGTCAATTCCTTTGTAGTTCGTTTTCACAGGCTCTTCGATGTACACCTCCCAATCGGCAAGATCTTTTTTGGTGATCAAACCACCTTGCTCTTTGACCCCTTTCACAAAGTCATCGGCAATGTCGCCTTTGTAGAAGCGATCGTAGGCAGCATAGATCGCCTCTTTTCTGCTTTTCCCTTTTTTCAAAGCGGTTTGCTCCGCCTCAACCAACTTGGTAAGTGTGTTGTAAAGATCCGTTTGAACGAAGATTTCTCCAGGATTCGGCGCTTCGTATTCTTCGCCTGCATTCGTTAGAAACACCTTGGCTGATGGCGCCCATTTTTTGATTTCGTCTTTACTTTCCTCAATTCGATTGGCGGTTTGCGCCTCCATTGGATAGCCTTGAGCCATTTCCATTGCTGGAGCCAAAACGTCTTTTAAACTCATCTTTCCATATTCAGCCAACATGGTCATCAGTCCGCCAGGGGTACCCGGCGTAACGGCCGCTAACGGGCCAAACTGCGGTGGGTAATCGTATCCTTCACCTTTGTAGAATTCAGCAGTTGCTCCCGATGGAGCTACACCCAGGGCATTTATGCCAATGACTTTTCCTGTTTTTGGATTGTAAATGAGTGCCTGAGTTTCTCCACCCCAACTCAACACATCCCACATGGTGCTTGTGGCTGCAAGCATTGTGCAAGCTGCGTCCACAGCGTTTCCACCCCGATTGAATGTCATTGCACCAGCAGTGGCTCCAAGGGGTTTGCCAGTGATGGCCATCCAATGTTTGCCATGCAACACTGGTTTCTGCGTGTTTTGAGCGGAAATGAATAAAACTGAAAACAAGGAAAGAAGGAATGTAAATCGTTTCATGGGGCTAATGGGTTAGAAATACAAGTTACTGATAATCTCTAAATTAGAGTCATGCAATATGAAGTGAAAACACCCAGGGAATACATGGATGGTCTTGACGATGACTGGAGGAAGGATAAAGTGGTGGAATTGAGGCAGATGATTCTATCTAAGGATGAAAACATTGTGGAAGGCATCAACTATAAGATGCTGTGCTACCGAGATTTGAAGGGTATTTTCTTTCACTTAAATGCTCAGAGAAATTATGTCAGTTTGTATCTGGGAGACGCTAGCAAAGTAGACAAATCGGGAGACTTGCTGGAAGGAATCGATGCTGGAAAAGGATGCTTGCGATTTATGAAATCTACCAACATTTCCGATACTCGATTAGATGAGTTTATCTCAAAAACCATCGACATGTGGAAAAAAGGAGAGGATATCTATTGCTAATGGGACTACTGTGAAAAGTAAATGCCAGAAGCGAAGCGAAGGTTGGATTCGCTGAAATGAGGAAACCAGCCAGTAACTTTTGATATATACAACTAGCCTTCAATTATTACCCATTTGCTCTGCCATCAACTTGTTTTGTAGATATAAGTACTGAGCATAATTCCTCCAATTTTCTGTCGAATACTCGAAAGACTTCTTGAAGTTTTCGGTCGCTTTTTCTTGATCACCAATTTTTTGGTAGTACTCCCCCAAAGCGAGATAGGTCTGCCACTCTTCTGGCTTTTCCTTCACGCGCTGACTTAGAATCTTGTAGGATTCTTTAGCGTCCCCACGAAGCAGTAGCGGCTGTAATCCATGGTAGTAATAGTTGAATCCTGCAGCTGAATCTAGCGCCTGTTTTTTGAGTGCATCCGCACTTTTCTTATCTCCGCTGAGTATCAATAAATCAACTTTCACCATTTTGTTGTAAAAAGAGGGTTTGAGCTCAATTGATTTGTCTATCCATTCTAATGCATCGGCAACCTTAGAAGGGTCTTTTCTCACCATGGTCTCGGCCAAATCCTGATAATCACCAGCTGTTTTTTCTTCTTTTTCTTGAAGGGTCAGAAGCGAATTAGCAAGCGCATCGGTTTTTACGTTGAAGCTTGCCATGGTTTTTTCCCATCGGAGTTGCACGTCTACTTCTTCACCTTTTGGGTTTGCGAAATTGTAGCTGAGCCACTCTTGATGTAAAATCGGTTGTGTCTTCACAATGACTCGGAGCGCATCATTTTTTGAATCATAATTGAAACTGCCCCAGGTTTTACCAGTTGAAAAGATCATTGTCCACTCTTTCTCTGATACCAGAACTACGAACCCGTAATTGCCAGCGGCCAGGGGTTTGCCTTCAATGACTACATCATGCGAAAATTCAATAGTGGTACGTTGATTAGAACCTGCTCTCCATGGGTATTCTTTTCCATCTACCACAAAGTCGTAGGGTACCTGACCGCCAAAGATCTTTCTTCCCTGAGCGGAGGGACTATGATAGGTAATCGTGATGTCGGCATTGCCAATGTTGGCAGTAGTGGTTCTCTTTTGACTGACAAGAGTAGGAGCTCCCACGTCCTGTGCATTTAGACTAAAGAGAGACCATGTTATGCAGATAGCAAATAGAATTTTCTTTGAAATCATGTTCTTTATTTTGAGTGTTAAGGCACTAAAGTGATTAGAAGTACATCAGAATGTATCTGAATTGAAATTCAATACTGTTCAAGAGCGTTCAGGGGTGTTCAGATTATAACGATTAGATCTTTTATTCAATTTTCTCTGCCAGAATCGGGGTATTGAAATATTTCACTACTTGATCGTAGTAGTGTTTGATTCTGGCATATTCCCCTGGATGATAAAGATCTTTTTTTAGCATAAACTTAGCTGTGCAGGTGACTACATTGTTGGTGTTAGATATCGTAAGACTGATTTCTGCCAAATCATTATTTAATGTGTAGGGCGAGGGGATTTCTGCAACTTTGTAAGATTCAGGAAGAGTGACAATTGAATTGTATTCCTTCTTGGTTTTGTAAACCATATCTATGGGGTAGCTTCTGTTCTTAGCGGTAAAAGGATTTTTGTCAATAGTGAGGCCTAAAAAAGGTTGTATTAAAAGCTGATTTCCAATTTCCTCCAGTTCTACTGATCCTTCAAGCGCAACTATATATTGCTTATTTGGATTATCATAATTAATCGTTCTAATCGCAGTTATCTCCTCAAAAGATGATGAAAAAGAATCAATAATTGATGCCTTATTGTCTTTGAATCTCTTTTTGGCATCGAAAGAAGAGTATTCTGTACTACTTCTAACTAGAGTAGCAGTTGTTTCCACTTCACTTACATTAATTGTGATAATGTTATTTTCATTTGACATAACAGGCAGAGACAAGTCGACCCATTGCTCTGATTTTCCTTCGATGATGAGCCCTCGATCATTAAAGCACCTTGGTGGAATTCGATCAAATGGAAGTAAGTCTTCGGTTGCGTCTAGAAGCAGTGCCCCCACCTCGGTTTTCACATAGGCGATAGTATAATTAAAGAAGTCTGCAAATGGGTAGTCACTTTTAATTTTACCGTGGTCACGACTACTTAGTAGTACTGGATATGCTTCTATTCCCGCATTTCGAAGCATTCCTACAAGTAGGAGGTTGATTTCAGTACTGTTCCCTGTTCGTTTTTCTAAGAGAGATTTTACAGATTTATAAGTAAATCTTCTTTTTCGAAAGTCCCAAATGAATTCAGATTTCGCAAAATCCGCTATTGCTTTGACTTTTTCTAGGTGTGGGAGATTTTGTAAATCGAGACTTTCCACTAGCCCTGCTGTTTGTTTTTCTGCGTGTTTGAGAAACTTACCGTATGACGAGCTCTTTAGAAATTCCGAAATCAATTTTGGATAAGTAGACATTATTTCCCGTGTGCCACCGTTTGGTAGATTAATGCTGGAGAGTTGAAAATCAATCTTCATGATGTAGTCATCAACCGAGGTGATAAATTCCTCATCAGCAAAAGCCGGTATGTTGTTCTTTCCGAATTGAAAAACATTTTCCTTCAGCTCTACTTCAAAGTGACTTGAACCAATTGTCTTAAATTTCCTTTGAAAATTTTTGTTCTTGTCAAAATGGGTTAGACCCTGAGCAATAAATACATAATTGTAGTAGGGAATAATTGCTACCTCGTATTCGCTGGATAATGTTGGAATTCTCGCTTGAAATTCCCAATCGGGGAGATTGAAAAGAAAAGGTGTTTCATGGGTATATCGGAATTCAACGATAGCTCCTTCTTTTACCTGCGGGAAGGCAAACTTCAATTGTGACCAGAAATCATTTATCTTTTCTTTAAAGATGGTGGATGGATCAACTTCCGTTTTGACCACACGGCCATCTTCTATGTTATATGTTATGGCTTTAATGTCCCTAATAACTTCTGTTTTCCCAAAGCCATCAGTGTAGTAGGGGATCGATATGTCAGACCATCTATAACCAGATTTTTTTAAGATTTTAATCCTTTTTGTTCGCTCAAAACGAATATTGAAACCTTCGTCTTCATAAAAGTTGCTCACTCCTTTATCAAATAAGACAACGGCCTCAGCATCGGGGAATTCTTCAATTTTGTCACTGGCAAGCATTTCAATAGAGACATCCCCAAACGCACTACTCTGGCTCAGAAGTATGTAAGTGCAATTAAACAGAAAAATGAATGTGCCTAACTTTTTCATAACTGATCTATTAGATACAACAATACATTATTTTGACTTTGAGCTTATGAAATCATTTACCATTTCTTCCATTATTGGAAGTGTGACGGTTCCTTGCGATAAAATCAAATCATGAAATTCACGAACGTCGAAATTGTCTCCAAGAGCTGCTTCTGCTTTGTTGCGTAGCGCCTTGATTTTCAATTCACCCATCTTGTAAGAAAGTGCCTGTCCCGGCCAGGAGATATAGCGATCTACTTCTGTTTGTATTTCGTGAAGTGACAGAGCAGTATTGCTTGCCATGTACTCCATGGCTTGCTCTCGAGTCCAACCAAATGAGTGAAGGCCAGTATCTACGACTAGACGACAGGCACGCCACATTTCATAGGTTAGTCGTCCAAAGTCACTGTATGGATTACTGTAAAACCCAGCTTCCTTGCCTAGAAATTCTGAGTAAAGACCCCAACCCTCCCCAAATGCCGAGAGGTACAAATTTCTTCTGAATTGCGGCAGATCCAGTTCTTGTGTTAAGGCTGATTGTAAGTGATGCCCAGGCACAGCTTCGTGAAAGGAAAGTGCTTCGAGCACATAGAGTGGTCGATTTTCCAACCCATAAGTGTTGACCCAGTACTGACCAGGCTTGGTGCTACTAATATCTGCTCCGACGTACCGACCCCCCGTATATTTTGGAGCCAAATGATCGGGAACTGGGTTTACGGTATAAGGTTGTCTGGGAAGCCTTCCGAATAGCTTTGGTAGTTCTCCGTCCATTTTCTTGGAAATGTACGTTGCCTCCTTTAGCAATTCTTCCGGGCTTTTGGCATAGAAGCGTTGATCCGTCCTAAGAAATTGAAGGAAATCGGCAAACGTACCTTCGAAACCAACTTTTCCAATAATTTTTTGCATCTCGGCCTTGATTCGCGCTACCTCACTAAGCCCTAAATTGTGAACTGAATCGGGTTGGAGTTCCATGGTCGTGAATTTCTTGATCAAGTATTTATAGTAGTCATCTCCGTTTGGCAAATTGGAAGCACCAGTGTTGGTTCTAGTTTTTGGGATATAGGCATCAGTCATAAAGTCAGAGAAAATTTTGTATCCCTTGATTGCTCCTTCTCTTACCGCACGTACTGCCTCTTCTCGCAATTGCTTCTTTTCTGCATCCGTGAAGGTGTCAGGAAGCTCCTTGAAGGGCTCATAGAAGATGCTTTTCATAGGATCTTCTACAATGTGATTGTCATAGGTGACTTCATAACCATCGAAGATGATTTGAGATTGTGAAATCCCCAGGTCGAGTCCTTCTTGAAGTAATGAAATATTTTCCCGCATATAGCGAGGGATATCTCTTAGAAGATCCATGTAGTTTCTGTAGGATTCCTTGGATTTGAACTCGTATGATTGTGCGGTAAATACAAGTCCAATATGAAATCCACCGTCAGCAAGAAGAGGATTGAGATGTGTTTTGAATTCAAATTCTTTAAGTTGATTTTCTTTAGTGAATTGAATTAAGTCGAAGGAGATCTGATCAGAGGTAGATAGAGCAGATCGATCAACGGAAAGCAGGCTTTGAAGAATTTCTTTGTTGAAGTTATACTGTTCTTCAAATGCTGTCGGAGATCTATCCCGAAGTTTGTTGTAAACTTCAGCCTTCGATGGATCTCGTTGGTTTTTGAAGGCAGCATCGCGGTCTAACAGCTCCGAAAGCTGTTTCTCTGGGGATCGTTCAGCACATCCTATTAACAGGACAAGTAAGGTTAAGACAATCGTTGGCTTCATAATTTTTTGTCAGGTTGGAATCTAAAGTTACTATTTGGCGGTGAAAATAGTGTGCTAAGCAAGCGATGTACTAGAACGGAAGGTTAGAAGAAAATGTGCTCCATTCTGCATCGAATAAGGATAGGGCCTGTCTGTCCTGGCTTCGACGAGGCAGGCTTTCGGAAGCACCTTCCTTCATCAGGTTGCTATCAACATTGACTGAATTACCCCTTTCTGCTATGGTCGTATTCTTAGAAATGTAAGATGCCTGATCAAGTCAGGCATGACAGGAAGGAATTCAATTACGGAATGAACTAAAGTAACTCCAGAATGTCTGAGCCCGCCCAGTCTTTCAAAGAAAAGGATGCTACCTCACCAACTCCGAGAAACTTGTATCGTAGACCGACCAACCTGCCCATGCTTTTGAAGTATTCACCCTCATAGACCAGATTAGAATTTATCGATACATAGATTTTTTTGCTTCGCACTTTTATCTCAAGATCGGTCTCTTTGGAAAGGTCAGTTCCGAAAGCAGACAGGTCATTTTCCTTTCCACTGAAATAGACATCATTGAGCATAAGACCATTGTTTGAACTGCAACCAATGTTGGAGAAAGGGATAATCATTGCTCCATCAGTGGCCAGAATGTAAATTCTGGCCAGTTGGCATACGGCCCATTTTTCACTCCAATTAATTTTAACCCTGGAATTGAGTGTAAAATTATCTCCAGATATGGTGCCAAGATCGCTGACAAAATGATACGTGGAGGTAATCGGTTTTTCTCTCTCTTTCACTTCTACGACCAATGATTCAGGACAGATAAGCCTATCTCGATTTGGAACTTTAGGCGAAAAGTACTTGGGGACTGGTTGGTAATCTATTGTGCCAATCCAACCATCACTTTTCAGATATAGATCATGTTCTTTTACTGGTTGGCCATCAACGACGAGTTTCGCTCTATAATACCCCGGGAAGTAGTAAATGCCTGTGGCTTGTGTTTGGTCGCTACGAATTTGAATAGTCTTTGTTGGATCCCAATACTGTTGAATTAGCAAACTGTCGGATCTGACGTTTTTCAAGTCAAAATCAAATACTACGGAGTTGGGGAAAGAATTTGTGACAGGCCTGCTCGAAAAAGGAATGGCAGCCAACACCTCGGGATCGTCCACTCTTTTATTGCCAACTATCAAGATCATGAAGAGTGCTATGAAAAAACCTGCTGTAACGTACAGGGATTTTCTAGGGATACTGGTGGAGAACTTTCGCTTGTTTTTCTTGCCAGACGCTATTTTGAACTCTCGCCAGTTCTCATAATCTAGAAATTGTGAAAGGGTGTCCAGTGTGCTAATACTAGGGGCACCCTCATGGTTTACTGCACCCCAAAATCTCTTTAAGGTAGCAGCACTGAGCATCACCTGACATTTGCTAAATATTTTGTCACTAAGCTCGGTGTACATTGAGCTGTGCCAATCTGCGGCATTCCCCCATTCGAGGTGCTTTTCGAGATGTTCTCTCAGGCGTGCAATTTCCGTAGTATCAGGAGATTCTTTTGAAGACATGATAGGATCAAAGGTGGGAAATATTCACCTGTTGAACAACGATGAATGAATTTGAATCAACATGTCGGAGATTCCGACCTTACACAAAGGTTCCTGATCGTAAGTATGTAAAAAGGACTTAAACCAATAAAATTAAATGATGAAAAAGCTACTTACGTTCTCACTAATACTTGGGGCTATTATTGATTTAGCTGCTCAAGAAATAATCCCTTTGGACACAAACAATTGGAGCATGAATGGCTCATTTGTATTGGAGAACTACAAAGGGAAAGATGCGATTTACATAAAGGGTGGTTCAATTACACTAAAGGACACCAAGTTTCGAAATGGAACGATAGAGTTTGATATTTTCCTGAAGGAGACTCAGGCATTTCCAGGGGTGTATTTCAGGATCAGTGGACAAAATGCAGAACAGTTTTATGTAAGGCCACATCAGTCGGGAAATCCTGATGCCAATCAAGCAGCCCCTCTGATTAATGGCGTTAGCCCCTGGCAATTGTATTTTGGTCCTCGGTATTCTTTTCCTTATGAATACAAATATGATGATTGGACGCACGTAAAAATTGTAGTGAATGAAGATAAAGCGCAGGTTTTTTTAGACTACTCGGAAACAGCAAATCTATCTTGGAATCTTTTTCTGGAACCAGTAGAGGGAGGTATCGTCCTTCGGGGTGGCGGAGCTAAGGCTATGCATATAGCAGACATTAAGATCGACCGAAATTCGAGTGAAATTTCAGATTTTAATCCGATCGAAAGAGAGCCAATTGATGCACTGATTCCAGAGTGGGAAATATCCGACATGTTTGAAGAAAAGGACCTGGAAGATCCAACGAAACTGGAGCCTGTAATTAGCAAGAGACAGTGGGGAAGAAAAATACAAGTAGAAGAGGGGACTGCTGCCAACATTTCCAGGCAGCAACAATTATTTAATGGCGAGCCTGGGAATACGGTCTTTGCGAAAATAACGATTAACTCAGAACGTGATCAAATCAAACAATTTGATTTCGGCTACAGTGACAGAGTGGTGGCCATTCTCAATGGCGAGCCGATCTATCGGGGAAATAATAAATGGCGGTCTCGGGACTATCGGTATTTAGGAACAATCGGTCTGTTCGATTCGATTTACCTCAACTTGAAGAAGGGTGAAAACACGTTACTGATGGCTGTTTCAGAAGATTTCGGAGGGTGGCTTATCACAGGAAGATTTGCAAATAAAAGTGGTGTAAAAATTAAGTGATTGCGTGATACAGACCTAGTCACATAATTGTTGTTTGACAGGGTGCGGCTTGTTTGCGTTAATGGGTTATAGTCGTCCCTGTTTTTTGTGCCCCTTTGCAGAGGCGGGAAGCATAACTTTTCGTTAATTTTCGAGCATGAAAAAAGTCCTGATTGATATCATCCCCGTCTTAACAGGTATTCTACTTGCCCTCATAATCAGCAATTGGCAGCAGTCCAGATCTGAAAGAGCGTACATAATAAATTCGATTCAGGCGATAATCAATGAGAACGAATCAAACATTGCGGAATTGGAAAATTCCATCGGGAGACAACGTGGTTTTGTCGATACGCTAAGAAAATATAATTCAGATGCTTATTCACTTTATGACATTGTTCAGCTGGCCAATGGTTTGAATACTCCTGACTTGAAATCTACAACCTGGAAATTTTTGGTTCAGGATTCCAAACACACCTTGGTTGATTATGAATTTATCAACAGATTGGCTGAAATCGAAAAATATGAAATTTTGATCAATAGGCACAATGAAAAAGTGTTGGATCTGTTTTATCAACCAGCTTTTTTTAATGATCCAGAGTTAAAAAGGGTCTGTGATTTAGTGCTTCAGGATATGATGCACAACGAGCTGGATCTCAAAAACACGCTGGAAAATTTTGTGCTATATGCCAAAAAGGAAATTGAGTGAACATGGGCGGCTCAAGGAGCCGTCCCATAGAATCGCTCTACATTGGCAAGTAGCTGGAAGTTAAGATTCAGACTTGCTGAATGTAGAAATGAACCAAATCATGTACGCAATTAGAAAAATAACCACTCCGTAAATAGTAGTGATCATTGATACTTTTAGTCCTCCTGCTAGCATTGCGGGAGATACAGCTCCTATTTCGGCTATAGCTTGAAAAGCACTAAACAAACCTATCAACTGACCCAAAATACCAGTAACTAAAGCAAAGGATCCAAACGATTTGACTAGGTCTAAATCACTTTTAAGGGCTCCGTCTTTCGCATGGTATCTAATAGCAAGAATCAATACTCCGACAAGTTGAAGTGTTAGAATACCCATGAATAGTGGGCCTCCCATTTTAAATAGCTCAATCATTATACTTGAATTTAAAATTAAACATGAGTGCAAAGCAAATTTTTGAATGATGACCATCAAAGGTAGAATCCGTCAGGTAACCTGTAGTTCGTCTACTTTTAGTTTGTTTTCCATGGATTAAGTAGAAATTAGATCACAAAAAGAACGGTGGATTCCAAGCAACAGATGATTTTTTGGGTTGTGGTTGTAGCAGTGCTAACGCTGCTATTTAGCACTTCTTTAGATGGATTGATTCTCTCCTTCTACTTTGTCAGTTTTCTGCTGCCTGTAGTTGTGGGTACCTCTTACTGTTTTAATGGGTACCTGGTCCCTCATTTTTTACTCAGAGGAAAGCGATTAAAGTTCCTTCTCTATTTCGTTTATCTACTGATTGTCTCAATTTATCTGGAGATGTTAGTGATGATTTTTGCTTTCGTAATTTTGGCCGATTACCAAATACAAAATTTGGGAAAAATTGTTAGTGATATCTATCTCATGGCGATCATATTATATCTGGTTGTCTTGGCAAACGGGTTTGTGAGTGCTATCAGAAGCGTGAAGCAAAATCAGGAAAGAATTTCTGAGTTAGAAGAAGAGCGGCTGAAAAATCAAATGGCATATTTAGTGGTGAGGGTGGATAGAAAAAACACGCAAATTAGAATGAGCGATATCTTGCTAATAGAAAGTTTGAGTGACTATGTCAAAATTCACACGAAAGAGAAGATCACGGTCACCAAGGAGAAAATTAGTGCAGTGGAGAAATTGTTGCCAACAAGTTTTATAAGGACCCATCGATCCTATATTGTGAATCGCGACTACATTAAGTCGTTCAATCGTGAAATTGTGGAGGTTCAAGAACAAGAACTTCCAATCGGTAGAAAATACAAAAAGCAAGTGTTCGAGGTACTTAGCAAGTAGCTACTTCCTGTAGTATAGTTGATTATTGAAGGTGAACGAGTTGAGCGTTTCGAACGTAATGAGGTCTTCGGTAGATTCAATATTCTGAAGCACAATTTTTTCATCTTGAATTAACTGATACTTCTTAAAAGTTACGCCCTCACTCGACAGGCTTGTCAAATAGAAAAACTTGTCTGCTGGTGTGAAAACGAAATAGTTTTCGGAGGTACCGCCGCCCAGAGAAATTACATTATCGAACTTCTTGGTTCCTTGCATTTCTTCACCATTGTCGTTTTCATAAGATCCTACCATAATCTCAAAAATCTTGTTCTTGTTTTCTTCAAGACTACCTGAAGCATAGACCTTGGTAACCGCGATGATCGCTTCCTTAAGCTTTGCCTGAACGGATTCTGCGAAATTAGGAATACTGTCAGTCATAAAAGACGGAAGCGAAATCTGCACGAAGGAAACATCCGTGCCCGTTCGCTCATTGATCTTTTGATGGATATCTTTTCTGTTGTCAACAGTTTTCAATTCCAACAATGTTCCCTTGACTATTCGGCCTTGATTTCTTTCTATTTTCCGCAGAGAAATTTGGTAGGGGTTTATATTTTGAATCTTAAAGCCCCGAGTGTGGAAGGTTTTCTCTTTGATGCTAACTGATCTTGGGTGCGACGTATGTGTGTTCTTGATGGTGACTTCCTTCTCTTTGTTTACATAGAACCTGTTTAGCCACCATTTTTGAGAGACTTCATCGTAATAGATGTATTCAAGCTTTCTATTCAACCAGTCTACTGCTGATTGAAAAATCAATTCATCTTGCTCGTTAGGCTGAGAAAAACTTAATACGGGTGAGAGAACTATCAGGGGATAAATCAGAGCTTTTTGCATGGCGCAAAGAAATAGATTTTCGACGAATCCACTGACGATTATTCCATCACAGATTGTCTGTCACGGTTGATCTGTAGCTTAAGTACATCTGGACGTGAGTAATGACCAGATGGATCAAAATTTTGCCTTTCCTCACGCACCTTTCGATGATCGATTGTGGCAACGACTAAATCTTCCTTGTCGGTAAAAGGCTCAACAACCCAACTTCCGTCCGGAGCAGCAAGGCAGGTTCCTCCATTCGCCAATGTCTCGGTCGTGTTCTGACGCATCAGCTTGGCGTTCGGGAAATCATCAGGAATATCTTCGGGTCTGAAAAGGCCAGATACGCCAGCTACATATGAGCGTGATTCCATCGCTATCATAGGAATAAGTCTTTCAGTATTTCGCTTACTTCCAGGCCAGATGGAAACGTGAAGATCCTCGCCTTGGGCATACATGGCCGCACGTGCCAATGGCATCCAATTCTCCCAACAGTTTAGACCACCTACTCTAAAAGGTGGTAGTGCGTGAGTAACAAGACCATTTCCGTCACCAGGGCTCCACGAAAGCCGCTCTTCATAGGTTGGCATTAATTTCCGGTGAACCGATTTGATTTCTCCGCTTTCGTTGATGTAGACCATTGAACAATAGAGGCTATGTCCTCCTCTGTCATGGGGTCGTTCGATGGTGCCGAGATAGATCGCAATTTCTTTTTTCTTGGCTACCTCGCATAGTTGATCCAAATGACCCTCCTCGATGCAAACCGATTGATCCATGTAGTGTGCATGAATCTCTTTTTGAATGCTAGAGTTGAACTCGGCGCCATTGGTACGATCAATCCAAAACGGATAGCCAGGAGCTAGTGCTTCTCCGAAGACCACCAATTTTGCTTCTTTCCCAGCAGCACGTGTAGTGTAGTCGATCACTTTGTCAAGTGTCTTTTCCCTGTTTAGCCAGATCGGAGCAATCTGCGCTAGTGCGATCTTTAAGTGGTCGTTTGACATCGGGTCAATTCAATAATTTCTTAATTGGAGCAATCAAAGATATCTAAATTGAAAGGACACCTGCGAGACATTGGATGTATGAATGGTTGGTTTCTTAGTCGTTAAACAGTTGATGACCGTTTCTTTTGAGTGTGAAACAGAAAATCCAGTTTGGGGTAAGCTCTAACTATCAGGCGATCCTGATTTTGTCGCTGCTACTCTTTGTTCCAATGAAAGGGAGAAGTCAGGGATGCAGTGATGCTGGAATATGTTCCATTGGCAGCTTGAATAACTCCAATACTACTAACCTGAGTTCGACGTAAGAAAGATGATAATGCTTATTTTAAGAGACTCAAACATGGTTTTCTGGCAATTCCTCCCTTCAGGGAGGCTAGGAGGGTGTTATTTTGCATTTAAGATCTACAGATCGATCTATAAAACACCCCTATAATCCCCTCAAGGGGATATTCCTAACTAAGTTATATCGAACTCAGGTTACTAGTAACAACTATTCAAGTTTATCCGCAAAAAATGTGATCGGTTGTGGGGAAGCTAGCGGTTCATTCATTTACCTGCACGCGGTTCATTTTGAAGCGAAACTCAGAGTTTCAGACGCTTCATTTTTTAACATTAGCCTTCCCATAAAGTCAGCTTTCGGAAATCTTGGATCGGTGGTAGCGATAGGGGACTTATCTGCAAGTTTCAATCTTAACGTTCTCGCGGCAGGTAGACGAAAATTGATTTTGACGGTAGGTACTGTTCTCCCAATGAACGGAGCTGATCTTACTGAAAATGGGAAACCACTTCCGATGATCTATCAGTCCAGCCTTGGATCACATGATGCAATAGGAGACTTAAGTTACTTTTTTGACTCCTGGCATGTTGCTGTTGGCTATCAACATTCCTTTGGTGGAAATGATAATGAGTTTTTGTATAATGCCTAGCCAACAGATAGCGAGGCGACCGACTATTTTGAGTCGAGCGGACTAAGATGGGGAGATGACTTGATGCTTCGTGTTCAGAAAGGATTCACAAAGAACAATCGAACAATTTTTGTTGGGCTTCTGCCAATTCTTCGACTCCAAAAGGACGAGATCATTCGCAATGGCCAAGTAGAAGAGCTTGATGGTTCAAACGAGCTTACACTCAATTTGAATTTTGGCTATCGATTTAAATGGAAAGAGAATACCACCTGAGCTTTAGGTATGCGAATCCTGGAATATGGAGAAAAACCAGAGCTGATGGGTTGACAAGACCAGTGGTCATTTCCGCTGCCCTGGAATACGTTTTCTAATTCTTATTCTGCTACTATCACAACTTCATGAGTTTGCTCAGCGCTGATAGATGCTGCCACTGAACAGTATTTTGTTGTTGCCAGATCCACGATCCGATCTGCTTCTTCTTGGGTTAGGTCTGGCGAAGTAACTGTATACTTCATGTGAATTTTTGTAAAACCTCTTGGGTGTTCTTCTCTACGCTCTCCAGTAACTTCTGCTTTTAGATCTACAAAGGTCTTGCGTCTTTTTTTCACCATTGATACAATATCTACCGCAGCGCAAGCCCCAAGTGCTGACAAGAGTAGCTGGGTTGGGGACTGATGCTGTTTTTGATCTGCTGGTAACATATCGATAGACACCTCATTGCCTGTTTCGTTTACGGCAGTAAACTCTTCGTCGCCCTTGTACTTAAGTTGTATAGTCATCTAATTAAGTATTATGTATATCAAATCTACTCTAATAATGATTTGTTCCATATCGTTTTGTTCAAATGCTTTTGTTGATTAAAATTGTTGAGTCACTATTTGGTAAACACCTCTAATTAATTCTTTCTGAATTAAGAATTAGCGTGTGAATCCAAAAATTTGTTCGTATTGCTCTCAGTTTAGTGCGCTGACAAGATCTGATATTTTCTGTTCCAAGTACAACCCTGATACATCTCATCTTCAGAATAATTTATTTCATGTTGACGGTCAAAAAGTCTATTCACAAAAACATATTTCTCGATATTCATTAAGGTATTCCTTTAAAGGACACCAGCATTTTCTCATAGATGGATATCACCGAACAATTGGACCAAAATCGGTTCTTTTTCTTGAAGAAGGAATGTCGTTCACTACAGATTCCTTTGCTGGTACAAATGTTGAATTAATGACTGTTGCATTCAATCCTTTATTTTTTGAGGGGACACTGCAATTGGCAAGAAAATCTCATGATGAGATGCTGGATAACCCAGTGACAAAATTGCTACTAGAAACTAGTAATCTACCTGTAGAATCCGGCGATCAGGTAATATCAATGCTATTTGATTTAAGAAAATTTGTTGATCTGAAATATCGGACCAATGAATTTGACAGGAAGCTTGAGGCATTAATCCTGACATTATTCAGGTTGACGAATAACAGAACTGAGACAGCACTTCAGGGGTTGAACACCCTGAAGGCGTCTACAAAGAGAGAGCTATTCAAAAGACTGACTATAGGCAGAGATTACCTGACTTCATGTTTGCAGGACGATGTAAAAATTGAGATGGTGTGTAAGGAGGTAGGTATGTCTAAATATCATTTTATCAGATCATTCAATGACCTGTTCGGAACGACTCCACATCAATTTTTGAAAAAAGAACGAATAGATTTTGCCGCAACCCTTCTTGTAGACAACAATCTCGATATAGCTGAAATAGCCTCAAAATCGGGCTATGAAAGCCCCTCGTCTTTTACCAGAGCATTCAAACAGGTATACGGTAAGCTACCTTCTGAATTACAGAAAATAGCCTGAATACAGAGAATAGCAATTTCTGCACATCCATTGCCCGATCGTATTCTGATCTTTAATCAAATGGAGTTCGCTATTTCACCAACGTTAGGTATAAATGAAAGAATTGCTGGGAACCCTGACATTCTCAATTTTGGTTTGGGGCAATCTCCATTTCCAGTTATTTCCACAATGGTTGAGGCGCTAAGAGAGAATGCGTTTCAAAAGAATTATATAAACGTACAGGGCCTAAGAGATCTTAGAAGTCAGATCGCAGAATTTCATCTTAGGAATGATGATATTCTATTTAATGAGGAAAACATTATAATCGGCCCTGGTTCCAAGGAACTTATATTTTCCTTGCTATTTGTTCACAATGCTGACGTATTCATCCCAACTCCGTGCTGGGTAACCTATCCTCCGCAGTGCCAGATGACAGGAAGGAAACCAATCTTCATTAACTGTGACTGGAAAGACAATTGGAAGCTGACCCCAGCTTTACTTGAAAACACTTTTCGGGATCATTCAAATTCTTCAAAGAAACTCATCATTTTAAACTACCCAAATAACCCATGTGGCTATACGTATTCAAAAGAAGAGATTCAAAACATCTGCACTATTTGCGACGCATTCGATGTAACCATAGTCTCGGATGAGATATATGGGAAAATAACGCATAATGATAAGCATTTTTCTACGGCTAAATTTTCGTCAAATGCGATACTGAGTTCAGGAATTTCAAAATGGGCCGGTGCCGGTGGTTGGAGGCTGGGGTATATGGCTTTTAATGACCAAAACAGAGAATTGCTGACGAGGATGAGACAAATGGTAAGTGAGACCTTCACTTCTGTTTCGGCCCCGATTCAACATGCAGCAATCAAGGCATTTGAAGAGTCTGCGGTTGTTGATGAGTATCTGGGGAAAGCGAGAAAGATATTGTCGATTCTGGCAATTCAAATCAGGGACTTACTTGCGGATATTTCGGGTTTGAAAATTTCTCAGATGGATGGGGGATTTTATTTTTTTCTTGATGCTTCCGACATGCGAGATAAGCTGGCTGGTTTGGGAATATCAACCTCAAATGACCTAGCAAACTACCTCCTTGATGAATACAACCTGGCGTCCTTGCCGGGATCAAGTTTTGGACGTTCTCCAAACGAGCTCTCATTAAGATTTTCATTTGTTGATTTTGATGGAGCGGAAATAATGAGATACAACCTTGACAACATTGATAAAGATTTAATACAAAAACACTGTCATCGGGTTATTGCCGGAGTGCAGAAACTAAAACAGCTATTTACTTAATCCAGAAAACTAAATATGAATTTTATGATAAACATTAATCTAAAGAGATTGAATTTGAAAATCCCTATGATGCTATTCGCACTGTTTATGAGCGCCTTTGCGCTTGCACAAGGAACAGTAAACGGAAAAGTGAGCGACGAAAATGGTGAAGGGTTAATAGGTGCAACTGTGTCAATTGAAGGAACTACAACTGGTTCTGCGACAGATCTTGAGGGTAGCTATTCTATAAATGTTGAATCTGGCACCTATACGTTGATTGTAACTTATGTTGGATTTCAGGGCCAAACCAGATCGGTTACTGTGGCTGACGGGGCTACCCAAACAATCAATTTCACATTGATCGAAGGAACCAAATTGGCTGATGTGGTCGTTACGGGATCAAGATCTAAACCAAGAACGGTGATTCAATCAGCCGTTCCTATTGATTTAATAAATGTGTCCAAGATTGCCGCCACGAGTGCGCAAGTGTCGATTACTGACATTCTAAATTATGTAGCCCCCTCTTTTACATCCCAAGCGCAAACAGTTTCTGATGGAACAGACCACATAAACCCAGCGTCCTTGAGAGGCTTAGGTCCAGATCAGGTTTTAGTATTGATCAATGGGAAAAGAAGACACAACACCTCTCTTCTTAATATTAATGGAACAGTTGGTGCAGGTAGTGTCGGTACGGACATGAACTCTATCCCAGTTGCGGCTATTAAGCAAATAGAAGTCTTGAGAGACGGAGCTGCCGCTCAGTATGGATCAGATGCTATTGCAGGTGTGATCAATATTATCTTGAAAGAGGATACGGAAAAATTGAGTTTAGCCGTAACGACAGGAACTAATATGTCAAATCTATCAAATCATCAAGAAGGTGGTTCTGATGGTGAAAAAGTTCAGATAGATGCTAATTACGGTTTGCCATTGGGAGATAAAGGAGGGTTTGTAAACTTCACAGGATCCATTGCTACCAGAAAGCCTGCCTTGAGAAACGCAACTAACCTGGAGCAAATATATGACATTGCCAACGCTGTAGAACATGCTTTTACAACTGCAACAGGAACACCAATATCAGATATGACAGCTGCCGACTTTCAGGCAGGTGCAGCTATGTTAGGAACCAGTTATATCAATCCAACGGATCAAGCATCAATTGCTGCGTTGGATTTAACAACTGACGTAAATGGGGATTTAAACACCCCAGGAGATTTGGCTATCCTGAGTTCGCTATTGCCAGATCAGGGAATTGGAGAATTTGCTACCTATCAGGATCTTGATAATGCACAGTTTGCATTGAGAGGTCAGGAAAGAAATGATTTTAGATTCAAAATTGGTACGGCCAAGCTTAGAGAGGGTAAATTCTTCGCTAATCTATCTTTACCGGTAGACGACAATACAGAATTATATTCCTTTGGTGGAATCGCCTACCGTCAGGGCTTGGCTTTCGGTTTTCTAAGAGAGCCTTGGAGACCAAAAGGTAATACGGCGGTGTACCCAAATGGATTCCTGCCAGGTATCCAGTCTGATATTCTAGATAAATCTGTTGCTGTTGGCATTAAAGGAACAAGTAAAAGTGGCTGGAATACGGATTTTTCTAATACATATGGAAGCAATTCCTTTGCTTTTACGATCGTCAATACTAGCAACGCTAGTTTGGGAGCTGCATCGCCATCTGTATTTGATGCGGGCTCATTTATTTTCCAACAGAATACTTCAAATCTTGATATTAGCAAATACCATGATGATATCTTTTCGGGATTGAATGTTGCGTTTGGAGCCGAATACCGAGTGGATAATTTCCAGATTTTTGCAGGAAAAGAAGATTCGTATACAACATATGATAACAATGGAATACCAACGGTAGGTGGAGTAGGTGGAGCGACAAACGCGCTTGGGGAGTCACTTGATGGAACTTCCCAGGTTTTTGGAGGTTTCACACCTCAAAATGCCACCAACAAATTCCGAAATAGTATCGGTGCCTATGTAGATCTTGAAGCCGATATTACCGAAACATTCTTGTTGAGTTTAGCTACACGATACGAGAGTTACTCTGATTTTGGAAATACGTTCAATTACAAATTGGCTACCAGAGTCGAAGTTGCAGACGGTTATGCTGTAAGAGGTGCCTACAATACGGGTTTTAGAGCTCCTTCTTTACACCAACAATTCTTCAGTCGAACAAGTACCATATTTGATGCAAATGGGATTGCTCAAGAAGAGGGACTTTTTACCAATGATAGCCGAGCTGCTAAATTGTTAGGAATTGGAGAATTAGAAGAGGAAACGTCTCAAAGTGTTAGCTTAGGTTTTACTGGTACCCAAGGAGGTTTTACAATTACTGTAGATGCCTATCAAATTACCATAGATGATCGAATAGTACTTTCTGGCGCATTTTCAGATGGTGGAGATCCTGAACTTGTATCTATATTCAATGCTGCCGGTGCTGGGAAGGCAAGGTTCGAAGCAAATGCGATAGATACCAAAAATCAAGGCATTGATATTGTTACTTCTTACAACACAGGGTTAGGAGGATTCGATTGGAATAATAGCTTAGCTGCTACCTTTTCTAAAACAGAGGTTACAAATATTAACGTACCTAAATTAATAGCTGATGCCGGCCTTTCGGGCGATTTCTTTGATGGTCAAGAAGAGGCGTTCTTGACTATTGCTCAGCCAAGAACAAAGTTGAATTTGACTCATACTTTTTCTAACGATGATTGGACATTTATTTTGCGAAATGTCTACTTTGGTGAAGTTACTGACCCAGATGAGTTTGCCGGACAAGCACGAGTGGATGGAGCAACTGTAAATGATGACGCTGTTTATGGTGGTAAAATCATCACAGATCTGACGGTGACAAACAACTTGTCGGATATCACAACAATTACTATTGGAGCCAATAACTTGTTGGATGTCTATCCAGACGAAAACAGAGCTGGAAGTCAATCAAATGCTTCTTTCCCGTATTCAAGAAGAACTTCCCAATTTGGGTTTATGGGCAGGTATGTTTTTGCGAGGGTTAGTTTCAATTTTTAATAGTACCAGCTAAGGTATTGAAAGTGGGGATGCTTTAAGGCATCCCTTTTTTTACTCCACTTTTCCCGCCAGTGTATCGTGATGCTCCAAAAGCAGTGAACGCAGATAGCTGCCGATATAGTTCACACCTTCGAATCCAGCATCTTTTGCTGCTTTGTCCTCCACTTCAAATGGAGTGTCCGGGCCAGCATAGTCGTGCATATCCTTGTACCAGCCGATGGTGAAAATATCCCAAGATGGACCGAAGACTCTGGTGAAAATAAAGTTTGGCCGATGCTGAAAGAGTGCATAAAACACGTTCTCATCCTGTCTCTGCTTTATCAATTCTGCTTGTTTTCCTGCGAGAGCGGTAAAAATTTCGATATGAAAAAGATTAAAATCATCCATTGCTCTGGAGAATCGATCCACTGAGGGTCCCTTCACAATAGCCTCTTCTTGAAAGGAGACCAAATCGAAGAATTCATCTCCGTAAGACTGTTCGATAGATTTTGATTTCACTCTTTTGGTCATGCTCTTCTTCGAAAAATATCCGTCTAGACTTTGAATTGGAACGATGAGCATTAGATCCCAATGGTCGCCCTGGCTGTGTCTCAAAAGGTAGGGTTTGGAGTTTTGGTAGTCCTGATAGTTGACGATGTCGGATTTGATCACATCAATAAGCTCAAGCAAACTTCCTGGCTTTGCTCTTAGTAGAGTCACTTTGTAAAGCTGATCGCCCGTTTGGCCGTAGGTATGAAGCGTGATTAGTATGAGTGAAAATGTTAGTAGCTTTTTCATGAACCTAAGTTAGGTTTTTTTCGACTCTTGTAAACTCTTTGAATTCCCTCATCAAAAGACTCAATTTGGGTGAAATATATGTTTCATAAAACGGCTTGCCGTGATTTTTCTGAAAGTAGTTCTGATACTTTTCAGGGGAAGGTTCAAATGCAACGAAAGGAAGAACCTTTGTCACAAGAGGCGAGTCGAATTGCTTCGCGAAGGAATTTAGTAGTTGAGTGGTTTCTTTGCCATTTTCTGGAAACGAATAGACTGCAGAACGATACTTCTTCCGCATCGAATGATTGGAAGTGGATTGGTGTGTGAGTAAGTGAATTTCAATCAACACTCTCAAACTGATTACTGAAGGATCAAAATGCACAAGCACAGCTTCCGAAAGTGTATCATTAGGTGACTCCGAGGAAATCCATCCTTGATCCACTTTTTGTACCCCTTTTAGGGAAGCAAACACTGCTTCAGTACACCAGTGACATCCACCACCAAAACCAATTTTTTCAATAACCATACTGTAGTAACAAAAGCGAGTTCCTATTTACGGTTATTATATTCTTTAAATACAATATTGAGACGCTTGAAATCTAAGGCTCCTTTTTCTTCTTTCAGATGGTGCATGATCGCGAGTCCTTTTGCCAGTTGACTGTCGACGTTCTTAACTTTTTGCACAATGTAAATCAAGCTTCTTTGTTTGCCCATTGTAAGTGATTGAAAGTACCCTCGCCCTTCCTCATCTTGCCCCAATAGTACTTCGAAGGATTCGGGCATGGGAATACCATATTCAGAAGTATCTTTCTCTAGGTTGACATTTATCTCTTCTCCTTCCTCAATTCCCAACTTGCTCTTTGTTTCCTTATTTACGTAGATGGTGTATCCACCGTCTTTGTGCATCAGTGCGCTGTGCAAGGGCACGTTTCCATTGATTGAGCATAACACTCTTCGATTTTCTCCTTCTATAAACTGATCCCCCACATTTTTCGGGATAGGGATATAATAACTCCACAGATTGTTGTGGAAATTCTCAAGAACACTTTTGAAATTTGCTGCCATGACGACAAAAATAGTCGTGAAAGTGGCTTATCGAAAAGACGAGGAACAAGTGTGCTTATCTGCCTGAACATGGATTTTAACTTTAAAAAATCCCTGTTTGACTAAAACATTCTACAATTAAGCAGAATCGCAATGTTTGAGCTTAACATTCTATATAATATTGCTTTCGAAATCAGCCACTCTACTACATTGAGGTTTTCTAACTTCCTTAAGATTTATCTTTTTCTTGGACCACTTGTGTGTATCGGGCAAAAAGAGTTTACCGATCCGCTTCCATTAAACAAAATGGTAATGAAACAGTGGACCGTTGATGATGGATTAGTCTCAAATAATCTCACTTCGGTTGATCAAACAGATGACGGATTTATCTGGATAACCACATTTAATGGAGCTATTCGCTTTGATGGAATCAACTTTAAGCTATTTGACAAGGAGAATGTTGATTTCCTTGAAACAACGGCATTTTATAGTGTTACCAGCGGTAAAGACGGTGTACTACTTTCGTCTCAGGGAAGTGGCATCATAAAGTATCAGGACGGTCAATTTAGCTCCCTTTCAGAATTTAACGTGTCTTCAGTTCGCAAAATTCTGATTGACAGTAAAGGAAGGTACTGGTGTGGCACCAACAATGAAGGACTGATTGTCAAAGAAGGGAATACCATAAGAAAAGTTGACTACCCTGCTTTTAATCAAGTGGTGATATTGGATATCTACGAAGACAGTAAAGGGCGCGTTTGGATTGCTACAGAAGGCAAGGGTCTTGTCTATTTTGAGAATGGCAAATTTCAAGTCTACGATACTGATGCTCTGAAAGACAACTCAGTTACCAGCATTCTCGAATTCGCAGATGGAACTATTGTGCTTGGCACCATGGATGGTGCTTGTATGCTAAAAGATGTAAATGAAAAACTAGTTTTCATAAAGGGACTGAAAGATGTTTATGTCAATGATATGGTGGAAGATGCTGACGGGATGCTCTGGCTTGCAACTGAACGTGGTCTTTATCGAATTCACAGGGAAACAGGTTATTTTGAATTCATCAACGAGTCTAGTGGGCTCCCAGCAAACCAAATCTCTTCAATTATGATCGACCATGAAGAGAGCATTTGGTTTTCAACGAAAAAAGCTGGCTTAGTAAGAATTAATGTTGGTTCCATCGTGATGCTGGGAGAATCTGATGGAATCACAAGTACAAGAATCAATATTGTCAAAGAACATGCTGGTAGCATGTATATAGGTAGTGATGATGGTTCCATTTTTGTAAAAGAGGGACCGAGTGTGATGCCGATTAACTTGTCGACCAAACGCCGGCAAATTGGGGTTCGTGACTTCATGTTTGAGGGTACTACGCTCTGGATCGCCAGCTACTTAGGTTTACACAAGTACCAAAACGGGTCGGAGAGGATTTTCACTACTAACGACGGTCTTTCATCCAATACAATAAGAAAAATTCTAAAGACTAAAGACAATGCTATCTGGCTTGCTAGTAGGACAGGTGGCGTGACCAAGATGAAGGATGAGCGTGTTACAAAGATTTACAACACTGACAATGGGTTAAATTCCAATTTTATTCTGGCACTTGCTGAGGACAACGATGGCAAAGTGGTGGTAGGTACACATTCAGGTGGTATATCGATTATTGGCCAAGACACGGTAAGAAATTTTGTGCCGAGTCTCGGCGGAGTAGTAATTTTCAATATACATATTGATGAGCTGAATCGCTACTGGATTAGTTGTAGCAATGGAGTGTATTTGTTTCAAAACGGACTGTTTCAGGAGTTGATTTTGGATGTTGATTTCAAAATTGAGGCTGTCTTTGATTTTGTGCCTGACCAAGCTGGAAATGTTTGGCTCACCACGATCAATGGTATTGCCAGAATATCCGAGGATCAGCTGGAGGATTTTGCCAACGGCCTGGGAACGAGTGTAGAGGGAACCATTTTTGACGCCAATGATGGAATGACCATCCGAGAATGTACTGGCGCCACCCAATCCACGTTGATGCCAGACGGAAGTGTCTATGTTCCTACTATTAATGGAGTTGCAATAGTCAATCCGGCACGTATTAGGAGAAACAGCAAAATTCCTAATGTAGCGATCACCTCTTTTGTGGTCGATGGATATGTCGTTCCAAAGAATATTGAAACAATCGATCCTGGCAGGTTACGATATGAATTTGAGTTTGCATCTGCGAGTTATCTGGCCTCTGATCGAGTCAGATACAAGTATCGATTAGATGGTGTAAATCAAGATTGGATCTCGACAAAGAGTCAAAAAATAGAGTATACGAACCTGAGCCCAGGCTCCTATACTTTTTCGGTGATTGGATCTAATAATGATGGCGTTTGGAATGAGAAAGGAGATCGTTTGACTTTCAGGGTCGAACCCTTCTATTACCAGACATTGGGATTCAAAATCCTAATTGTTGTGTTGATCATATTGATTTTCTATTTCATCTTCGTTTGGAGAGTTAGGAGGATGAAAACCATAAATTCGGAGTTGAGCAAGGCAAACGAAGAACTCGATCGCTTTGTGTACAGTGCGTCTCATGACATTCGCGCCCCACTCACATCTATTTTAGGCGCAGCCAGCATAGGTAAAAGTCAAGCGACTGTGGTAGAAAAAGATCAATGCCTTGATATGATCAGGGTGAGTGCGGAAAAACTTGATGGATTTATTCGGGATATTATCGATTATTCTCGGAATCAGCGGCTCGATATTGTGCCCGAAAAGGTCGATTTGAAAGAGGAAATGAACAGTATTCTTGAAAGCCTTAGGCACTTGGATGAAGAAGGAATAGTAGAATGCAACGTAGTTTGCAATAAGGATTCATTTGTCACGGATGTTCGAAGGTTGCGGGTGGTTCTGAAGAACATAATTGCCAATGCCTTTTTCTATTGCGATCGGAAGAAGGGTCAACTAATAATCAACATCGATTGTAGCGTGAAATCATCCGCATTGACTATTGCAATTTCGGACAATGGCCTTGGTATGCGACAGGAGGTTCTGAAGAACATATTTACCATGTTTTATCGAGGGACAACTGATAGCAAAGGGTCTGGTTTGGGATTGTATATCGCAAAGGAAAATATGGAAAAACTCAAGGGATCCATTGAGGTCTCCTCAGAATTGCATCAGGGGACTACCTTCACCCTTACCTTGCCGACGATGGAAAATTATCAGACCACTTTTGATTGAAGGTGATTAATATCCTTTTTCATCTCTCATTCCATTAAATCGAAATGGAAATGAGCTTGCATAAGCTTGAAATGTTTATCAAAGGTGAATAGAATAAGCTTTTGATCCACTATTTGTTGTAAAATCAGCAGATCTGGTAATCCAACTTTGTTAATTCCATTTTTGAGGTTTCTGTATTGATATTCTCGAATAATATCCCAATCGATCTGTAGAGGAATCCGTTCTAATGACTCCAGACTTTCGACAATTTCCTGACTGTCTAGTTTCTTAAGTGACGGAACCAATTCGCTTAGTATTATTTCATTTGTGCATACCAAGTCTTCTGAAATTAGCTGATCCAATTTATCAGGAGTTCCATTTCGGAAATATTCAATCCACACAGAACTATCTACTAAAACCTGATACCTCCCCAATTAGCTCCGATCTCTTAATGTGTCCAAGTCAATATCAAGATCGATTTTGCCCTTAAATGAAATCAGGCGCTGTCTTTTCACACGTTGGATCTGCGCAATTAAGGCATCTCTTATTAACTGACTTTTTGTCTTAGCTCCAGTAGCTTCCATTGCTTCCTTTACAAGCTCTTCCGATATGTTCAATGTTGTTCGCATGATTAATTATGTATATATGCATATAAATATACGCATAACTTCATTGAATGTTCTTTTGCCCTTAAGCTACTTACTCTTGTACTTCTCAAACCACGCAACAACATGAGCCACCTTAGTTATCAACTGACTTGGGCGATTTGAAATGTTATGATAAGAACCTGGTATTTCTACCAAGGCGGTTTCAATTTTCCGATACTTCAGCGCATGGTATAGTTGCTTAGCTTCCGATGTTGGAGTTCTGAGATCTTCCATACCAACCATCACGAGCGTTGGACATTCAACATTTCCAACCAATGAAATAGGAGAGAACTTCATGTAATCTTCCATGTTTGTCCAGGGGAGTCCAGGGAAACGACTGTTGTAGTACCCGTACCAATTGTCAGCTACCAAGGTTTTGCTGTACCAGTTCATCACAGGCTTGACCACTGCAGCAGCTTGGAATCGATCTGATTTTCCGATCATCCAGGCACTCATGATCCCACCAGCACTGCCACCTGTGACAAAAAGATTCGATTCGTCGATGTATCCTTTCGCAATTACTGCATCCATTCCTGACATCACATCGTCATAGTCGTTTCCAGGATAGTTGTGATACAGTAGATTTCCAAATTCTTCACCGTATCCAGTACTTCCACGTGGGTTGGGGTAGAAAACGACATATCCGGCAGCCGCATACAATTGCACCTCGGGAGAGAAACGTTCCCCGTAATTGGAAATCGGCCCGCCATGATTTTCAATAAGTATCGGGTATTTCTTACTTGAATCAAACGTTGGAGGTTTCACGATCCATCCTTGAATGTCGCGCTGATCAAAGGAGGATTCGTACCAGATTTCTTCAACCTGACCTAGCTCACGGAAATTGAGAACCTCAGCATTTAGGTTTGTGATTTTGCTAAAACTTCCTTTTTTGACAATAGCCAAATCTCCGGGATGTTCTGGTCGGGTATAGTTGTAAGCAATCGTTCCTTCCTGAGAAATGGTGAATGATCCACCGCCATACGGTCGGCCAATAGTTGCTCCACCAAGGTTGTCAGCCACCTCACGAAAACTTCCAGTGAGGCTTACATAACCAATTTTGGTGCGTCCTTTATCATCATATTGAAAGTAAAGTCCTTTGCTTTGAGCATCCCAGGTAGGATTGGAAATGCTGCGATCCAAATTGTCAAGTAGCGCTCGTTTATTGCTTCCATCCGCATTCATGATTTGTAGGCGGGTGAGCTGATACGTTTGCACTTTGTCTTCAAATCCGAGATAAGCTACATAGCTTCCATTTGGAGAAACTGTCGGAGATCCATCTGGACCGTTTCTTTCGGTCAGTACTTTGATCTCTCCTGAGTTTACATTTACTGAGTAGATTTCTGAATTTCTGAAATCGTACTCCCAATCTTCATTGCGATTTCCAGAGAACACAATGGTTCTACCGTCGGCAGACCATTCAGGACTTCCATGATTGAAATTATCAGAAGTCACCTGTCGAGGAGAGCCGCCTTCGGAGGGGACAACAAAGATGTGTCTGAAGCCTGGTTTGATGTAGCCAGAGCCATCTCTTTCGTGACGCATCCTGTCTGTCACTCTGGGTGTGTCTGCCCATTTAGCTCCTTCTGGTTTTTTCGGTGAGCGCACCAAAACAGGAGGTTTTTGTGCTACAGTCATATTGAATGCGATCTGTTTTCCATCAGGAGACCATGTGATACTCCCAGGTGATTTTTCTAGCTGCGTAATGCGAGCCGTCTGTTTACTGCCTACCCAGTAGATGTGAATCTCGGAACCTTGGTTCGTCGAGCGAGTGTACGCAATTCTTTTCCCATCTGGTGACCATTTGGCGGAAGACTCACCTCCGTCATAGGAGGTCAATTTTTGATGTGAAGAGCCGTCGGTGTTGATAATCCATAGATTTCCGGCCTTTCGATCCTTCATAATATCCATACCCATCCGTCGGTAGACGACCTGCTTTCCATCGGGAGAAATTTGCGGATCTGCCACCCATTCTAGTTCGAAGACGTCTAACTCTTGAAATGGTAGTTTTTCCTGAGAATGGACAAAAAACGTAAAGATTAATAGAGGGATTGTTAGTAGCTTTTTCATTTTGGATTAAGTGTTCAGATGCTTTGTAACGTCAGAAATATTCTCGAGCTGCTTGAAATTTGGATGAGCAATTTCCTTATCTACTTTTTCTAATTCCCAGGTTGTGTGAAAAGGAACATGAAATCCATAGCTCCCCAAATTTAATACGGGTAAAATATCAGATTTCAGTGAATTACCAACCATCAAAAACTGCTCAGGATTGATATCAAGATGTTTGATTAATTTTTTGTATTGAGGTTCTTTTTTTTCAGAAACAATCTCAATATGATGGAAGTAGTCAGATAATCCCGATTTGTTCAGCTTCCTTTCCTGATCCAACAGGTCTCCTTTGGTTGCCATAACTAACCTGTACTTTCCTTGAATAGCTTTTAAAAAGTCCTCAACACCATCAATTACTTCAACTGGTGCGTTTAACATTTCTTTGCCCAATTCGAGGATTTTGTTAATTGCTGTGGTCTTGATTGAACTTGCTGATATCTTAATTGCAGTTTCAACCATTGATAACATAAACGCCTTAATACCATACCCATAATCCGGTAGGTTTTGGATCTCAATTGTTAGTAGTTCTCTGCTGACCGTATGGTGAGGTAAAAAATCCTCCATCATGCCACAGAATTTTTTCTCTAAGTCCTGAAACAAGGGCTCGTTCACCCATAGGGTATCGTCAGCATCGAAGGCTACAACTTGAAGGTCTTTCATCTTGAGAATCAAAGGCTTTTCTAAGCTATAGAAAAAGATTGAAATATGCAGCTATATGGGAAAAGCGAAAGCTTTAAGTGGGTGGGACCTAGTAGTAATCGGGAATATTTTGCCCAAGGATAATGTCTCTTTCGATCGTTAACATGCCTCTTTTCATAATGGGCATGAAGATGCCGGAACCACCTCTTTTGCGAGCATTATTCCGAATTCGATCTGTAAGCAACGGATCATCATCGAAAAAGAATCCGTCTATGTAATACTCGTTTTTATCAGCTTCTTTGACGATAATGTGAATATGTTCCTGAACCCGCCTGCTAGGGTAGGCGCCAGGTCTGAACGTGTAAAAAGTGTACTTCCCGTCATTATCTGTTTTTATCCATCCTCGAATGTATCCGTGTCTTTTTGCCCAGCCCTTTTCATTTCCTTTTTTAGGATAAACCCCACCTCTGTTGGTCTGATAGATGTATAGAATAACATTGCTAGCAGGTGTTTTTCCATCCTTTTCGAATACCGTTCCGCTGAGCTTCAATTTGGGCTCAGTTTGCTCAAATTCAGGTAACCTGTCAACAGGAGTGAGAATTTTGTCTCCATACTCAAAGATTGCTTCACAACCTTGGCATGGTCCGCCGACTAGTTTTCCTGATGGAGTATCCTGCGATTGACACGTCGTTGAAATCAGTGTGCACCAGGCGATTAAAAGGAATGATCCATTTTTCATAGTCAGTTAGACGATACCAAAGTGATCTCTGTTGAGCACTCTGGACACACGACAACTATTTTTCGACATACGACATGTATTATATACATATATGAAAAATATCTGAATGAAAGGGACGCAACTGGGAGAGTTTGAAGATCTCGTACTACTGATCATTGCCATTTTGGGCGACAGTGCTTGCGGAGTAGCAATACGCAATGAACTGGAGAATCAAAGCGGAAGAAAGATCAGCATTGGAGCGGTGCATGCGGCGACCAACAGATTAGAAGACAAAGGTTTTCTGGAATCAAAATTTGGGGAGGTGACGCTTCAACGGGGAGGAAAGCGAAAAAAGCTTTACAAGGTCAATGTAATGGGAGAACGTTCCATGCAGGAGTAAAAATCTAAGAAACCGACTTTGGGATCTAATTCCACAGCCACCCCCGTCTCTTAAACTTAGTAGCAGATGACTCCTGCCGAGCCAAAATTTGCTTTCTTAACAATGTAAAACTTTGGTCTTAAAGCGTTTTTCTCTATTATCACTCATGCTTAGAGACAAACTTATTTTTTTCATGCTCTGGACAGCAGTAGTACTCTGCCTTTCCTGTCAGTCGCAATCGGCCAGCGATCCAAGTTCAACCTGGCTGGATCCTGCACTCGACCTGAATGCAGACTCGCAACCCATTGTCGTTTGGTTTGAAGATCAATTCTTAGAAAATGGGGGTTCATTTATGAAAATGATCCAGGAGGTGAAGGGAGAAAAAAGGAGTGACTTAAGGAAAAGAGTAATCAACGAGCTGAAGGAAAAGAGCAAGGCATCTTACGAGAAGGTCAGTCGTCAGGTGGAAAAATTGCTGAGTGACAATCAAATTGAGGACGTGAAGCAGCACTGGATCGTCAATGGGTTCACCTGCGTAACCACAGCTAAAGGACTCTCTGAATTACAAAAACTGGAAGGAGTGGCAAAGATTTTCTTGAAGCAGCCTGCTTTTTCAAGCTCAAACCCAGCCATGGGGCCTACATATCTAGAATCAATTCCACGTTCGAGATTTTCCATTGAGGAGGTTGAGAGTTTTCCCTGGAACATCGAGCAGATCAGAGCGCCTGAAGTTTGGAATGCTTATGGTATTACAGGGGAGGGCACATTGAATGTTGTTCATGATTTCGGTTTCAAATTGGACATACCGCCGCTGGAAGAAACGATCTATACCAACAAAGATGAAATTCCTGGAAACGGCATTGATGATGATGGCAATGGATACATCGATGATTATCACGGCTACCATTTTGATGCAGGAAACGCTAGTCTCAACAATCCATTTATACGTAGGGCCACCATCATCCATGGTAATGCCTGTGCCGCCATGATCTCAGGCACTTTTGCCACCGATACAAAGCAGGCAATTGGGATAGCTCCTGGATCAAAGTGGGCTCCAGTGATTGGCTCCGCAAATATTGAGCAAGCAGTCGAGTGGGCGATTGAGCAGGGCGCAGATACCTATAGCATGAGTTTTTCTCAGCCGAGTCTGGGAGAGTTTAGGACACACTGGCGAAAAGTGATGGAGCAAGGAACGTTTTGCGGCGTGACGTTCATATCTGGAGCAGGCAATTTTGCCGCGGGACAAAATGCTGCACCAGTACCAGTACAAATGCGAAACCCCGAGGACATCCCGAATGCTGTCTTAGGTGTGGCTGGAGTAGGAGAGGACGGTGTCCGCCCCGTTTTTAGCAGTCAGGGTCCAGTGGAATGGAATACGCACTATTATCACGACGGGACAGTCAACAAACCAGACTTCGCTACACTGAACTATCAAATTGCTTGTGTGGATCCAGAAGGCTATCTCTCGAATATGACAGGAGGAAATTCATTTGCAGGTCCGCACATGGCTGGAACGGTTGCATTAATGCTATCTGCAAATCCTGAATTGAATCCCTGGGAAGTGAAAGAAATCTTGATCAAAATCGCGATAGACATTGGTGAACCTGGCTTCGATTATCAGTCTGGTCACGGCTTTATAAACGCCTTTGATGCGGTTTCAGAGGTGCTGAATCGAATGAAATGAAATAACTCTGTGAAACTAGCTTGAAAACGGCTCCCTCGAAAAAACTCTTCGCACAACTGGAATGAAAAAATCCAAGCTTTCTGAGTTATAGTCAGGATCGAATGAGCACTGATCCCAATTCTCACAGAAGTCAATCGCCGACTGGTAGTACGGATACTCTTTCAACCTTTCCCGACTGGTACGATCGTCTTCGCTTAGACTTTTGTTGTAGTACATCTGGAAGGTTCCATGATGCCGAACTACCCATGTCACTTCTTCTCTTATGAACGGCATTAAGATTTCAGCAGCAACCTGACCATGGGTAAATGGAGCCAGGACATCGCCGATATCATGGAGGAGTGCTGCAATGATCCAGTCATCATCAGCGCCATCTCTCATTGCTCTTGTTGCGCACTGAAGCACATGATCAAGTCTACTAATCTTGTAGGCGCCATCATCTTTTGCCATTTCTTTTAAATGCTCAATTAAGCGATCCGGAAGCTCCGATGCGGTCACCTCGTCGTTCTCTCTGATAATGATGTAATCTTCTACCGACCCATCTCTCATGGCGGTAAATCCAACTCTTTTCTCTTGTGGCTTATCTGACATTAGTATTCCTTTTCTCTATCTATAAAAAGTTCATTTCTTGTTCCGTTTTTAATCGCTTCGTACGAAAGCTTAAAGCTTGAACCAACGTCTTCTATAGTGGTTAGTCCAGACTGATGGGGAGAAATCGTCACACATTCATTTTCCCACAGGGGAGATTCTTTGGGGAGTGGTTCTTTCGTAAAGACGTCTAAGACTGCTCTGCGAATGTGACCTAATTCTATGGCTTTTATCAAGGCCACTTCGTCCACTGAATCACCTCTTCCAACATTGATGAAGATTGCATTGTTGAGCTTTTTGAAAAAGGCTTCTCCAAGCGAGAAGGAGGTTTCGCTCGTACTCGGGAGGGCTCCAATCACAACATTGGTGTCCGAGAGATCCCCAAGCGTATCCCACCTTCGTATTTCGTCAAACGGCTCAACTGGTCTTTGGGAACGATTTAGTCCAATAATTTTCTTCACCTGCCCTTTTAACCGTTTGGCAATTCCACTACCGATAGATCCGGTTCCCAATATCAGTACCTCTTGATCAAACAGGTTGGCAGTGGGAGTCTGCTTCCAAATTGATTTTTGCTGATTTTCGTAAATGGGGAAAAGGGACTTAATCTCAACCAGAATTTGAGCAAGGCAAAATTCACCCATTTTCGAACCCAGATCTCCAGTGGTTCTGGTGATTATCGTCTCTTGATTTAATGATGGATTTTTCAAGTACTGGTCAACTCCCGCACCAAAGGCGTGAATCCATTTGATGTGGGAGATATCTTCATCTGATAGAAAATTGAATCCAGCGATCACATCTACAGTTGGAAGTAGGGATAGAATTTCACTCTTTGATTCAGCCCGAGCAATAGAAAAATTTGGATAATCGCCTTCTATAAAGTTGCAAAATTCCTCTGATAGCCTTCCTGATGTTAGGATTCTGTTATTCATTTATCTCGAAGTTGGAAGTTAGTCCCTGTAAACAAAAAAAGCAGCCTCTTGGAGACTGCTTTTCGATTTTGGTTGCAAGGTTGTTCGCTAAAGCTCTGTTGCCTCCTTCAATTCCAAATCCTTCACGTTATCGTCTGGATTACGGTCTATCAATTTGTAAATCGGATCGATACCTGCTTTCAACGGTTTTTCAAATACTGTAATCTCAAAGGTCTTGACCTGATCATCTATCAAGTGCTTTTTGAGGTAGAGTAATTTGTCTTCACCTTCATCATCTTCTCCATAGACCCCAATATCAATGTAATCCCTCATTGCGATTGCTGTCTCTGTTCCCAGACTGTCCGCTCGGTACTTAATTGCATCAACCTCTAGATTGATGGTATAGCTGCTATCGGCATTTACAACGTAGGTAGCATCGGTCGTCTTGTTTTCAAACAGCGTAATGTTTTCAAACATATCGTCAATGACATACTGCAAGCTGTCTGGTGTGACTTCTCTGAAATAACCAATCAAATCAGCAGAAGTAGGGTATCTCCCTTCAACGAATCCCCAATCTCTTCGGAATCGTTTCAGCGCTACGTTCACGCTATCCTCGGTGATGTAGTCTTGCAGCGCATACATGACCAAAGAGCCTTTTCTATAGTGAATGTATCCCTGACCTTCCACTTGATCCAATGTCATCTCTTTTTTGCGTTCAAATGTCCTTCCGAACAAATAGCTGTTGAGTTCATGCTTCAGATACTTTTGAATAACCTCCTCTGAGGACTCCTGTTTCATGACCATAAGTGCTGAATACTGTGACATGGTTTCGGAGAGCATCGCATTTCCCTTAACTCCAGCTTCCGTCACCTGATGCCCCCACCACTGGTGAGCAACCTCATGGGCAGTTACATAAAATGGTAGATCCACATCATCTTCTTCAATTTTCTGAACAAAACCGATGGCTTCCGAAAACGGCACTGTGTTCGCGAATGATTGGGCGAAGGAAGAGTATCTTGGAAATTCCATAATTCTCATCTGCCTGAATTGATAAGGGGAGAAATTTGCGGTGTAGTAGTCAAGCGACTTTTTCAATCCGCGCATCATTCGATCCAAATTGTACTCGTGTCCTTTGTGATAGTAGATCTCCAGACTAACATCATCTAGTGTATCAGATGGAGCTTCCCAGACATCTTTCATTACCTCATAGTCAGCTGATACGATCGAGTAGAAACTCACCATCGGTACATCCATTTTGTAGTGGTAGAATACCCGATCACCTTCAAACCATTTTTTCTGAAGGTAGCCAGGAGCTAACGCTATCTGAGCGGAATCGGTGCTAACCACAATCTCGAATTTGATTTTGTCTGCATCGTCCCCAAACAGGCTCTGACTCAGACCGCGCGGATCATCACGTTCCATCATTCGCTCTTTTTCCTCGAGCCCATTGTCTTTTCTATCATCATCATCTCCCAATTCAAAGCCAGCATTGTATCCAATGGAAGGGAAATAGCCATTGTCGAAAAATGTTCCATTGTAGACTACTCGTGTGTTACTTCCGCTCTCCTTAAAACCCTGGGTAATGAAATCCACTTTGAAGTTCATCTTCACTTCTGCGCCAGAGTCTAGTGGGTTTTTCAATGTGAAGATGGTATAGCGATATTTATCCATACGCTCTTTCACTGTTGCGACCTCCCCAAAGTCCAGCGTGGTCTTAAAATCACCGTTACCCCCATCTTGAATATGGATCTCAGTAATAGGGTTCGCTTTCTTGTTTTTCAACATATAGAAACCCGATGCAGTGAAATTCCTGTCCTTTGGAAAAATATCCACAGTTACATTTGTCTCCATAATCTTGGGTTGATTCATGAACTCGTATTGTTTCAGCTCTTTTTCATAGTCAGCCTGTATCACATTCTGATCTTCCGAGTTTATGTACTGATTCTGGACATTTGTATTGTAAAAAATGTAGGCTCCCGAGAAAAGAAACAATGTGATTGAGCCAAAAAGGAAAATCAGTAAGCTTCGACCCATTCTCATTTTACCTACTTTCAGCCTGCTTTTTAGGATCGCATCTGTTCCCCGGACAGAGAACATGATCGAGATACCAAAAAAGAACATCGATAGTCCAATCCAATAAATATTGAACCATGAAAATGGAGTCACGTAGTGACCAAAGGAGTTCATTTCAGAATACTGGCCAAGGTTAGCTCTCGCGAAGTAGAACATGTTGTGTTCGACGCCCAATTCATCCAATACGATAAAAGAAATGTAGAATAACATCATTAGGGCAAATCCGAGAAATTTCTGATTGACAACCACCTGGATGAAAAACCCCAGGAAGGTGTACAAAGCCATCAGCAAAAGGGTATCCGAAAACAGCTTTTTGAAATATAAGCCAAGCTCGATTACAGGATAACCTTGAATGAGCTGGATGATAACTCCACAAAGAATTAAGACAGCCAGAAGGGCCATGTGAACCATGACAAATCCAAAGTACTTTCCTGTCAGACCAACAATGTCCCTGTAGGGAAGGGCATCATATATAAGGTTAATTTTGGTATCTCGCTCCTTCCAAATAAGTTCTCCGGAGTAGAAGACAATCAGGATAATGAAAAAGACCTGAAATGCTCCAATAATTTGCAGCATGTTGCTTGTTGTGCTGTATGTTGAAATATCATACCCGCCAGAGTTGGAAACAAAGGCGATAATAAATACGAAAATCACACCTGCTAATACGATAAACCTAAACGGGATTTGTTTGGCAATCCACTGGAAATAGAACCAAGACAATTTCCTTATCTGGAGAAAGGATGCACTAAGCCCATAGTTGAGTTGCGCTTTTGGAATATCAAGGCCTAATACGTTGGACTGTTGCGTTTCTTTTAGTTCCTTCTTGCCCTTTTTTGCATTCCCAGCCATGTTGTAGGAGAACCTGAAAAAGGTAAGAATCAATGCTCCGATTCCAATACCGACCCAAAGAAGACGATTGATTAAGACAACACCTTCTAGAGGAATGACATTCGAATTCTGTTCTGCTACCGTCCAGTACTGTGTCATCACGACATTAGCTCCAAACCCAAAGGGATCAAGGATTGCACCCATATTTCGGTTGTCCAATTCAGCAAGGAAGGACGAAGCAATAAGGTATCCCATGAATAAGATTACCGCTTGCGCATATACCACCACCATCTTCTTCCCTAATGTTCCTCCAGCGAAGAAGATGGCGCTAAAGAAGAATAGATTCGGTAGTGCAAAAAGCATGAATGGCTGGAAATAATGATAGGCATTAAATGCCTGCAATTTTTCCTGATCCATCCAGGGCCATGGAATACCATGACCTGCCATCATCCCCCACAAGATGCCAGATGTGATGATTACCAAAATCAAGAATGATCCGATAAAACGACCAGCCAGGTACTGATTTTTCTTCAAAGGAGTAGTGAAAATCATGGAGGCGGTGGAATGTTCAAAATCTCTCAGAACCGGTACCCCCATAATAGCTGAGGCTATAAACGTCCCTAGGAACATCGTGAACAGCATGATGGTCATGATGACCGTTGGTGCATTTTCCATCAATTTTCCGCCACTACCACCAGCTTGAACGATATCTGTCGTGACTGCCAAAAAAGCAATCAGGAATAAAAGTGCAAAGTAGATGTAAGTGGCAGGCCTTGCGAGCCTGTACTTAAATTCAAATTTTATTACTTCTAACATGATGTTTTTGATTTAGGCTGGTACAGCTTCAGATTCCTTCTCTTTCTCTTGAATGTGCGTGAAATACACATCTTCCAGATCTGCCGGCTCTTGATTGAAGGAGCCATCTGGCTTACTATCGCTATAAACATGGATCACTGGCTTGCCTGCCATCCTTCTTTCAGAAATCACATTGAAGCTATTCTTGTGATCCTCCAGTTCTTCCTTCTCTATGGATTTGCTCCAGATTTTCCCCTCTGAGGATTTCAGTGCGTCAATTGGATTGCCTTCCATTAAAACAGACCCTTGATGAATGATGGCCATTTTAGTACACAGTTCCTTCACATCGTCCACAATGTGCGTAGAAAGAATAACCACGGTGTTTTCACCTATTTCGCTCAATAGGTTGAGAAATCGATTTCTCTCCGCTGGATCAAGACCCGCTGTTGGCTCATCCACAATAATCAATTTTGGACTGGAGATTAGCGCTTGAGCGATCCCAAAGCGTTGCTTCATTCCTCCCGAATATCCACCCAGACTCTTATTTCGATGCTGGTAGAGGTTGGTTTTGTGCAAAAGGGTCTTGACCAGGTTCTTTCGCTCCTTACCGTTGGTAATACCTTTTAGGACGGCCAAGTGATCTAACAGTACTTCTGCTGAAACTTTCGGATAAACACCAAACTCCTGCGGCAAATACCCAAGTATTTTTCTAACCTCCTCCTTTTCTTTTAAGACATCAAGATCCCCCAGCATTATCGAGCCTGTGTCTGCTTCTTGCAGTGTGGCGATGGTTCTCATCAAACTTGATTTCCCCGCACCATTTGGTCCCAAAAGGCCAAACATTCCGGTCGGAATTTCAAGTGTTACGTCGTTTAAAGCCTTAACACCATTTGGATAAGTCTTCGATAAATTCTGGATGGTTAGATTCATACGTTCTTTCTCTTTATTTAATGTACTGATGCATTAGTAGATGGAAAGTTATAATTTATTACACTTTTTGTGATCAGCGGCGATAATCTGCGGTTGAATGCCACTTAGAAGGTGAGCTCTTCAGTAAAATTCGAATGTCCATCGTAGCCCAAAACTAAAAACCTAATACAGAAGCTTGTATGATGAATCTTGCTAGGGCATCCTTGATAACTGTTATTGAAAAAATCCATCTCTATGATCTTATTTAGATGTTTTTTTGTGGATTCCTAGTGTGTCGAAACCCGAAATTGATCAAAAGTATCGAAATTTGAGGTTCAAGAATGGCCTTGAAGAAATTCCGTTCAAAAATTCAGGACATGATGAATGTGATGAAATCTACTGTTTGAGCGCAGCGAGTTTGGATTTCAATGCAGCTAATAGCCTGAATTTTAGGAATTTGTTCACAGCCTTGGGTTTTTTGCTTCGTTTTTGGGCTAAGCCAAAAATGAAGAGCCCGTCTGGCTCAAGGACGTAAAGAGAATAAACAAGGAACCCCAGCTACATCATGACAAGTGTCAATCCTTGGAAAATGTAAATGTCCCGCCTCCTTGCTTTAGGATCATTTTCTCTTGAGAGGGCTCAAATTCAAGGACAATTCCCGCTTGGTTGAAGGCAAAAATATCGGTGTTTGTTGCATCTAGTTGAAAAGCTGGTTGTCCCGTGGCTTGCGCAACAAGTGAGGTGGAGTCGGTGCTTTTTGTGATGGTAATCTTCAGCGGTAGTTGTACGCTGGAATAAACTCCAAGGTACTTTTCCAGATCAGCGGCATTTAGTTCGATTGAACCAAATACGGGCAGTTTGTAAGGTTTGTCATAGTAGCAGCTAAGTGCTCCAATCAAAAAATCGTTGTTGTCATACTTCGAGCCATTGGAGGTTATAGCGACTGCCAGTTTGTCGGCAACGAGGTAAATCAAAAAAGAAGAAAACCCATCAATCCCGCCAGTATGCCCAAATAATTCTTTCTCATAGTAGGGAAACCTGAAAATACCAAGACCGTACCCATCCCGCATTTTGGTCATTTTCTCAAGGCTTGATTCGTTTATGATTTTACCTGAAAAAAGAGATTCAACAAAGATTGTTAGGTCAGTAGGTGTTGATACGATACTACCTGCTCCCAGAGGAATTGACATATCAGTCTCGCTTTCTTTTTCCCAGTTTTTTAGGAATTTGTATGAAAACGCTTCGTTAGCAGAGACGTCAATTTTTGAGCCAACATAGGTTTCCTTCAAGCCAATGGGCTTGAGGATTTTGTTTTCCAGAATATTGCTATACGAGTCATCGTATATTTTCTGCAAGACCAGAGTAAGTAGCAGGTAGTTGGTGTTGCTGTACTCCGCCTTTGAGTCAGGATCAAAAACACTTTCTTTGGTGGAGATAGACGTTAAGATTTCGTCTTCCGTCTTAGGCTCAGTATTCCACACCAGGTAATCTGGGTCATTTGTGAAATTGTAGATTCCGCTTCGATGATTAAGGAGATTTTCAACAGTGATTCGCTGAGCATTTGGTACGTCTGGAAAGTAGGTGTCTATCGTCTGGTCTAACGCTAGCCGACCCTCTTCAACGGCTTTGAGAATCAATGCCGAAGTAAAGATCTTTGTGATAGATCCAATTCGGTACTTTGTTTTGATTGTGGCTTTTTTTTCAGATTCCAGATCAGCAAAACCTACCGCACCAGAATACATGACTTTTTTGTCTGCCGCAACAGAAATACTGCCCATGAATCGGTTACTTTCTCTCAGAATATTCATCAGGCTGTCCATTCTGGAATTGTTAAACTCCTGAGAAAAACAGCTGCCAACAGCCAAAATAAAAACTGCTATTGACAAACATTTTTTGACACTCATATCATTGTCTTTTTAAGTAGGTATTTATTGCATTTACATAAATAACGGATTAAGATAAACATTGATTTGCAAGTGAGGGTACCCATTCGATACCCTCAGCGGTTTTCGGGAAATGGATTACTGTGCTACCTCTTTGCGTCGGTCTACCTGAATGACGCTAAAAGCGTGGTCTAAATCACTGACCAAATCGATAGCGTCCTCTATACCGCACGACAAGCGTATCAATGAATCCTGTACACCCGACTGAAGCCTCTTTTCTCTTGGTATTGAGGCATGTGTCATCTGTGCGGGGTGACAAAGCAAGCTTTTCACTCCACCAAGACTTTCGGCAAGTTTGAAATACTTAGTTGACGTCACGAACTCGTTAGCTGCTTCGGTGGAATCGTCTTTTAAGCTAAATGAGATGACGCCCCCATAGATTCCGTTCTGTTGCGCTTTGGCAATTTCATGGTTTTTATGTGACGCAAGGCCTGGGTAGTATACCTGATCAACTTCCTCTTTGGTAAGCAAGTACTTTGCAATTTCAAGCGCGTTCTCACTTTGCTTTTCGAACCTCAGTTTGAGTGTCTCAATCCCACGAATGGTTAAGAAGCAGTCCCAGGGGCCTAGAATACCGCCTGATGCATTTTGAATGAACTTTATCTTCTCGGACAATTCCTCGGTGCTAGTGATAACCAAGCCAGCCACTAAGTCTGAATGTCCAGCCAGGTATTTGGTTCCGCTGTGAATAACAATGTCTGCTCCAAGTTGTAGCGGCTTTTGAGCTACAGGACTCGCGAAGGTGTTATCGACCACCACTAGTGCATTAAAACTGTGGGCTATTTTGGCTATTTTTTCAATATCGGAGACCTTAAGCGTCGGATTGGTCGGTGTTTCAAGCCACACCAGCTTTGTTTTCTCATTGATGTATTCCAACACATTGTTTGCATCAGTAGTGTCTACGTAGTGGATCTTGATACCGAATTTTTGATACACATGCGTGAAAAGGCGGTATGCTCCGCCGTAGATATCATCGACGGCAATAATTTCATCTCCTGCCTCTAGAAGTTTGACTACCGAGTCGATTGCGGCCAAGCCAGTTGCAAAGGCGAACCCGTTGTGACCACCCTCTAGTTTGGCTACGATTGTCTCCAAAGCCTGCCGTGTGGGATTGTTGCTTCGGGCATAATCAAACCCTTTGTTTACACCTGGCGCTTCCTGTACGAAGGTTGATGTTTGGTAAACCGGGACGGAGATTGAACCTGTCAATTCGTCGACGGGTATAGAGTGAATAATTTCTGTTGCGCTGCTCATTGTTTTATTGTTTTAGTGTTGATCTCAGCAAGAGCAGCTTCAGGAGGAGCCATAAAAAAAGGCTCTCCTGACAAGTCAGAAGAGCCTTTTTTTAAAAAGTGCTTTGTCTGTACTTATCTTCCCTTTCGGGTGGAGTTAGCACCTTCCGACTAATGTCGGGGTTGCTAAAGCGTCAACGGGCCATTCCCTCGGCTTTTCTTGATAAGAATAATATTTAAAAGAACTTGGGCGCAAGGTTAGTACAGGATTTATTTATCTCCAAATTTGGCTTGCGATTGATGCTCCAGAGTACCCTGATGGTGCCAGGGTGTACTTCTCTTAATCGAAATATACTAGAGTTTTTAGCTAATTTGAATAGAAATAGCACACACTGTGCCTGCAAATGTTTAGATCCATAATTCGAAGGTTAGAAAGATCAAGGAAACTTACGATTAAGCAATTGGAACTCTCATCCTCAAAAGCAGAGATAGCTCGTGATGAAGATTTGGAGATTATGGTGCAACTCTGGAAAGCTTTCCAAACTAGAAAGGTTAAGTCATATGATAATTTTTTTAACGTATGTATCTATGCGTCTCTTGTCGGAAGAGATATAGCGTATCTCTCAGATAGCTTTGTAAAAACACAAGAAATAAGCGAAAGGAATGTAGTGAGCAGACTTCTTTCAATGACCTTGATTGAATTCCTTGATGATATAAACGGTTTGCTAGGTAAAGATTTGAGAACAGAACTTCAAATGCTAGAATTTGAACAGCATTTGGATCAACTGAGGAGTATAAACAAGGCCTTCTCTTCTTTAAAAAAAGAGAACCAAGCTGAATTAAGAAAAATAAGAAACAATGCTGCTGCGCACAAGACAAAGAATGCCTTAAGTCTTTTGGAATTCAACAAAAACGTTGATTCCGACAAAATTTTTACGCTTTCAGCTGAGGTAAGTCAAACAAATGTCAAGTTGACCAAGCTAACCACTCAAATACTGTATTCAATCATTGATGAACAAAAGGGAGAACTTGAAGTGTTAAAAATCAAAAGTCAAGAAATTCAAGTTGAATTTGAGGAGCTCAAAAAGAAAACTCCAGATAGCAGTCGTTGATGTTGCGCAACCCCTGATTCAAGCGAGCAAAAATAAAAGGAACTAATATATCCTCCATATTCAGGATCTAATTATCGGCAGCAATAAGATTTTGATGCCAAAATATAGTTTTATACATTTGATTAACTAAATGTATAACTGTCGCACAAAACAAACTCCATATTGAAAGCATAAAGCATCAATTCCAATCTGAACTGACATTTTCGAGCGCTGACCTGATGGAGTTCTATCGATCTCTTGAACCAGAAGTGAAAAAGACGACTGTCAATTGGAGGATATACAAACTCGTACAAGAAGGAATACTAAATAGAGTTGGAAGAGGAAAGTTTTCGCTCGGGAAAGGTGATGTCTACATCCCCGAAATATCAAATAAACTAAGCTCCGTTTATAAAAAGATGAAGTCAGGCTTTCCTTTTTTGACCGTTTGCCTTTGGAGTACTTCGGTGCTTAATGAATTCATGCTTCATCAACCTGGGAGATATTACCAACTAATAGAAGTTGAGAGGGATGCCATGGAAAGTGTCTTCTATTACTTGAAGGATAGAAATTACTCTGTCTACATGGAGCCTTCTGCGGAGTTAATTAGGCTATATATGATTGACGAAAAGGAACCATTGATCGTTAAATCACTTGTATCAGAAGCTCCCATTCAACTTGTTGATGGAATTCCGACAGTTACAATAGAGAAATTACTTGTTGATATATTCTGTGATCCCGTAATATTTAATGCTCAGCAAGGCTCAGAGATGAATCAAATATTTGCTGCGGCATTTGAGAAATACACAATTAGTGAAAGTAAAATGTTACGCTATGCTAGCAGAAGAAGGAAAAGAAAGGAATTAGATAATTATTTAAATGAAGCGTCTAAATATCGGCAGCATATATGATTTGCTGCCATTAATTGGAAATGATAAGTAAGGACTCATTACATATTGACTGGATTACCAAAGTGTCATCGGCAAACAGAAAGGCTGATAAAATACTTGTGGAGAAGGTTATTAGAGCCTTAATGCTTTTGGAGGGGTTGGTGAAGCAGAATTTGGATTTTGTTTTCAAGGGAGGTACAGCCTTAATGCTAATTCTTGGTTCATCAAAAAGGCTTTCCATAGATATTGACATTATTATTGAAAAGGAACCTAAAAATTTAGAAGAGATTTTTAAAGCCTTGCTCGAGGAACAAGGCTTTACAAGATTTGAACTTCAGGAGCGCAAAATTTCATCTAGTATTCATAAAACTCACTACAAGTTTTTTTACCAACCCATCCATAAAACTCAAGCTGATGCGGAGAGTATATTGCTGGATATTTTATTGGAAAAAGTAGAGTATACTAAAATTAATGAGGTCCCTGTCAACTCCAAGTTCGTACTTTCAGAAGGAGATCCAATTGAAGTAAAAGTACCTTCAGTAGAAGATATTCTGGGTGATAAATTGACAGCCTATGCTCCCAATTCTACAGGTATTCCCTATTACAAAGGGGAAACCAGTATGAGCATGGAAATTATGAAGCAGCTATATGACGTGGGAAACCTAGTCGACATTGCTGAAGACGGTACACTTGTTAAACAGACTTTTGAAGATTTCGCATCAACCGAACTTGCATATAGAAATCAAACAAAATTAACAGTTGATGATGTCCTGGATGATATCTACCAAACCTCTCTATGCTTAGTAAGCAGAGGTGCCGATGGGAAAGGTGATTTTGACCAACTACAAAAGGGAATTCAACGTGTTTCTAGATTTATTTTCTCAGAGTCATTTCATATTGATAGGGCAATCACTTTTGCATCAAAGGCGGCATACGTTTCGGCGTTGATCAAATCTAACAAAGCTGAGATTGAGAAATTTAAAGATCAGACGATCATGAAAGATTGGGCAATTGGAGAACCTTTTTGGCCGAGGTTGAATCGATTGAAAAAGTCTAATCCAGAGGCATTTTTCTATTGGTACAAAATATTCGAATTAACTACAGAAAAGAATATCTGACTCAACGAACCTCTCCTCTAAAATAAAGATCAATGAAAATAACAACTGCATTAGTCTTAATCTGTATTTGTACTGCCGAATCTCTAAGTCAGAGCATTGAAAAAATTGTTTTTAACAACGAAGATGCGGATAACGGATATTATCTGGCCATACAACCGAATACGGAAGAGCTAAATGGAGTGCTTGTGCTCTTACCCGGATTCGGGCAAGCTGCAGAGAGTATATTTCCCGAATCTAAAATTCAAAACGTAGCATATCTACATAATATCTTAACAATAGCAGTAGCTGGAGGCAGGAAACTATACGCTGATGATACTGTAATTGAAAATCTTAACATGGCACTTGAACACGTAAAGACGACTTACTCAGTGGATTCAGATGAATTCATAATTGGTGGATTCTCTGCTGGTGGAACTATTGGTTTAAGGTATGCTGAATATTGTATTGATAGAAGTCAGGAAGCACCAATTCAACCCAAAGGAGTTTTCACTGTTGATTCTCCAGTTGATTTATTTGACATCTGGGACTACTTCCAGCGAGAGATCAAGAAGAATTATTCGGATGCTGGTGTTAGTGAAGCAAAGTTCGTTTCGGAGATAATGATTAAGGAAATTGGTGACCCAGCTGTTGAAAAAGACAACTACAATAAACTGACACCCTTCAACTCCGATCTTGATTATCCAGGTAACGAGAAATTCTTAAAAAATATGAGCGTCAGAGTTTATCATGATGTTGATGTAGTTTGGCAATTGCAGAATAGAAGGAGGAGTTTATTTGATTCAAACGCGCTCGCAGCTTCTGAAATGATTAACAGGCTTTTGCTTCTAGGTAACCAAAATGCGGAATTTATGACAGCCAAGCAACCTGGTTACCGAAGTGCAGGATTCAGGCACCCACATTCATGGTCAATTGTGGACGAAGTTGAACTGATACAATGGGTAAAGAGGAATCTTGAAAAATAGAACAGACCACAACGAATGATATAGCACATGCCTCCAAGTAGTTACTTGAAAGTACCGTACAAAACCTAAACATTAATGATATTTGAATGTCCAGAGGCACGTGCCATATTTGGGCACTAGCGGCAATAAGCATAGTTTTTATAACACCTTTGTTTCTTAATAAGGAAACATTTATCTTTACTCAAAAGTAAATGAACGAACGGTTTCGAGTTGAGTTTATGGAAGAGGCTGCTCAATTTTTAGAGGAGTTGCCAGCCAAAACTCGTGAAAAAGTGCTTTACAATATTTGGAAATCAAGAAACTCGAATGATAAAGAACTTTTTAAAAAATTGACAGAGATGTTTGGGAATTCCGAACATTATACCAAAAAACCTACATCCGTTTTTTTGCATTTTGGGACAAAAGAAATCATTCAGACACTATTGTTATTTCAACACATGGAATTATCAAGAAGACTGGTAAAGTGCCAAAATCTGAGATAGAAAGAGCTGAGCGTCTGAAATTAAAATATTTTGAGAATAAGAAAAATAGGAAATCATGAAAACGTATTCACTTGAAGAACTAACTGATAAGCATGTAGGAAAGAAGGGTACACCAAATCGTGAAATCTTTGAATACGAACTTAGAATGGATTTATTGGGTAAAGCCATTAAAGATGCTCGCAAAGAACGTCATTTGACTCAAGAGCAACTTGGTGAATTAGTTGGGGTAAAGAAGGCTCAGGTTTCCAAACTGGAGAACAGTTTAACTGATGCTCGTTTTGAAACAATCATTAAAGTTTTCAAAGCCCTAAATGCTAAAATCAACTTCAATGTAGAACTACTAAATCAGAAAATGGACGTAGCTTAAAATGCTGGTAACATATGTTGATGTTGCGCAACCCCAATTTGCGTGGAATTCCGTTATTTTCTAATTTCAAACCATTGTGAATTGAGAAAATCTAAAAACATCAAGTCATGAAAGATTATTCAAAGGTTGCAACATTCGACGAACTTTTAGAAGTTGAACATGGCCCGATAGGTGCTGATACCCGAAATGAATACGAGGAAGGGGCTCAAATGTTTATTATCGGTGAGATGCTTAAGGAAGCTCGAAAAGAAGCCAATATGACACAAGAACAATTGGCGGAGCGTGCGGGAACTAGAAAAAGCTACATTTCCAAATTAGAAAATGCTAAAGGAAACATTCAACTGTCTACACTGATACGAATATTTGAAAAGGGTCTCAACAAGAGAATTGGACTCACTTTCTTGTAATGAGACCCTCTAACATCAGTATAAGATCATACATGTGAGGTGAAGCATTTCTGCATTTTGGAACCCACAGCGGTGACAGCCTTTCATCTCTTGCCTCAAGGATCCATCTACGCAATTTTTTTGGTGCAGTTAAAGCACTGGACGTACACTCAAATATTCTAAACAGAAGTAAAAACTACACTCAAAATAATAACGAGTGTAATTTTTAGATATATTTACACCCGTTAAGCAAAAGAGGGTAAAGCTTACCTTCGTTTTAGTATGAGAGATTTTAATAGAAATGAGCCATATAATAGCTTACCTATTCTACCTCCAAGTGTCAATTTGGAAACTAGAGAAATTTTGCGTAAAACTATTACTGCAAGCAGAGCATTAGCCCAACTAAATGGAGCAATAAAAAATCTTCCAAATCCTAGATTGTTTTTAGATACAATTCATTTACAAGAAGCAAAAGCAAGTTCTGAAATTGAAAATATTATTACTACTAATGATGAACTGTACAAATCTGTAATTGCAGACAAAAAACTTGAAAACCCAACAGCAAAAGAAGTTATAAGTTACAAAGACGCTCTTTGGCACGGCTTAGAACAATTAGAATCAAGACCATTTATTACAACAAATCTCTGTGTTGAAATAATGCAACGTATTCGACAAAATACATCTAATATTAGGACAACATCGGGAACTACACTTTCCAATACTAAAGGAGATGTTATTTATACACCCCCATCAGGAGAATCTGTAATTCGAGAGAAATTAGGGAATCTTGAAAAGTTTATAAATGAAGATAAATCGCTAGACCCTTTAATAAAATCAGCTTTACTACATTATCAATTTGAGGCAATACATCCATTTTCAGACGGAAATGGAAGAACGGGACGAATACTGCTTTTACTTTATCTTAAAATTGAAAACTTACTGGATATTCCCGCAATTTATTTGAGCGAGTATTTTATTCAAAACAAGTCCGAATATTATAAAAGCCTAAGGCAGGTGACAGAAAAGGAAGATTGGGAAAGTTGGATAATGTACATCTTAGATATGATTGAATGGACTTCTAGAAAGGGAATAACGAGATTGGAAGATATTTTAAATTCTATGAAAAAAACCTCAGAAGAAATTAAAAAGGAACTACCAAAAGCGTATTCTAAAGACTTAATGGAAATACTATACAAACTTCCTTATACAAAAAGACAGCATTTGATTGATGTAGGTTTAGGAACAGCAAAAACTGTAGGAAATTATTTGATGGCGTTAGAGGAAAAAGGTTTTCTGAAATCTGTAAAATTGGGAAAAGAGAAACTGTATCTTAATCATAGATTAATGACAATACTAGAAAAAGAATAACGTGTGGTTGCAGTCAGCTAACCGCCCGATTCCTCCAACTGTTTTTTAGCCTTCAGTCTGCCGAAAAAACTAAAAATCGTTTTCAAAATAAAATAAAGCAGCACCCCAGATGGAATTGCTGTTAGCCCCCAGCCTACAAATCCGCAGAGTGGCTCATAACCTGAGTTCGACGTAAGAAAGATGATAATGCTTATTTTAAGAGACTCAAACATGGTTTTCTGGCAATTCCTCCCTTCAGGGAGGCTAGGAGGGTGTTATTTTGCATTTAAGATCTACAGATCG